>LSQX01277372.1_pt1 | contig 26278 bp, 22 predicted proteins | sample 654561 | NCBI WGS metagenome assembly LSQX01 (sample SAMN04489861, study PRJNA283612) | anaerobic digester metagenome | isolation source: 4 biogas reactors fed with cattle manure at either 37C or 55C with and... | place: Denmark: Kongens Lyngby | collected 2014 | reverse complement strand
AACTTATCTTTGTAGAAATTCTCATAGTCTTCATCACTGACATCTGCCTTGCTACGTTTCCAAATTGGAATCATTGAGTTTAAGGTTTCCAATTCATCGTCATCTTCTTTTTTCATCAAGATGGGGTAACGAATGTAATCACTGTACTGTTTAATGAGGGATTTGATTTGATAGGCTTCTAAAAACTGATCGAAGTCTTCCTCATCCTGGTTTTCTTTAATTTTACATATGATTGTGGTCCCATGATGGTCTTTTTCAATGTCATTGATGCGGTAACCTTCCACGCCCGTGGATGAAAATTCATAGGCTTGCGCTTCATTGACTTTGCGCGTTTGAACAATCACCTCGTCACTCACCATAAAGGCTGAATAAAAGCCAACGCCAAATTGACCGATGATATCAATATCATCTTTGCCTGATTCCAGGGCTTCTTTAAAAGCCAAGGATCCGCTTTTTGCGATAGTACCTAGGTTTTCCTCAAGTTCTTTTTGTGTCATACCAATCCCATTATCAGCAATGGTAATGGTTCGATTTTCTTTATCAACCGCTACATTTATTTTTAGATCTGTCCGATCAATATCAATCGCTTCATCTTCAAAGGATAAAAAATAAATCTTATCCAAAGCATCCGAAGCATTTGAAATAAGTTCTCTTAAAAAGATTTCCTTGTTTGTGTAAATTGAATTAATCATTAAATCCAGCAGCCGTTTGGATTCTGCTTTAAACTGTTTTCTACGTCCCATAATACCTCCATTAGCACTTATATAATAAGAGTGCTAATATCATTGTACCTATTTTCGATTTATTTTCAAGCCCTAACAAAAAAGTTCCTAGACAGGAACTTTTCGAATGTATTGTAGGGCCACCGTGTTTAAACCGGTGTGGACACCCACGGTAGATATCAAATCCGTTAGAAACATTTCGGTATCTGGGAAAGCTTCGCGCATCAAATCAAAGAGTTGTTGGCCCTTTTCTAAATTGCGAACGTGGGCGATACAAATGAGACAGTTTTCATCAACCTTATGTTCTTTAAAATAGTTAATGATGACCTCGTATGCTTTTTTCATGGTACGCACTTTCTCAAAGGCATCATTTTTACCACCGGTATCTTTCGCAACTTTCAAAATTGGAATGATATTTAAAAAGCCACCAAGCTTTGCAGCAAGCGGCGTAATACGCCCGCCACGCGCCAAATGATTTAAATCTTCGGGAACCACAAAGGTCACGCTGTCTTCAACCGCTGCTTCTAATAAGCGTTTTACTTCATCCAGGGGTGTTTGTTTATCAAAGAGTTGACGGGCACTCATCGCTAAATGCAATTGATTGCTGGCGGTTGAAAAACAATCCACATAATCAAAAGGCATTTCAATACGTGCGGCAGCCGTTTGCACAGCTGATAACGTCGATGATAAACCACTGCTGATCATCACACCAAAAACAAGGTCATAGCCTGCTTCTTTGAGCTGATCAAAGAGTTCCTCGATTTGACCAATCGGAGGCAATGATGTTTTTAGTAGCTTGCCATCGGCAATGAGCTGATAGGTCGCATCAATGGTGATGTTGACTCCCTCTAAATAAACTTGTTCACCATCAATAATCTGCAAGGGAACGGCATAGAGCCCATCCATATGCACATCTTGATGATAAATGTTACTACCACTGTCGGTAATGACGGCAACTTTCATAAAGCATACCCCCTTTAGGTTAAATTATACCTTATTTATTTTCGAATGGGTACGATTTCATCATAAAGTTTTCGATAATTGCAAAGCCACGCTTTTAATTCCAGCATGAGCTGCCAGTACAGCTGGTAACGATGCGACCTCAATCTCAACATCTTTAAAATGTTTTCTTAACTCCGCTTCCAATCGCTGAGCAATGTCGATACCATCGCAATGCAAGACGTGCAGTTTCATGTTTTCACCATTTTCGACATCTGTTTGGATATCTTTAATCATCAAATCAAAGATTTTAGCTTCCGTACGAGCGGTTGCGAATTTATCAATGGTTAGCCCATTGTTTTCTAATATTAATAGCGGTTTAATTTTCAATAAGGATGATAGTGTCGCCACAGTTGCGGAAACACGCCCCCCACGTTTAAGTTGATCAAGGGTGTGAGGGAACAAATAACTGCGTGTCATTGAAAAAACTGTATCTGCCATTTTTAAAATATCAGCAACGCTGTAGCCAGCCTTGACCATTTTCGCCGCTTGAATAACGACGTCTTTCATGGGACCCGCTAAGGTTTGTGTGTCCAGAATCGTGATGTTATCCAATTCATGGTTATTGGCTGCCAAGACAAAGGCTTGGTAAGTCCCTGATAAATGCCCGGATAAAGAAAAGACGATGATGTGATCATAATCTGCTTGTTTAAGTGTTTCCATCATCGTATCCAACAAACCCAGGTTTGGCTGGGCGGTGGTTACAAGCGTTCCTTTTTCTAACAAGTCGATGAGCGCTTGTGGACTCATCTCAACTTGGTCTTGATATTCTTTTTCATCAATAATCACCGATAAAGGTGCGACAATAATGTCTAATTCTTTGGCAAGTGCTTCACTAATGTTGATGGAGGAATCACTCACGATACATATTTTACTCATACTCTACCTCCTAAGTTCTGAGTCATTATAAGTAAATATACTTTGAATGTCAAACAATATGTTCATTCTTTCTTTTTGATTATTTTTTAAGTACAATGGATTTATGAAACGTTTAGCCCGTCCCGTAGAATATGAATTTGAAATTAAAAAATCACGCTTTATTTGTTATCTGCATCATATTGATGATGAAGAACAAGCCAAAACCTTGCTTGAACAGATTAAAGTTGAGCATCCCAAAGCCGCGCATCATTGCGTTGCTTATGTGATTAAAAAAGACACCATATATCGCTTTGATGATGACAACGAACCGCAACATACTGCCGGTAAGGTCATGTTGAATGTCTTGATTAAACAAGACCTTGATCACATTTTGGCGGTGGTGGTTCGTTATTTTGGGGGTATTAAGCTCGGGCGTGGTGGGCTTGTAAAGGCATACACCGCCAGCGTGAGTGAAGCGCTACAACAGGCAGAATTTGAAGCCCTAATGCTCACGCATCGCGTTACTTTTAACAGTCCGTTTGCATACGCACCCGCCATTGAGGCCTACTCTCATCACATCCAAGGCCAGGTACACGCAAACTATCAACAAGATGAAGTTGCCTTTGAAATCATCTTGACTGATATCGATGATTTACAAGCGCGCTTGGATGACTTGTCGAAAGGCACCATCACCAACTTTAAAACAGAATCTTATTATGAGTAATGCAAATGCAAATCATTTGCATTTAAGGTTTTTTTAGTTATAATGAACATGCACTAAGGAGATCTTATGAAAAAAACATTGCTCATTTTCGCATTGATACTTATAATCAGTGGTTGCACACCCAAGCCAACCACGAACCAACAATTAACTGTGATGACATCTTTGTTCCCGCAGTTTGATTTTGCGCGGGAAATCGCAAAGGATCGGGTGCAGGTTGACTTGTTGTTGCCACCGGGAGTGGAACCGCACGCCTTTGATCCAACACCATCACAAATGGTTGCGATCAACAAAGCGGATCTTTTTATTTTCACCAATCATGAAATGGAGCCCTGGGTGGCACGCATCACTCAAAACATCGGTGATGAAGGCCCCACCCTTTTAGAAAGCTCTGATGGCATTGCGTTTATAATGGATGCTGATCATGATCATGGCTACGACCCGCATGTGTGGCTAGACCCACGTAACGCGAAAATCATGGTTCAAAACATTACTGATGCACTCAGTGAGCTCGATCCTGAAAATCAAAGTTTTTACCAAGAGAACGCAAGGGTGTATCTAAAACAACTTGATGCATTGGATGCGACTTTCGATGCCATCTTTGAACAAGCACAACTCGACACCATCATCTACGGTGGTCATTTTGCCTTTGGTTATTTAATGGATCGTTTCAACATCACGATTCTATCCCCTTACGTTGGTTTTGCACCGGATGCGGAACCAACTGCGAAAGCGATTGCCCAACTTGTCAATACCATTGAAGCAAAAGCCATTGATATCATCTTTTTTGAAGAATTGATTGAACCCCGTATCGCCAACATCATTTCTGAACAAACAAACACGAAAGCCATGTTGCTGCACGGAGCTCATAACATCACCAAGGCGGAGATGGAAGCTGGTGTCAGTTACTTATCGATAATGAACGATAATGCCATCAAACTAAAGGAGGCTTTACATAGTGACTAAACTAATCGAAGCAAACCATGTTTCCATAGCTTATGGACGTTTGGATGCCGTGCAAGACGTGTCCTTTCATATTGAAAACAATGACTTTCTCGCGATTGTCGGACCCAATGGTTCCGGTAAAACAACCTTGATGAAAGCCATTTTAGGATTGGTTCCAATTCAAAAAGGAAGCATCATACGTGCGGATTCCATCAGCCAACAAGACATCGGCTATTTACCGCAAGCCTCTTTTTTAGGTGACAAGCACTTTCCCGCAACTGTGAAGGAAATCATTGCGACCGGGCTGCGCGAACAACCCTTGTTGGGTTTGTCAAAAGCCAATGAAAAAGCGATTCGCCAAGTAAGCGGGCTTTTGGATATTAAACATTTGTTAAACAAAAAGATTGGACACTTGTCCGGTGGCCAACATCAGCGGGTGCTCATGGCACGTGCGCTCGTGAAATCACCAAAAATCTTAATCTTGGATGAGCCTACATCGGCTTTAGACCCTAAGATTCGTGAAGATTTTTACACCCTGATTCATCACTTGCATGCGCATGAACAAGTAAGCATTGTGCTGATTTCCCATGATTTACAGTCTGTGAATCAATACGCTAAAAACATCCTTTACTTGGATCAAAAACTAATCTATTTTGGCAGCACGGATTACATATGCAGTTCACAATCACTCATTAAACAACTCGGAGCACAAGCAGTAAAATCCTTGTGTCAGGTACCAGATCATGAACATTACATCAATTCTTGAATTATTAAGCTTTCCCTTTCTACAACGTGCCTTTATTGTGGGCGCCCTCATCGCAATCAGCTCTTCCTTTTTAGGAATCTTTCTGGTCTTAAGAAAGTACTCCATGATTGGTGATGGGTTGGCTCACGTTAGCTTTGCGACGGTTGCCTTAGCCTTGCTTTTAAACACATCACCGCTGATTGTGTCCATCTTTATAGTGACCGGTGCTTCCTTGCTTATTTTAAAGTTAAGTGAAGAAAACCGCATCGGTGGCGATGCGGCGATTGCACTGGTCGCCTCAACTTCCGTTGCACTCGGTGTCTTTATTTCATCGCTTGCCAGCGGCTTCAACGTTGATTTGTTTAGTTACCTGTTTGGTAGTATTCTTATTATTTCCAAGGTTGATGTCATCTTATCTGTGATTTTGTCGCTGATTGTGATTGCGGTGGTCTTGTATTTTTATCATGATTTATTCAGTGTGACTTACGACAGCGACTTTGCGAAAGTTTCTGGCATTAACACAACCCGTATGAACCAAGTGCTGGCAATTCTGACATCCATCACCATTGTGCTTGGCATTCGTGTGGTTGGCACGATGTTGATTTCAAGCTTTATCATCTTTCCAACGGTCATCGCCTTAAAGCTCCAAACAGGCTTTAAGCGCAGCATTGCCTTGGCGGTTGTGATTTCACTGTTCACAGTCATTTCTGGCATTTTAGTATCCATCATGTTTGATTTTCCAACAGGCGCAACCATCGTCTTGATGAACGCCTTGTTGTTTATCATCGTGAGTGGCTACAGTGCTGTAACGAAACGAGGTTAATTTATGAGCATTAACATTAAAAAGATTCTCCATCAACATAATTTGAAACATACCAAACAACGGGAAGCCATTTTAAAGGTGCTTGCCAAACAAAAAGCACCCATCAGTGTTGAGGAGCTCTACGATTTATTACGTCAACAAGCACAGACCATGAACCTTTCAACCCTGTATCGCAGTGTTGAAACCTTCAGTGAGCATGGTATCATTGAAAAAATATTTAGTAGCATCACCAACACCAACCTGATTCAACTGCAATCACGGCATCATCAACATTACTTGGTGTGCATTAATTGTCATAAAATGATTCCGATTGATTATTGCCCCATGGATGAATTGCTTGGTTACATTGAATCAAACTTTCATTTTAAGGTCATCGACCATCAACTTGAAATAAGTGGCTACTGCGACACATGTCAACCATAAAAAAAGAGGATTTGCTTAAATCCTCTTTTTAGAACGCCACATAATCGCAAGGGGAATGAATTGAACACGATCAACGTGTTGTTTCGCGAGGGTTCGCACTTTTTTAATATCGTTATCAAGCGCTTGTCGCAACACTTGATCAATCATGGTTTGCACATACAAAGCCTTCTTTAATAAAAACCAACGAACAATCGCCATGTAGATGGCATCATCTTGATTCTCCAGCGCATACGAGGCTTCCACATCACTGCGGACTTGATCACTTAAGGTCAGTGCTCTTTCAATTAAGCTCGCATTGTCTTCAAACAATTGTCGATCAAGTTGTTTCTGCAAAGACCCAATGCTACTTTTATGGGTTACAACTTTTTCAAAATAATCAAGATTAAAGTAGGCCGCATGGCTTGAACTTGTTAATATTTTATTGCGGTATTCATAAAGCAAGGCATCAATTTCAGTTAACGAATAATAAACACCTTTCATAAACAAATAATCCAACTCTCTTTCGCCCCCAAGCATGATTGCGAAACTACCACGATTTTCAGTTGTCCCATAAAGCAAATAAGGACACTGCCAGTAACGCGTTGGGATTTTAAAAGCGTCTTTATAGCGAATGATTTGATTCGCTACATTCTTTTTATTCATGGTGTAATTAAAATCAACAATGATTTTAACGGTTGGATCGTATTGAATGATTTCTTTAAAGCGCTCATATAAAACATGGTCATCACTGATTTGGTTGGTATAGTCTTCTAAATAACCATTGAATGTGCAACGTGGTGCCTCACTGCGTTGATCAGGTATCGCATCAAGTAATGTTTTAAGGTCCATAAATCTCATCACCTCGACATGCTTTGCTGCGTTTTGGACGTATTATCACGGCAATCATCTTCCTTTTTTTCACCATAACACTAAAGCCCGGATATTTGAATTAAAAAGCCCAAATCTTGTGTATAATGAAATAAATGAGGTCTAATATGAAACCACGTCAATTGATTTTAGCACCGGCTCACAATCATCAGCAAATCATGGCTGATTTACTTCAAGATAAACAAGCGCTGGAAAACGTTGCCTTGTTGCCTTTTAACGTCTTTATTAAATCCATGCATGACGATGTGCATCCCATCAAGTCTTTTAGCCAGGCCTACAGTCAAATCATGGAGAAACGTTCACTTTTCACAAACTTAAAAGATAGTTTGGTGTACCCGGAAATCTTAAAACAACTGATTGATTTCCACAAAGAATGCTTGTTGTATGACATTGACATCGAAAGTTTGCCTACAGACAATCAAAAAGAAAAAGAAATCAAAATCATCATGGAAACGCTCGCGCAGGTTTATTCACATCTGCCCCATTTTCAGGACTTAAAAACACAAATTACCGATGCCAGCCACGTTACCATCCACCCCTTCTTTAAAAAGTACACGGATAAAAACATCGTTGCCTTGCTGGAAGTTAAAAACGCACAATCACTGACTTATCCGAAACACAAGCAAGCACAACAGCTTGTTTACTATGCATTAAATCATGCCCACGAAGCGGAAGCGACCGCACAGTGGCTCTTACAAAACCAAGATCAAAAAACATTGATTATTTGTTGCGATGTGCAATCCGTCCCACTTTTATTAGTGGCCGCTCTCAAACGTTACAACCTTGAATTCGAGATTGACTTTGGTGTGAGTCAACCGTTGGTTGTTAACCATTTGCGAACCCTTATCAACTTTCTAAAACATAAGGACATGAACGCACTGCTTGTGTGTCTGACATCTTACATTTTTAATCAGACAAACTTCAATGACTTAGCGCGCTACCTTCAAATGAGTGAGTTAACCTACGATGATTTATTTAAGCCCTTTGTACGTTTTCAAAACAAAGAGGATTACCACACCATCTCCAGCCGTGATTTTTATAATCTAAACACCTTGGAAAATCAGGCTGAACAAGAGCGGCTTGCGCTTGTTGAGATTCTCAAGGCACAAACCAAAGATGATTACAGCTTTGCTTTTGATGTGTTGGCACAAAGTCTGCAAGACTACCCACAAAACCACGCCGTGCTTCTACAAATCAAAGACATTATCGAACACGTGCATTTTAATTGTGCAAGGGACAAAACCCGGGATGTGCTCATTGATTACTTCTTGGATGATGTTCATGATGTGCCTATAAAAACAAAGGCAAACATCCACATCACAACCCTCAATCAAGGGCATCAGGTAGGTTATGACACGATGATTGTACTTGGTGCCAATCAACAAAACTTCCCGAATTTTGTCAAGCCCTCCGGGTTAATCGATGAAACCTATTTGGAAAAAACAAACTATCCATCGCTTGCAGAGCGCTTGGCTTATCATTTGGAACAATTGAACTACCTGCATGATAACGCACCGACCATCATTTATTCTTATGCGACCGCAACCTTTGAAGGTAAAACCTTGGTTGCAGCGCTTGAGCTTACCAAAGATTTACCGCAACAACCATGGCCAATGCAGGTGTTTGGAAGCATCCCTGAAAAACAATATCAACTTGATCCAGACCTGGCAAAAGCCTTGTTCTTTAAGGGTAATGTGCTGCGTGGCAGCGTTTCTGCCTTTGAACTTTACTTCAATTGCCCCTATCGGTATTTCTTAAAATATGGCTTACGACTTTCACCCCATGATGGGCAACCTACGATTGTCGCCTTAATGGGTACCATCGCTCATGCGCTTGTGGAAAACATTCACGTTATTGCGCCAACTCCCGATGGCATCGACGTGGAAGCCTTAAGAACCATGCTGCACGAATATTTTGGTGACTTGTATCGAATTTATCCAAACAAACGCAAGTACTGGGAGTTTGTGGAAGCTCGCTTCTATGAACAATTATCAGTTGCCTTGTATCGCCTCTTAAAATTTGAAGCAGCATCAGACTTTGAATTTTATCAATCTGAATACGATTTCTTTGACAAGTGGGAACTTTCTGAACAGTACACGCTCGCATTGCGTGGTTTTGTCGATCGTATGGATGTCTACCAGGATTTTGTGCGGATCATCGACTATAAAAGCAGCGCCCACAACCTATCCTATCCGCGTGTCAAAGCCGGACTGCAACTGCAGCTGTTAACCTATGCGCTAGTTGTGGATGCTAACTTCAATCAAAAGGTATCAGGGGTCCACTATTTCTCGTTTTTAAATGAAGTCGTTAAAATTGTACATGCGAAAATCAGCCGCAATAAAATCATCGAGTTGGACATGAATGATTTTGAAGAAATCTTCTTAAAGGCACACAAGTTAAGCGGCTGGTTCTTTGATCAAGATGTTTCCATGTACCATAGCGATTGGTTCGTTAAAAACATTACCAAAAACCTTAACCTTTCTAAAAATGGTTACTACGATTTAAAACAAGTACATGAATTTTTCCATACAATCTATTTAAACATGGCTGAAAATTTAGCGGCTGGCAACATTGAACGCGCACCGGTTAAAGATGCCTGCACCTATTGTGACTTCCGCTACATTTGTGTGTTTAAAGATGCCTACCGCGATGTTAAAGACTTAGCGCCTCACATTGAAATCAAAGGAGACCCTGAAGATGCTGACAAGAAATAATCAAATCTCAAGTTTAGCTATCAATACTTTAAATAAAAACATCCTTGTAAGTGCGTCCGCCGGTGCGGGAAAAACGAAGCTCTTGATTGATCGCCTAATCAAACGCATCACCGTTGATAAAATCCCAGTCAATAAAATTCTAGCACTGACCTTTACGGAAGCTGCGGCTTTTGAAATGAAAGATCGCTTGCGCACTGAAATCAAAAAGATTCTGTTGGAAGCGGATGACGCCTTTCTTCAAAATCAACTTTCCTTGATTGAAACCGCGTCGATTTCGACCATCCATAGTTTCTGTTTATCAATTGTGAAAGATTACAGTTACGTACTGAATCTCAATCCAAAACTAGTCAACAACTTGCTGGATGAAGCAATCAAGAAATCATACTTGGATTTGTGTTTGGATCAAACTATCCTGGCAGCCATTGATGAAAATCATCAGGATTTTGTTTTAACTGTTGAAACCTTGTGCAACCGTGCTCATCAATTTGATCCATTAAAAAAGGTGCTGACTACCATCATGAACATCCGTAGCGGCAAAGTTGATCCCGATGCCTGGGATGCGCAAGTGCTGCAATTTTATGATCCAATTGACACGCTCAAAGATTTGCCTGAACCACTTTTAACCATCGTCAAAGAAGCTTTGGACGTCGATATCCAACAAATGCAACACGTTTTAAATCAAATCATTGATCGTTACACCTTAATCTTGGAAGCTGATATTGAACCCTGGCATGAGCTGCAGAAACTTCTCATCCTCATTGAAAAATTGATTGAACATGCGGAATTTGACCGTGTTTATAGCTTATTAAAAACAGCCGGCACCATTAAAACAAAAACATTAAAAGATGAAGACGAATACAAAGAACTGCGTTTGGTGTTTAATGACTTATTGAAAGAAAACGTGGAGTTTTATATTCCTGAACCATTATTTGTGGAAGATATCGGCCGACAACAACCCATCGTGCGCCAACTGCTGCGGCTCACGGATGACTTAATGGTCCGTTACCACAACATGAAAACTGACCAGCTCGTCATGGATTTTGATGATATGGAAAAGTACGCACTCGCCATTTTAACAGCTCCTGATTTTGATGTAGCACGTGTGTATCAAGCAACCTTTGAAGATGTCTTGGTTGATGAATTTCAAGACACAAGTGACATTCAACATGAAATCATCAAGTGCGTGAGTCGCCATGACAACGTCTTTCGCGTTGGTGATGTGAAACAATCCATCTATCAATTTAGAAACGCAAAGCCGCAGCTCATGCGTGATTTAATTGAACAAAAAGATGACAACATGGTATTGGTCTTACCCAACAACTTCCGTTCTGTGGATGAAATCGTAAGGGCAAACAACCATCTTTTTGAGCAACTCATGAACATCGACACCTTTGAAGATGTGTATTTGGATGATGACCACGTTGCGATTGGCCGTGATGAACAAAAATCAAAAGGCTTTCCGGTCGAACTTGATATCATCGACTATGAACGCGAAGCGGATCAAGACTATGATGAAACAAATACGATGGTTTATGAGGAATCCAATCAAGAAGCTTTGATTAAGACACGCCACATCGCCAACCGCATCGTTGAACTCAATAAGCAAGGTTACAAATTCAAAGACATGTGTGTCTTAGTACGTACCCACAGCATCAAAAGTCATTTGCGCACAGTCTTTGATGATGTCAACATTCCATACTTCATTGACACTAAAAGTGGTTTCTTTATGTCACAACCCATCCAAGATGTCTTATCATTTCTTAAAGTCCTCAATGATTCTCATGATGATATTTCCTTCATGGGTTTGATGATGAGTCCTTTTTTCCAACTCAACTTCGATGCTTTAGCAAGTGAAGCCATCGCGAACAAGGAAGCACGTTTAACCTATTATGAACATTTTAAACAAGCCTATCCTTTGATTATTGATCAAATTGAAAACTTAAAACGAAACATTAAAAAAGAAACGCTTGCCCAAATTCTACAGCGACTTTATCAGGTGAATGATTATTATCGCTTGCATTGTGATGAACAAGCTAAAATTAACCTGGATTATCTCTTAGAAAAAGCGCATGCCATTGATGCACAAGGCAACCATTCCATCATGTACTTTTTGGATGTGGTCGCCAACATTCAAGACGAAGTCAGCTCAGAAGCAATCGCGGTCAGCAGCGATGCGGATGTCGTCAAGGTCATGACGATTCACCAATCCAAAGGTTTGCAGTTTAAGGTGGTGTTCTTTTACAGCAACAGTCGCAATCATATTGTCGATTTAAGAGAAAAGGTGATTGTGGATCCCGAGCTTGGGTTGGGCATGCACACCTTGTTGTTGCCACTGCGCTTGCAACGCAGCAACATCATCCGCAAAGCCATTGAATTCAACATGATTAAACAAGAACTGCAGGAACAAATTCGCTTGTTGTACGTTGCCTTAACACGCGCCCGCGAACGTTTAATCTGTGTTTCGATTACAAACAAAGAAGACTTACGCGAACCAATGAATCAATACACCATTTACAAACGCAAAGGCAATGGCCATTGGCTGAATTTATTGTTTGTCCAAAGCCATGTCCCGTTTTTAAAATACCAAATTGTGAGTCCAACCCATGCCATTGCAGTGGTCGATCAAAAAAAGCATATGAAAGATGACCGTGTTTTAGAACCGCTTATGAAAAAACCAAAAGCAAAAGCACGCCCTGTCACGTACGTGCCATCTTTACAATTGACACCTTATGTATCACCCACAGAATTTGGAACCTTGATTCATAAAATTCTAGAACTCTTAATTGACAATCACTTAAGTTTTAACAAGGCTGTCATGGATTTAATGGTTGATGAGAACATGCAAAGTCAAATCCAACAATGGCTACAACACCCAATGACTCAACCTTTAAAAGCCATGACCTTATTAAGTGAATACCCCTGCATCACTTATTATGAAGATCAATACCAACAAATCTACATTGACTTGTTGGCTCAAAGTGAAACACAAAACATCATCGTTGATTTTAAAAGTGACCGTGTTGCGGATGAAAAAGAACTTGTAGCGCGTTACCAAGCGCAGCTGGATCGCTATAAGCACACGCTCAACGTGCTCTATCCTCAACATGAAACCATCGCCTATATTTACAGCTTGCATTTAAATCAATACATTCAGGTGTAAAAAAAGCCTATCGCTTGATAGGCTAATCGTTAAATAGATTATATAATTCACTCACAGGTTTGTGATTGTAGATGGCTTCGATTGTTTTCGCTAACATGAAGCCAATTGAAATTTGTTTAATCTTTTGCTCTGCGCGTTTTTCCGGAGGTAGCGTAATGGAGTTGGTGATAACCACCTCTTTGACTCTGGAATTATGGATTTTATCAATCGCATCGCCTGAGAAAATACCATGTGAGACGGCGCAATACACTTCTTTTGCGCCATTTTCATACAAGAGTTCAACGCCACCAATCATGGAACCACCGGTATCGATGATGTCATCAATGACAACACAAATCTTACCATCAACATCCCCAATGATGTTGAGTGATTCCGATACGTTGGGTTGCGTACGGCGTTTATCAATAATCGCCAAGGTTGACGATGGGATTGAATCCGACAATTTACGCGCCCGGGTTGCCCCACCATGGTCTGGTGATACCACCACGACTTGTTCTTTGAAGCGTTTGGCTCGAAAGTATTGAGCAATCATAGCGGATGCGGTTAAATCATCAATCGGTACATCAAAGAAACCTTGAATTTGCGGTGCGTGTAAATCAAGGGTAACAACCCGATCTGCGCCCGCAACTTGCAGTAAGTCTGCCATGAGTTTTGCGGTAATAGGTTGTCGAGCACGGGCTTTACGGTCTTGGCGTGCATAACCAAAGTAAGGCATAACGACCGTCACTTCACCGGCAGAAGCACGTTTAAAAGCATCAAGTGCAATTAAAATTTCCATGTAGCGCTCCGATACCGGATTGCTGGTTGACTGAATTAAAAATACGTTTTTCCCTCGGACTGACTCTTCGGGCTCAACAATAATTTCACCATCCGCAAAATGCCTTACCGCAATTTTGCCGCGTGGTAAACCCAAGTAAGCACAAATCTCTTCCGTTAAGTCAATGCTTGCAGTTAATGCAAATACAATTGTGTTCTTTACCATATTACCTCTCCATCTTATTTACTGGTGTATTTGTGACCGTAACCGGCCTTGTTTTCTTGACGCACACGACCAATGGCCATGTCTCCCTCATCCACATCTTTGTTGACCGTGGTGCCAGCAGCGACAACGGCGTTTTTGCCGATGCGCACAGGTGCAATCAAATTCACGTTACTACCGATAAAGGCGCCATCTTCGATGATGGTTTTATATTTGTTTTTACCATCGTAATTCACCGTGACAACACCACATCCTAAATTCACATCGTCACCGACTTCTGAATCACCAACGTAGGTTAAATGCATGCAACGCACGTTATAACCAAGCGTTGAATTTTTTATCTCAACAAAATTACCAATTTTCGTGTAATCGGAAATCACGGTTCCATACCTTAAACGTGCCATGGGGCCAATCTTACAATGACTCCCAATTTTACTATCGTTAATATGACTGCTGTCAATGACGGTGTTGTTGGCAATCGTTGAATTGATGATGACAGAATTAGAATAAATAGTGCAGTTTTCTCCAATTTTTGTGAGTTTTTCTAACCGCACATTCGGATGAATGATGGTGTCGATGCCAATGCTGACATCAGGGTCGATGTAAGTTGAATTCGGGTCAATTAATGTTACCCCTTGTTTGAGCCAACCGGTGTTAATTTTATTTTGTAGCCACTGATTCGCTGTTAATAACTCCAAGCGGTCGTTGATACCCATGACTTCAAAATCATCTTCAACAATCATGGTGTTGATCTTGTAGTTGTTTTTATAAAATATCTCAACAATGTCAGTGATGTAGTATTCTTTTTGTTTGTTGTTGTTGGAAATCTCATCGATGTGTTTCCACAAGAGTTGATTGTCGATGCAATAAATACCGGTGTTAATCTCTTGAATTTGACGTTCTGTTTCACTGGCATCCTTGTATTCAACAATTTTGATTAAATCACCCGCTTCATCTTTAATAATACGACCGTACATGGATGGATCATCTAAAATCGTGGTTGCCACGGTTAAGTCGTAGCCTTCATGGTGTTTAAACAGAGCCTGAATTGTTTCAGGTTGCACAAGCGGAATGTCCCCATACATAATCAGGGTTGAGCCTTGATTGGCTTTCGCAATCTTTGCCTGTTGAATTGCATGACCGGTCCCGAGTTGTTGCGCTTGCACTGCATAGTGCACACGATCTTCCAAATGGTCTTGAATCGCTTGCGCTTGGTGACCGACAACGACGACTTGAAAACTCACGCCACTTTTTTCTAAATTGTTCACAACATGCTCAATTAAAGGTTTTCCTAAGATTTCATGCATGACTTTGTTCTTTTTAGAAACCATGCGCGTGCCTTTGCCCGCAGCTAAAATGATTGCAGATTTCATATGTCCCTCCTAGGTCTATTGTATAAGATTCTCAGTTATAAAAAAAGGATTTCATTTACAAACTCTCAATCTTCATTCTCATTTTGATTAATTATCTTAAATAATGTTGTGAAATCATGCAGGTCACAACTTTGAGCGCGAATCGTTTCACTGAGGTTTGCTTGTCTTAAGTAGCTTGGAATTTGACTGGGATCAACCACTAGATCTTTTAAGTTATTCGCTAATGTTTTACGCCGAAATCGAAAACATTGTTTGATGAAATCAAAGAGCGGTTGCTGCGTTTTAATATCAACACCATCTTTAGGTTCAAAGATAAGTAAGGATGATGCAACTTTGGGTTTTGGATAAAAGACGTGTCTCGAAATCTCAAAGGCTTCCGTAATCTCGAAACACGCTTGCGCGATAATCGACAGCGCATTGTATTGCTTCGTGTCTTTCTTGGCTTTGAAGCGCGCCGCCACTTCCTTTTGCACCATCACCACAATTCGCTTAAAGTCTTGCTGACTTTCAAACAATTTAAAAAGAATCGGACTTGTCACATAGTAGGGTAAGTTAGCACACACCATGATGTTGGATGATTGGATGAGATTCAAATCAAACTTTAGAAAATCTTCATGGAAAATTGTTAGGTTGTCACATGCGCTGCATGTGTCTTTTAAGATACTAACCATCACTTTATCAATTTCAACCGCATAAACATGCTTGGCTTGTGCACATAAAACCTCGGTTAAAGCGCCGATGCCCGGGCCGATCTCAAGCACATCCATGGCTTGATCTAGCTTTGCGACATCCGCAATTTTATCGATAATGTTTTTATCAATAATAAAATTCTGACCTAAGTGTTTTTTCGCATACATGCCATGCGCTAATAACACTTCTTGAACTTTCCTAAAGGATGCGATTGGTTGACTCATAATAAGGCTTCCACATCGTGCTTGTTTAAATTAAGCATCACTAAATAATTCCGTAAGGTTTTACCGTTTGCTTTTGGTAAATGCAGCTGTTTACAAAGTTGATCACGCAAGGCCGCACTTGCAGCATGGCCCATCAGTTTTAAATCGTACATGTCCCGATGGCTTAAAACCGGTTTAGCTTGTGTTGCTTGCAAGGCTTGTGCATGCTTTAATGCCACCACAATTTCTTCCTCGCTTGCATGTTCCACACCAATTTTATGACTTTGACTTGTCAGTACCGCATGCTTTGCATTAGGTATGGCTTGATGAAGCTTGCGACGAATGTACTGTCCCGGTGAATCAGGATCTGTAAAAATAATGACACCCCGTTGGGCTGTCATGTTTTTCAATAATTGCATGAAGGCACTTGATATATGTGTGCCGTTAGTAATTAAAACATCGCCATCAACAACGGCTTTAATTTTAGCGGCATCGTGCTTGCCCTCCACGACAATTACGTCTTGTATTTTAAGTCTTTTCATCACGCTTATTATACCATAATAAAAAAAGCAGCTTATGCTGCTTAATCAACAATACATCCGCGTTGGCCGTTTGCATTTCTTGCTAAACGACCTCTGCCAATCAACTTAACCTTAGGGTACTGGGTACCGAGCAAACGAACGCTGTCGTTCAGGGTTGCTTCATCTCCGACAAATAAATCAAGCACACGACCCGATACACCACGATCAAGGATAATCGCTTTAAAAGGCACGCCTGGCTTTAAGCCACTCCCACTGAATTTATGATTGCTTACTTCAATGATGCTGCACATAGGGATGGCACGATCCGAGGCCATGACGTAATAGCCTTCGTATTTTATACCATCCATTAAGGCACCATTGAATTGACGAACTGCCGGTTTTGCGGAAATCCCAATACCAGAGGCTGTGTTTGCAATGCCATCTGCGTTGGGACGGCAACCACGACAGTTGGCGCCGTAACGATAAATCTTACTTGGGAAGAACACGGCATCCTTAACTGGCTTTGCGCCGTATTCATAGACGCGTGGGCTTGCTTCAATCACTTCCACTTTATCCAAGTTCAAGGTTCTTGATAGCTCATTGCCCGCTAAATCATAAACAACGGTGTATTCATTAATCTGCTTCTTAGGTGAGCCAGCATCAACTTGCCCCGCAACCCAGGAAACGCCACCGGCTTTCCGTGGGCCATTGCGATACACAGTTTTCTGGCCACTTAAGACAATCTCTTCTATTTCTATGTCTGTAGTATATGGTTCTCTAAGAAATGTCGGTTGTGCGCTTAAGGTTTGTAAGACAATCGCATTTGTCTGTTCACCCTTAGGAGCACAAGAACTCAAAATCACAATTGCTATAATTCCCAAATAGCGAATTACGCTTTTTATCATGTGATGTCTCCTTTCTTTTCGACTTTCGTAGTTTATCACAACAAAACTAATTTGTCTAATCTTTACCTCAATGCGTTTTTTCCTTTAAATATCGTATGCATGTATCGTAGGAGTAAACTATTTAAAAAAAATGACTCACAACTTGTTTGCTTAAATTGCGAGCAAACAAGGTATCAGTCATTCGTTTTATTTTTTGTTCAACAAGCGTTCGTAGTTTTTCCACAATTGCTCCATAAGCTGCGTTTGTGATAATTCTTTTAGCTTGGCCATCTCTTTCGCGACGTAGCTTACATAGGCAGGTTGGTTAATCTTACCGCGAAATGGTGTCGGGGTTAAATAAGGTGAATCTGTCTCCACAAGCAAGTGTTCAACATCAATCACTTTCGCAACTTCCTTGGGTACCCGTGCATTTTTAAATGTTAGAGGCCCAGCTAGAGAAATCAACATGTTCAGTTTCACAAATTCATGCGCCATTTCCACGCTGCCACTGTAGCAATGCATGATGCCGCCCGCTTTCGGTGGATGTTGTTTGATGATATCAAACACATCTTGCGTTGCTTCACGATTATGAACGATAATCGGTTTATTCACTGCATTGGCGAGTTCGATTTGTTCAATGAACCACTGCTTTTGAATGACAGCCGTATCTTTTTGCCAATGGTAATCCAAGCCAATCTCACCAATCGCAACAATGCGATCATCGGCCGCTAAAACTTTGAGTTGTTCAAACTCATGCGCTTCGATGATATGAGCATCGCTTGGATGAAAGCCAACCGCCACATCGATGTTGTCGTATTTTAACTGCAAATCTAAGTTCATGTAGGCTTCCTCAATGGTTGTGGAAACACTTAAAACTTTCATTACATGATGCGCATACAAGGCATCCATGATTTCATCCATGTGATCATACAACATGTCATCCACAAGATGCGCATGCGAATCAATCCAACCTAATTTTTCCATACTGACGTCCCCGCTAATAAATCATGAATACTACGATGGTGATTATTACCTAACACAAGCAGGAAGTTAATAATCGTCATCCACACGAAGTATCCTGTTATTGAAAATATTTTCGCAACACTGCGTAACAGGATGGTCACAAAATCTAATTTTTGACGATCCATCCTCTGAATCTTTAAACCTAGAATCATTTTCCCAATAGTTTTGGAAAACAACATCAAAAACACGACTTCATAAAACACATACATCACAAAGGCAATCGCTGATAAGCGAATATAATCACTTAAAGCGTTGAAAAACGGCAAGATTTTTAAGATTAACTTCATCAACCCAAACACAAGAATTAAGACACTGGTTGGAATCAACACAATCACATAATCAATTAAAAAGGCAAAGCCACGTTTGATAAATAAAGTCATCTTTATTTCCCCAGACAGAACTTTTCAAAGATTTCATCAATTAAACTTGCTTTTTGAGAACCATGCACAATTCCGGTTAAGGCATCGTAGGCTTGTTGCAAGTCGATGGTAATGATGTCAACTTCATAACCGGCTTCAATGGCCTGTTTGGCATTTTCCATATGATTTTGTGCCAACCGAAACAAGCCAATTTGTCGCTCGTTATGCAGGAGTGGCTGTTTGGTCGCTAATAGATGCTTCGCAAACATGGCCTCAATCTCCTGAATCAGAGGTTGAATATCTTTGTTCAGCGCTGATATTTGTAGCGGATATTCTTTAATCGCTAAATCACTCTTATTATATACGATAATCCGTGGTTTGTTTTGAGTTAACACCAATAATTGTTCATCACGCTCATCATGAAGCATTGATGCATCGAGCACCAAGATGATTAAATCGGCAGAATCAATCGATTGAATTGAACGATCAATGCCGATACGTTCCACGATATCGTCACTTTGATGAATGCCAGCTGTATCAATAAGATGCAAGGGGATGTTCTTTAAGCGCACCCATCCTTCCACCAAATCGCGGGTTGTCCCGGCAATCGGTGTCACAATCGCTTTGTCCTCATTAAGAAGCGCATTGAGTAAACTGCTCTTACCGACATTGGGTTTTCCTAAGATGACTGTTTTAATGCCCTCTTTGATAAGCTGCCCATCTTGTGAGAGTTCCAAAAGTGTTTGCGCCTTCGATACCCACGTTTCAATTGCCGGTAAAATTTCTTGTGTCGTTAGTTGATGCACGTCATCGTACTCCGGATAATCAATGTTGACTTCGATATGCGCTAATATATCCAATAATTCATCAATCATTGGCATTAAGATTGCTTTCAAATCGCCAGACAAGCCATGAATCGCGAGCGTCGCCGCTTGTTCACTTTGCGCAAAGATTAAATCATTCACAGCTTCCGCTTGAATTAAATCAATACGACCATGGATGAATGCCCGTTGCGTAAATTCACCAGGCCGTGCCAGCCGTGCTCCTAACCCTAGTAAAATACTAATCAATTGGTTCGCAACAATGGTGCCGCCGTGGGTATTGATTTCCACAATGTCTTCGGTTGTGTACGTTTTCGGACCTTTAAAAACACTCACAAGCACTTCATCAACGATGTCATTGGTCATGGGATCATGAACATGCCCATAGGTGATGGTATGTGACGCTTTGTTTGTGAGATCCTTTGAAAAGATTTGGTTTGTGAGGTTGATGGCTTCGCTGCCACTTAAACGCACAATCGCAATGGCTGATGGAGCGGTCGCGCTACTGATCGCCACAATCGTATCTAAAATCATGTCCCATTCCTTTCAATAAACATGTTTATTATATCATCATTTGCGAAAAGAAGGGGTTGATGAAGCTTTTGGTCCTGTGTGTTAAAGATGCATTTTTTACAAGGCACGTTTATACTTAAAGTGCTCAAAGATACAAAAAAACATTGTGAACACATATTTTAAGGTTATAATAAGCAGATAGAAACCAGGTGAATGAATGCTAACTTTAAAAAATATCCGGAAGTCGTATCAAACCAAAGATTTTATCCAACATGCCCTCAATGGTGTGTCGCTTTCATTTAGAAAAAATGAATTCGCGGCCGTCTTGGGTGCCTCGGGTTCTGGTAAGACGACCTTGCTTAACATCATCGGCGGATTGGACCGTTACGATGAAGGGGAACTGCTCATTGAGGGTGTTTCAACCCAAAAATACAAGTCCAGTGATTGGGATACTTACCGCAATAATCGTGTCGGTTTTGTGTTTCAAAGTTACAACCTGATTCCCCATCAAAGCGTTTTATCCAACGTTGAATTATCACTCACCTTAAGTGGTGTTTCTAAAAATGAGCGCCAACGCCGTGCAATTGAAGCCTTGGATGCTGTGGGGTTAAAAGATCACATTCATAAATTGCCAACGCAACTCAGTGGTGGTCAAATGCAACGCGTTGCGATTGCCCGCTCTCTCATCAATAACCCGGAAATCATTTTAGCGGATGAACCAACCGGAGCGCTTGATAGCCAAACCGGGATTCAAATCATGGATATCCTTAAGGAGGTTGCGAAAGATCGGCTTGTGATTATGGTCACCCATAACCCAAGCTTGGCCAACAAATACGCAAATCGCATCATTGAACTTGAAGATGGTAAAGTCATCCGGGATTCAAACCCACACACAGAACCTGAAACTCAAAATTCAAGAAGAAAACTAAGGCATGCAAAGATGTCCTTTTTAACGGCTGTTTCATTATCAATAAGCAACTTAAGAACTAAGAAAGGCCGTACTTTCATCACGGCACTTGCAGGATCGATTGGAATCATTGGGATTGCTTCCATTTTGGCACTTGCAAGTGGCATCAATTTATACATCAACGACATTGAACAAGAAACAATGAGTGCCTACCCACTAACCTTGGATGCTTCAGGCATCGACCTTAGTGGCTTCATCAGCAGTGCAGAAAGCATGCGTCACATATCAAAAGATGAAGATTATCTTGATAATGAAGTCCCAGTCTTAAACTCATTAAATACAATGTTTGCGAATCAACAACAAAACGATCTAGGTTCTTTGAAAACTTACATTGAATCCAACCATGATTTAATTGATCCTTACACAAAGAATGTTCAATATAAATACGGGGTCACCCCTCAAATCTACTTGGAAAGTGATGACCAAAAAATCCAACAAGTTAATCCTGACTCGCTCATTGGTCGCACCGGCATTGGTCAACCGCCCGCCATGGGCATGATTTCCAGTGATAGTGATTTTGGAATGAAAAGCTTCAGCGAGCTTGCGGGTGATATGAGTTTATTCCAAGATCAATACGATGTCGTTGTGGGCAAATGGCCTGAAGATAAATCTGAACTTGTTGTTGTGCTCATGGAAAATGGAGCCGTGTCTGACTTTACCTTGTATGCACTTGGCTTAAAAGACCGCAACAAACTGGAATCCATGCTTGATGAATTCTTTAATCCAGGTGATCAAACAGAGGCCGCCGATGAGGATGATGACATTGTTACCTACGAGCAAATCTTAGGCAGCACGTTGAAAGTCATCAACCCTGCTGCGAAGTATGCCTACGATGATATTTATGAGGTCTTTGTTGATAAATCCGGTGATGTGGCCTACATGAAACAAATCATAGAAGATGGTTTAAGCCTGCAAGTTGTGGGCATCATCAAAAGCAAAGACTCCGTTCGTACACCGATGCTTTCATCGGGTATTTACTTCCATCATGATTTAATTCCATACTTGATTCAAAATGCCGATGATTATGATATCGTACAAGCACAACTATCAAATCCAGACATTAATGTGTTAACAGGCAATGATTTTGAAGATGAAAATGCTTTTGATGCGAAGGATATCTTTAATTTTGAAAAGCTAATTAAAATTGATGAACGCATGCTTAGAAATGCATTTAAATTTGATGTTCCTAATGTGGACATGGACTTTGATATCGATATTGGTGACATCGACATGCCACAACTGGAACTTTCCGGTTTGTTTGAAAGCCTTGGCAATCAATTAAACATACCTACGGAAGCCATTCAAGATACGTTTGTGGAGCTTTTTGAAGATTTTGTCAACACCCAAGATAACGACGATGTTTCTCAGTGGATTATTAACTTTAGAGATTACTTGCAACAACAAGCTGTGCAAGATAAAATCGCAGCAAGTTTTGAATCCCTTGATCTTGGTAAACAAGTTTCTGATATTATTTCAAACTACTTCATTCAAATGCTGGAACAAACCATCCAAGATGTGTTTGCGAACCTTCAAACGCAAATGGAGGCACAAATCATGCAAAGTATGGGTGGTTTAGCAGGTAGCTTTCGCGTTGATCAAAACATGATCGCAAGAGCCTTTAATTTCAGCATTGATGAAAATGAAATTGTGGATCTCGTTAAAGGTCTGACAACTACCGATGTCAACAATCAGGCCAACAACCTACGTCGTTTTGGCTACCGTGACTTAGACCAACCAACCCAAATCAACATTTATCCAAAGGATTTTAATACCAAAGATGATGTCATTCAATTTCTTGATGACTATAATCACTCAATGGAAACTTCCAATCAAGAAGCAAAGGTCGTGAAATACACTGACTTTATTGGGAGCTTAATGAGTTCTGTCACAACCATTATCAACACCATCAGTTATGCACTTATCGCTTTCGTTGCGATTTCACTGATTGTTTCCTCGATCATGATTGGTGTCATCACTTATGTTTCCGTATTGGAGCGGATTAAAGAAATTGGTATCCTACGAGCCATTGGTGCCAGTAAAAAAGACATCAAACGTGTCTTTAATGCCGAAACTCTCATCATTGGATTTATCGCTGGTACGTTGGGCATTGCGGTGACGTATGTCATCAGCATGATTGCATCAATCATTATTTATGATAAATTTAATATCCCAAACATCGCCCATCTTGAACCCCGTGAAGCCGGAATTCTTATCGGTATCAGCATGGTACTAGCCTTTATCTCTGGTTTAATTCCTGCATCAAGTGCAGCGAATAAAGATCCTGTGGAGGCCTTAAGAACTGAATAAAAAAAGCAGATTTGCATCTGCTTTTTTTATCATGTTTTTTAACCAAATTTTTTAACTAATTATTCTTCCTCAATAATATTCAATATCTCAAGGATTCGATTTAAATCATCATCGCCGTGATAATGAATTTGAATCTTATTATCATCAATCATAACCTTGGTTTGCACCTTCTTTTCAAGCAATGATGTCGCATAGTCATAACGCGAATAATCTTTTTTCACAGCTGGTTTACTTGCTGGTTTTTTAAGGAGTTTTTCAACTGCTCTCACGGATAAACCATCCTTAACAATCTTTTGCGCAAGTGGCACAATGTCTTGTTCATCGATGAGTGGAATCAAAGGTCGCACATGACCCATGCTTAATTTTTCATTGACAACTAAATCCGCCACTGCTTTTGGTAAACGATTCAAGCGTAAAATATTAGCCACGTGTTCACGTGATTTCCCAACCTTTGTCGCGAGTTGTTCTTGCGTGTAGTTTGAGGCATCCATTAGTTTTTGATAAGCCGCTGCTTCTTCAATCACATTTAAGTTTTCACGTTGAATGTTTTCAATCAAGGACACTTCCATCATTTCATGGTCTGTAAAGTCAACGATGATTGCATCAATTTCTTCTAAATTTATTAATCTTGAAGCTCGGACACGCCTTTCACCAGCAATGAGTTCATAGCCTAAATCACTTTGGCGCACCAAAATGGGCGTTAAAATACCATGTTGTGAAATGGAAGCTGCAAGCTCCTCCAATTTGACGGGATCAAATTCTTTACGCGGTTGGTAAGGGTTGTTGGTGATGGAATCAACAGGAATTTTTACTTTGTCACCAACGTAAATGTCACTGCTGCCACGTTGGATATCATCTAGAACACTTGAAATGTCATCGCCAAAAATAGCTTCTAATCCTTTGCCTAGTCTTGCTTTTTTATCACTCATCGTTTTTCTCCTTCATTGCGTTTCACAAACTCTTTCGCCAAGGCTGCATATGCTTTGGCCCCTTCAGAGCGCACATCGTATTCAAAAATAGATTGTCCCATGGATGGTGCTTCGGTTAATTTGATGTTACGAGGAATCATGGTTTTGTACACACGTTCCTTAAAATATTTACGGACTTCGGATGAAACTTCCACACTTAAACGCGTCCGAATATCAAACATGGTCAATAAAACACCTTCGATGTATAGTTTGCGATTGAATAACTTTTGCACCAAATGAATGGTGGATAGCAACTGCGTTAAGCCTTCCAAAGCATAGTATTCACATTGCACTGGGATGATGACACTATCAGCCGCTGTCAGGGCGTTGGTGTTTAACAAACCTAAAGATGGCGGGCAGTCAATAATAATGTAGTCATAGTCTGCTTTTATGGGATCCAATTTATTCTTTAAAAGGCGTTCACGACCAACTTTGTACTCAACCATTTCAAGATCAGCACCCGCTAAATCAATGGTTGATGGCACCAAATCTAAAGGTGGTAAATGAATCTTTTTCACAACTTGATTTGTGGTGGCATCACCAAGCAACAAATCATAAGCACTTAATTTAAAAGTAGCGCGGTCCGCTCCCACCCCTTGCGTTGTGTTGCCTTGTGGATCAAAATCAATCAACAAGACCTTCTTTTTTAAATAAGCTAGTCCAGCAGCTAAATTAACGCTGGTGGTTGTTTTACCAACTCCGCCTTTTTGATTAGCGACAGCAATGATTTTCCCCATAAAGCCTCCTATTTCTTAATTGAGATTCTATAAACAACCTCATCTTCATAATCCTTTTCTTCTATCTTAACCTTTGTACCAGCTTTTTCAATCATTGAAACCGCTTGTCGTAACGTGTTTTTCGCAATTCTGATATGACGTGCTAGACCTTTGGTCTTTGGTTTTGATTTTTTAACCTTGTCTTGGTCTAAATTAGAAATGTAACGCTCGGTTTGCGCGACATTGAGTTTACGTTTAATAATTTCATCTAAGATTGCCTCTTGGTGTTCGTGTTGTACTTGTAACAGGGCACGCGCATGCCGCTCCGATATCTCATGGCGGTTAATCGCCACTTGCACGCCCGCTGCAAGTTGCAGCAATCTTATTTTATTGGCAATCGAGGATTGCGACTTACCGACCACCTGCGCAAGTTTTTCTTGCGTCCATCCTTTTAAACGAATCAACTGTACATAGCCATCCGCTTCTTCAATCGGAGATAAATCTTCCCGTTGAATGTTTTCAATGAGCGCAAGTTGCGCAATTTCATGTTCTTTGGCATTCATCACATGACATGGAATGCATGTGTACCCTGCTAGAATCATAGCACGATACCGACGTTCGCCGGCAATAATTTCATAACCTTCCGCTTGCGGATACACCACAATCGGTTGAATCAAACCGTTTTCACGAATCGATTGCGCCAGCTCAAAGAGCGCATCTTGATTAAATTCCTTGCGCGGTTGATAACGATTTGGTTTGATCTGATCAATTGCGATTTCCTTCGCATGCTTCATATTTTTCTCCTAGAGCGGTTGTTTCTTTATTCTACTATAATTACGTGGGTATTGGGATGGTGTTTGTTTTTGTTTACGAATAATAATGTTGGTGCGTTGTGCAAAGCCCTCTTGATCCGGAAGCTTTAAACTATCCACCTGTTCAACATTAGCATGTAAAATTTTAAGTGCCGATTGTGCAGC
>LSQX01170541.1_pt1 | contig 26300 bp, 22 predicted proteins | sample 654561 | NCBI WGS metagenome assembly LSQX01 (sample SAMN04489861, study PRJNA283612) | anaerobic digester metagenome | isolation source: 4 biogas reactors fed with cattle manure at either 37C or 55C with and... | place: Denmark: Kongens Lyngby | collected 2014 | reverse complement strand
CATATTTTATCTTGTTTATTTGATAAAGCAAAGTTATTGAATTTCAATAACATAACAAAATAAATATGCTGCTTTTTATCTCATTTTCTTTAATTTATTGAACTTGCGAAAGTTAAGTTATTAATAATATCTGACTCGCTAAGTGTAATATTCCATAGCCTTACGTTACTAATGATGAATTTTGAAAAACCTATTGATTCTGGTTGACCCTGAAGACTATAAGCCCCGTTAATTATCAGATTCTCATTTGCCAGTGAAATATCTTCCTCTGTTATAATATTGGAGCCAATCAAAGTTCCATCAATAAAAAATGAAACTTTTTTATCCTTGCCGGAGTACGTTCCTGTGAGATGTAGCCACTGATTTAATGAATATTCATTAGTTTGGACTAATGCTCTATTATTTGCTGATCTTATACCAAAGCCAATTTTTGAGTCATATAAGTATAAACCATATGCTTTTGCATAACTTCTGGAAGTGCCAAAAACCATAGTGGATTTTTGAGGTTTTTCCAATAATTTAATATTGCACTCAAATGAAAAATCGTTGTTAATATTGAAGTTAGGAGAAAAGTCGAATGTAATGGACTGAGAGTCAGTGCTGAATTTAACACCTCTTTCGCCTTTTTCTGAACATCCGTAAATAGAAGTCAATCCAAGTACGATTAGAGGAACAGCTATTGGTAAAAGATTGTTTTTCAAACCTTTATAAACATTTAATTCTTACTAAAATAAAACTGAATTTATAACTGTTTTAAAGATTTTTTAACATATATATATATCTGATGTGAATATAAGATGGGTGCAATGAGTATTTTTCCTATTTTTTTTGAGAATATCCTGAGTAGCGTTTCTTCCTTTTCTGTTAATGTATTTGTTTTATTTTCTTCTGCTTTTTTCTCTTTAAGATGCCATCTTGGCAATTTATGAAAATAAACAACTCGCTTATTTGTGTAACCATGAACATTGGTGGCAATATCTTTCACATGACTGAAGAAAATATCATTTCCGGTTATGTTGGATATGATATTTGCTTCATGAGGGATCATTTTTCGGGCATACGAATAAATTGGATTGGAAGAAGTGCGGGAACTTAAAATATACTCAGTTGTTATTTGTTCAATAGGTTTATTGCCATATAAATCAATGCAATAATCATAATCACCAAGAGTGTTAATATAGGCATTTAGGCATTCCGGTAAAATTTCACAATAACTGTCGTATTTTGCGTGACTACTGCTAAAGTCAATGAAATTAAATGACCTCTTTTCATAAACTATTTCTACCTGATAGTGATTATCACCCACATGATGTATTCCGCTGTCACCAAAATTTGTACTAAAAGAAAACTTAGGATAAACAAAGAATAGATCATTTTCAATCATGTACCTGATAAAGTATTTTTTCCATGAGCTTTCCGGCCAATTTAATACTGAAGGAGGCATTTTTAAACTGGAGTCAGGTTTTTTATCCAAATTTTCCAGGTACCAGTTACTGAATCTTTTCCATTGTTTTTTTGACCAGCATTGACCCCATGAAGAGGCAAGTTGTAGAAAAAAGACATCACTTTTATCAGTTAACGGATAAAACGGAAATTGTGCGGTTTCATTGAAGGCATGAGAATATAAGGAGATCCCTGCTATTTTATTATCATTATTGTAGAAATGAAAAGCTTCAAAAATAAATTCAAAAAATATTGGTGAAACGTATAGATCATCTTCCAGTACAATAATACCATCATGCTGTAATGCGAGGTCACCGCAGCTTAAAATATGTTTACGTAAACCAATATTATTCTTGTGTTTAAGAACTTTTTTTTCACCATGTTTCCAGTTAAAGTTGTCTGCAGTTTTTTTTACTTCTTCATTATCACCCCCATCAATGCTGATATAAAGAGTGGTCTTTGAAGGATAATACGCATTTTCCAGCGAACCTAATAACCTCTTTAGAGATTCGCTTCGATTATAGGCAACAACAACAATTGGGATATCCATGCTTAATGTATTGTTAAAGAGTTATTTGATGACTTGTTATTATCAGTATCTCCATATATTACCAAAATATTTCTCTTTGGTATAATTGCTTTCAATTATTTACATAAATGAATACCCATGTCATTCACATCCTTTACATAAATAAGAAAGTTTATTTATTTGTGTGCTTTGTTTCATCATTTTTATATGCATTAATTGCTGGAGCTCGCATTGAATATTATACCTGATACTTAATTTGATAATTTTTAGCATGATTATTAATCATCCTAATTTAAACACCTTAACAAATTGTTTTATACGTGTATGCATAATTAGAGAAATAATGAAGATCTTTTAATATTATTTTGGAATAATAACTAGTCTTTGTTTAATAATGTATTAAAAAAGTCGTTGTTTAGTATTTTTTCCCATGAAAGATCTTCTGCTTTTTTCTTAAAATCACCGTTGCTTAATAATTTAAGTTCATCGTTTTCTACGCAACGAAACATTATATCTTCCATAATTTCATGGGTTTTGAATAGAAAACCTATTTTGTTTTCTACTAGTTCAGGTATCAACCCCATTGAGGGAGCAATAACAGGTAGATTAAAAGATAAAGCTAATAATGCAACACCTGATGTCAAAATGTTTTTATAAGGTAAAACCATAATATCTGCTGCATTTAAATAAACCTGGACATCTTCATCATTAATAAATTCAATATGAGCAATAATTTTATTGTTCAGCGCTATTTTATTATTTAAATATTCTACTATTTCTTTATCCAAACCTCTCCCAGCAATTAATAATGTTGTATTAACATGTTTGTTATTAATTTTAATAAATGATTCCACAAGGTCCTCCAGACCTTTGTAAGCCCGTATATTACCGAAAAAAAGATAAACAAAATTATCTTTTTCAATTGAGAGTTTTTTACGAGCCTCAATTTTGCTTATATCATTTTTATAATATCCTATATAGTGTCCATGCGGAATTATTTTGATTTTTTTTGTAGGTACGCCATATTCCTTGCTTACAATGTCTTTAGCGTATTGACCGTGAACAATAATATGATCGCTTAATGATGAAACGTGTTTTCTGATTTCAATCTCTTTATTATAATTCTTACTTCCATGCGAAACAAAGTTATGTATCGTCCAGATAATTATATAACCCAAGTGTTTTGCTTGTTTTAGAGTAAAATAGAAGTTTTTAATACTGTTTTCATCATCCAGTTTATAAAATGTATTGATCCAATGCAAATGTAAAATATTTGCTTTTGGTCTATATTGTTCAAGACATTCTATAGTTAAGTTATTAGCATCAAAACCATATGCAGATGTATTATAAATTGAATTTATTGTCTGATATAATAGTTTTTGGTATGAATTAAAATAGGACCAATCGGGAAAGAAAATAATACCTTTTTTTTTACCTTCAATTATTGTATTTGGTTTAATTGTTATTATTGGATTCTTAATAGCTGGCTTATTACTATTCTTCCTACTTATTTTATGTATGAGTTTTATTAAATAATTCATAATGACTCTTCTTTAATAAAATACTTAATAAATATACAAGCTATTTATTAGAAATGAATTTTATCATTTTTGTTTATAATGAATTTTTGTCTTTAAGCTTTTCAAAATACTTGTAAGTTTCCGTTTTATCAACAAAGTCAACAACTTCTCTTCTCCAACGTATGTTGTTTTCAAAGTATTCCGCACCCCAAACTTTTGACCATTTTGATCGTAACGCATCTTCTTCTTTGTCACGTTTGCTGATATTGGCATTTTTATATTCTTTGCTAACATGATTATAATGCTCCAAATAACTATTATCAGCCATTATTATTGGCAATCCAGCTTCATGTAACTTGAATGAAAGATCAACGTCACCGGCATAAAAAGAATATGTTATTTCATCAGCATAACCAACTTCTTCTAAAGCTTTTTTCAGGTAAATACCATGATTTAAGTGTGGTTTATTATAAAAATATGCTATGCCATATTTATCCCAGTCAGGCCAGTGCCGCCAGAGAAAGGCCAATCCACCAATTTTATTTCCTGCTTTTTGAATTTCGTTTATTTGTAGCAAGCCTTTAATAATGGAATCTTTGATTAATAAACAATCATCACTAATCATTAAAACATTTTTATACTTTGCTGATTTAAAACCAAGGTTCATATAATATCCCCAGCTTTGCTTTTTAATACTTTTTCCATTCCATACTCCATGGTTATGCTGTAGTATTAATATTATATCTTTTTGCATTATTAGCCATTCAATTGAGCTATCAGTAGAGCCTCCATCAACTACTATGATTTCAGAGGACTCTATGTTTTCAAGTTCTTTCCTGACTGTCATTATTGTGACTTTAAGAAATTCTAACCTGTTAAAAGAACCAAGAACTACTGAAACTTCTAAATTATCCATCATACTATTTGTTTTCTTATTAGTTTTTTAATATTTTCACTGGTTTTAGAATAAAGTTGCCTACCCACTATCCCGATTATTATCTTAAATCATAAGGTATTTTAATTATTCTAATCGGAAGAATACAGATGTCTTTGTTAGGTATTCACTGGAATAATATACCTGATAATAAAGTCTTGTTAAAATCAATTTTCATATTTATATTCTTGCCAATATTTTTCTAAAATGATAAAGAATATTATATATCAGGAAAACTGGTTTAAACAAAAATTTGCCAATTTTGCTGGAATATATTTTTAAAAGATATTCCTGATCAGGATTAAACGATGTATTATTATTTTTTGTAATTGGTTGTTTTGTTAAATGCCATTCTGGCAAACGATGAAAATAGACCATTCTCTCTACTGTAAATTTTAATTCTTTGTGATCTATAGACTTTGTTTTTGCTAGGCAAATATCATTTCCTGGTATTTGGGATATAATATTGGCTTCATGGGGGACCATGGCTTTGCCGTATGAAAGAACTGGAATTTCACAAGGTCTCGTAGTGAGAATGTATTTTGATTTTGTAGCTTCCATTATTTTGCAACCATATAAATCTACTTCATAATCAAACTTTCTGAGGTTCTTATTAAAGCTATTTAAGCATTCAGGTAATATTTCACAATAGGAGTCATATTTTGCTAAGGAATCATTATATGATGGAAGTTTTAGAGTAGAACGAAAATACTGGATTGGTACCTGAAATCTACCATATCCTTTGTGATTGACCCCTGCATCTCCAAAATTTGTTGAATAAGAACGCCTGGGGTAAATAAAAGTAAGATCATTCTCAATCATGAAGGTTATAAAGTATTTTTTCCAGGAAGTTTCAGGCCAGCCAGCGACATTTGGGGGTATATTTGTCTTCGTAGTTAAAGAAATATGTAAATTCTTTTCATACCAGGTCTTGAACATACTCCATTGCTTGTTTGTAAAGCATTGACCCCATGATGATGCAACTTGAAGGAAAAAGATATCATTCCCATCTTCAAGAGGGTAAAATGCAAATTGAGCGGTTTCATTAAATTTGTGTGAGTAAAGTGAGTACCCGGCCAGTTTGTTTTCATTTTTATAGGTGGAATGTATTTGAGTAATATAATTATAAAATTCCGGAGACACAAATAAATCATCTTCAAGTATAATAATTCCTTCATGCTGTAAGGCTAAATCTCCGCAAGAAATAATATGTTTACGTAATCCAAGATTTTCTTGATGATGGATAATCTCCTTATCGCCAGCTTTCCAATTAAAATTTTCTGCAATGTTGTAAACTTCATCCGGCCCTTGTCCATCAATACTTATATAAAGTTTAACAGGAGTATTGTACTGAATTGATTCCAGTGATTTTAGAACACGTTGTAAGGCTATTGGTCTGTTAAATGCTGCAACTACTATTGGAATATTCATTAGATGAAAAGAAAAAGTGGATTTTAAATTATTATTATTTCTTTTATTTTGCTTCCTTTATAAATATTTTAGGATAACGATATTTAATCTTTTCCCAAGCTTTTAAGTATACTTTACTTTTAATAAAGGTTTTAATACCAAATCTTTTATATACTAGAAAAACCCATTCAAACAAATTTCGCCAGAAATTTTTATAACCAGCTCCGCCTAAATAATAATATACCACTGGAATCTTATTATGTAAGTAGGTTAGCTCGGGGTTTTTCTCAATTATATCAAAATACCAGTTTAATTCTGCTTTATATTTGTAAGCAGTATTATAATATGGAGCTTTTGTTCTCTTTACAAATATTGCCTGATGGCAAACTACACGCGTGCCTTGTGAAATCAATAAACTTTGCTCAAATTTTAAAGCCTTAAGGTATTGCTGATCATCTGAGTTCTCTGATACAATATATATATCACCATAAATCACATCTTGTCCATTATCATTCTGAAATAAATTTTGTAGTACATCATCAGAGCAATAATGATCTCCGGCATTTAAAAAGGTCACATAATCTCCATTTGCTTTAATCAGTCCTTTATTCATTGCATCATAAATACCTTTGTCAGGCTCACTTATCCAGTATTTAACAAGATTTTGATATTTATGAATTACATCTGTTGTTCCATCTTTTGAACCTCCATCAATAATTATAGACTCGATATGTGGATAATTCTGACTGGCAACGCTTTTAAGGGTTTTATCCAAAGCATCGCGAGCATTATAAACTACTGTGATAATACTAATCTTTGGTGGATTATTCATTTTATTATTATAAGTCTGAAAGTATCTGAGATAAAGGCTTACTTAATTATATTGTATTAAAAAAGTACCGATATGTTTCATACTGAAGCCTGTTTTTAAGTTTTATAAACTTTGTGAAATAAAACCAAGTTATTAAACAACGTCTTATTTATTTCTCTTGAATAAAGCTTTATAAGGCGAAGTAAATAATTTCCCAATTCTGAAAGTATAGCTTGCCTCCACTCTCTTTAATAAATCTTCTAATTCCTTGATCTTACTTTCTTTTTCCCTGACCTTTTCTTTTAATTTATTTGTATTGATTTGACTTTCAGTTAATAAAACTTCTATTGACTTAATATTCATTTCTTTTTGTAGAATATTGTTTTTATATGTAATTAGATCATTATTTAGAGCAGAAATTTTAGAGTTTAAATCGGTAATGTCAAGGGATCTTTCCATTAATATTTTGGTCAGCTCATCTTTTTCTTTTGTAATCTTTTCCTTAGATTCTACTGTTTTTCTGGTTTCTGTCTCTCTTGCAAGCAATAAATCATTCAATTGTTTGATTTCTATTTCTTTTGCGGATTGTATATCATTAAAATGTTTAATCTCGGCTTCTTTAGTAATCAGTATATCATCAAATTGCTTTAATAGTTTTTCTTTACCAGCAATCTGAAAATCTTTTTGCTTAATTATTTCAGTGAGATTCTCAATCTGCATTTTAGATTTTTCCAGACCAAGTTCTTTCTCGGTAATGGCATGTTTTAATTGTTCCAAACTTGTTTCAATATCCCTGATCCTGATATTTTGCGATTTTGCATTTTCATTATAATTATGAATTTGCTTGTTTAATTGATCAATGTTCTCCTTTTGTTGTTGAATTAAAGATTCCATCCTCACACCGTGAGTTTTATTTTCCTCTATCTGGTTGTTAAGTGATAGATTCTTCTTTTTTAAAGTCCTTAATTCCTTATATAATTGAGGACATGATTCAATTTCATAATCATCTTTAAGTATCTTGGTTAGTAGAAATTCTTGTTCTACTTTGCCTTCCGGTACTGCGTGACTACATAGATCAATAATTTCATTATAAGAATATCCTAATTTGTTAAACAAATCTTCCCCAAGTAATATTGCATACTCGTAAACAAGCCTTGCAATATTTTTATTTTGCAACTCTCTTTTCCATTGATTGAGATGATTGATATCTGGTTCATTTTTTGTATAAAGAACTTGCTTATCACCATAGCGCCATTTTTCAGTAATTGAAGATTGATAATTTATAATATTACTTTGAAAATCAATTTCTAAGAACTTACAAAGTTCTTGTATTGTGCTATGTGGATTGGTTAATAATTCTTCATAAGAACATGAAATAGAATTAATGTTATTATTACGAGAGGCTTCTAACATTAGAAGGAGTGCCTCCAATAAATCGTGTTTAAATTCTACTAAAGCATTGAAGTCATGTTTAGCCCATGTTTTAATAATTGAGGTAAGGACTGCGGCTGGATTGCGAAATAAAAAAATAAATTTGGCTTTGGGAAAACACAGGCTCAATTCTTTGATAATAAGATAGTAACGAGGTGTTTTGTCCAGAAATAGTTTCTTTCCGCTTTTTAATAAGATTGAATTATAAAAATTTTGGTAACAATCAGAAATAGTAGAATAATATTGATTAACACCGTCAGGTAATTGCAAGATAAAATCATTAAGAGCTATGCTGGATATCTCAGAATTAAAAACAGACATTAAATTTTTTGACTTCAAAGCATGTAATGGATGAAGCATTAACCATGCTTCCGAATGCGAATATATCTCAGGGTGCGTTGAAAGTATGCGTTGGGTAAGTGTAGAACCTGACCGTGGCTGCGAAATTAAAAATATTAGATTTTCTCCTTTCTGATACGGCATAATTAACAGGATTTAATTATTGGTAGAAATTTTTCCCTTGCATATTTATATGTTTCGTATTCAAGTTTGTGTTCTGAAATAAACAACTCTTTAAGAAACGGGTTTATTTCATCAAAGCGTTCTGACTTATTTTTAAATGGTATATCAACAGCTGGAAATCCCAGCAAGTTTGAGATACATTTTACAGATTGTTGATAATAATCCAAAAATCCAATCATAATAAAATATTTATCTATTATGTCTTTATAATTATGCGAAGATACAACTTCAGGAAAATAATCAAGTATATTAGGTGAATAATCGGGATTGGATACTTCTTTTAAAAGAAATTCGTTGACATTATCTGGCAATGAAATTAATTTTCCGTTTCTAAATGAGACTCCTACTTTTTCCCTCATTTTTACGTAAAAGTATCTGGATATCAGAATTTCAAAGGGATCTCTTAAAAAAGCAATAAATTGTTTAGCTTGTGGATAGTATTGTGTGATTCCAAATCCTCTTTTTAAATTAAAATGTCCATGAATGCAAATCCTTGGTGCAAGGATGTGCTTTTCTGGAATTTTGCTATCTCTTTCATTAAAATAATGCAGATATAGTTTTTCGCCAAACCAGTTAGTAAGAATATATCTAAAACTTGACCCGGCTGTTTTGGGTATATGAATAGACAATAAAGCCTTATTGGGATTATATTCAAGCATCAGTAAAACAATATTTAACGTATATTATTTTTAGATAACCCTGCTCGGCAGAAATCTGTATAATATTCACGGCTTGCTTTTCCTAGGATGCGTTTATTGTGATATGAGCCTATTTTAATTTTCTGGAATCCCGCATTATAGCACCAGTTTTCTAAGCATTTCGACGATGGTATAAAATAATTCCAACCTGTCCTGTTTAATTTTTTTATATCTCCTGACGAAAAAACATCTGGGCCTTCATATAAACAAACTGAACGACTTTCATCAATTCCCATGGTTTCAAGAAATACAGTTCCTCCATCTTTTAGGGATGAAAAAATTAAACGCAACGAAAGTAGTGGATCTGAAACATGGTAAATTACACCGGAATAAATAACATAATCAAATGTGTCAGAAAATATTGGAATAAAGTCATATAAGCTCATTGCATAGCAACGTAATTTATTATCTATGCCAAATGCATAAGAAAGGTAATTTACCATTTCAGCATATTGATTTACTTCTTCAATTGCATAAACATCAGCTCCCATCGCACACAAAAGCAGACTTATACCCCCAGTCCACACACCAATATCGAGCACTTTTTTATTAGATAGATCTTTCGGTAGACCATAATCGTTAACAAACTGGTTAAGAATATCAATATGACGATTTTTCATATTACCAACCAAGTTTAGGTCATCTCCAAAATTATGATTATGACCCCAATGGAATTTAATTGAAAGATCTCGCTGAAATTTTGAATTTACAAAATTTTCATGACTAATCTTATCTATTCTTGAAGTTACGTGTTTGATGAAATCTTCTTTATTTACATTAATCAGTTTGTCAAGAGTATAATTCTCTTGAAATAAGCTGGCTAAAAAATTTAATTCATTTTCCATCTGTTAATGTTTTCTATCTTAAAATATACTTTTTTAATAAACTTAATTACAATTAACTCTTTGGAGTCTATGTATGGATATTATTTAATTTCAGAACCTCAAATTTATGATCAGTAAAAACAATTCCATCCTGAATATTTATATTATCCTGGACTTTAAATGCTAAAGCATCTACAACTCTGTTAAGGTAGTAAATGTCATTGTTGCGGATTGTTGCAACACCTGCATTTAAATAATAATTGCCTTTGAGTAGATTGCACGTGAAATAGCAATTAACCAGATATGAAGAACCTTTATCTGACTTGTCAAGGACGATTTTTTCTTTTTCACTGTGCGAGCCACTTAAGTGCACACCTTTTTCGGATTTAATTTTCATTCCAAAGATTATTTTTTCCTCATTTAAATTAAAATGAACTTTATATGAATAGATATATCTCTCTCCTGTAATTAGTGAATTAACCTTTTCTCCTAGTAATGTGGAAATTTGAACATCCGAAATATCCACATCTGCATTTTTGTATTCGATTTTACTTTTAGACTCATATCCAGGTATAAAAATAGCTTTAAATTTTATTGTTTCCTCGATTATTTCAGCAGATTTGCTTTTTATTTCGGATTGTTCTTTTTCTGTTCCTTTTTTCTTCTGTTTTATTGATTCAGCTTTTAGCAAGCTATCGTAAGCAGAATCTTTTAATTCAATATCGTTATTAATATTATATATATCTTCGAGTACTTTAAAAGCCTGATTTACAGGAGCAAATAAATAACGCTGGTATTGCGCTGTTACGAGTTTTGAAGGACCTTCCAGTATAATACCGCCCTTGTCTAAAAGAATTGTTCTGGTACATAATTGGTTAATATCTGCAATACTGTGGCTAACAAATAATATGGTTTTCTGTCCTTTAAAGAAACCTTCCATCCTTGCATAGCACTTCCTTCTGAACAATTCATCTCCAACAGCAAGTATCTCATCTAAGATTAATATATCAGGATCAACATTTATGGCTACTGCGAATGCAAGTCTTGCCTTCATACCGCTGGAATATGTTTTAAGCGGCTGATTTATAAAATCTCCAATATCTGCAAAATCAATTATTTCTTGTAATTTACTTCTGACTTTTTCTTCGTGAAAACCTAAAATGGTACCATAAAAATAAATATTATCTATACCTGTAAGTTCAGGATTAAACCCCGAACCAAGCTCCAGTAATGAAGATACTTTTCCTTTTACCTCAAACTCACCTCTGCTTGGAGTAAGTACATTTGATATGATTTTAAGTAACGTGGATTTTCCGCTACCATTTTTACCAATAATACCTATTACTTCTCCCTTTCGGATTTCTAGATTCACATCACGTAAAGCATAAAATTCCTTATGATATTTTTTCCTTTTTGGGTGTAATGTCTCTTTCAGCCTATCTTTAGGATTATTATAGAGTTTGTAGACCTTGGAAAGATTCCTGGTGGAAATTACAACATTATTGTTTAAGTCCATTATTATTCTTGCAATCTTTTGAAATGTAGATATATTTATAAAACGTCAGCGAAATGAGGTTTTAGTTTATGAAAAACTAAGGCTCCTGAAATAAAAATAAAAGTCACAAAAACCCAGAAATATAATGTTAACCAGACGTTTTCAAAAAACCACTCATGTGTTATAAAAGTTTCACGGTAGCCATTAGTAATGTAGAAAAAGGGATTGAGATCAACCAGCAATCTTGCTTTGCCGGTTAATCTTTGATGTGGCCATATAATAGGTGTGAGCCAGAAAAAGAGAGTAATAAAAATGCTAATAGTTTGTTGCAGGTCTCTTACAAAAACCATTATAGCAGAATTTAACCATCCGATTCCTGTAAGAAGTACCAGAGTGCCAATTAAATAATATAGGAACTGTATCCAGTGTATTGAAGGATAATAGCCATATATTACAACTATTATCATCAGTATTAAAACCAGAAACAAGTGAATAATAAGAGCTGTGATTATTGTGATTAAAGGTATTACTCCCACACGGAAATACATTTGTTTTATAAGAAATGAATATGATAACAAAGAACCTGACGATGTATTCAAAGTTTCCTGAATAAAGAACCAGGGTATCATTGCTGCAAGCAACCATGGCAAAAATTCTACATCGTCACCTGCCATTCCACCTCTTAGCCCTACAGAGATCACAAGCCATAACACAAGCACTATAGCTATAGGTTGCAGGAATGCCCACGGTAATCCCAGATATGAGCCCAGATATTTCTTTTGAAAATCTCTGATTACCAGCTTATTAATTACGTATCGTTGTTGGTAAATGGTTTTCAGGAAATATAGAAAAGCTTTTATATTATGTAGCATCTTGTTTGAAATTCAGTTTAAGTAAAGCAAATCCTTTGCCTGCAATTTATTGATTTGTTTTACAGGTTTATAGCTGGAAATATACCTTTGTCTTTAAGATATTCAATTATTAGTCCGGGGTTTTTGCCATTTTCCTGTGGTGTGAAGACAAAATCAGGGTTTAAAGGTTTATCATAAGGTGCATCAAAGCCGGGTAATTTTGAAGATAATCCCTGCTCGACGCGGTTATAAAGTTCAGGTTTGTTTTGTCTGCAATATTCAAGACCTGCATCCATAAAAACAAGATGAAAACGTTCAGCTCCGATGATGTCAGCAACCTGCCAGCGGATATCTTCGCTGGGTGAAATGAATGAACAGATCACAATGATACCCTGGTCGTTCAATAAACGACACATATGTGCCACACGTCTGAGGTGCTCGGCACGGTCGGCAGCCGAAAAGTCAAGCTCACGCGAGATCCCCGAACGCACAGTACTTCCCTCAAGTAAAACTATAGTTGCTCCCAGATCGAAAAGCGTTTTTTCAAGCGTAAATGCCAATTCATTTTTCCCACTGCCATGAAGTCCTGTTATCCAGATAGTTGCACCTTTCTGTTTATATCTGTTAATGTATTCATCAGTATTGATCAAACCCTGTCCGCGCGAAATACGCTCCTTATCCATATCAGTAATACGTGATTGAATTTCGTCAGGGTTCATACGTTCAATTATCATTCCAACTGCTGAAGTGTTGTTGGTGATCGGATCAATAAGAATGAATGAACCTGTCTGACGGTTTTTGATATAAAGATCAAACATCAAAGGCCTTGCAGTAGTAAAAACCACCCTGCCGATTTCGTTAAGCGCAAGATGACCAACCTGCTTTTTCTCTAATGTGTTGACATCAACACGGTAGCGGACAGTGTCAATACGAGCTTTATTGGTACTGGTACTGTGCTTCAGATAATATTGTTTTTGAATTTCCATAGGTTCTTCATCCATCCACACTACCATAGCTTCGAACTGACGTTGTATTTTGGGCAGATTATCAGGGTGCACCAGCATTTCTCCTCTCGAAATATCAATTTCATCATCAAGGGTAATAGTAATACACTGCGGAGGGAATGCAAGCTCAGGATTGCCATTATAGGTTACAATTTCCTTTACCGCTGATAACTTCCTTGAAGGCAAAGCCATTATTTTATCGCCTTTTCTGATAATTCCAGAGGCAAGTTTTCCGGAAAACCCTCTGAATTTATTATCAGGTCTTAATACATACTGAACAGGAAATCTAAGGTCGTTAAAGTTTCTGTCGGAACCAGTATGTACGGTTTCAAGGAACTCAATGAGTGATTTGCCATTATACCACTGCATTTTTGGACTTTTTTTAACCACATTACACCCATGAAGCGCTGAAAGCGGGATGAAATCAACATCAGGAATATTTAGTCTTGAAACAAATCCACGGTAGTCGTTGCATATATTTTCAAACACCTCTTCGCTGTAATTCACCAGATCCATTTTATTTACTGCCAGCACCACATGTTTAATACCAAGTAACGAAACAATATAGGTGTGTCGGCGGGTTTGTGTGATAACTCCTTTGGTGGCGTCAATTAAAATAATGGCAAGATTTGCTGTACTTGCACCGGTAGCCATGTTACGTGTATATTGTTCATGTCCGGGAGTATCGGCTATAATAAACTTACGCTTATTGGTACTGAAATAACGATAAGCCACATCAATTGTAATTCCCTGTTCACGCTCGGCTTTTAAACCATCGAGCAACAAGGCATAATCAGTAAATTCTCCGGCATGTCCTATTCGTTTACTATCATGTTCAAGAGCCGAAAGATGGTCTTCGTAAACTTTTTTGCTGTCGAATAACAGACGACCTATGAGAGTTGATTTCCCATCGTCAACACTTCCGGCAGTAAGTAATCGCAATAGGTCTTTTTTCTGATCCTGATCGAGAAATTGGTTTATATCCAGCATATTCAAAGGTGAGGTAACAAGGTGCTGTTTTTGATTGTGTATCTATTTAACTGTAGATTAGAAAAGTCGGAACTTCGAAATATAAGGTGGTTTTTGTAAGATTTAATTAAAATATACCAGATCGCAGTGGATTTTATCTAGCTGTGCTAAATTATTTGGTGTCCGGTTTCTTTTGGTTATCTTCATATACTTGTTGTTAAAAAAAAGCATCCACATCGGGTCATACTAAAAATATCCTTCTCTCTTTTTTTGCTCCATGCTTGCTTCCTGGTCGAAGTCAATAACCCGGGTAGTACGTTCCGATTTGGTTGTTAGCATCATTTCTTCAACGATTTTCTCAATTGTATTGGCATCTGATTCAATGGCACCCGTAAGCGGATAGCAACCAAGTGTACGAAAACGAACTCTTTTCATTTTTGCCTTTGCTGCAAGTTCTTTTGGCATACGGTCGTCGTCAACAAGTATGATAGCCCCGTTGTATTCAACCACAGGGCGCTCTTTGGCATAATATAGCGGTACTATAGGAATTTTTTCCAGCCTTATATACTGCCAGATATCAAGCTCAGTCCAGTTACTTAGGGGGAATACCCTAATAGATTCACCCTTATGAACTTTTGCGTTGTATATATCCCAAAGTTCCGGGCGTTGATTTTTAGGATCCCACTGATGAAAGCGATCACGAAATGAAAATATTCTTTCTTTGGCACGACTTTTTTCTTCATCGCGGCGGGCTCCCCCGAATGCAGCATCAAAGCCATATTTTGTCAGTCCTTCGAGTAATGCCTCGGTTTTCATAATGTCAGTATGAACTTTGCTACCGTGTGTAAAAGGTCCTATTCCGCTTTCAAATCCTCTTTTGTTATAATGAACGATTATGTCCCAGTTATTTTCTTTAGCATAATGATCTCTGAACTCGATCATCTCACGAAATTTCCATTTGCTGTCAATATGCATGAGTGGAAAAGGAACCTTACCGGGATAAAATGCTTTTTCAGCCAGGCGAACCATCACCGATGAATCTTTTCCTATTGAATAGAGCATTACCGGATTTTCAAACTCAGCGGCTACTTCTCTTATTATATGAATACTTTCAGCCTCAAGTTCTTTAAGGTTTGTTAATGTAAATGACATAGGCATAGTTTATTGAGGCAATGGTTTCTTTTCGTAAATTAATCTAAAGGGGTTTGGTATGTTATAATTGGCAGAATATGATCCATGCAGATCTTAACAGATTCCTCAATGCTAAGTTGGTCGCTTTTTATCTCAATATCAGGATTCACAGGTGCTTCGAAAGGGCTGTCAATGCCTGTAAAATCTTTGATTTTCCCTTCTCTTGCTTTTTTATATAATCCTTTGGAATCGCGGCTCTCACAAACAGCAAGAGATGCATTTGCATAAACCTCAATGATATTTTCCCGTCCAATGATTTCGTATGCAATTTCTCTGATCTTTTGTGTGGGGCTTATAAAACTGTTAATACAGATGATGCCGCAATTAAGGAAAAGTTTTGACACTTCAGCAATGCGCCGGATATTCTCAAGTCTGTCATCCTGAGTGAATCCAAGATTATTATTGATCCCGGTTCTTACATTATCGCCATCAAGTATTTGTGTAAGAAAAAGCCGGCGGTTAAGTTCAATTTCAATTCCCCTGGCAAGGGTGGTTTTCCCCGATCCGCTCAGTCCGCTTATCCAGATAACACGTGCATGTTGTTTTAATAGTTTTTCTTTATCATCTCTGCCAAGTATCTGGTCGAAAGTTGAAAATATATTTCTTTCTGACTGTTTATTCCACATTTGGGTTCAGATTGTTAGGTTCCAGTTTGTTTCTGCCCGCTATGAACCAGGGGTTAAGCAGGTTTTCTTTATTATAGACAAAGGGTTCTTTATCGTTTCCGGCTAATTGTAGATAAGCTCCTGATGAGAGGAGTAGTGCATGACCTGCTGCAATATCCCATTCATAGGTAGGTGCAAACCGAGGATAGTAATCAGCTTCGCCTTCAGCAATCATACATAATTTTAATGAACTGCCTTTAGTTACAATTCTTGCATCAGGATATTTTCTTTTCAAGCCCTCAATAAATGCAGATGTTTCATTGTTTAGGTGAGATCGGCTTGCAACAATACCTATTGTATCATGCTGCTTATCAGGTAATTTTATAGCTCTTGAGATTAATGAAGCAGTATTTATATCATTGATCTGCGTAGCCTGTTCCAGCCGAAAAGCGCCCATATTCAGTTCTCCGGTATAAAGTATGTCTTTTACTGGTGTATATATTATTCCTATTACCGGAAGATTATTTTCGATAAGAGCTATATTCACAGTAAATTCATGGTTACGCTTTATAAATTCTTTAGTTCCGTCCAAAGGATCAACCAACCAGAATTTTTTCCACATTTTCCGTTCAGCAAACGGAATGTTGTCGCTTTCTTCGCTGAGAACCGGAATATTTAAAGGCAGCAGATGCTCCAAAATAATATTGTGGGCTATTATATCGGCACGGGTAACCGGCGAATTATCAGACTTGAATTCAATTTCAAGATCAGTGCTGTTATATACTTCAATGATGGCTTTTCCGGCTTCCAAAGCGGCTTTTATGGCTATGTCAATGAATTCTTTCCTTAAACTGCTCATTTTTTGTTAATTTTAAAGTTTGATGTCATACTGGTAAATTAAACCCAATACCGCTACTATCATATACATTAATGACAACGGAAGCCCAAAACGAGTGAAATCACGAAACTTATATCCTCCGGGACCAAAAACCATTAAATTAGTCTGATAACCGATGGGAGTTAAAAAGGCAGTGGCACCGGCAAAAGCAACTATCAATGCAAATGGTTTGGCATTAACTCCAAGTTCAACAGCCATGCTTATTGCAACAGGAAAAGCAATTGCCACTGCTGCAGGGTTTGCAAGAATTGAAGTAAGAAGATTGGTTATTAGGAATATTCCCAGCATAACGCCAACAATTCCAAATGGCCTAAAAGCTTTAAATGCTATTTCAGCAAAACTTGATGCAACTCCTGATTTTAGCATTGCAGTACCAAGCGAAAGAGAAAGTGCCAGAATAATTATCAGGTTGAAATCAATGCTTTTTGCTGCGTCTTTTGGCGAAACCATCTTAAGTCCCAGTACCAAAAGTAGTAATAGAAGCAGAACTGTGAAAAGTTTTACGAAACCCAATGCTGATAATATAATAGCAGCAATAATGCCACCAATGAGAATTACCTGTTTATAAAGGTTTTGCTTTTTATATTCCTGAAGGCGGCTGATAACGTAGAAGTCCTGAGTGTCCTTTGTAAGTGGAACAAAATCTTCACCAGTCAGGAGTAATAACACGTCTCCGGCCGAAAGTTTTACTTCACCAAGTTTGCCCGACACTCTTTCGCCATTTCTATGAATAGCAATAATAGCAGCATCGTAGCGGCTTCTGAAATTAATGGATTTGGCAGTTTTTGATACCAAAGTTGAGTTATAGGATATAACAGCTTCGATTATTGCAGTTTGCGATTTTTTAGTGTACATGCCTATTTGTGCTAATTGCAATCCGCTGTGTGATTCCACCATTTCAGTGATTGATTCAGTCTCTCCGGCAAAAAGCAGTATGTCGTTTTCGCGTAATATTGTTGATGCGCTTACTAGTTTTATTGTACGGTCGTTTCGAATGATCTCTACCAGAAATAATCCTTTTAAATTTCGCAAACCTGCTTCTTCAACTGTTTTTCCATGATATTCAGCTCCATTTGCTATCCTGACTTCAGCAATGTACTCACGGCTCTGAAGCTCAAAGCTGCGGATATTATCCTTTCTGTCGGGTAATAATTTTTCGCCAAATAGTATCATATATGCAATGCCAAGTACGGCCATAATACCGCCTACAAAGGTGAAATCAAAAATATTTAGTGGCTCAATATTAGCAGCTATTTTTTGATCGTTAACCATACCAGCCACCAGAAGATTAGTAGAGGTGCCAATTAATGTTACACAACCTCCAAGAATTGCAGCATAAGACAGGGGAATAAGCAGTTTTGAAGGGGCTACACCATTCTTTTTTGACCATGCCCTGACGTATGGCAGCATTATGGCAACTACAGGGGTGTTATTCAGAATGGTTGAAAACCCTGTAACCATCACAAGAAGACGAAACTTGAATTTTTTATAGGACTTTGTTTTTGCTATAGTTTTAAGAAATATTCCGTCAAGCACTCCGGTTTTGCGTATAATATCGCCAATAAGGATTAAAAAAACCACTATTGCAATCTGTTCATTAGCAAAGCCTGCAAGTATTTCAGAAGGAGTGAGAACTCTGAAAACTCCTAAAACGGCTATTCCTATTGAAAAAGTAAATCCTGGTCCAATCCAGTTAAAGTAAAGAGACAGGATGATGAAAAGAATAACAGCTATTACCAGAATGCCTTCAAAAGCAAACAAATTGGCTTTTTTGTTAGTGGATTATATCAATGACCTGAATATGAGGACAAGCAAACCCTTTCTTTGTGCTGTTTCACCTTCAGCCTGTTCCGGGTACAGCTTCGCCTTGTCACTCCCATAAAATATGGTTATAACACTGCAAAAATAGAAAAAAAACCATGCTTTACCATTTAAAGTTATTTACAATCCTAATCAATTAAGTTAATAAAAGTATTTTTCTAATTTTGTAAAGCTGATTTGGATTTAGAATAAAAAAATAGAAAGCTCAAGGCGTCTAAGATAGCGGGTTTTACCAAGATTAATCATGTTGTGCCTAATAATATTCTTTTGTTTCCATGAATTTGTGAGTATTCGTGCTATCAATGATGTTTTCAGAGAAGATTATGTATTAATAAATATCAACACTGCAAAACGATGAGAATAAATATACTTTTTTTGATAATTACAGTAATAATGTTTTCACTTGCTTCGTGTGAAGATCGTAAAACCGAGTTTATCACCCAACGTATTCAGTATGATGTACTTATAAAAAGTCCGGATGCTGATATGGATTGGTGGGTTCAAAATATTGAGGGTCTGAGACGTGAAACTCTGATTAAGGATTTGATTGAAGCTGCATTACAGGGTAAGGTTCAGACCTATGACCCTTTTTCATTATCCTTGAATACTGCGGAACAGGTAAAGAATATTGGTGCGCGATACGAAACCGTTAGAATGCAAAGAGGTGTGGAACCGTATGAATCCTACGACACCCTGATCTTGAAGAGTTTAAGCATTCATGACATTACCAAGATCAGATTTCTTGAGGAATGGACTTTGAACAGAAAGAAAATGAAAATTGATAAAAACATTCTCGGCATTGCACCTGTTGCCGAAAACTACGACGAATTAGGGATTTTGCGTGGTTATATGCCTTTATTCTGGATATTTTATAATGATGATTATCCTAAAAAACTTAAAGGTATAATTGAATAGTCCACATGGTTCTGATAAAAAATTAATGATAGGTCAATAATTCAAAACAACATTGATAGTCTTGCTTTTTATTGAAAAAATCAATAATGGGAAACAAATTTGACGATGAATATATGAGCAGGCACAGTATGCCTGAACCCGAAATCTTACAACAGTTACACAGAGAAACCTGGCTTAAGGTGTATGCTCCTCAGATGATTGCTGGGCAGGAGCAAGGCAATTTGTTACGAATGGTAAGCCATATGATACGTCCCCAATATATACTTGAAATAGGCACTTTTACCGGTTATTCAGCAATATGTTTGTCGTATGGATTACAGGAAAATGGTAAGCTGCACACTATTGAATTGAACAGAGAACTTGAGGAAATTGCTGGCAGATATTTTAAATTGTCTGGCTTTTCTGACAGAATTGTACAGCATTTTGGGGATGCCCGGAATATAATTCCCGGTTTTGATATTATTTTCGATCTGGTTTATATTGATGCAGCCAAGGAATTATATATTGATTTTTATGAGTTGAGTCTTCAAAAGCTTAGAAAAGGCGGATTTATTCTTGCTGATAATGTGTTGTGGTATGGGAAGGTTTCAAATCCAAAAGTAAAAAATGATAAAGATACTGCAGCAATAAGAAAATTCAACGATTATATAAGTCAGGATAATCGTGTAGAAAATATCATATTGCCATTCAGGGATGGTATAATGCTGATTCGAAAAAAGTGATATTTACGGTTAAAAGCAGGGTTTTGTCCTAGATGGTATCAGATTTTCTAATTACTTCAATAGTGAAATTGGCTACCAATGCAGCCAACGCACCTAATGCTGCCAATACCGGAGCAACAAGCACTCCTACAACACCCACAGTAACAGGTATCTCCATGAAAACCCGTCCGTTATCGTCTTTAATTATGATGCGGCTTACATTACCTTCATGAATTATTTTTTTAATTGTCTGGAGTAGTTCTTCCCCTTTTACTCTGAATTCGCTCTTTTCCATAGTTGTGATATTTTGATATTTACAAACGCTTATTACTCATTATAATTATCCAACCGGTATTATTTTGCAACTCAGTGTTTTGTTTCACATCCGGGTATTTTTTTTAAAAAAAAATACCCGGCAGACATTTGATGCTACCGGGTATTTACTTTCATATCAGCTTGTGATTATTTCAGATTGTTAAAACATTAATCAACAAAACTAATCCAGCCGAATTTATCTTCTTCATCGCCAAACTGGATGCCCGTAAGTCGTTTATATAGTTTGGTCGAAATTGGGCCGGCTTTACCATCTTTACAGTAGCTATAAGTTGTTCCGGTTTCTCTGTCAACTATTTTCCCGATTGGAGAAATAACTGCTGCAGTTCCACAGGCACCTACTTCATCAAAAGTATCCAGTTCTTCAATAGCAACAGGTCTGCGTTCTACATCAAGGCCCATATCAGTAGCTAATTCCATGAGACTCTTATTAGTTATGGAGGGCAAAATGGTTTCAGACAATGGTGTTATATATTTATTGCCTTTAATTCCAAAGAAATTTGCCGGTCCGGCTTCATCAATATATTTATTTTCTTTTGAGTCAATAAATAATACTGATGCAAAACCTTCAGCAGAAGCACGTACGCCGGCACGCAAACTGGCAGCGTAATTGCCGCCCACTTTGTATTGTCCTGTCCCTTTAGGTGCTGTACGGTCGTAATCTCTTACAATCTGAATACTTACAGGATTAAAGCCTTCTTTGAAATAAGGACCTACGGGTGTTACAAATACCATGAACAAATATTCGTCAGCAGGTTGTACACCTACTTTGGCGCCAGAGCCAAAAAGCAGGGGTCTGATATAAAGTGATGCACCTGTTCCGTGAGGTGGAACATATTTCTTGTTGAGTTGAACAACCTTGAAAATTGCTTCTTTGAAAAGTTCAATAGGTGGTTCTTTCATCATAATTCCATAGGCAGAACTTTGCATACGCTTTGCATTTTCATCCCAGCGGAATAAACGAATGCGACCATCAAGCCCTTTGTATGCCTTCATGCCTTCAAATGCTTCCTGACCATAGTGTAAAGCGGTGGCTGCCATGTGAATACTGATATACTCAGAGGACGAGATTTCAACCTGCCCCCATTCGCCATTGCGATAATAAGCCCGAACGTTGTAATCGGTTTTTTGATAAGCAAAGGGTAATTTTCCCCATTCAAAATTTACCATAATATAGATTTTTTTAGAGTTGTGTATAATGAGAAATCGAGTAGGCTAAATTAAAACTATTTAATGAATTAAAACGAATTAAGCGAAATATTATTTTTGCACTTACCGGCTTATGTTTAAGTATTAAATAAAGTGATGTGGATTATGCAGTAATAATCAGCTGAATATGATTGTATGTAAAGCTATTAAGCTGATTGTTTAAAATTATCCCTATTGGCACGCTAAGAATTGAAATATGTTCAGAAAAGTAATGTGAGCTTATAGATGTTTTAAAAATCAATATGATTATCGTAAATATATCTTCCGAACTCTATTCGTATCGTATGGCTTTAACCGGCGAAATAGCAGAAATAATGACTGACGGTATTACAAGTGCCATTATAGTAATTAACAAAGTAGCAAGATTCAGAACAAGAAGATGAAAGAAATTTATCTGGATAGGCACAACTGATACATAATATGATTCTTGTGAAAGTTTTATTATGCCAGAATATTTCTGGATAAATACCAGCGAAAGCCCGATCAGGTTTCCCCAGAAAATACCTTTTAAAGCAATATTGGAGGCTATAATCAGGAATATTTTTCGAATATTCCAGGTTTTATAACCAAGCGCTTTCAGCAAGCCAATAGTATTGGTTCTCTCAAGGATCAGTATGAGTAATGCTGATATCATTGTGATAATAGCTACCAGGATCATAAGTGTTAATATTATTATTACATTCATATCCTGTAATTTGAGCCAGTCAAATATCTGAGGATAAATCTCCTTTATGGTTCGTGCATTGGTGTCGTAAGGAATAAATGTATAAACCTCATTAGCAACCAGATCAAGATTTTTAAGGTCGTTTACCAGAATTTCAAATCCTGCAACCTGATTTGATTCCCATGAGTTTAGTTTTTGGATCTGACCGATATCACATAATACAAACATTTTGTCAAAATCTTCAAGTCCTGTTTCATAAATTCCTTTAATAGTGAATCGTCGCGCACGGATAAGATCATCAATAATGAAATACATGCGAACATCATGGCCGGTTTCGAGTTTAAGCAGGCTGGCAAGCTTTTTCGAAATTAAAATGTCGTTTGAAATGGCTGTATCAGATAGTTGAAGGATAGAACCGTTTATCATTTTCTCCTTAAAAAAATCCCAGTCAAAATCTCTTCCAATACCTTTCAGCACCACACCCTGAATATCATTTTCTGTTTTGATAATCCCCGGCTTATTACCGAAACTCTGTACATGTTTCACACCGGGAATATCTTTGAGCTGCCTTAACAAAGTCGGATCCTGCTCAATGGGTATCACTTCATACGAATAGTTGTTATCAAAATTACTGACCTGAATATGCCCCCCGAAACCAATGACCTTACTACTTATTTCATGTTTGAAACCTATGATAATTGCTATTGCAAGGATCATAACAATTAAACCAAGAGCTACTGCAATAATGGCAATTCTGATAATTGGATCAGAAAAATTGCCTGTATTTCTTTTAATTAATCGTCGTGCTATGAAAAATTCGGGATTCAAGGCAGAGTTTTTGTTATTTTGCAAACCTACATAAATTTAAATACCCGATTAACATATCGAATATTGTTATGAAACGAAATTTTGTGCTCATTCTTGCCGTGCTGTTGATGAATGGATGTATAGCATTGCATTACGAAGGCAGTTACGATAGTATGCTGAAGACCGGAGCTGAACGTACAGAATCCTACCTGCCACTGCTGAGGGGTAAAAGCATTGCACTTGTGGTAAATCATACTTCGCTGATTGGCGATGTTCATTTACTGGATAGTTTGATAGCTCTTAAAATAAATATTGTTAAAATATTTTCTCCTGAGCATGGTTTCAGGGGCGATGCTGACGCCGGTTCTTATATTTCAGGTGGTTATGATCAAAGAACAGGTGTTGAAGTAGTGTCGTTATATGGCAAGAAAAAAAAGCCTACACCTGAAGATTTGAAAGATGTTGAGCTGGTGGTGTTTGATATCCAGGATGTGGGAGTGAGGTTTTATACCTATCTAAGCACAATGACCCTGGTTATGGAAGCCTGTGCTGAGAACTTTATACCTTTTATTGTTTTTGATCGTCCGAACCCTAATGGTTTTTATATTGATGGTCCTGTGCTGGAGCCGGGTTATAGTTCTTTTGTCGGGATGCATCCTGTTCCGGTTGTTCATGGGATGACAGCCGGCGAGTATGCAAAAATGGTAAATGAGGAAGGCTGGCTGACTAATAATGTAAAATGTGAATTGCTGGTGATTCCTGTACTGAATTATACACATCCGTTTTTGTATGATTTGCCTGTAAAACCTTCTCCAAATCTGGCTGATATGACTTCAATATATCTTTATCCCTCATTATGTTATTTTGAGGGAACCATTATGAGCGTGGGAAGAGGTACTGAAATGGCATTCAGGCTCATAGGTCATCCTGATTACAAAGCCGGAGATATTACCTTTACACCTGTTAGTAAACCCGGAGCTTCAGTTAATCCTCCTTTTAAAGATCAGCAATGCTACGGTTTTGATTATAGCAACCTGACTGACAGTATATTACTGAATAAACAGATCTATCTTCAGCCACTTATTCAGGCATGGAAGTATTTTAATGGAAAAAAAGAGTTTTTTAATAACTATTTCAATAACCTGGCAGGCAATTCCACTTTAAGAAAGCAAATAGAAGCCGGACTAACAGAAGAAGAGATCAGGGCAAGCTGGCAAACGGAGCTTGAGAATTTTAGGGAAATCAGGAAAAAATATTTGCTATATGATGCAGAATGATGTAATTTTCAGGGATTCAAATTATTAAAATCCCTGCTGCATTTCCATATCATCATCCATTCCGTTGTTGTTGTTACGCTCGCGCTGTCGCTGATAATTATTCCAGCGGTACGACAGACCTATCCACAGCATTCTGGATTGCATTTTTCGTTCGCTTACAGTGTTGAATCCAATTCCATAAGTTTCGGCACTAAATTTTCGGGTGTTAAAAACATCGCTCAATCTGAGACTGAATGTTGCTTTGCGATCCAGAAAATCTGTCCTCCACGCTATATCGGCTGAATACATTTCTTTCATCTTACCCTGAGCCATTATAGTTGGTGCAGAATAATTTCCGGAAACCTGAAGTGTGGAATTCTTTAAAATAGTAAACTGAGCATTCAACCTGGTATTCCATGTATAATCCTCTGACCTTTCAATTTTATAGTCTGAACTTTCATAAGCATTTATCACCTGATTGAAATATGAGAAATTGGCATTCAACCTTATTGATTTGTTTACTTCGTAGGCTCCGATTAGTTCAATACCAATTGATCTGCCATCGGTAATGTTTTCCCAGGTATTCCATGTTATTCCATCACCATATAAACGGCTTACACGCTGTATCATATCTGTAGTTCTACGGTAAAATACCGAACTTGTAAGGCTGTTACGGTTTTTTGACAGTACATACGAAATATCCCAAGAACCGGTAAACTCAGGAGTAAGTTCAGGATTTCCGGTTCTTATATTTAATGAGTCGGAAAAATCTTTATAAGGATTCAGGAACCAGTGTCTTGGACGACTTACCCGCCTGCTGTAGCTAAGTTGAATATCCTGATTATTGGCAAAATTATAAACCAGATGTACACTGGGGTAAGCTGTTACATAATCGTTGCGGAAAGTTTCATTGCTAAGGATTTGCTTACCGTTGGTAACCGATACTTCGCCACGCAGACCTGCCTGATACTTGAATTTACCGCTCATCCCAGCATAGATACCGTAAATGGCATGAATGTTTTCATCCATTTCAAAGTAATTTGAAAGATTATCGTCCTGTATCCAGTTCTTGTTATCAGAGTTCCACCAATCGTAATTATAACGCATATTCAGGAACTTGATATTACTTGACAAACCACCCTCAAATCTGGAGTTTTCATCAATGGGTCTGATATAATTTAAACGGAAAGTACCTGCCTTATTGGTATTGCGTGATCGCGACTGCTGTTTGACAGCAAAGAGTGAAGAAATTACATCTTCCTGATTTATTTCTTCAATCCGGCGCATCGCATTGTTATTGATTATCAGATCAGCGGTGAGTTCTTCGCCCTGACGTTTAGTGGTCAAACGGTACGAGAGATTGTAATTGAAAGATTTCATTGTACGTTCCGATTCTGAGCCTCTGTTAAAATGTCTCAACAAAGTGTTATCTTTGGAATATGTTTTATTAAACAACATG
>LSQX01174781.1_pt1 | contig 26301 bp, 19 predicted proteins | sample 654561 | NCBI WGS metagenome assembly LSQX01 (sample SAMN04489861, study PRJNA283612) | anaerobic digester metagenome | isolation source: 4 biogas reactors fed with cattle manure at either 37C or 55C with and... | place: Denmark: Kongens Lyngby | collected 2014 | reverse complement strand
CATCAGCTATTACATCAGTCATTACATCAGCTAATGTGTCAGCCAATGCATCAGCCATAACATCAGCTATTACATCAGTCATTACATCAGTCATTACATACAAATGCTAATAGAAACGGTATAGCGCTGACAAGACAGCTTCACATTTCTCAAACGCAGTGTGTCAATCATCTTGTACCGTTTCCTTTCCAAATCAAATGATATGTGTATATTGTACCATATGTGTTAATTGTACCATAGGTATTCTGAGTTTTCAATTAGAATCATTTGTGCATCAGTGCATCGAATATGTCGTCCGCTAGATAATGTGTGAAAAATGCGCAAGAATCGAAGTAATGTGTTAACTATGAGGTGAAAAACAGCAGTTTTATGCGGAATATGCTATAGAATATGCGGTGTGCCACATATCACCTCTAGAAAATCCACACAAACCTCGGGATTCTGCGCAAAATCCGTAATATTTGGTGAGGTACGAAAGTCTGTGGGTTAAGTAGGACACACCATGGCAAAGCATTGATCTTAATCAAAGCGTTGATCTTAATCAAAACGTTGATCTTTATCTCTGTTATCGCGTTTAATCTATAAGAATTATTTAATATAAAGCATTCGTATTGCTCGGTTTACAATGCCTGCGGGCAGCAACTTTTGAAGGACAGCGAAAAGCTTATACTTTCCTCCAAGTGTGTAAAGTGGCTTTATTCGCCTCTTCTCCGCGATGGATAAGATTTCTTTGGCTATATCGCTCGGCGAAAGTCCGCCTTGCTCATCCTTCTCCATTATTGAAACTGCTTTTTCTATCTGTCCGCCATACAGGTCATCCCCCGCAGCATTCTTTTGTCTGGCGGCGGTAAAGTCAGTTTTCACATCGCCTGGCATTACGGCACAGACTGAAATACCAAAGTCCTTTAGCTCGTTTGCCAGTGCAAGCGAAAAGGAGTTGATTGCAGCTTTGGACGCCGAATAAAATGACTGAAAAGGGATCGGGAAAATGGCAGCAGCAGAGCTTACATTGATTACTCTTCCACGGCTCCCACGGAGTAGCGGTGTTGCTAGACGGATACATCTATGTACACCGAAGAAGTTCACATCAAAAAGCTCTATAGCGTCCTTAGCTGACGTGAACTCAACAGCTCCCGAAATACCAAATCCCGCATTGTTGATGAGAACATCAATCCGCCCCGATTCATCTTTTACACGTTCAAAGGCAGAAGCGACCTGACTATCATCGGTGATATCGGTAGGCACATGTATGATGTTTTCAGTACTTTTCAACTCTCCTGCGCTGCGGCTTAAGTTAAATACGGTGTATCCCTTTTCCGCAAAAAGTGAGACGAGCTCTCTGCCAATACCTCTCGAACCACCTGTAATAACGGCTGTCCTCTTCATACGCTTCAACCCTCATGCAACGGTGATGTGGCATCCTCTTCTAAACCAGATGTATCTTGACCCGAAGCCGAACTCTCATACGCTTTGAATGTTTCAAAAATGATGTCCATTGCTTCATCGAGAAGAGGCTCAGTATGTGATGCCATGTAGCTCGTACGTAACAGGCACTCATTTGGAGGTGTGGCTGGAGGTAGTACCGGATTGACATAAACGCCTGCGTCATAAAGCATCTTTGCTTTTACCAAAGTAGCCTCAGGGGTATATGTGTAAAGCGGTATTATTGGAGTAATTCCGTAGTTTGACTCCCTGATGCTTATTCCGCGCTCCTTTAGGCCTCTTCTGACATAGTCGGAAATCTCAATGAGCCTCTCCTGTCGCTCCGGCTCTCTTTTTAGAATGCGCAAAGCTTGCAAAGCACATGCAGCATTTGAAGGGTGTATGGAAGCACAAAAGATAAACGGGCGTGAATTATGCCTAACGTAATCGACAACGTAGCTATCAGCGGCCATATAACCGCCTAAGCTCGCCAGCGATTTACTGAATGTTCCCATAAGGATATCGACCTCGTCTGTAAGTCCAAAGTATTCAGCTGTTCCCCGTCCGCCGCGGCCGAGGACACCTAATCCGTGTGCATCATCGACCATTGTCCTTGCTCCGTACTCCTTTGCCAGTCTGACAATTTCCGGGAGGTTGCAGACATCGCCCCCCATGCTGAATACGCCATCGGTCACAATTAGCTTACCAGCATCCCGGGGCACCGATTGGAGAAGCCTTTCCAGATCCGCCATGTCGTTATGCTTATACCTGAGCATTTTCGCATAACTCAGCCTGCAGCCGTCATATATGCTAGCATGGTTCTCCCTATCGCAGAAGATGTAATCGCCTCGTGATGCAATAGCACTTATGATGCCCAGATTGCTCTGATAACCAGTCGAAAAAGTCATAACAGACTCTTTACCAAGAAATTCGGCCAGCTCTTCTTCAAGTTCGAGGTGCATCATTAGTGTTCCGTTCAGAAATCTTGAGCCGGAGCAGCCCGATCCGTATTTCTCGATAGCCTTTATTCCAGCTTCAATGACCTCGGGATGTACTGTCAGTCCAAGGTAGTTGTTTGAGCCAAGCATAATACGGCGAGCACCTTCCATCACAACCTCTACATCCTGTCGGGATTGCAGGGCGTGGAAATATGGATAGACACCCATCTCTCTTACGTCATTTGCCATAGTATAATTTACACACTTTTCGAACAATTCCATGATGGTCTCACCTTTTCACTTTTAATTCTCATTTTTACTTAAAAATACTTAACTATCAGACCTAGTATAGCACCGGTAGAGGTAGAATACAAGTAAGAAAGCCATCAAAAAAAGGGTTAGCACTCACATATTTTTACCGCCTTTTTCGTCTCCTTTTTATACTAGGCTTTCTGTTGGTTCTGCCAGTAGATCTGTCACTGTTTCTACCAGCTGGTTTACCTCCGCTCTTCAGCCCATTAGCTGTACTACTCTGTGTTTTGTTTGCTTGGCTTGTTTGGCTTGCTTTGCGCTCTTTGCTTACTGTTGTTGCAACGTTGCCCTTTCTAGACACCGATGACACTTCACCGAATCTTCTGAATCTAGATTCGTCGTTCATGAAACAGCTATCACAAATTCCAAAAGGATAGTCCCAGCTGAGCTTTTCACCACATAGTCTACATGCCCGCCCGTGAATAGATATTTCGGATATGAGGATGTCGTTAATTTTATTGGCAGTCTCCAGTTTCTTCTCCCTTATTAGCTCCATAGAAAACGGGGTTCCCATTGTTTTGCTAAATGAATACTTCAGATCCAGGCATTTGTAGTAATCCTCTAGACCGTAGAGATCTTCGCTTTCGGGTTCGGGCATATAGATTTCCCGACCCTTGCTATATCTGTCACAGTATATCAACCAAAGCGAAAACACTGCCTCGTTGTCCTCCGAAAATGGGATATTTGTAAGACGCAGCAACTCATCCTTCGAGAAATCCAGGCCGCGGATTCTCAACTCATTTATCAAGTACAGAGTACGTGTGATATCTGTCTTTGTAAACAGCGGGCTTGTCTTCATATTTGCCCATATCTTCAACACTTCCATAATATCTGCATCAATGTTTAGCAGTATCTCAGAGAATCCCAAGTAAGCACGATACAGTTTAGTATTTGGCTCTAATAGCAGTTCATTGATGCCCTCACAGTTCTCACTTGAGAGGACATATCCGATATCATAGATGCCCTGCCTGCCCGCACGCCCCGCTATCTGTTTTACCTCATGGGGAAGAAGTCTTCTAACTTCGGTGCCGTCATACTTTGAATCCTCCATAAAAATAATCCGTCTGACAGGCAGATTCAGCCCCATGCCTATAGCGTCAGTTGCAACAACCACCTTTGTTTCACCGTTTATGAAGCGCTCAAGCTGAGTCTTCCGTGTGTTGTAAGGCAGTGCCCCGTATATTACACTTGCTTGAATATCTCTATTAAAGAGTTCACTTGCGATATTCAGAACACTCTTCTTTGAAAAAACTACGAGGGCATCCCCCTGTTCTACATCTCTTTCAATATCGTAATCCTTCCTGATGTAGACAAGTTCCGTATTTCTCCTGTGCTCGCTTAACTCATATGTGTCGCCACATTCTTCAATAATACGCACTAGCAAGTCCAGCGCTTCGGGAGCAGTGCACAGATGAACTTCCTTGGCTCTCGCCCCGAGTATTGCCCGTGTCCAGGCAAATCCCCTCTGGCTGTCACCGATCATCTGGCATTCATCAATAACGCACACATCGTACTCTTGATGGATATTCATTTTTTCAACTGTGGATGACATATGTTTTGCTTCCGGAATGATATCCTCCTCTTCACCGGTCGTGAGGCTGCAAGGAACTCCGGACGAATTAAGGTTTTCCTGAACTTCAAGGGCAAGAAGACGCAGCGGTGAGAGGTAGGCACCTGTTTCAGCAGCCTTTAGCCGCAGTAGAGCATGATATGTTTTTCCGGTGTTCGTAAAGCCGTAATGGATGATGAAATGTCTCTTCATGCCGCGTGCTAAAGGGTACTCGTCCTTTGGGTGTTTGGGTATAAGAAGGGAGATGTTACTCTTTATATTCTCTTCAATATATATAATCTGAGCTATTTTTATCAGTGACATGTGCTGTGCAGCTTTTTTGCACGCAGGCAGTGAAAAAAGCTCCTGAATAGTGGGCGCTTTGTTGTCTTTCCGGTACTCTTCATATCGGTAGACCTCCCACTCGCTTACCAAATCAATGAGTTGAGGCAAGATCTCCATACCGCGACGGTGCTCACGCAGATACTCTTTGCCCTGATTTGCAGCGTAGGCACTCTGTTTGACAAAATCAGTCATACGGCTTCTAGCCCTATTCATTAATTTCTCCCGCTTGTCAGTCAACTCTGATTGTGACTTTGAGAGCCTTTTTAGCAATCCGCTCAATTCATCAACAGTATTTCGATATCGTTGAACCTTGCACTTTTCAGGCTTGGGATTTTTACCAAGAAACCCTTTGGTTATCTCCTGGTGCACTAGTTCATACGCTTCTCGGTAATTGTCCATAGAATCCTCTTTCTCGAAAAGTTATTGTATAGCATAATATCTGTCTAAACACGTCTAATTATGATTGCTTAATTTTTTATTCCATATTTTATAACTTAGGCCATGGGGTATCCCCCATGGCCAAGTGAAGTTTATCGGTTGCAATCTTTACCCGAGGCTTTCTGATCCGTCTCTTTGAGGCCTCTTATGTATGTTTTGGCTTCACCAATTAGATAGAGAGAGCCACATATCAGTACCATTCCGTTCTCTCCAGCCATCTCAAAAGCCTTATCTACTGCCTTCTCAATTGACGGCTCAGTTACAACATCGTCACAGTACTTCTCGGCAATCTCCGCTGCACTTTTTGCATCCAAAGCCCGAGGACTATCCGGCGTAGTAGCAACAAATTTAGAGCTTCTCCGTGCCACCTCAGGTATGCAGTACTCGTAGTCTTTATCTGCAAGCATGCCCATGACTGTTATGATTTCTCTGTTTTCGAACAGTTTATCAACTGCCGTTGTCAATGCACGAACTGAATCTTCATTGTGCGCTGCATCGATTACGCAATATGGTGATTCAAATACCTGCTCAAGCCTTCCAACCCACTGTGTCTGTGCAATCCCTTTAGCAATTATCTCGTCCGTTACGTTGTATCCTCGTGCTGCCAGGGCTCTTCCTGCCTCAATTACACTAATCGCATTGTATACCTGATGAATGCCCATCAGGGGTACAGTGGTCTCAATGCCATTATACGAGAACCGTGAACCAAACAGTCCTGTGTCTATTACTCTTAATTCATCCTCACTGGGCAAGATGAAATTGGCATTTCGCTCCTCACAGATATCTCTGATTTTCTCAAGAGCTTCGTTATTCTGATGGATATAACACACCACATCAGAGCCCGGCTTTACTATTCCGCACTTTTCCCAGGCAATCTGACTTAGAGAATCACCCAGATAGCGGGTATGGTCAAAGGAAATAGACATAATCATGGCAACTTCGGGTGGATCAATAACATTTGTCGCGTCCAGTCTTCCCCCCATCCCCACCTCAAGGGAAACAAAATCACATTTGTTGTGGGCCCAATAGTCAAATGCCATAGCGGTGAGGAGCTCAAACTCGGTAGGATGCAGCATCCCCTTATCCAACATATCTTGAATATGGTTTTTAGTTTTCTGTGTAAACCTGACGAGATCGTCGTCTGAGATGGGAGTGTTGTTAATCTGCATCCTCTCATTGAACCTCTCTAGGTAGGGGGATATAAATAGACCTGTTTTGTATCCTGCCGTAATCAGCACCGACCCCATCATAGAGGTTGCGCTGCCCTTTCCGTTGGTTCCGGCCACGTGGACGTACTTCATTGATTTGTGTGGATTTCCCATTTCATTGAGAAGATTCTCGATACGTAGAAGACCAGGCTTTGTCGAGAACTTCTTGGTCCCATGGATATATTGAAGAGCTTCGGTGTAGTTCAAATTCCTCATTTCCTTTCGACCATGTCTACATGTCTAAATGAGACCGGATAAGTTTTCTTTTATATTATCGATTACCGAGCGGATAGATTTCTCCTTCTCTCTCTCCGCCTCGACAATCGCGGCAGGTGCCTTGTTGAGAAAGCCTGGATTGCTGAGTTTCTTAGTAACAATCTCCAGATCCTTCTCGGCCTTGCTTAGCTCCCTCTCAAGACGTTCGATTTCCTTCTTTGTGTCTACCAGATCACTCATTGGCATAAATATTCGAGCGTGTTCGGTTGTGGCAGTCGCCAGACCTTGCAGCTCATCAGGAGCAGCGGTCAGGAACTCAACCTCCGACGCATAGGCCAAGTTTTTGAAGCTCTCCAGCATACTCTCGAAAATCTCCCTCTTCTCGGTTAGAAGTAGGGCCTTTGCTTTTTTTGAAGGGGGTACATTCATCTCTGCTCGAGCGTTTCGCACCGAGTGAATTGCTGCCATGACACTCTCTACATCATTCTTGATTGCTGAGAAATCCAGTGAGCTTTCGTACTTTGGCCATGGAGCAACGATCAGAGCGGACTTTATGCCGGGCAGTGTTTGATAAATCTCTTCTGTAATAAACGGCATGAAGGGATGCAGGAGCTTCAATGTGCCCGAAAGGACATATGCGAGGACGTTCTCTGCGTCCAGCTTATCAGTTCCACCGCTACGAAGACGGGTCTTAGTAAGTTCAATGTACCAGTCGCAATATGTCTCCCACAAGAACTCATAGAGTTTCTGCGCAGCAAGTCCCAGTTCATATTTTTCCATATTACCTGTAACTTCGGCAACTAGATCGTTATATGTTGTAAGAATCCATTTGTCTTCAGGTTTAAGATTTTTAGGCAGCTCAATCTCATCAATACTTAGGTTCATAAGCACAAAGCGCGACGCGTTCCATAGCTTGTTTGCGAAGAAGCGCATGGATTGGATCTTCTCGTCGGAGAAACGCATATCATTTCCGGGACTGTTCCCTATCATAAGGGTCATCCTGAGCGCGTCTGCTCCGTTCTGATCGATTACGTCCATCGGGTCGATACCGTTGCCAAGTGATTTTGACATCTTGCGACCTTCAGCATCTCGAACAAGTCCGTGAATCAGTACTGTGTGGAACGGCTCCCTACCCATGTGTTCGATACTTGAAAAAATCATGCGTGATACCCAGAAACCGATGATATCGTAACCGGTGACGAGAACATCAGTCGGGAAGAAGTAATCTAGATCATCGGTCTTTTCTGGCCATCCCAGTGTGGAGAACGGCCACAGAGCTGAGCTGAACCAGGTGTCGAGCACGTCTTCATCCTGTCTGATATTGTTGGATCCACATTTTTCACATACTGTTATATCCTCGCGGCTGACCTGCATATGACCGCAATCATTGCAGTAAAACGCCGGAATCCTATGGCCCCACCAGAGCTGGCGTGATATACACCAATCTCTTGTGTTCTCCATCCAGTTTATATATAGCTTAGTAAATCTATCGGGTACAAATGAGACGGTTCCGTCCTTGACAATCTCAATCGCAGGTTCTGCAAGAGGCTTCATCTTCACGAACCATTGCTCCGAAGTGATGGGTTCTACTGTGTCCCCGCAACGGTAGCACTCGCCTACATTGTGCTGGTGTTTCTCAATCTTCTCGAGATAACCGCCCTTCTCGAGGTCCTCAACAATGCGTTTTCTCGCCTCATATCTGTATAGACCTTGATATTTTCCGCCATTTTCATTGATTTTTGCGTCACCGTCCAAAACCAAAACCTCTTCAAGGCCGTGGCGCTTTCCTACCTCAAAGTCATTCGGGTCATGGCAGGGCGTTATTTTTACGCAACCCGTCCCGAACTCCATCTCGACGTACTCATCAGCGATGATTGGTATCTCTCGACCGACAAGCGGGAGTATACATGTCTTTCCGACAAGATGCGAGTACCTCTCATCATTTGGGTTGACCGCTACTGCTGTATCGCCCAGCATTGTTTCAGGACGTGTGGTAGCAACTACTATATACTCTTCAGAATCCTTGACTTTATACCTGACATGCCAGAGGTGACCCGACTGCTCGGTATACTCAACCTCTGCGTCGGAAAGCGCAGTCAAACATTGAGGACACCAGTTTATTATCCGGTTTCCCCTATAGATAAGACCTTTATCGTACAGCCTTACGAATACTTCCCGGACAGCTGCCGATAGACCCTCGTCCATTGTAAAGCGCTCCCGGTCCCAATCTAAGGACGAGCCGAGGCTCTTTAGCTGTTCAACAATACGTGAACCGTATTTTCTCTTCCATTCCCAGACGCGTTCAACGAATTTTTCTCTGCCCAGGTCATGGCGAGTAATACCCTCATTCTCACGCAGGTACTCTTCAAGCTTTATCTGTGTGGCGATTCCTGCATGGTCGGTACCGGGTACCCAAAGCACTTCAAAACCCTGCATACGTTTGTATCTTATCAAAATATCTTGCCAAGTTTCATCCAATGCGTGCCCCATGTGGAGCTGCCCTGTAACATTTGGAGGAGGGATAACTATAGTGAAAGGCTCTTTTTCAGAACCGTCCACATTTTTCGCAAACGGCTCTGCCCTAAAGTAATCGCCGTCCTGCCAAAGTTTATAGATACGGCTTTCAACCGAAGCGGGCTCATAGGTTTTAGAAAGCTCGTTTCTTCTCATCTCCGCCATAAGTAACACCACTCTATCTAATATTTGTTAGGTATAATATTTCCACATATCCCATGATTTTTGACTTTTTTGAGTTTATCATATTCCCTTTACAAAAGCAATAACAGCGTAATTTCATTCTCTTAAAAAAAGACTTGACAATCGATTTGAAGATGTGTACTATTTAGGAGGCCTATCAATTAGGTCTTCTATTATTTAGCCAGTCTAACATTTAGACGCCCGAACAGTATTATACCACACAGCACAATTATTGAGCACTATTTCAAGTCTAGACGAAATTATTGGAGGTGAAACAATGAATAGCAATCAACAGGACTCTCTGTCTTTCAGGCTCTTGACGGCACTTTTTCGTTTTCTCAAGACGCCGTGGCATGTTGTGTCAGCGCCAGGCCTATCACGTGCTGAAACCGGAATACTAATCACAATAGACAGAGCAGCTCACCATGGTAGATCACTTAGAGTGTCTGACCTCAGCCGTATGATGCGTGTCTCAACACCTACCATATCTCAACAGTTGAACAACCTTGAAAGCCAGGGCTTTGTAATCAGATCTCAGGCAAAGGATGACAAAAGGGTAGTAAACCTTACTCTTTCTGACAAAGGCCGTGAAGCGCTTAGACAACAGCGGTCAGATATGGAGCTTAACATCAGCCGACTTGCAGAACACCTAGGGGAAGAAAACACTGAGATTTTTATCAATCTTCTCACAAAAACATCAGACTTCTATCAAAACAGTGAAAACTCTGACGACGAAAGCATGATGGGCTTCTCCAATCGGCGAAAAAGGCACCACGAAAAATACCACCGTGAAAACGAGGAAAAAAACTCTATGAAAGAATCCCGGCAGCGGGCTGATGAAGATGGCTCATGACCGGATAACAAGCTTTATTAAGCAATAGATTATGTTAGGTAGATTTATATATTAGATATATTTTGAAAGGGGTCGAATAACCTTTGTCCAAGATTTGGAAGAAACTGATGCCTCATAGGCACCTAATTATTATTGGCATCGTGTTTTTGTTTATATCGGCTATACTCGATTTGATGCTCCCCAATCTTATGGCCGAGATTGTTAACATCGGAATCCCAAGCGGAGACACAAACTTCATACTTAGAGTTGGAGGAAGAATGCTCCTTATATCTTTGGCTGTAATGTTCCTGTCAATTGGGGCGAGTTTCTTTACTTCCAAAGCCGCAATGAGCTTTGGGCGAGATCTCCGGGGAGAGGTCTTTAGGAAAGTCACTCATTACTCACTGCACGAAGCAGACAAGATTGGTATTCCTTCTCTAATAACGCGAACCACGAATGATGTTATACAGCTACAGATGCTCACGATGTTCATGCTTCGAACACTTGTGTCCTCACCTCTCCACATGGTTGGTGGCGTCATTATGGCAGTTTCGAAGGACCCTACCCTATCACTCATTTTCGTTCTCGCTGTTCCGATAATGTCACTGATAATTATATTCAATATCAAATGGGTTACTCCCCTCTTCAGGTTGGTCCAGGATAAATTGGACAATGTTAACCGGGTTTTCAGAGAGACCCTTTCTGGTATCAGGGTAATTCGTGCCTTCAACCGCATCAACCACGAAAAAGAAAGGTTCAACAACGCAAACAAGGACCTTACAGAAACTTCTCTAAGCGCCTTCCGCCGTATGGCAATAATGGAACCCTTCACCATGCTCACGGTCGACTTTGCAATAATCGCAATCTTCTTATATGGCTCCAGGAGAGTGGACGGCGGGCACATGATGACTGGTGACCTGATGGCGTTTATCCAGTATGCAATGCGCATACTATTCTCAATTATGATGGCTACACGCCTGTTTGTTATGATTCCACGTGCTGCCGTATCAGTGAAAAGGATTGGTCAAGTACTCGATATGGAGACCGAGGTAACAGACCCGGTCGAACCCCAGTCACCTCCTGCTAACATGAAGGGATTTGTCCGGTTTGAGAATGTTTCCTTCCGGTATCCTGGTGCTGAACAGGCTGTACTTTCCGATATTTCCTTTGAGGCAAAACCAGGCGAGACTGTTGCAATCATTGGTAGCACAGGGTCAGGTAAATCAACGCTTATTAACCTGATACCACGTTTCTATGAGGTCGAAAGCGGTGCCGTCTATGTAGATGGCGTCGATGTCAGGGATATGACCCAGGAAGAGCTACGTTCAAAGATTGGATATGTACCGCAAAAAGCAATACTATTTACAGGAACGATTGCCGATAATATCAGGTACGGAAAGCCCGATGCGACAGATCAAGAAATACGTAGAGCAGCTGATATCGCTCAGGCGACAGACTTTATTGATAATATGGAATTCGGCTTCGATTCTTACCTTGCTCAGGATGCGACAAATATCTCGGGCGGTCAGAAGCAGAGAATATCGATTGCAAGAGCGATCGTTAAGCAACCCGAAATCTACATCTTTGACGACTCTTTTTCCGCACTCGACTTCATAACTGACGCAAACCTAAGAGCCGCATTAGTACCGATAACAAAGCAATCTACGATTCTAATCGTAGCGCAGCGTGTCAGTACTGTCATGCATGCGGATCGCATTATTGTGCTTGACGAAGGACATATGGTTGGATACGGCACTCATAGAGAGCTGCTGGAGACCTGTACGGTCTATCGTGAAATTGTCACTTCTCAGCTTAGTGAGGAGGAGTTGGCATGAGCAAAAATACTAAAAACAATAATAATAAGAAATTTGAAATACCTGAGTATCAGTCAAAATATAGCCGGGGTAAAGATCCAATAGAAGCCATGCATGAGCGCCGAAGAAATCGCAGAAGAGGAGGCGGCGGAGGCCGCCACGGCGGACCTATGGGTATGCCGGCCGAAAAGGCGAAAGACTTTAAGGGCTCCCTGAAACGTGTTGTGACATACATCAAGCCGTTTTGGATCGGCATCACAGTGCTGGCCATTATATCGATACTTACTGCTTTACTCTCTGTTATTTCACCCAAAGTGCAGGGTAACGCAATTACTGTAATCCAGCTTGGTGTTGAGAAAGGAACCGGGATTGACTATAGGGCCTTGTACCGCACCCTTCTAATGTTGGGGTCCCTGTTCGTATTAAGAAGTCTCCTAAATCTGGTGCAACAACTCATTTCAGCAACGATTTCCCAACGTCTCGTTTACAACTTCAGACATGACGTTGAGGCAAAGCTTTCGAAACTGCCGCTGAAATACTTCGACTCTAACACCCACGGTGAGATATTGAGCCGGATGGTAAACGATGTAGATACAGTATCCAGTACTCTTCAGATGAGCATCTCGACACTTATCTCCAATGCCATCACCCTTATTGGCGCACTCGCAATGATGCTTACAATCAGTCCGCTTATGACTCTGATTGCTATGGCATTTACTCCTCTCTACATTATAGTAGTGTATGTAATCGCTCCAAAATCACAGCGCTATTTCATAGCTCAGCAGACTGCGCTAGGTGACCTTAACAGCCATGTTGAGGAGATGTTCACAGGCCACCAAATCGTAAAGGTCTTTAACCACGAGAAGGAATCTATAGAAGAGTTTGAGTACATAAACCAGCAGTACTATACCTTCTCAAGAAGAGCACAGTTTATTTCGGGAATGATTATGCCAATCATGCAGTTCCTTGGCAATCTCGGATATGTGGCTATGTGTATTATGGGTGGAATCTCTGTTGCTGCTGGAAGGATAAATCTTGGAGATATGCAGGCATTTATGCAATATGTCCGCATGTTCAACCAGCCGATATCACAGACATCGAATCTTGCGAACGTAATCCAGTCCACAGTAGCTTCCGCTGAACGAATCTTTGAGATCCTTGACGAAGAAGAAGAGGTTCCTGAAACCTCTGATCCGCAAGACCTAGTGCAGCCCGAAGGCAAGGTTACTTTCGAGCACATCCGTTTTGGATACTCTGAAGACAAAATACTGATGGACGACATGAGCATTGATGTAGAGCCCGGCCAGACTGTTGCTATAGTAGGACCCACCGGTGCAGGCAAGACAACACTTGTAAATCTGCTGATGCGTTTCTACGATGTCATGGGTGGACGCATTACAGTAGACGGTGTTGACATCCGAGACATGACAAGGGGCGGCCTACGAAGCATATTCGGTATGGTGCTTCAGGACACTTGGCTCTTTAACGGTACTATTAGGGAAAACATTCGATATGGTAGAACCGATGCCACCGAAGATGAAGTTATAGAGGCAGCTGTGGCAGCCCGTGCAGATCACTTTATCCGTACACTGCCCGATGGCTATGACACCCAGATCAATGAAGAGGGATCAAATATCTCACAGGGACAGAAACAGCTTTTGACAATCGCGCGTGCGTTCTTGGCTAACCCCTCCATTCTTATACTTGATGAAGCAACATCTAGTGTTGACACAAGGACTGAGGTTCTTATTCAGGAAGCACTCGCCCGCCTACAGAAGGGACGCACAAGCTTTGTAATAGCACATAGACTCTCAACCATACGTAACGCAGATATCATCCTCGTAATGGATAATGGTGCAATTGTAGAGAAGGGCTCCCACGATGAACTAATTGCCGCGAAGGGATTCTACTATGATCTCTACAACAGTCAGTTTTTGAATGTTGCATCAGAACAAGCAGTGTAGTCAGCTCCAGAACCGGCTTACACCAAAGTATGCCTTGGAATTAAAAGCACCTGCTAATTCCGATGAAGACATTACAACAAAGTCCCAGTAGCACAGTCCCTGTAACTCGAATGTAAGTCTTGCATTTTTGGTAAAAATAAGCTATATTATATTAGCACTCTATTAATTAGAGTGCTAATATGTTTTTATGTGCAGCCTGCGCTGTTTTTTTAGAAATATATAGGTAAGGTGATAATATGGAGAAAAAGCAATTTCAGTCAGAGTCAAAACGTGTCCTGGAGCTAATGATCAATTCCATCTATACCCACAAAGAGATTTTTCTAAGGGAGCTGATTTCAAACGCCAGCGATGCAATCGATAAACTCTACTTTAAGTCACTTACTGATTCTAATGTTGACATGGGACGTGGGGATTTTGAGATTATCATAAAGGTTGATAAAGATAACCGAACTATAACTGTTTCGGATAATGGTTGCGGAATGAATGCCGAACAACTCGAGTCTAATCTTGGGACTATTGCCCATAGCGGTACCTTGAGATTCAAAACTTCAGAAGAGAAGCTGGATGACATGGACTTAATCGGACAGTTTGGCATCGGATTCTACGCTGCTTTCATGGTGAGTGAAAAGGTCACAGTCACAAGTCTGGCCTACGGTGAAGACCAAGCCTACAGATGGGAATCAACCGGAGTTGATGGATATACAATTGAGCCATGTAAAAAGAACGGAGTCGGCACCGATATTGTGCTTATGCTTAAGGACAATACTGAAGATGAGAGCTATGATGAGTTCTTGGATAAATACAGGATCTCAGCACTTGTCAAAAAATACTCCGACTATATCCGCTATCCGATCAAGATGGAGATGGAAAAAAACCGCCTAAAAGAGAGTGGCGATGGCGACAGTAGCGATAATGAATATGAAACATATACCGAGCTAGAAACCCTTAACAGCATGGTACCGCTATGGAAAAGAAACAAGGCGGAGCTAAAGGACGAGGACTACAACTCGTTCTATAGGGAAAAATTCTTTGACTTCTCTGATCCCCTACTCACCATTCATACCAATGCAGAGGGCATGGTCTCTTATAACGCCCTTCTCTTCATACCCTCAAAAGCGCCATATAACTACTATACCAAAGACTTTCAACGGGGTCTTCAGCTCTACTCTAGCGGCGTGCTGATCATGGAGAACTGCGCCGATCTCCTCCCGGACTACTTTAGCTTTGTGCGAGGACTTGCGGATTCACAGGATCTCTCCCTTAACATCTCTCGCGAAATGCTACAACACGACAGACAGCTTAAGCTTATAGCTAACAGCTTGGAAAAGAAAATCAAAAACGAGCTGAAAAAGATTCTAACAAACGACAGAGAAAAGTACACAGACTTTTTCAACACCTTTGGCTTAGCGATAAAGTACGGAATCTATCAGGATTTTGGTGCGAAAAAGGACTTTTTGAAGGATTTGCTTGTTTATCATTCACTTAACGAGGGCAAATATGTCACTGTAGCCGAATATGTTGAGAAGATGGATGACGACCAGCCCCATATCTACTATATCAGCGGCCACGACCCAAAAGCCATATCAAGACTTCCCCAGCTGGAAAAGATTAAGGAGAAGGGATACGATGTCCTTTGCTTGACGGATGATGTGGACGAGTTTGTCATACAGGTATTGGGTGACTGGGACGGAAAAACATTCATGTCCGCAAAGTCGGGTGACACAGGGCTATCAGAAGAGACAGAGAAGAAGGAGATCGAGGACAGGGAAAAAGAACACTCAGAGTTACTCGACGCTATTAAAAGCGCGCTTGGGGATAAAGTAACTTCTGTAAAACTATCAACTAGATTGAAATCTCATCCTGTCTGCCTTTCTGCAGAGGGCGAGATATCACTCGAGATGGAGAAGGTACTGAATTCGATGCCTCAAGGCGGGAATATCAAGGCGAAGCGTGTCCTTGAGTTAAACGCTGAACACCCTGTCTTTAGAAAGCTTGTGGAACTAAAGGAAAATGATCCTCAAAAGTTTGATGTCTTTAGTAGAGTTCTTTACGGACAAGCACTGCTTATTGAGGGTGTCGATCTCGAGGACCCCATTGCTTTCAGTGAGGACATCACTGCCATGATGGAGTAGTACAACCTACGAAATGATATAATCGGTACGCTGCTTAAGTTCATCCGCAGTGTACCGATTATGTAATAATCAATGGATTTAGTTTTAATTCTAGATACGAGATACTAGAAACAACAAACTTTATTTAGTTTATCAAGTTATGAAACTATTAGCAATTTTCTATATTCTAGATAATGAATCTCTGTATTTCGAAAAACAAGAAGTGGTATCTGTTAAGATTTGAAATTACTCGTTCAACTTCAATGAAGCTTCTTTTGCGGCCTCAACGATTTCGTTGTCAGAGTCGGTGTCTATTAGATGGGCCAGGTGGGTTCTACCTCTATCATAACCGATATCTCCCATAGCTCTAATGGCAGCGAGACGAATCTCCTTATTGGGATTTCTCAGACTTACAACCAGGTGATTGAAGCTCTCATCCTTCTTAATAGTTGCCAAAGCAGCAATTGCTTCCTTAGCAAGCTCAATATTCTTGCCTTCGGCTATTCCTATGAGCTTATCAATTTTTTCTTTTTTTGCGAACTTTTCAATCTTACGATTACTCATTTCTTACTTCCTTCCATATTAGCTAAAGATCCATCTCTTATCGATGTTCTATTTATTACTTATTCCATTATATCAAATTACATAAACAAGTCAATATAACTAAACTGGAATTATGTCAATAATTCCATATTTGCTCAGTGCATTTTGTGTATATTCCATAAATTTATGCCACAATAGAGCCGAAATCACAGAAGACTGGTAACTTGTGTATTGTTTTGTCTATTTATACAGACTGCTGAAGCTGGATATTGCCCACTTTTATTACCCATACTAATTTAGGGTTAAGTCAAAAATAACAGAATAGAGGTGAGATGATATTTTGAAGCTTCTCAGTGCAGCCAAAAGGTATTCGAGGATTGCGACAATAGCGATAGTCCTTCTAGCAGTTTGCATATTGGGACCGAGCGCAGATGCGGCTGTTGTTAAACATACAGTCATTAAGGGCGAATCCATGTGGAAGATTGCGGTCAAATACCATGTGGGTCTGAGTGAAATAATCGCAGCAAATGACCAGGTTAAGAATCCTAACTTAATATACCCCGGGCAGATTCTGAACATTCCATTGCAAGATACTGCGTTAACTAACTATGTTAATGAGGTTATACGCCTGACAAATGTTAAGCGGACACAGAACGGACTTCGTAATCTTAGCGCAAATTGGGAACTTAACCGCGTTGCGCAATACAAAGCGCAGGATATGCGTAACAAGAATTACTTTTCACATACCAGCCCCACTTATGGCTCTCCCTTTGATATGATCAGAGCTTTCGGAATAAGCTATCGCTCGGCAGGAGAGAACATCGCCAAGGGGCAAACGACACCAGCGCAGGTTGTTGAGGCATGGTGGAACTCGGCGGGACACAGGGCGAATATTCTAAACTCCTCATACACGCAGATTGGTGTGGGTTATGTCGCTGACGGTAAGTACTGGGTTCAGATGTTTATTGGATAGCTTCTATACTACAACGTAGAAAGCGCACCTGTTAAAGCGGCAGATGGGAAAAATCCCACCTGCCGTTTCTACCAAGCGTTATCGTCAAAATCTCAATGCTTATGTGTTTTACAATGCAAGAACACCTGCAAGAGTTCTAATTACCTCACCTGCTATTATTAAGCCTGCAACTGAAGGAACAAATGACACACTTCCAGGCACCCTTTGTCCGGTCTTTACTGGTTCCTCTTTTGAGAATACCACTCTTAGCGATTCTACTCCCCTTTTCCTCAGCTCTCTGCGCATCACTTTTGCAAGTGGGCAGACCGACGTACTATAAATGTCGGCTACTTCGAACTGAGTTGGGTCAAGCTTATTCCCCGCCCCCATGCAGCTTATGACTTCTGTGTTTGCAGCTTTTGCTTTCATAATAAGTGTAATCTTTGAGGAAACAGTATCTATGGCATCTACAACATAATCAAAACTATCAAGAGATATTATTCCGGAGTTTTCCTCATTATAAAAGATTGGGTATGTTTCAATTATGGTGTCGGGAGAAATCGAGTGTATTCGCTTTTTCATCGCTTCAACTTTGGAGATTCCGATTGTATCGGTAGTCGCAATGATCTGTCTGTTTAGGTTGGATACCGCAACTCGGTCACCATCAACAATGGCAAGACGACCAATGCCGCATCTGGCCAGAGCTTCAACACAATAGCCTCCGACACCGCCGACACCGAATACGGCCACCGAAGAGGCCTTTAGCCTTTCAAGCGCTTCCCTGCCCAGAAGAAGCTCTGTCCTCGAGAGGGCAAACTCCTCCATTATTCTCTATCTCCACTGTTAACCGCAGCAATAAAGTCGGCTAAGCCCTCTTCAAAATTCACACCAAACCGGATGTCAGTACCGGCCGCTTTCGACCGCGCAATACTGGAAACGGTAAAATCGACAGCTATGCGCGCCGCTTTTTCCAACGAAAACTCCTTTAGTAATGCAGCAGTGAGTGCACTTCCAAAGACGTCACCGGTGCCGTGGTAATACCCTTCGATCCTTCTGTCCATCGTATATGTCAACTTGCCTGTAGACCTCTCATAATTCGCTGTTCCCAGGGTTTCCTCGTCAAAATAAACTCCTGTGAGGACAACTCTGTCAGCTCCCAGATCAGCGAGATCTTCAACAAGTGACTCTATATAAGACTCGGTATATGGTCCTTCGATATATGGCTTATCTAGCAAAAGAACAGCCTCGGTTATATTGGGCATAAGAACATCGGCCTTCATTGCCAGCTTTCTCATATACGAAGGAAACTCAGCAGAGAAGCTTTTATACAACACCCCGTTATCCGCCATAACAGGATCAACAAACCTTTGTGTGTCGGAACTGCTCAGCAGATCGAAGCATTCTTCCAAGATACTCAATTGGTCGATTGACCCGACATATCCGGTATATATTGCATCAAACTCAATGCCAACAGTTTTCCAGTGCTCAGCAATTGGCATTATCTCATCTGTCATATCTTTGAACGTATACCCCGTAAATCCCCCTGTATGAGTGGACAACACCGCTGTCGGTATAACACTTGTCTCAATGCCTGCAGCAGAAATTATCGGTAGAGCGACGGTTAGCGAACATCTGCCAAAACAAGAAATATCGTGTATGGCTGCAACTCTCTTCTGTCTTTTCATTCTCTCAATACTCCTCATAAAATGTCTTTTACAGTCTGTTTTATAGCACACTGTTGTTGACAAGATCTGTTTGTTATTATAAATTAATGAAGGGAAATGTCAACTTATAATTGACTCTGGAATGATTTATTTAGGAGAATACATCATATGACTATTAAGAAGCTGTACGAGCGACTGCTCAAAGCTGAGATCAACGGGCAGTTGAATGAAGAATTAGATAGGCTGAAAGAAGATGCCTACGACCCGTACCAAATTGATTGCCTGTTAAATCCCGAAAAATGTACTCCCGTCTGGCGCCTTGGGCAATGTAACTGCTCCGACGAGGAAAAGGAACACTGCAGGGCAAGTTGCCTTTTCGAAGCAATCACAATTGATGAAAACGGCAATGCCATAATCGATCCTGAGCTCTGCACAGGTTGCGCGGAGTGTATTGAGCTCTGTAAAGAGAGTAACCTTGCCGAGCGGAAAGATTTGATAGCAGCTCTACAAGCAGTTAAATCTTCCGACGCCCCTGTCTATGTGCTTATTGCTCCGGCATTTATCGGACAGTTCCATAAAGATGTGACCCCTGGGAAACTAAGAAGTGCCTTCAAAAATTTAGGATTCACCGGAATGTTGGAGGTTGCACTATTTGCTGATATTCTTACCCTCCGAGAAGCATTTGAATTCAACAAAAAGGTAAAAAGTGAGGAAGACTTCTTACTTACAAGCTGCTGTTGCCCGATGTGGATTGCTATGATCCGTCGGATATACAAGGAGTTTCTTTCCCATGTCCCCGGTTCGGTTTCTCCTATGGTAGCCTGCGGTCGCTCAATAAAGTTGCTTGAACCTGGCGCCATCACTGTATTTGTCGGTCCTTGTGTAGCAAAAAAAGCTGAAGCCCGAGAGTCGGATATAAAGGACGCCATTGATTTCGTACTAACTTTTGAAGAGGTGGCTGAGCTTTTTGAGTATACCGGCATTGATCCCTCCAGACTCGAGGAAGACGATAGAGATCATTCATCACTTGCTGGTCGTATCTATGCAAGGACCGGAGGAGTTAGCGAAGCTGTAAAACTTGCTGTAGAACGCATCTCTGCTGAGAACTCTTTGGCTGTACGCCCAATCCAAGCTGATGGTATTCGTGAGTGCAAGGCGATGATGCAATCACTCAAGGACGGAGAGATAGACGCAAACTTCATTGAGGGTATGGGTTGCGTAGGCGGCTGTGTAGGTGGACCCAAGGCTATACTTGATAGAGAAGAGGGTAAAACAAACGTTAACGAATACGGCAGCCTCGCGCAACATGTTACACCTATTGATAACCCTTATGTTATTGAGCTACTTAATAGGCTCGGCTTGACGAAGGTAGAGGAACTAATAACAGAAGACTCATTATTCTCGAGAGACTTTCTCAATTAGCTCTTGTGCTTGTTTCACGCCCCTTCGCATTAAACACAGCTATCGGGGTAGAATATTGTACAGTTTATCAATATAGAATTAGTTCTGCAAATTATACCAACAATAGTCGCAGCGAATTATTCCTTTCTTAACAACAATCCCAGCAAGTTGTAGCACTCTTAACAACTGTTTCCGCGAATAATACCTCACAAGGTTTACCATAGCGACGTAGCAGTATCTCATAAAACACTAACAAAGGAGTTAACATTATGATGATTGCAAAGCTCGATAGAGACGGATGCATATCCTGCGGTCTCTGCGCAGAAACCTGTCCCGAAGTATTTCGGATGGCCGACGATGGAATTGCCGAAGTCTGGCAGGAAGAAGTACCTAAGGATGTTGAGGACCGCGCCCTAGAGTGCCAGGAAATCTGCCCCGTATCGGTAATCACCGTCGAAGAAGTTTGATGCAACGCTCGCTGCTTAATAACAAATGTCGATGAGCTATGGTTGGGCTCATCGACATTTGTTATTTATGACCTTCTTCATGTTCATGGCCGTATCGATATTAGATAATCATGACTCTTCTCCATGACAGCATCGACATTAGATAATCACGACTCTTTATGGCCGCATAATTTTGACGGCTCTGTGAAGATTTTTGATTTCAACACGTTTGTGGTTTCCCCCAAATTCACCGTCTAGAGTCCATGAGAGAGGTTCTTGACTTTCAAAAACAATGTGTTCGGTATGTGTCAGAGAAATCCCGCTCTGATCGTATTTGCCCTTAGCCAGATCCCTCAGTATCTCGCTTAACTCTGTCATACTCTTCGGCATTTTTACTATCAGAACCTCAAACTTCCCATCTGAAAAATCAACATCTTTCCTGTTCATCTTAAGAACGCCACCTGCCTGCAGAGTGTTCATAACCCCGCCGAAGAGGATCTCGCCGTCGTATTCAAACTCGTTGCTCTTGATGCTTACACTGTGTGGCTTTATTTCATTAATATTCTTAATGCCCTCCAGTAGGTATGCTAGATATCCTACTGCATTCTTTGCTTGTTGGTTAGTCGCGTAGGAAACTTTTGTGAATGCCCCGAAGGAGGCAATATAGGAGAAGTAAGATGTCCCGTTAAACTGACCGATGTCGTGATCACATGGGGTTCCATCGATAGCGATAGAGGTGGCTTTTATTATATTTCTCGGTAAGCCCAGACTTGCAGCGAGATCGTTTGCGGTACCCGTCGGTATGTACGCAATCGGAAATCGCTTTTCGTGTGCCATCATACCGGTAATTACTTCGTTCAGCGTACCGTCACCCCCACAACAGAGTACAACCGAGTACTCTCTATCGAGACTGGCAACGAAATCTATAGCATCATCTTTTTTAGTTGTTGCGTGAACAGTAATATCGTACTCATTTTGTGACAGATGATTGATTATATCAAAGACACCTGTACGTGATCTCATTCGGCCGGCATACGGATTGATGATAACAAGCGCCGACTTCTTTTCATTTTTTCCCATACAGTTATTCATTCCCCATTTACCTAAATCAGATTACTAATTATGTTTTGATAGGATGGTTTTTTATATGATTTTTTATGATGTTTATATGATATTTACAGGATATTTACAGGATATTGAAAGTCTGATTGAATGCTTCCAATATGAAGATGTGAACACATATATCATACGACAATACACAAATAGAATCAAGTATCACTATTCTTACCAGGTATGCAAATATGCGGTCTGTCGCATAAAGCACAAATGCGATATGGGAGTAGTCGGTCCCCCGCATAATGTGTAAAGAGTATGTCATATCATATGCTACATATAGCGCAAAAAATGAGCAAAAATCGAAGTATTGTGTGGATGTAGAGGGAATATTCAGCACTTTTATGCGGAATATGTTATAGAATATGCTGTGTACGATATATCACTCTTAAGTAAACCACACAGAACTCAAGATTCTGCGCAAAATCCGTGATTCTTGTGAATTCAAGTTGTACATCGCTCTTCCCTTCCTTCCACGTCTTACCTATCTTGCCTGTTACTCTGTCCAGTCGCCTCGTTTCCCCGCCTTCCCCGTCTTCCCCGTCTTCCTCGTCTTCCTCGTCTTCCTCGTCTACCCCATCTTGTCTGTCTTCCCTTTCTTCCCCAGCTTGCCTCTCTTGTCTTCCCCGTCTTTCCCATCTGGCGGTCTGCCCATTTGATGCGTCATCCTTTTCGCATTTTTCCCTTTCCCTTTCTTCCTCTCCCCGTTCTCCCCGTTCTCACCGTTCTCACCGTTCTCCCCGTTCTCCCCGTTTTCCACGTTCTCCACGTTCTCCACGTTCTTCCTGTTCTTACTTCTTTTCCTCTTCGTCCTCCTCTTTTGTCCTCCTCTTCTCGCCCTCTCGATTTTCTCTTCTGGTGATATTATTGTTGACAAATTTCCGGCGATGGAGTAAAATTAATATACCCCTAGGGGGTATGCAAGATAAGACTAAAGTTCAAAGAAGGTTATTAGATTCTAAAGAATGTTTTGGTGCCACAGAGAAGACAACAGGTCATAGAGAAGACTATAGGTCACATAGAAAAGATTATGTAGGTCATTGAGGAGGTAATGAGGTTATTATGTCAGTTGTTAGTGTACCGGAAAGGTGCAAGGGCTGTACCGTAGAGGGAGACTGTATACGTACCACATCGAGGGAAGACGACTTCAAAAAGTCGCTGATATCGAGACTGAATAGGATAGAAGGTCAAATACGCGGCATCCGTGGGATGATCGAAAGAGATGCGTACTGCGACGACATAATCAATCAAGTCTTCGCTGCTCAGTCAGCCTTAAGCGCTGTTAACAAGCTAATACTCGAGAGTCATCTGCGCAGTTGCGTAGTTAAGAAAGTTAAAAATGGAGAAGATGAGATTGTAGATGAACTGATGAAAACAATCGGAAAGCTCATCTAATATGATTTTCTCTCACCTTTTGAAAGGATTGTATTGCTATGATAATCAAACAAACCTTACCAGTCAGTGGCATGTCATGTGCTGTCTGTGCTGGACGTGTAGAAAAAACAGTCGCAGACCTCGATGGGGTCAAGAACTCCTCGGTGAATTTCGCAAGCGAGAGCCTTACAGTGGAGTATGATTCAACTGTCACCTCTCTTGACTTAATAAAGGATGCGGTTGAGAAAATAGGGTATAAAGTCGTTGAGGAAGATAACTCGAGAACTGTCACCATACCGATTTCCGGTATGAGTTGTCAAGCATGTGCTCAGAGAGTTGAGAAGGGCTTGAATGAACTGGAAGGTGTCGACAGTGTCTCGGTGAACCTTCTCACCGAAAAAGCATCGGTGGCATTCAACCCAGAGAAGACCCGACTTTCAATAATAAAGCACAAGATCGACGAACTCGGCTATAAAGCCCTTGAAATCGAACAGGAGGAAATCGTTGACGCCAACAGAGCCAGGCTTGAAAAGGAGTCACGGTCACTTCGTAGAAGGTTCATAATATCGGCAATTTTTGCATTACCTCTGCTCTATATTGCGATGGGGCCAATGATTTACCTGCCGGTTCCTGGATTCCTATCCCCCGATAACTACCCTCTCAGATTTGCGCTCACCCAACTGTTGCTTACTATTCCAATTGTCATAACTGGACGTCGGTTCTATAGTGTAGGTTTCAGAGCACTTTTACAGAGAAGCCCAAACATGGACTCCCTTATCGCATTGGGAACATCAGCAGCGGTTGTCTACAGCCTTTACTCAACAATCCTCATATACCTTGGTGATGGACATGCGGTCCATGGACTGTACTTTGAGTCTGCGGGTGTTATAATATCCCTCATTCTTCTGGGAAAGACACTTGAGGCCATTTCAAAGGGAAAAACCTCAGAGGCGATAAAAAAGCTTATGGGGCTTACACCAAAGACTGCTACCGTTTTACAGGATGGCAAAGAGATTGAGATATCAATAGACGAAGTTGCCGAGGGCGATCTTATCTTGGTCAGACCCGGTGAAAAAATTCCAGTAGACGGAGTTGTAATAGAGGGTTACTCTGCTGTTGACGAATCTATGTTGACTGGCGAGAGCATACCGGTTGAGAAAAACCCAGGCGATAATGTCTATGCGGCATGTATAAACGGAAACGGCTCCATTAAGTTTCGAGCTACAAGGGTGGGCAAAGAGACCGTATTATCCCAGATAATAAAGCTCGTGGAAGACGCACAGTCAGCGAAGGCACCTATAGCGAAAATAGCAGATACAGTCTCAGGGTATTTTGTACCAATTGTTCTGGGGATAGCACTGTTTGCTCTTGTCGCATGGCTGATTGCTGGAGAGACAGTAACATTCTCTCTCACAATATTCATATCCGTCCTTGTAATAGCCTGTCCCTGTGCCCTTGGTCTTGCAACACCGACAGCTATAATGGTCGGCACAGGAAAGGGAGCTGAACTCGGAATTCTGTACAAGAGCGGTGAGGCTCTTGAAATACTGCATAAAGTGGACACTGTTGTCCTCGATAAGACAGGAACAATTACAAATGGTAGACCACAGGTAACCGACTTCGTTGAATCCACAGAGGACGGAATGTCTAAAGAGAGAGTACTCTCGCTTGTTGCCGCTGCAGAAAAGAGCTCTGAACACCCGTTAGGGGAAGCCATAGTACGTTATGCCAAAGAGATGAGTATTACCCTCCCCGAAGTCTCACGATTTGAGGCTCTACCTGGACTAGGCATTGAGGCTGAAGTTGATGGAGTGGTCTTACTTATCGGCAACAGAAGACTGATGAAGGAAAACCAAGTTCCACTAGATGACTATCTACACCACTCCACAAGGCTTGCAGACGAAGGCAAGACGCCAATGTTCATTGCAATCGACAAGCGATTCGCAGGCATTATAGCCGTTGCAGATACCGTTAAAGATAACAGCGCTGCAGCTATAGCAGAACTCCACGAAATGGGAATCGAGATTGTGATGATAACAGGTGATAACCCCAGAACATCGGAAGCAATAGCAAAGCAAGTAGGCGTGAATAAGGTACTCGCTGAAGTGTTACCGAAGGATAAATCTGACGAAGTGAAAAAACTCCAGTCCGATGGAAAGGTCGTCGCAATGGTCGGTGACGGTATCAATGACGCACCTGCACTTGCTCAGGCAGATATAGGTATTGCCATTGGACACGGAACGGATATCGCTATGGAGTCAGCAGATGTAGTGCTCATGAAGAGTGACCTAATGGACATACCAACTGCCATACAATTGAGTTCAAAAACAATCAGAACAATAAAGCAAAACCTCTTTTGGGCATTTGGTTACAACACAGCAGGCATACCTATTGCAGCAGGCCTTCTGCATATATTTGGAGGTCCCCTGCTCAGTCCCATGATTGCTGCTGCTGCGATGTCTTTCAGCTCAGTTTCTGTTCTGCTAAACGCGCTCAGGTTGAAGCGATTCACGAGAGTAAAATAATCGCACGGAAGACTGATGTCAGAGTTTCACTTCTACACATCAAAATTGCACATCATTCTAAAGTGCACATCATTCTAAACAGGACAATCGGCAGCGCTATCGCTGCCGATTGTTTTTATAGCAATACAAAGTTTATCATATAAAGTTTATTAAAAACATATGGTAGTGAGCTCTGCTTCCCCGTTAGAACATTTCAACTGCTTCAGGGTGTTCTCTTACAATTACAGAAAGCGCTTCGGCGTCGCCGCACACTACTAGATCGGGAACAATCTGCAAAATCGAAGCTGGTACTCTCGGTGTTACAGGTCCAAAAAGCGACTTGTATATGATTTCGGCTTTATGTAGTCCGTTTACAACCATCAATATTCTTTTCGCCTGCGCAATTGGCCGTATGCCCAAGGTGAATGCTTTTTTAGGCACTGCCTCCTCACTACCGA
>LSQX01133845.1_pt1 | contig 26305 bp, 24 predicted proteins | sample 654561 | NCBI WGS metagenome assembly LSQX01 (sample SAMN04489861, study PRJNA283612) | anaerobic digester metagenome | isolation source: 4 biogas reactors fed with cattle manure at either 37C or 55C with and... | place: Denmark: Kongens Lyngby | collected 2014 | reverse complement strand
GGAGCACACGCCACCCTGCTCGATATCGACTTTGGGACCTATCCATTTGTCACCAGTTCGCACTGCGTCGCCGGAGGAGCCACAATCGGCACCGGTGTTGGGCCGACTATGATCGATACGGTCATCGGAGTCGCAAAAGCCTATACCACAAGGGTGGGAGCCGGTCCGTGTCCGACAGAGCAGATAAATGAGGTCGGCGACAAGATTCGCGAGCGCGGAAATGAATATGGGACCACCACCGGCAGGCCGCGCCGCTGTGGATGGTTTGATGCGGCGGCGGTGCGATATTCGGCGCGAGTCAATGGGGCGACCTGCATAGCGGTGACCCTGCTCGATGTTTTGAGCACATTCGACACTCTGAAAATCTGCACGGCATATACCATCGACGGCGAAGAGTATAACGAATTTCCCGCCGATGCGCAGATGCTGGAAAAGGCAGTTCCGATATACGAAGAACTGCCGGGCTGGGATGATGATATTTCGGAAATCAAGAGCTTTGATGCGCTTCCTGAAAATGCCAGGCGCTATGTAGCTCGAATCGCCGAACTGGTCGAAACTCCGATCTGTCTGGTCGGGGTTGGCCCGAGAAGAGATCAATCCATCATACTCGATCCCGAAGTTCTCACGATGTAAATATCCGCCGCAGGCAGATGGATCTCTATTGACGCAAACTGCCTCTGCTGTGTATAGTAGAGGCAGTTATCCGCCGTAGGTAATTTCGTTGGAAATGCAGTCCCACAAACCGAAAAGAGCTGGCGTCACGCCTCGGGCAATTATCGTCGGCCTCATCTTGATTCCTATAAACAGCTATTGGATCTTTATGAGCGAGATAATTCGCTACCAGGGCCATCCCACCACAATTTCACTGTTTTATAGTTGTATATTCAATCTTGTTATCCTTATTTTGCTGAACGGACTCCTGAAAAGAATCGCGCCGAGATGGGTGTTCTCGCAAAGCGAGCTTATCACCATCTATGTCATGCTCAACATCGGCGCGGCGCTTGTAGGGCACGATTCGATCCAGATTCTTGTCTCGATGATGCCGTATGCAGCCTATTTCAAGACCCCCGAAAACAACTGGGGGCCGCTGTTTGCCGATAGGCTGCCGGGTTGGTTGATGGTCAAAGACCCAACCGCCATCAAGCATTTCTACCGAGGCGGGCAATCGTTTTTTGCGCCGGAGAACTTTGTCGCGTGGATCGTGCCGGTGCTGATGTGGTCGGCGTTTATCATTGTGCTCGGGCTGATGTTTTTGTGCATGAACGTGCTGCTGAGGAAACAGTGGACTGAGCGCGAGAAACTCAGCTATCCTTTGGTGCAGTTGCCGCTCGATATGACCGCCGAAGGCGCGCCGCTCTTTAAGGAGAGATTGTTGTGGTATGGCATAGCTATAGCTGCCGCCATCAATATTATCAACGGCCTATCGGTGCTTTACCCTTCGATTCCGATGATCCCCATCAAAACTGGGGTGCTGGAGCATATGGAGGTCCACTTCACCAGCCGCCCGTGGAACAACATCGGCTGGCTGCCCACTTTGTTCTATCCTTTTGGGATCGGCCTTGGGATGCTGCTGCCCGTGGACTTGCTATTTAGCTGCTGGTTTTTCTTCTGGTTCTGGAAAATCGAGAGAATCCTCACGGCGGCTTTCGGGCTTGATACGATCCGAAACATGCCGTTTGCCAACGAGCAATCGTTCGGCGCGTACATGGGCATTTGCGTATTCGCGCTCATGGTCTCGAGGCGGCACTTTATAGAGCTTGGCAAGCACTTCATCGGCCGCCAAACCGAGATGGACGATGCCGACGAGCCGATTCGCTACAAAACGGCGATGTGGGTGATATTGTTGGGCGCGATTTTCCTGACGTTCTTTTCAAGGGCGGCTGGGCTGTCGCCGTGGCTGATCCCGCCGTTTTTCATCATATTCTTCGCTATGAGCGTGGCAGTCACAAGGATGCGAGCCGAGCTTGGCCCGCCGGCGCATGATTTGCACAATGGAGGCCCGGATCAGATCATAACTTCACTGCTCGGGCCAAAGGAACTGACCACCCAGAGCCAGAGCGTGTTTTCGATGTATTTCTGGTTCAACCGAGCCTACCGCTCGCACCCGATGCCATTCCAGCTCGAGGGCTTCAAGATGGCGGAACGAACCAATACCAGCTATCGAGGGCTATATGGCGCTATTGTGGCAGCGACTGTATTTGGGACTTTCGTAGCTTTTGCCGTCATTTTGGGCCTTCTCTACAAGCACGGCGCGGCTTCGGCCTCGCTGGGGCCGCCTAATGTGCCGATGATATTCGGCTCTGAGCCGTGGAATCGCATGGACACATGGGTCAAAACCCCGGCGGCTCCGGATATCAACAGCGGCATTGCCATAGTCGTCGGGTTTGCCATCACGATTCTGCTAAATTCATTGAGGATGAATCTGAACTGGTTCCCGTTCCACCCTGTCGGATTTGCGGTATCGTGCAGTTGGTCGATGCACAGGCTGTGGCTGGCCATGTTTATCGCGTGGGCTATCAAGCTGATTATGCTGCGTTACGGCGGACTGAAGCTCTACCGGCGAGCGCTGCCGTTCTTTTTGGGCATTATTTTGGGTGAGTGCATAGTCGGCAGCTTCTGGACCATATTCGGCATTGTCTTCAAACTACCGTCCTATGCATTCTGGCCGTAGAGGCGCCTAAAGCAAATCGACAAAGCGCTCCCCTTTATCCGTCCCAATGATCCCTTGGATGGTGAGGGTTCTTTTGGTTTGACAACCCTGCCTCATTCGCCTAAAATGTTGCGTGGAGCGGGAGTCTCATTTCCCGCTTTATCTTTTGTTTATGCTTAACATCGGAGCTGTTTGATGGCTGAATATAGTGCGCCTCGCGGAACTAGGGATCTGCTTCCGTCGGAGACTCCCAAATGGCAGTATCTCGAATCGGTCTTTCGGGATGCGTGCGCTTTGTATGGATTCGAGGAGATCAGGACCCCCACGTTCGAGCACACCGAGCTGTTCACCCGCAACCTTGGGGAGACGACCGATGTCGTGTCCAAGGAGATGTATACTTTTAAGACCAAAGGGGATCGCGAGTTGACCCTGCGCCCCGAAGGCACCGCGCCCACCGTTCGAGCTTATGTGCAGCATAACCTAGGGGCTGCTATGCCCGTCAACAAGCTCTACTATATAGCCCGAATATTTCGTTACGAACGGCCGCAGGCGGGAAGATATAGAGAACATACCCAGCTTGGAGTGGAGGCGTTCGGTTCGGAGGATCCGGCGCTGGATGCGGAGGTGATCTCCTTCGCTGCACGTTTTTTCGATAAAGTCGGCATCACGAACTACGCCCTTAAACTGAACACGATCGGATGCCCGAATTGTCGCCCGAATCATCGAAAGGCCCTTGTCGAATATGTTGGGGATAGGCTGCAGGATCTGTGTGCCACGTGCCAGGATCGCTTTGAGCGCAACCCGTTGCGCATGCTCGATTGCAAAGATGAGCGCTGCAAAACCGCTTTGGCCGGCGCTCCTGTGATGGCTGACTACGTATGCGCCGAATGTGCGGCTCATTTCGAGAGAGTACAGAAATATCTTACGGAGATGGAAATACCCTATGCGCTGGATCACAATTTGGTGCGTGGGTTTGATTATTACACAAAAACGGCCTTTGAATTTGTGTCTGGAGAATTAGGAGCGCAGAATGCGATTGGTGGCGGGGGGCGTTATGATAACCTCGTTCAGGAAATTGGCGGCGCACCGACCCCGGCCATAGGATTCGGCATCGGGCTTGACAGGCTTTTGCTTACCCTGGATGCACTCGCCGTTGAACTGCCTGTCGATAATCCTGATATAGTATTCGTGGCGGGCATGGGGGAAAGCGGTCATGAAGCAGCAATCAAAATAGTCTCAAACCTGCGCGACAATGGAATCGCCGCTGATATGGACTACACAGGCCGCAGCCTGAAGGCGCAGATGAAAATCGCCAACAAACTGGGCGCTCGGTGGGCGGTAATTATCGGCGACGATGAAATCGCGACATCGACGGTCGCGCTGCGGGATATGCGCAGCTCCGAGCAGCACACTGTGGCGATGGCGCTTCTGCTTGATCATATAAAACAATATTCTCGTTGAGTGGAGAGGACAAATGGAGAGACGCTCGAAGTATTGCGGTGAGGTAACAGTCGACGATATAGGAAGTCGGTTGATCCTGCAGGGTTGGGTGCAGCGGGTGCGAGACCACGGCGGGCTGATCTTTATTGATCTGCGCGACAGGGTTGGGGTTGTGCAGTGCGTCTGCGATCCTCACGCGGCCCCGGATGTCTTCAAGCTTGCCGAGACTGTTCGGGGTGAATTTGTTCTCGAGATAGAAGGTCAAGTATCCGAAAGGCCCGAAGGCACACAGAACCCGAACCTTGCCACCGGCCAAGTCGAGGTTCAAGCAGGCCGCATCGAGATTCTCAACACCTCCAACACTCCGCCGTTCCCGATAGAAGATGGAATCGCGACCGATGAGATGGTTCGGCTGAAGTATCGATATCTCGATCTCCGGCGGCCTGAGATGCAGCACAAGCTGTTTTTGCGATCAAAAGTCATCAAATTGATCCGTGATTATATGGACGAGCATGGTTTCGTCGAGGTGGAGACCCCTATACTCATCAAGAGCACCCCTGAAGGCGCCAGGGATTACCTGGTTCCAGCCAGGCTATACCCGGGCAATTTCTACGCACTGCCGCAAAGCCCACAGCAGCTAAAGCAGCTTTTGATGGTTTCAGGATTCGACCGTTATTATCAGATAGCCAAGTGTTTTCGCGACGAGGACCCTCGCGCGGATCGTCAGCCGGAGTTTACCCAGCTCGACCTGGAGATGTCTTTTGTCAAACAGGATGATATTTTTAATCTTATAGACCCGCTTTTCGAGTCTATAGTTGAACAACTTTCCGACAAGAAGTTGCACACCAAACCCTTTCCGCGGATGACCCATGCGGAGGCTATGCGCAGGTTCGGGATCGACAAACCAGACCTGCGATTCGGAATGGAGCTATATGATCTAACCGATATCGCCAACGCGACCGGTTTCAAAGTCTTCCAGGCGGCCCAGCAGGTAAAAGGCATTTGCGCGGAGGGGTGTGCGGGCTATTCGCGTGGGCAGATCGACCAAATAACCGATCTCGCAAAGAAGTTCGGCGCTAAAGGCCTCGTGACAATCGCCCTCACCGAAGATGGGATCAAGTCTCCGATTGCCAAATTCCTCAAAGATGATGAGGTGGCGGCTATAATCGAACGGGCTGGCGCAAAGACCGGGGATTTGCTTATGATAGTGGCTGATGTGCCTAAGTTAGTGGCTCAATCTTTGGCAAACTTGCGCAATGAGATGGGGGATCGGCTGGGTCTGCGCGATGAAAACGTTATCGCATTTGGGTGGGTGACCGATTTTCCGCTATTCAAATGGGATGAAGACAATCAGCGATGGGACGCGGAGCATCATCCCTTTACTATGCCCCGAGAAGAGGATCTTGAACTGCTCGACACAGACCCGGGCAAGGCGCTTTCGCAGGCTTATGATTTCGTCTGCAACGGCCACGAACTCGCCAGCGGCAGCATCCGAATCCACCGCCGGGATATACAAAACAAGGTCTTTCAGTTGCTCAACATCGCCGATGACGAGATCGAAGCTCGTTTTGGCCATATGCTCAGCGCGTTCGAGTATGGAGCGCCTCCGCACGGCGGGATAGCCCCCGGCATCGACCGGCTTATTATGCTTTTGACCAACGACGACAATATCCGACAGGTGATGGCGTTTCCAAAGACGGCCAGCGGCATCGATCCGATGACAGATGCTCCCGCACCGGTCGACGATGCCCAACTCAAAGAGTTGCATATAAAAATCGTCGATGCATAAAAGCCATGCCGGGAGATGTGCCGAGTCGAATCACGACGGCATAGCTTGACACTATGTTATGCCTTACCTACAATCTAGCCTATGCTGGATCTATTTGGAGATAGCAGTTCGCAGGATCGTTCCGGCCAGCCGTTAGCCGCACGAATGCGGCCACGGACGCTGGATGAATTCGTCGGCCAGGAGCAGATAATCGGGCCGGGCACGGTTTTGCGCACGTCCATAGAAAACGACGATCTGACCTCTATGATCTTCTGGGGGCCAGCCGGATGCGGCAAAAGCACCCTTGCAGCGGTGATCGCCGAGCGCACGGCGTGCAACTTCGAGAACTTCAGCGCCGTCACATCCGGTGTACCGGAGATGCGCAAAGTGATCCAGCACGCCAAGGACCTGCGCAAGATGACCGGCCAAAAGACGATATTATTCGTCGACGAAATCCACCGCTTCAACAAAGCCCAGCAGGATGCGCTCTTGCCCCACGTCGAGGACGGCACGGTTATTTTGATCGGCGCTACCACCGAAAATCCGTATTTCGAGGTCAATTCCCCGCTGTTGTCGCGCGCTCGCATATTCAGGTTTGAGCCGCTGACCAATTCGCAGGTTGTCGGGATCGTTCGGCGCGCCCTTACCGACGAACGCGGGTTTGGGGCTGAAAACATCAGCATCGACGATGACGCGATTCACCACATAGTGGATGTGGCTCAGGGGGATGCTCGGAACGCGTTGAGTGCGTTGGAGTTGGCTGTTAAGGCCGCGCCGGTGGATGAAACTCAGCAAAAGATAGTAAATTTGCAGATTGCCGAGCAAGCTGTTCAAAAACGCGTTTTGAAATACGATAAAAACGGGGACGAACACTACGACACTATCTCGGCATTCATCAAGTCAATGAGAGGCTCCGACCCGGACGCTGCGGTGTATTGGCTGGCGAGAATGCTGGCGGCCGGAGAGGATCCAAAATTCATTGCACGCAGGATTGTGATTCAAGCGGCCGAGGATGTGGGTAATGCTGATCCAATGGCGCTTGTAGTGGCAACGGCGGCAGCTCAGGCGGTTCAATTTGTGGGGCTGCCCGAAGCGCAGATACCGCTGGCGCAAGCTGCGATTTATCTTGCCTGCGCACCGAAAAGCAACGCGAGTTATGTCGCCATAAACCGGGCTAATGCCGATGTCGCGCACAGAAAGGCTCCGCCTGTCCCGAAACATCTGCGCGATAAGAGTTATAAAGGCGCCAAGGAGCTTGGGCACGGGGAGGGCTATCTTTACCCACACAGCTTTTCGGAAAATTATATTGAACAGGAATACCTGCCGCCGGACGCGAAAAGCGGGGTATACTATGAGCCTACCGAGCACGGGCACGAGGCAAAGTTCAAGCACAGGCTGGAACGGTTGCGCTCTAAGAAGGAACTCGGCGGCCAAATCGAGAAGCAATCACAGCGGGACGAGTGAGATTATCTGCGGCATTATGGCTTGTTTTTTGGATGGATGGGTAATCTTGCCAGGATGATATTGCTAAATTATTCCAACGGGGAGGATTCGTAATGAACGACAGTTCCAACGAAAAAAATGTAACATTGAATTTCCTTGCGGGCCTGGGTGTCGGAGCGCTAGTAGGTGCAGTTGCGGCTCTGCTGCTCGCCCCTAAATCGGGCGCGGAGACTCGAGAAGATATCAAATGCGCCGCAGATGATCTCAAACAAAAAGCCGAGAAGGCTGTGCACGATCTGTCCGAGTCCGGTGAGGACCTCTTGAAGAAGAGCAAAGAGATAGTCGAGGCGACCAAGGCCAAAGTGCAGCAGGCAATCGACGCTGGTAAGCAGGCCATATCGTCCCAGGTTGAGGGGTGCGAGCAGTTGGTGGAAGAGGAGAGCGAGTGCTGATTCGCCCAGTGTTGATGCTCCAATTCTCGACTCCGACCGGCCTGGATGTAGCAAACGTGTTTGCAGAATGAGGTGACTACAAGGTGAACTTTAAGATGGAAACACATTCAATAGAAAGCGAGCCGCCTGTTATCGAGTTGGAAGGGGAGGTCGACGTCTATACCGCCCCGCAGCTCAAACAACAGATGATCAATTTGCTGGAAAGCGGCGCAAAAGAACTCATTGTGGACCTGACAAAGGTAGATTATCTGGATAGCACCGCCCTGGGAGTCCTCATTGGCGGACTGAAACGTATGCGCGAGAGGGAGGGCAATATGGTGCTGGTTTGCCCTAGCCCGCGCATCCTGCGCGTCTTCGAAATCACTGGTTTGGATAAGATATTCGAGATATATCATTCATTGGAAGACGCCAACGAGTCCATGGGAAAGGAGAGCGGTTAGCGTGGCCAATAATCAATGCTCGGCGTGCGTGGACCTCAAGTTCCCGTGCAGACCGGAGTATGTTGGGGTCGCCCGCCTTGCAATTCTTGGCGTGGCTAGTCGTATGAGGTTTTCTTACGATGATGTCGAGGATATTCGTCTTGCAGTAGGGGAAGCCTGCACTACGTCTGTGGAGTGGGCCGAACGAAACGGTAAAGCCGATACCGACATCATGCTGCACAGCGAGATAGGCGAAGACAGTCTTGTCATCGACATATTCGATCAAGCGGGCGAGCGAAAAGACGATGGGCGAGAAAATGAATCGGATCAGGAACCGGAGAACATCGGCGCTCTGCTGATAACGCTGCTTGTAGATGAGGTTGAGGTCGTGCCGCACGACGAGGGCACACACGTTCGGATGGTCAAGCATGCGCGACAGCGATAGCGGCCGGGCAAAAAAGAGCGCCGGCTACGCCGAGTGGGCAAACGAAGACACCGAGACACTGTTCAAACGATATATCGAAACAAGGGACCGTAAAATACGCGATCATCTTGTCGTGATGCATCAGAACCTTGTCAGGTTTCTGGCCGGCAAATTCGCCAATCGAGGGGAACCTCTGGAGGATCTGGTTCAGGTCGGTGTGATCGGGCTTATCAACGCCATCGATCGATTCGATCCGGACAGGGGCACGAAATTCTCCACCTATGCCACCCCTACTATCGTCGGCGAAATACGCCGCCATTTCAGAGATAAAGCATGGAGCTTGAAGGTTCCCAGGCGACTGCAGGAGCTTAATCTGGCCGCAAGTAAGGCTGCGGATGAACTCAGCCAGAGGCTCGGGCACCCGCCGAGCATTCAGGAAATCGCAGCCGAAGTCAATGCGTCAGAGGAAGAGACTCTCGAAGCCATCGAATTGGGCAACGCCTATGACACGGTATCCTTAGATAGCAAACTATCATACGAAGGCGAATCGGCGCCGTTGACCCTAGCGGAATTTATCGGCGAGCTTGATGAGTCGCTTCAAAACATCGAGACATATGGAGATCTGAAGCAAGCGATGGATAGTCTTGAGCCTCGCGAGAAGGCGATAATCTATTATCGATTTTTCCGGGATATGTCGCAGACCGAGGTTGCAAAACGACTCAATATCTCTCAAATGCACGTGTCGAGGCTGCAGCAAAAGGCCGTTAAGCGATTAAAAGAGTTGCTCAGCGCCTGAGGCTATTTTATATACACGCGCGGGATGAGCGGGTTGGTGGGAATCCGAAGTGCAGGAACCGTGACTTCGTCGCCGACCTTGACATTTTCCAGGTCGGTCACGTCGAGAATGGTCATTTGCATTGCCACTCGGCCGATAACAGGCGCTCGGCTTCCACCAACCTCCACACTTAGTCGCCGACAAGCCCGTTTTAGCGCGAATCTGATCATATTTTGTCGATAGATCTGCCCTTCCGACACCATTGTAAACCCATCAGAATAACCGAGTGGAATTATTGCGGCTCGCGTGTCACGCTGGGTTCGGAAGTCGCCTTCGTAGCCGATACTGCTCCCCTTCGGCAGATCACGAACCTGACATATCCTCGCCTTGAGCTTCCATGCCGACCTCAGATCGAGGGAGCGCGGAACAAAAGCCGAGGGGTATTGGCCATACAAAATCGTCCCCGGCCGAATTATATCCAGGTGTGATTCCGGCAATCGCAGAATCGCTGCGCTGTTGGCCGCGGATGCTAGCCCGCAGTCTACACTCGATTTGGGCAGCGAATCTAAAACCCTTCGGAATGTCTTGAGTTGGCGTCTCGTATTTGCCAGGTTGTGCTGCATCGCCGAGGCAAAATGCGTATAAACCCCTGCGATGGTGACTTTCGGCAGGGCGGCGGCTCTCTCGATCAGGCTCAACGCTTTATCAGGAAGCGCCCCCAATCGGTTCATTCCGGTATCGACTTTTATCCATATTCTGGCAGTCTTGTCGATCGCTTGAGCTGCGTCAGAAATCGTTTCTGCAAGCGTGATGTCGCACACTGTCATATCAAGGTCGGCTTCAATTGCCCCTTGGGCGTTGTCTGGTTGAACAGGAGCAAAAAGCAAAACCGGGCAATTGATTCCGGCCTGACGGAGCGGCAATGCTTCCTCGATTCGCGTCACAGCGACCATATCCGCGCCGGCTTCCACGAATGCTCGCGCAGGTTCGATCAGCCCATGCCCGAACCCGTTGCCTTTTACCACAGCCATTATACGAGTAGAGCTTGGCACGACGCTGCGAACCTGAGCAAAGTTGTGTTGAAGCGCCGCTAAATCGACTTCAACCCAGACATCATGAACCATTACATATCACCGGTGGCAGCCTGAGTCTTCGCTCGACTGCGTGCCTTCAAAATCTTCGACACCCACGGCCTGGCCACCGACCAAAGCCAATAGAAGCTTGGCGACAACACGAGATCATATTCGCCGATATACTCGACAAATCTCGGGTTAAACCCTTCTTTGAACCGATTCAACCCGGCCAACGGATCATTTTCAACAGGCTGTTTGCGCGGACTGACTCCCCGAAAATCGTACCACTTGCAGCCCTCATCGTGCGCCCACTGAATCAATTCCCACTGCATCAAATGGTTCGGCATCACGTTTCTGTGCTCATTCGACGACGCGCCATACGTATACATCGCCTTATCGCCGAACAAATAAGCGATCGCACCTGCAACAGGCTTGTCTTGATAATAAGTCAGCGCCAATCGCATGAATCCGGCAGGGACCAACACATCCCACATGTCCTCGAAATACTGCAAACTGCGCACCAGAAACCCGTCTCGCTGCGCCGTTTCTCTCAAAATATTATAAAATGTGGGGAGATCGTCCCGAGTGCAATCCAGGCTCACCGTCACCCCTCTGCGATTCGCAAGTCGGATATTATAACGCCATTTTTCTTTGAATGAAGCCATCACCTCGTCGATCGGTTTATCCAGATCGAGTTGCATCACACACTTCGGCTGGGTTCCCCCAAATCCTTCGGCGCTCAGTCGATTGAACCCGGCCGAGCGCAGATTGGCCTCACTCAAATCGTCTTCTATCGGCACCGGCGGATCGATTTTGAGCAAAATCGCCCCTTCACTCAAGGCTGTCTTTTTTAGAAACTCCGTAAACTCACGAACGAGCTGGCCGTTTTGGGTGTCCAGCACAGGGCCGCGCGGAGCATACATAATGCATCGATTGGTTTTCGGGATGATGCGCTTCAGCATTGACGTCGCGGCGATGATCTCGCCACTCGACTCCGCAACCACTCGGATCGGTTTCCATCCGCCTCGCGCCTTGAGGTCTCCCCATTCATACGACTGAAGCAAATCGCCCGTCGCAAAACGGGCGATATATTCGTTAAATCGCTGTCTATCTTGTTCAGAGGCAACTCGGATATCCATATCAATCGCCTGATTCTAACACCGGCGCCGGGGCCTGTCAACTTGACACAAAAGCCTGCACAGCTTACCATACCCTATGTATTTATGGCGTGGAGATCGATTTCCATTCGACGTCGGTGTAAATACTCGAGATACCCGGACAGGAAGGTTTGGTTATGCTGTTTGGCCCCAGGCTGGGCGGCATTGATCACTACTGTTAAGGAGTAGATTATGGCACTACGCAAGTCGTTGCTAGCCGCGATTTGTATTTTTGCGCTGCTGATCGGATTATGCGTATCTGTCGGGGCGGATGAGTTGAGGGGTGCGTGGGTGACCTCTTGGACTCGCGGCTTTTTTACCCCGCAAGAAATTGACGCTACTGTTTCTGCCGCCAAGAAAGCCGGCATAAACGCCCTGTTCATAGAGGTGCGCAAGTTCGCCGATGCGTATTATGATTCCAAGATTGAGCCACGCGGCGACGGTATGGCCCCCGATTTCGATGCTCTGGCATATACGCTCAAGAAAGCTCACGCCGAGGGAATACAGGTCCACGCGTGGGTTGTTGTCTACAGAGCATGGTGCGGAGCAAAAACCGGCCCAAAAGACCCTAAACATATCATCAATAAGCATCCGGATTGGGTTTTGCTGAGCAAAGACGGCAAAAACTGGGCGGGAGAAGGCATCTACCTGGATCCGGGTGTACCAGCGGCAAGGGAATATATAGTTTCCGTGTTCGAAGATATCGCAAAACGATACAATGTGGATGGGATCCACTACGACTATGTTCGTTATCCCGGCAACCAGTGGGGATACTCTGACGCGGCCTTAAAGCAATACTATGCGGATACCGGAGCCAAGGCCAAGCCTGCTGTCGACGACCCCAAGTGGCTGCAATGGAAGCGCGATCAGGTTACGGCTCTTGTCAAGCTGTCCAAAGAAAAGATCAAAGCTGCCAACCCTAAAATTGCCATATCCGCCGCCACTATCTGTTGGGGCGGCGTTCCCAACGACTTTACTAAAACCAGCCCGTATGTTTCGGTGTCACAGGACTGGAGGATGTGGATGGAAAAAGGCCTGATTGACATCAACATCCCTATGAATTACAAAACTGAAGACAAATACGGCAAGGCATTTCGACTTTGGGCTGACGCGGCAGGCAAGTGGAGCGCAGGTGGACTAGTTTATCAGGGGCTTGGAGCGGAATATCAAAGCCCGGAAAATATCGTCACCCAGATCAAATACTGCCGCAGCATAGGTCAGAAAGGCTTTTTGCTCTTCGCTTTCAATCAGGGCAAACGGCGCGATGCACTCGTCCCTGTATTGGGAGCGGCCCTTGGCCCGGCGCCAAAGCTGACCATCAACGCAATTGACTACAAAGTTGAGGCGCGAAGGACTTACGGCCGGGGTATTGATCTGGCAGTGGCTTCCAAGACCGACGAGGCCATCGCACAGTTCAAAAAAGCTATTGATTTCGATCCGGAATATGCCGATGCTCATTTCAGGCTTGGCAGATGCTATTTGAAGGTAAAGGACTACCCGGCGGCGAAGGCTTCCTTCCTGAAGACTCTTGAATTGGATCCGACTTATGAGTCCGCCAAAAAAGAACTGGATCTGCTGGATCAACAGACGTGACGTATAGATGATTACCGGAGGAGTGAGCGGCATTGTTTAGAAAATACATGATGATTATACTTGCGATTTTGATGTTGGCGGCATCAGGATGCAATGCTCAGGAAGATTCACAAACTGCAGATAAAGAAATCAGAGGCGCGTGGCTGCATGGCTGGGTGCACGGTTATCTCAGCCCTCAGGAGGTCGATGAGACTATCGCCGCAGCCAAAAAAGCCGGGATCAACGCCTTGTATATTCAGGTGCGCAAGAATGGAGACGCCTACTACAAATCCGCGATAGTGCCGAGAGCTACAAACATAGTTGGGGCGGACTTCGATCCGCTGGAGTACGCGATTCAAAAAGCCCACGCACAGGGGATGCAGGTCCACGCCTGGGTGAACGCTTTCAGAGTGTGGTCGCGGGCGGCATACCCGTCTGATCCCAACCATATAGTCAATGCGCATCCGGATTGGCTGACTAAAGATTCCAAAGGTAGTGTTCTGGCTTCTGAGGGAGTCTACCTCGACCCTGGGGCCCCTGGGGTGCGCGACTATATGGCTAAGGTAGTGATGGAGATAGTCAAGAACTACGACGTCGACGGGGTGCAGTGGGATTATATTCGCTATCCGGGGCAGAATTTTGGCTATGCCGATACGGCGCTGGAGCGTTTCTACGCGGAAACAAAAACAACTGCGAGGCCCGATCCTAAAGACGAGAAATGGTCTCAATGGCGGCGCGACCAGGTTACGGAACTGGTGAAATTAGTATATCGACAGGTGAAAGCGGTAAAGCCGGATATCGCGATATCAGCCTCCACTATCGCATGGGGCAGCGCCAGCCAGGACTTCAAAAAGACTGAAAACTACTGGGCGGTCTATCAGGACTGGGCGGCTTGGGCGGCTGACGGCATTTTGGATGCGAACCTGCCGATGGTGTATAAATACGACAACAACCCAAAAGGGGCTGCGTCGTTCCGGGGTTGGCTGGAGGGTTTCAACAGATGGCACGGTGGCAAGCCCACTTATGTGGGTGTCGAAGTGCATTCAGACGATCTGCCCGGGGCGATCAATCAGATATTGGCTACGCGCAAAGCCGGACTGGAAGGCTTCGTTTTGTTCGATTTCAGGCCGGGCAAAACACGCGACAAACTCGTGGATATGATGGCCACTCAGCTTAAGGCGGCTCGTGCGCCGGCCGCAAGCACTGCACCAAAGCCGATGGCCAAGCAGGCTGATATAAAAGAGGCTCGGACGGCTTATGCCAGGGGTATAGAACTCGCCGTCGCCAACAAAATCGACGAGGCCATCGTTCAATTCAAGAAAGCAGGAGAACTAGATCCCACATATACGGAAGCATACTTCAGGCTGGGGCGCTGCTATTTGAAGAAAGAAAATTATCCGGAGGCAAAGACTGCGTTCCAACGCACTCTCGAGTTAAGCCCAAGTTATGAACCAGCCCGAAAAGAATTGCAGTTGCTTGATAAGCAAAAATAGTTGTGCGGCAGCTGATATAGCCGCCAATCGCCGATAAACAAATAAAGATTGCCGCGCAGACAACACAGACACTGCGTATTTCGAGGAGAATGTGCTAATGCCAAAGGTTCTTGTGAGTGACAAACTGGCCAAAGAGGGGATCGAGATTCTCAAACAGGCCGCCGAAGTGGACATTAATGTCGGGCTGACTGAAGACGAGTTATGCGAGATCATCGGAGATTACGATGCTCTGGTCGTCCGAAGTGGCACGCAGGTCACGGCGAAAGTGCTGCAGGCCGCCAAAAAGCTCCAAATCGTGGGCCGGGCGGGGGTTGGTGTGGACAACGTTGATGTTCCCGTGGCTACCGAGCGCGGGGTGATCGTAGTCAACAGCCCTGGTGGTAACACCATCGCTGCTGCTGAACATACCGTGGCGATGCTGTTGGCGCTCTCACGAAACATACCTCAAGCTTATGTTTCGATGCGGGCCAAAGAGTGGAATCGCAGCAAGTTCACCGGAAATGAAGTCTACAAGAAGACCCTTGGCGTGCTGGGATTGGGCAAAATCGGCCAGGAAGTTGCTAAACGGTGCCGATCCTTTGGGATGAAGGTCATAGCATATGATCCGTTTATCACCGAAGACGCCGCAGGCCCCGGCATCGAACTTGTAGATTTCGAAGACTGCATCAAGCGCAGCGATTATCTCACCCTGCACTTGCCGAAAAATAAGGACACTTTGGGTCTGATCGGAGCCAAAGAGTTCGAGATGATGAAAGACCACGTTCGTATAATCAACGTCGCGCGGGGCGGCATCATCGATAACGACGCGCTTATTGCTGCGGTTAAGAGTGGGAAATGCGCGGGTGCGGCTATCGACGTTTTCGAAACCGAGCCGCCTGATTTCTCCAATGAACTCTTTGATCTGGCAAACGTGATAACGACGCCGCACCTTGGCGCCTCCACCGAGGAAGCGCAGACCAATGTCGCAATCGATGTCGCCGAGCAGATCGTTGATGTGTTTGCAGGCCGCTCAGCGCGTTCCGCCGTCAACATGCCTGCGCTTTCCCCAGAGGTGCTTGCGGCTGTCCAGCCGTATCTGCCTCTAGCGCAGAGAATGGCTGCGCTCGCTGTAGGCGTTATGGAAGGTCGATGCCACAAGGTCGAGGTGAAGTTTCTGGGAGAGCTTGCAAAGACCGAAAGCGGCCCGGTAACCCGCGCAGTGCTAGCTGGGGTGCTGGGGCCGATGGTTGCCGAATCGGTCAATTTGGTCAACGCGCCGGTGGTCGCGAAATCCAGAGGCATAGAAGTTGTCGAAAGCCGAAACCCCGACTTCGATGATTACGTATCACTATTGACCGTTACCGTAACCACCGATAAGGGCAGCACCCAGGTCAGCGGCACTTTGTTTGAAGGACGTGAGATGCGAATCGTTCAACTGGCCGGCTTTCCAATGGATTTTGTGCCTGAGGGAGTGGTGCTTATCTCCGACCACAGCGATGAGCCGGGGGTCATCGGGAGCGTTGGGACATTGCTGGGCAATGAGGGGATCAACATCGGCGGGATGTACGTCGGTCGCAAGGCCGCCAGAGATAAGGCGATTATGATTCTTAGTGTAGACAATGATGTGCCGGATGCCGTGATGTCCAAGCTGGCTGAGCTTCCAGCGATAAATACGGTCAAACAAGTGCATCTCTAGTCAAAACTGACAGTGGAAATCTCGGGCTCGTCCGTTATGCGAGACGAGCCCGTTGTACATGCGCTGCGAGCAATCAAAATAGATCGTGATCCTTTTTCAACATGATTTCAAAGAGTTTTTGAGGTAGGCGGCATGTTTTTCGCAAAACAAGTGCCGCCGGGGGCTCGCGACGCTTACTCGAGGGACGCCTGGGCGGGAATACTATCCGCTGCTATGGGCGGAATCACCCTGCCATTTATCATTGTAATCGCCCGCATGACGCTAAAGGCCAGCGCGATGGAGGTCGGTCTTCTCACTATGGCTCCGGCGGCGGGGTATATGCTGTCGATTGTGTGGGCCAAATTGACGCTTGGGCGTCGGAAGATGCCCTATGCGGTCTACCCCTGGATTATAGCCCGCTCGTTGTTCTTTTTTGCTATATTTGCCACGTGTTCACGGACATTCACCGGGCTTTACATACTGTTTTGCATCTTCACCTCGATAGCCGTCCCGCCATATACGGATTTGATGAAAGAGATCTACCCGGACAGCGCTCGCGGCAGGATTATGGGCTATGTCCGTGTGCTGACCAGTGTCGCCAGCATTATCTTCGCGCTCATCGCCGGGGTTGTGCTCAAATACGTCAGTTACCGCTATGTATTTCCCGTCGCGGCGGTATTCGGCGTGGCGTCGGCTTTGGTCTTCAATAAAATCCCAACACACCAGACCACCGGCGAACCCGGTGTGCGTTTGCTGCCGTTTATATGGGATTCTGTGGTGGTGCTGTTCAAAGACAAGGGCTACATGTGGTTTTGTTTGGGCATCTTCGTATACGGATTCGCTACATACTTCGCCGCCCCCGTCTTCGCTTTGTATGAGGTCGATAATCTCCATGTGGCCACCGTTCGGCAAAGTGTATTCACCTTTGTAACCTCCGCGTGCAGTATGATTGGCTATTTTTATTGGGGGACTCGTCTCGACCGGCGTCGGCCTGAGAAGATCGTTGCGGTGCAGTGTTTGGCCTGGGTATTTGTGCCGATCATATATATCTTCGCCATGAAATGGTGGGTTTTGATGCCTGCTAAGGTGCTGGTGGGATTTCTCGGCGCGGGCAATGATCTTGCCTATTTTATGGGCGTGATCTACTTTGCCCCGCGTGAGCGTTTGTCGCAATATCAAGCGATATTTCTAACTTTGATAGGCATTAGAGCTATTGTCGGGCCTCTGTCGGCCGGATGGCTGGTGGAGAGGAATCTGATTAGCACGCAGGCGATCTTTATCTTGTGTGCTGCTGTCACTGTGATCAGCGTAGGCGCGCTTATATATGGCTATCGGCGATACAAACCTTTGCACCAAAACAGCGAGGAAGATCGCGGCATTTAACCACGAACTTCCCCGCCGTTGCATCGTCAGAGCGAATGGATGGCTCAATCATTTTTCTCTTCTTTCTCTTTTTCCTTAGCCATCCTTTCTTTCATTCTCTGGCTGCGCATCTCGCCGCCACGGCGGCCGATCTCAGCATAGAACTCCGACCCGCGTTCCTGTTTGACGGTCTCCCCGCCTTTTCTGCCGATCTCTCGGTAGAATTGGGGGCCGTATTTGCGTTTTACCGCTTCGCCACCTTTTCGGCCTGCCTCTTTAGCAAGCTCGGGATTCGCGGCAAACCCTCCCTCTCGATCATGTTCACGAGACCCCCTATGGGCCTCCGCTATTCTTCGTGCTCCTTCAGACCCCGGCTGAGGTCCGGGTTTTTCGTCCGCCATGAGCACACCCCCTCCCAAAGAATGTTGCCCAGCGTCAAGCGTTATTGGTCTGACGCCTGTATGCCGGAAATGTCACAGATACACGCGTATCTGCTACATCGATACCCATATCTGCCACCGAAGGAAACAGTCTAAGATTGTGGACAAGCAATGAGATTTATTGAGAGGAAGTTAACCAAAGAGGCAGGGAGCCGAAAAGGCTCCCCAAACAACTAATTTATGAGGTCTACGAACAAACGATACGCACGGTCGATGTCTGCGCTGCCCTGCGCCTCATATCGCTCCAGATCACACGAATCAATCACTATTCGGCGGGCATCATCCAACGATTTCAACGCACCAACACCCATAGCCTGCACAAGCACATTTCCAATAGCGGTCGCCTCGACAGGCCCGGCCACCACCGTTCTTCCGGTCGTATCAGCAGCCAGCTTGCACAACAGCTTGTTTTGAGTTCCACCGCCGACGATATGTATAGGATCGTGACGAATGCCGAACATCTCGTCGAGGCATTCAATGGTATAGCGATATCGCAGCGCCAGGCTATCCAGCGCACATCGCACGATTTCGCCCTTGGTCTGCGGCACCCGCTGACCGCTGCGTGCGCAGAAGTCCTGAATACGCTGCGGCATATCCCCCGGAGCGAGAAAAGCGCCATCATCGGGATCTATAATCGACACAAAACCCTCAGCATTTTCAGCCATAGCTGTAAGGTCGGCGTATGATATATTCTCGCCGGCTGCGGCCCAGGTGCGGCGGCACTCCTGCACCAGCCAAAGCCCCATAATATTTTTAAGGAACCGATATTTACCATCGACTCCGCCCTCGTTGGTGAAGCTCATAGCCAGCGATTTCTGGTTAATCATAGGCTCATCGATCTCAACACCCATCAACGACCACGTTCCCGAGCTGATATACGCGTGCCCTTTGCCCGTTGCCGGAACCGCCGCCACCGCGCTGCCCGTGTCGTGAGCCGCAGGCGCGATCACCGGCACCCCCGCGCCCGCTCCGATCTCATCAACGAGACTATCGACCAGCGGGCCTATGGCAGTGCCGGGTTGAACGACCTTCGGCAGCATATCCGTCTGAATCCCCAGCCCCTTAAGCATTCCATACGCCCAATCCCCAACGCGCGGGTCATAGCACTGCGAGGTGGACGCGATCGAAAACTCGCTCACTTGTTTGCCGGTCAGCCAATAATGAAACAGATCCGGCATAAATAGCAGTTTCGATGCGTGCTTGAGCGCCGTGGAGTTGCTTTTGACCATAGCGTAAAGTTGATACAGCGTATTGAACGGCAGGAATTGGATGCCGGTGCGCTCGAACACCTCCTCGCGACCGACGATGCTGAACACCTCATCCATAATCCCATCCGTGCGGGTGTCGCGATAGTGCGAGGGCATCGCCAACAGCTCTCCATCTTCGCCGAGCAAACCAAAGTCCACACCCCAGGTGTCGACCCCGACCCCATCGACTCTGCCGCCGGCTTTTTCAAGCCCGAGTTTAAGGCCGTACTTGATGTTTTCAAACTGCTCGAGCACATTCCAATGCAAATGGCCAAGGGTCATCACCGGTCGATGAGTAAAGCGATGCACCTCCTGCAGGTCGATCTTGCCGTCTTTAATCGAACACAGCAGCGCACGCCCGCTTTCCGCTCCAAAGTCAAACGCTAAGAATTTTGAATCAGCAGCCATCTCTTGTCTACGCTCCGAATTTCTCTGCCGTATTCATCAGTTGGGTGGCGATCTTCATCACATCAATTCCACGAATCCGATTGATCCCTCCCATAGCAGTCGAACGCTCATCAAACTGTTTGCAGGAGTCCGTGCGCACGCCATCTCCCCAGAACACGATCGGCACCGGGTCCCCGGAGTGATCTTTAATCGAGCACGGAGTGGAATGGTCTGCAGTCAATACAATATACGCGTCCTCCGGCAGATTCGCCAGCAGATAGCCCACCATCTCGTCGAGTTTAGCGATCATATCGAGCTTGACCTGCGGAGCGCCATCGTGCCCTCCGACGTCCGCCCCTTTCACGTTACACAAAACAAAATCCGTACTTTTCAACTCCTTGACTATCGCCTCAGCCATCTCGACCAGATTGGAGTCCGTACCGCCGGTCGCGCCGTCGACCTCGACTATCTTCATGCCGACATATCTTGCGACGCCGTTAATCAGCCCTGTCTCGGCAACACAAGTCGCGTTGAGGTTGTATTCCTCCTTGAAGCTGCGCATCTTCGGCCCGATTCCCGCTCCTCTTGGCAGAATTATATTGGCGGGCTGCAGCCCCTGCTTGATTCGCTCCACATTGACCGGATGATCTTTAAGCAGCTCATAGGATCTACGAACAAACTCGTTGACCACCTTTGCGGTTTTTGCGCTGGCTGCGTCGTTCGCATCAATTGCTTCACAGGCCAACACCTTCTCGCCTTCATGGTGCGGGTCGGTGTCGGTGATTTCCGCGCCAAGCCCTGCTGCTCGCAGGATCAGCGCCCCGCGGTGGGCTACCGACTCCTTGAAAATCACTTCAACTCCATCAATAACCAGCCCGTTGACCGCTGCGGCAAGCTGTTCGGTGCCGCTGTTGATTCGGCCGGCTCGACGGTCGATTATTGTCATTTGATCGTCAACTGTCGTGAAGTTGCATCGGAAAGCAATATCCCCTTCCTTTACATCCATCCCAATACCAGCAGCCTCAAACGGGCCTCTGCCGGTATAATATGTATAAGGATCGTAGCCCAATATTGCCAGATGAGAGGTATCACTGCCCGCCCGTATCCCCGGAGCGATCGGGTCCATAATGCCGCATTCCCCTTCAGCGGCCAACCGGTCGAGGTTCGGCTTGCTCGCAGCTTCGAGCGGGGTCTTGTTCCCCAGTTCTGCAATTGGCCGGTCGCCAAGCCCATCACATATCAATAATAATGCTTTCGCCATCAAAAAGTCCTCCCGTAGAACGTAAATTTAGTCTCGCAAAACGTTTATGGCCTCCGCGGACACGATCCGTAGTCGTCCATCGTCGAGTTCCAAAGCTCCATCGTCAGCCACTCCGCAGATTATACCGGTCTGTGGTCCTTCTTCAGTGACGACGGTCACCTTTCGTCCCAGACCCCACATATACTTCCGCCAGCGCACAAGAATTTCCTTGAACGGTAGTTGATACGTCGAAAAAAGATGCCGCAAAAGCACATCAGCCAGCTCATCGACATCGAGACATTTGCTATCGCAAAGAACAAGTGAGGTCGGTTGGGTCCGCAGATCAGTTGGGAAATCGCATTGAAGAACGTTGATACCAATCCCCATTATCGCGGCGCCAGCGGCGGTCTCGACTAGAATACCCGCGATTTTTTTCTCATCCACCAGCACATCGTTAGGCCACTTCAGCGCGACCCGCACCCCGCATTCCTCCAGGCATCCCGCGACCGCCACAGCGGCGACAAAAGCCAGCTCATAAAATCGCGCCGCCGGGAAAGTCGGTCGAAGAACTACGCTCATAAGTAGATTCTGCCCGGCCTGCGCGTGCCACTGCCTGCCGCGTCTTCCCCGCCCCTGAGTCTGAAGTCGCGCCATAATCACCGTACCTTCCGGCGCGCCAGTCCTCGCCATATCTGCGGCCACCTCGTTCGTGGAGCCTGTGGAGTCAAGTCGATGTATAATCGGTGAGATCATTCGAACCGCATGCTGATATCGACAGCGGGCGCGGAGTGGGTGAGCGCCCCGACGGAAATCAAATCGACCCCGGTCTGCGCTATCGCTGCGACGTTGTCTTCGTTCACGCCGCCGGAAGCCTCGGTGATAACTCGACCAGCCGCGAGTTCCACCGCCTGAGCCAACATATCAATCGACATATTATCCAACAGCACCGCGTCTGCTCCCGCGGCTATGGCCTCATCGAGCTGGTTGAGAGTGCTGACCTCGCATTCTATTTTCAGCGTATGTGGGGCATTTTTTTTCGCAGCCGCTATCGCCAAGCCGACCCCGCCCGCCGCGCTGATGTGATTGTCTTTGATCAATATTCCGTCAGAAAGGTTGAAGCGATGGTTATGCCCCCCGCCGACCACGACGGCGTATTTTTCCAATCGGCGCAGCCCCGGAGTCGTCTTGCGTGTGTCTATAATTCTCGCATTTGTCCCTGCTGTCAATTCGACGTATCGCCTGGTGACGGTCGCGATGCCCGACAAGCGCTGTAAAAAGTTCAGGGCAACTCGTTCGGCTTCCAGCAGCGTTCTCGCCCGGCCGGATACTTGTGCGATAACCTCCTGCTCGCGTGCGCGCTCGCCATCTTTTAACAATGGCAGAAACTCGACTTCCGAGTTTAATTGGGCAAACGATCTTGCAGCCAACTCCATTCCGGCGACAACGCATTCCTGTTTAGCCAGTATGATGGCTGCGCCGAGCTTTTCCGGCGCAACAGTCAACAGGGTGGTGATATCCCCAGTCCCCAGATCCTCGTCCAACGCCCGGCGCACGATGTTTTTGATGCAGGTTTCATCAAGCCCTATCATATCGCTATCATTCCTTCCAACGAATGTAGAGCTTTGTCCATAATCTCCACGGACAGCGCTATCTTGTGCTGCATGTCCTCGAGGCTCCACAAGACCTTTTCGAGGGTGATTTTTTTCATATTCGGACAGATATTCAGCGGGCTGGGGTTATAAAATGTCTTGTCCGGGTTATCGAGTTTCAGCCTGTGCAGCAGCCCTCGCTCCGTGCACATGATAAACTCTTTGGCGTCGCTTTTACGAACATAACTCAGCATCCCCGAGGTGCTTTCTATACCATCTGCCAGTTTCAGCACATCTAAAGTGCATTCCGGGTGAGCGACAACTACGGCATTGGGATGTTCGCGTTTGGTGTTGATTACATCCTGCGCCAGAATCCTGTGATGAGTCGGGCAAAAACCGGAGTAGGGGATCACTTTCTTGGAAACCTTGCTCGCGACATAGGCCGCCAGCGATTTGTCCGGCACAAACAACACAGCATCAGAATCGATAGACTCCACCACCCGCACTGCGTTCGATGAGGTACAGCAAATATCGCTCTCCGCCTTGACCTCGGCGGTAGTGTTCACGTATGCGACCACAGGCAGGCCGGGATGTTTCGCTTTGAATTCTCGCAGGCCGTCCGCTGTGATCATATCCGCCATCGGGCAGCCCGCTCCAGGATCAGGTATCAGCACGACCTTATCAGGTGACAGAATCTTGGCCGTTTCCGCCATAAAATTGACCCCGCAAAAAACGATCATCTTAGCGTCGGTGGCGGCGGCTTTGCGCGAAAGCTCCAGTGAATCTCCCGTGAAATCCGCTATATCCTGGACCTCCGGCAGTTGATAATTATGCGCCAGGATGATCGCCCCTCGTTCGGCCCGCAGCTTTGCTATTCGTTCAATCAGATCAATACTCATAATGCTCTACAAACGGAGATTGGCTTATCTCCGACTCCAAACTATTTATCATCATTATCGAGAAAACGCCATGTCTATCGCAGTGCGCACTGACGTCGTGCAGGCTATGCATATCCCATCCGCCGATACGCCACTCGAGCTTTTTGTGGACATAATAGCTCGTCCGAAACCCAGGCGAGCGGCTTCGCGAAGTCTTTTCTGGGTCTGACTGACCGACCGCACCTCTCCGGACAAGCCGATTTCCCCGAGGGCTATCACATCCGAATCCACTCCCCTGTCCATCAGGCTCGAGGTCACGGCCAGCGCTATCGCAAGATCCGCAGCCGGCTCCACAATTTTGATCCCACCTGCCACGTTAACATACACATCCTTATTACCCAAACCAAGCCCAACCCGCTTTTCCAACACCGCCAGGATCATCAACATCCTATTATAATCCACCCCGGTGCAGGTTCGGCGGGGGCTGGGGAAATACGTGGGGGCTACGAGCGCCTGCACCTCCACCAGCAGCGGTCTCGAGCCCTCGATTGTAGCTGTCACCACCGACCCGATTCCGTGTGCCGGACGTTCCTTCAGCAGCGCTTCGGAAGGGTTCGTGACCTCCACCAACCCCTCCTCGCGCATCTCAAAGATACCTAACTCATCCGTCGATCCAAACCTGTTCTTGACCGCGCGCAGTATTCGATACGCCCCGTGAGTATCCCCTTCGAAATACAACACCGTGTCGACCATATGTTCCAGCACCCTCGGCCCGGCCAGCGAGCCTTCTTTTGTAACATGCCCGACAATAAATACCGGAACCCCTGACGTCTTTGCGATCCTCACCAGAGCGCTGGTGCAGCTTCGAACCTGGCTCACGGTTCCGGCCGCCGAGTTAAGATCCGGGTCATACATCGTCTGGATCGAGTCGATAAATACGCACTTGGCGTCGATGTTGCTGAGGTGCGCCTCGACGGCTGTAATATCCGTTTCGGATACAACCATCAGATCGGAAGAGGCAATCCCGATTCTGTTGCTGCGCAGTTTGATCTGTTCGGCGGATTCTTCCCCTGATACATATAAGACTTTGCCTGCGCTCAGGCTGAGATGATTCGCCGCTTGTATCAGGATCGTAGACTTACCGATGCCCGGGTCTCCTCCGACGAGCACCAGCGATCCTGCGACGACTCCTCCGCCGAGCACCCGATCGAACTCACCGATCCCGCTTGAGGTTCGACGTGCGCCATCTGTGGCGATTTCCATGATCGAAGTGGGCTGTTGTCGAGGGATGGAGGCGGGTTGTTTTGAGGCCTTTGCCGAACTGACAACCTCCTCGACCAAAGAGGCCCATTCACTGCAGTCCGGACACCGTCCCACCCATTTGGGGGACTCATATCCGCAGATTTGACAAACATATTTTGTCTGTATCCTGGCCACGGAGTAATTCTATCAAATGCGGCGGCCAGCTTCAAGCGACCACAAAAAAAACGATTAAATCCGCCGGAAAATGTTGACAGTCGGCGGTTTGATCTGCTATGCTATAGCCGGTTGTTCCCCGGTAGCTCAATTGGCAGAGCACTTGGCTGTTAACCAGGGGGTTCTTGGTTCGAGTCCAAGCCGGGGAGCCATTTTATTTTGGCCAATTTCCCCGACTATCACCGGCAGTCCCCTTGCGAAACTGCATCACGGCCCTACTGAGTTTTGGGCGCGAACTTTTCATAAACTGCCAGCAGTTCCTCTCTGGTCTTTACCTCGTCGTACTCTTCCTTGCGGATTTCTCGAGTGGAAATATCGTTCCTCACTCTCTTGAGAAACGCGCAAAAATCGGGGTTGAGCGTCAATTTGTTCACAGTTTCCCAGTCCACGTCATCCTTTGACTTGGCCGGCAGCAGTATATGCGTAGAATCAGGATCCGCAATATCCAGTTGTATCACACCTATCCCAAACGCTGCCGAAAGGCGTTTGAGTTCGGTCCGGAAATCATCATCGGTCTCTATCTCGGCCGCAACCAGATAGCCTTCATTTGCCCAGGATGAGTTTGATACGGCTTGAAAGAACGCCTCTCTCAGATTTGATAAGTTGAGGTCGCGCTTAAGCTCAAATGAGAACAGTCGAATCCCCGAATAACCGAAAAGGGAGGTTACGCCCACCACCTCATCTTTCCAATCCTGAAAAGAAAAGTAGCACCCCACAGCGTCAGGATGCACCCATTCTCCAAACTCCTTTTTCCCCGACCGCGAAGCATGAATCGTTTTAACGTGGGCTTTGAGATAGTTATGTCCGTAGTAGACGAGAAACGGATGCAAGTCCTTCTCCAAATACCTCTGCTTACGCGGCTCTGCTATTTCAACAGGACGGACATCCGCGCAGATCTCTGTTTCTTTCAACTGGAAGCGTTTCGGCCTCGTGTCCGTTGCTAAAAACGCACTGTTCGGGTTATCGCGCACATCGATATAGAGTTGAGCGCCAAGAGAACTCCACGGCGTTTTGCCCTTTGACCCGACCTGTTGATCGTAGCCTTTTCTCTGCGCCGCCTCCCATATCTCATTCGGGGTCATCGCTTGTTGTTCTTCCGCGAGGACCTTCTGGGCAAGTTCGATAAGGGTCAATTTAAGCAAATCGGTTCCTCCCTCTTCCGTGCCATTTCAATCTTATTGTGTTCAATTATCCAGCAATCGATGGCGGTTTGCAACCCCTCAAATGGCGCGGGCGTTTGTCCCCTCTCCCGGGGCGAGGGTCAGCCCACGTATCCCCTCTCCTGGGGCGAGGGTCAGCACACGTATTCCCTCTCCTGTGGGTAGGGCAATGGCGCGGGCGTTTGTCCCCTCTCCTGGGGGAGAGG
>LSQX01354517.1_pt1 | contig 26306 bp, 24 predicted proteins | sample 654561 | NCBI WGS metagenome assembly LSQX01 (sample SAMN04489861, study PRJNA283612) | anaerobic digester metagenome | isolation source: 4 biogas reactors fed with cattle manure at either 37C or 55C with and... | place: Denmark: Kongens Lyngby | collected 2014 | reverse complement strand
TCCCGCTTGCTCTCGGGCCGCCCACGCCAGGCGTAGTAGCCGCTCCGTGATACCTTGAGCACCCGGCACATCAGGACAATCGAGAACTCAATCGCGTGAGCAGCGATGAAGGCGTACCTCACAACTGCTCCTTCGCGAAGTACGCCGCCGCTTTTTTTAGAATCTCACGCTCCTGCTTCAGAATGGCCAGTTCCCGCTTCAGCCGCCGGTTCTCTTCCTCAAGACTCTCCGGCCTGCAAGGACGGCTCACACCCGATCTCGCCCTGTGTTTCTTCACCCATCCCCGCAGCGTCCAGTCGCTCACTCCAAGATCCCTGGCCACCTGTGCCAGAGAAGACTTGCCCTCCAGCACAAGCCCTACCGCCTCATCTCGAAACTCATTCGTGTATTGCTTTGACATGTTTACACCCCTTACAGTCCATTATACTTGGGGTGTCCATTATTTCGGGGGAACTCCAGTTCGCATGTTGGGAAAGGTGGCTCGCAGTATGTCGAGCAGCCTCTCGTCAGAGTGCTCATCAAATAGAGATTTATGAGATTGGAGCAATTCATCCCTGAAATCTTGTTCTGTTTTGCTTCCAATAAGCTTCATTTGCACTCTTCCTTGCTAGAGTCCGAACGAATACTTGGTGGGCTTTATCGCAGCTACCGGGCAGAAGCTGCCTGATCTGCTCGCAATCAAACTTATCACTCTTGCTCGCCGAACAAAATCCGGTGGTCGTTTCATCACGCCTGCACAACTGCCGAAATGCCTAATCTCCGGCTTCTTCACCCTCCCATCAGCCCACAGAGCACTGAATTCCGTTCTGCGCGACTCTGTCAGCTTGTACAAACTCCTATATTCACGGCTCTGCAACTGTGGAAATTGTGCGGACGGAGTTTTTGCGAGGTACACTACCCAAGCTCCAAACTTCGGGTCGTTTATGTTGAGCTTCGGGAGATATTTCCTGATCTGACTCTCAACTGCCTGTGGTATCACGTGGTGAGCTTGCTGATCTGCGAATATGGTCTCAAGTGCCTGAGCATCAACATAGAAGCTACCGATACTTGCACTGAATCTCCTCGCGTTAGTAAGTTTGCGTATCGAGGACCTTCTTTTTTACTTCGGGAAAGTCTGACCACGATGAATGTTGTATAGCCAACTTCTCTGCTGCCTGTATCGCAGCCTCGCCTTGTTGGCGATCACCCAGCAAGAAAGAAATGATTGATGCATATACTAAAGAGACAACTGGATCCCGGGGTTCTACTTGCTCTTCACATTCCATCCGAGACTCCAGAAGGAAGTTCAATACACTTTTGCGATCAAAGAACTGCTGCAAGAACGGCAATCCGTGCGTGATCAATCTTTCAATAATATCTCTGCCAATCTCGGCATCAACATGCTCGTTATCATCCAAACTGGATAGTGTCCACCATACATCTAGGTGTTCTGGCGCAAGCCAACCCAGTCGTGCATATAATGTACAATCTGGATATTTAGGCCTAGCCGGTTCTGGCTGATCTACAGTAATATAGCGTGACATTACTCTAGGAACATATACGCCACAAACGATGGTGAAGTTGGCTTGTGTTACATCGTTGAACCCAGAACGTTCTATTTCGACCAACCAATCGAGCACATCATGACTACAATAGTATACGCTCCCTGTTTTAGTGAATCCATTGTTCTTGAGTAGCGGAGTCACATGGTTCTTTAATATTGACTGAAGTCTAATTTCAAATGGGGATGCCATTCACGTATACTCCTCCCGATGGGGTCACTGTAGATTTACTGCCAGTGACCCCATAATTCATATTTATGCCATTTTAGGGCTTGTAATAGATCACACGACCCTTCTTTCCTGTAATGCGCTCATAGGTGCGCAACTGAGACTTACCTCTGGCTCGTCCTCTTGGCGTATCGGGCTTTAGTTCGATAGGATTGCCAGAAGGAGTCATTGCATCTACACGATACCGCTTTCCTGTCTTCCGGTCAACGATAGTTACCTCAGCTTTCCAGCCTTTAGATCGTGCTTTTGCTGCCAGTTCCGCGTGTCTCAGTTTGCCAGTTTTGGCCGCTATTGTGTTACCTGCTTTGGTTGTAGCCTTCGCAACTTTAACTGCCTTAATGCCCTTTGATGCAGCTTTTATGCCTTTGGCTACATAGCTACCGGGAACGAATGGCACGACGGTCGCACCGATATCCCAGGCAAGATACCCTACATTCGCCCAAGACGGGTTCTTTATCAGATCATACGTGCTCCAGCCGATACTTGCAACATCGGCTATAGTCTCAAGTGCCTGCCCGTCTGCATCGATTCTGCCCACGGGGTTGTTCCCACAATAGGCATAGTCATTGATGCCAAGCGCTGGATCGCAAGACAGACCGGGTCGTTATCAGACGAGGTCGGGCGGCATAATATTCTACCGCCCGACCATACCAAGCACTGATCAAATAGTCATCCACTCCAGATCCAAGATAGACATACTGTTTGGATCTATATGCTCGACTTCCCATTCGACTTCAAACAAGTCTTCGGACAACGATGGGTCTATACTATAGTATGGAGCATCAAAGTCACTGACTGTAATGACCGTTACCCCGTTCCGTATAAGCTCCGGTCCGGCGCATTCCACAATGTAGGGAGACAAGAAGCACAGTGGTCCTTCGCTCCACATGATGCCGAAATGCTCTGGTTCATTATTCTTAATCGCACCATACAATCGTGCCCAATTCTTACCGCTATCATCGACGTCGCTTGAGTCAACCCGTATCTTTGGACAGTTGTCCGACACTAACTTGAGCGCACGATGGAAAGCGGCCTCATCCCACTCGTGAGCTTTCTCCTTGGCTGCAAGGAATATGGAAGTCAGATCCATATTGCACCTCACTATCTATCCACAGGCCAACCGTGTATTTGGCCTTTCTTGGTTCGCGATATCTTCATATATCGAGTTAGTTTTCCTGTTCTTGCGACCACCCCGATGTCTCCAGACATCTTAACAACGGCGGTATTTTTAACCCACAAGTTCTGCTTATCGGCATAAAGTGCTGCGTCAGCCACAGCCTTGTGCGCATCCACTCGAAACAGAAACTGACTCTTGCCGGAGGCCAATTTACCGGTCATGTGGGGAGCCATCCTCGCCGAGCTAACTATATACCCCGTGCGTGATTGCGTCCCAGCTAACCTGGCGACTTTCCCTAGCTTGCCAACAGCACCAGCCGCAACAGTCCATCCTACATCATTCTGCACATCGGTTACAAATTGAGTTGCATCGCGACCTGAGGTCCTATAGGCAGATGGTAGACCGGCCGATTCTGATGCTGATAGCCCAGCGCTCTGATACTGCTTTGCAGTTGCGTTCAATGACCCTTGCAGCGTTGGACCCTTATAACCTCTGGTTGCCATCTTCACGAGTGTTGTCGGAAGATTTTTCACCCATTTTATAGCCCTGCCAAACGCACTCATTCCATCCGGATCAATGTATGTTACTGGGTTGTTCCAACAGTAAGCATAGTCATTGATGCCAAGCATCGGGTCACGGCTTAAGAACCGCGCCGTTATCGGATCATAATAGCGTATACCCATCAGGACAAGAGGAGTATCGAGCTGAGACATCCTGGTCTCGTGATCTGTGTAAGCGCCCCACTGACCCACAAACCCGACACTGCCGGGAGCGTTTGTGTTGTTGCCGGTGGAAGTGGAACAGGTAAAACCTCCCTTTTTAGAGCATTGACGAGCGCTCAAGCCATCACCAACGGTTGCGTGATGTTGAACGGCGCTGACTATCACCAGAGCGCCAGGCTGTTTGCGGGCCAGGTCGGTTTGGTTCCACAAGAGGATATAGTTCACCCGGAACTAACGGTATGGTCAGCCCTTATGTACGCAGCCCAACTTCGACTTCCCAAAGACACTTCCACGAAAGAACACCTTGAGCGCGTACAAAGTGTCCTGGACTCAGTCCAATTGACGAATCGAGCGCACTCAACTATCAAGCATCTGAGCGGAGGCGAACGAAAGCGGGTCAGTATTGCTTTGGAACTGATCACAGAACCGAATTTGTTGTACCTGGATGAGCCAACCAGCGGTCTAGATCCATACCGAGAGCGACAGATAATGGAATTGCTTCAGCGTCTGGCCAAGAATGGGCGGACTATTCTTGTCACTACGCACTCAACCGCCAGCCTGGATCTCTGTGATCTGCTATTGGTCATGGGTGTCGGAGGCCGATTGGTATATTTCGGTCCTCCTGACGATGCGTTAGCGCACTTCGGATGCACAAGCTACAATGATATCTACTCGGTCGTCGGCGACACATCCTATCAAGTCTTGCGTCAGCAACGCAGATTCTGGAAGTCAGACATTTATAAGCAGTTTGGTTGCAGGCGGGGACACAGCAATTGCGCCAGTTCGTTGGCAAAGCCGCAGAGGGTGTCCAGCTTTGGCGCGTTTGGGTGGCTGAGCCAATTCTGGCTGTTATGCAGGCGATATCTGGAGATTATGGCTAATGACAGGGCAAATGTAGCTTTGCTGCTTGCTCAAGCGCCACTAATCGTACTTATCATCATTTTCGTCTTCCCGAGTAATAGCTTCGAAGCAGTTATCGGTTCGTCTGACTTAAACCCACTGAGGCACGCGTCTCCGATTCTGTTTTTGCTTGTAATCAGTGCAATATGGTTTGGAACATCCAACTCAGTCAGGGAGATTGTAAAGGAGAACCCGATCTACATCCGCGAACGTATGGCATTTCTTAGTCCGAGCGCATACTTCCTGTCGAAATTTTCCGTGTTGGCTGTTCTTTGCGTGGTTCAATGCGCAATATTGATTGCCGGCGTGGGATACTGGTTGTCCTGGTTTGGTGTCAATGACATAGACGTACTCAGTATGTTTGGCGTGCTGCTACTGGCATCATCTGTCGGGCTAAGTATGGGCTTGTTATTATCGTCTATTGCACGTTCGTCTGACCAGGCCGTCAGCTTGACACCTATAGTTCTGATCCCACAGATCGTTTTTTCGGGCATGTTCATACCTGATGATGCGGGTGCTGTGGTCAGCATAATCTCAAAACTGCATGCCGCCAAATGGGCCTTTGGCTCTATGGGTTATTTGGCGCGTGTCAACGAAAAGATCGATTCGCTTCCGGTTTATACGATATTGAAGAACGGCTCATTTGAAGGTGAGGTAACAACAAAGCTATTGGCTATGGTTGCTTTGTTGGTGACTACGATGATAACCGCAATGTTGGCAATCAGCAGCAGACGCGGGCGCTAGCTTGTAGATCGGCATTGGGGAGATTTGTATCGTTGATGCAAAGCCGCAGGAATGCATAATATTGCCGACTGAGCAGGGCCACACAGTCTGCGTAAGCCTCTGCCGTGGCTGTTCGATATAGATGCCAACTTGAATGTTTAAGTTTGCCATTCTTCTACGCACTCAGCAGTACATCGCCTTAACAAAACATGCTCAACAAATGGCTAAGCAAGGAATGATTAGTTTGATTATATGGAAGTATTCTATAACAGACAAAGATTTCATTCTATCCTTGGCTATATGAGTCTAGAGAAGTATGAAAGAAATCACTATTCAAGAGTCGCAGCATGATATGCAACGTGTGCACGTGTTGCTGTGCGGGTCAGACTGCCAAGGTGGTGTGACCAACGTACGACTGCGTCGGTAACACGCGTTCACGTTTCAGTTGGGAGGGTAATATGGTCAGGTTTGTACATGTCGTTGGCATAGCTGCCTTTATTTGTCTTTTAATGGCCGGGTGCCTCTTCGCCCAGAACGGAGTGCCAGCTACACCCGTTGAAATACCATCTGCATCCAGCAGCGTCAGGGTAGAAAGTCTGCCCGGTTTAATTGGTCACTACGTTGCAGTTGAAGGAATGATTGGCCCTCGACGGGACGACAAAGCTCAGAACACTAAGGTCTATTCGCTCCGCGACTACTGGGGCAAAGAAGTCTGGATTCGCACCCACCAACAATGGCCTCCAAGCGGAACTAAGTGGCACGTAGAGGGCACTGTTATCAAAGACAATGGAGAGATGTTTATTATCGAGCAATCACGCTCGTCTCTAAATCCCTCAAAACCTGCAGCCAATACTGCTTCAACTGAGAAAAAGACGCTTGATAGAACTGCGCTGATCGGCATTGCGTTTATCGGTCTAGCCCTGTTAATCGGCATTATAGCCATTGTCTTGATTAAGAAGCAGCAAGAACAGCAAAGGCTGGTTGCAGAGCAACAACGTAGATCAGCAGAACAAGAGCAAGAAAGGCTGAGGTTAGAGGCCGAGCTAAACTATATGCAATCTGCGCCACAGTCCGCTTCCGGTCCGGGCGGCACTATGGTATCAAGCCCATCTGCGAAAATACCGCAGCACACCATCGACGCCTGGGGTCAAATCAGAGTCGTATCTGGACCTCACGACGGCCTGATTGTTCCTATGTCCGGCAATCAGATTGTTATCGGACGAACCGAAGGCGATGTTCAACTAACAGATGACCCTATGGTTTCCTCCAGGCATGGAGAAATAGTTGTCACGAATGACGGTCGTCTTCTGTTCGTGGATTCAAGCCGCAATGGATCAATTGTCAATGGACAGCCTGTTCATCGTTCCCAATCTGAGATAGCTCCTGATGCAGTGATTGAGGTTGGAGGCAGCCAGTTGCAGGTTATAGCCAGGCGCGTCCCATCCGCCGGGATGTCCGCGGCATCGTCGCAGCCAAGCCCATCTTCGGTCACCATGGTCGGGGAGAAAGAGCCAGTTCACTCGGCGAAGACAGGACAGTTTATGGGCGTTGAAATTGTTGTGGTCGATGGGCCAGACAAGGACAAGCGGTATCCGTTCGGCAGGAAAACAATCAGTATTGGCCGACAAACGGGCCAGGATGTGCAACTTACTGATGGCTTCGTCTCCCGAGAACACGCTACCGTTTCTTTACACAACGGCCAATGGGTGCTGCAGAATCTCAGTGGAAAAGGAACCATCGTAAACGGGGAAACCGTTACAGAGGTTCCGCTGAACCATGGTGACCGAATTGCCCTGGGCAGCTCTGTGGTGGAGTTCCGCTCCGCTCAAGCAGCTATGCAAGGGCCGCAGGTCTGAGCTAGTCACCATCGCTAGTGGCGTGATCAACCAAATATGAACTGAAGACCACGCTGGCATCTAAGCTGATCTCACTGCGGAGGGAAAAGTATGTCGCTGACGCCCACTACAAACCCATCAGAGCCATACACTTGTTCTATTACGGGTAAGGTTCGGGACCATAATGAAGATTCGGTATTAGCAAAGCAATGGAGCATAGCGAGCCCGGGACCGCTTGGCATACAATCTCTGCTCGCTGTGGCAGACGGCATGGGTGGTCACCACGGCGGGGAATGGGCGAGCGCGACAGCAATTGAGGCTTTTCAGAGCAGTCTAGCCTTGGCCGCGGCTAAAACGGACATCCGTGATTCGTTGATTGATGCCGTTAAAAAGACAAACCAGGTGGTTTATTTCGGATGTGATAAAAGTGGCACAGAGCATCCAGGCACCACTTTGACTGTGGCTGCCATAAAACTCCAGAGTTGCGAAGTCGCCCACGTTGGCGATAGCCGTCTTTACCTCTTACGTCACGGTGAACTGCACAAGGTAACCGAAGATGATACGTGGGCGCAAGAATTGGTAAACAAAGGGGACATGTCATCTGCGGAGGCAGAGAAATGGGCTTATAGAAACCAGCTCACAAAGGCAATAGGCGTGGCTGCCGATATTGTTCCAAGCACATACTCATTCGAATTGTTTTTCGATGACATACTTCTTCTGTGCAGCGACGGCTTGACCGGTATGCTATCGGATAATGAGATACGTCAGGTGATCTCGCAGAGCAGATCCATAGTGCAAGCTGGAGAGGCACTTTGTGCTACAGCAAACGCAGCAGGAGGCGAAGACAATATCAGTGTGGTATTGTATTGCCACGGCAAATGGAATCCTGCCTTGCCGCCTCCAATCACGAGGAATCAAAGCAGGCGTGTGTCTGCGCCTCATCGCCCTTCGAATGATGTGCTGAATCGTACGATTAGCACACAACCAAGACCTCCTCGCAGTAGAACATGGCTTATTCGCTCGTCGTTAGTGTTGGTTGCGCTATTGCTGGGGGCTGGGATAAGGTTCACTTTCTTCAATCCACAAAAGCAACAGCCATCTGCAACAACAGTTGCGCATAAAACTACCTCGGCTCATCGTGAGGCGGCCAGGCTGAATGTGGTGTTCGATAAAGCAACAGGCGCACTACGGCTGCTCTCTGATGGGGCTTCTTTTATGCAGATTGTGGACCAGCCACAATGGCGGCAGAGCCAGGGCGCCGTGGGTGAATACACCTTCAAATATGCATCCAAGAGCATTGCTATGCTTAAGGAACAACGCGCTAACCTGGTGCTGCTACAGCCTGACTGTGCCGAAGTTATACTTCACAAAGCAACCCCTGAGTCTATGACCGAATGGTTTGCTCCATTGGCCAGTGCCGGCGAATACAGGCTTTTTTTCCGGGTTGCTGGTTCAACCGACCAAATCATAGCCTGCTTCAGCGTCTTGCCAGCCGATAACAAGGAAGGGGGCGCCGGAGAAAAGTGAGCCAGGTTGTACTGAACGAACGATATGTGTTAGAGTCCGAACTCGGCCGAGGCGGGATGGGAATAGTCTATCTATCACGTGACATTCAGTTGGATCGGCATGTCGCCGTCAAAGTGCTCCCTCCGGAGTTTACACACGATTTGTCGTTCTTGGATCGCTTCAGAAGAGAAGTTCTTAACACAGCTAAGCTCAGTCATCCTAACATTGCCCAAGTGTTCGACGTGGGCCAGCACGAAGAAACTCACTATTATGTTATGCAATTGGTTGACGGCTCCGACCTGCACTCCGAGATACTGAAAAAATGTACTCTTTCCCTGGACGAAACCGTGCGCATCATAAGGCAGGTGGGGCTTGCACTAGACTGCGCACACGCAGAGGGCGTTGTGCATCGCGACATTAAGCCAGAGAACGTGTTGCTCGACAGGCAAGGTAATGCACGAGTCGTGGACTTTGGGATTGCCAAGACGATGGAAGGCACGAGGCTTACAGGCGGAATGATAGGAACGCCAGAGTATATGTCCCCTGAACAAGCACGAGGTGAGGACGTCGATGGTCGCTCGGACCAATACTCTCTTGGCGTTGTTGTATACGAAATGCTCACCGGTACGACTCCATTTCGTAGCGCCACCAGCCAACCGTGGGCCATTGTCAACATGCACATTAATGCGCCTCCTCCCGATCCAAGAAGCTTGCGGCTTGATCTGCCCGAGCATGTTGCATCAGCTATCTTTCGTGCTCTGGCTAAGATACCAGCACATCGGTTTGCGTCCTGCTCAGATTTTGCGCAGGCTCTAGAGAATGGAACATGCGCGTCAGTATCCCCGCGGAACACGGGCGTTTCTGAAAACGTTACTTTGGTAGGAACTGCTCCACTTCCGACCACCGCGCCGCGTTCCAGCAAACGTCCATTAGTTGGTTTATTGGCCGCAGCTCTTGCCGTAATGATTATCGGCTTCGGGCTTGTACTCGGTACACGCAGCAAGCCCATTGACTTGGATACTCCCCCGCCTCCCAGCATTAGCGTGGTTCAGTCTGCTGAATCAGAACCAATGAGCAGTAATCAAGAGACCAGCAGCGAAGAGGAGAATTCGGATTCCAATGAGGTATCTGTGAATACTCCCTTGCCGAGATTCGATGTGACTGGTTTGCCAGGCAGGGTTTATGTTGGGCAGTCTTTCGAGTTTGTGGTCAATGCAGTCAATGAGGGGATATCGGCAAACAGTGGTAGCATCACGGCCGGATTTACCGGATCGCCTCGTATTGAGATGTCATCGGATTCAAAAAGTCCAAGAGTATGGCGTCCGGGAGAGAAGATTGGCCTGTTCGATATTGTATCGGGTGCGTTTATCAAAACCAGGATAGCAGCATCTGAGGTTGGGGCCGAGGCATATTACCAAAACCAGACATGGGGACGCGGCGGAAAGCGTTATGCCAGGTTTACAGTGATTCCGTCCCAACCGGGAAGGATGCTTATCACTGTGAGGTGCACTCTGACTTTAGATTCTGAGACCGCGCACAGTATAGGTATCTCTCGCTTCCACACTTATCCTTCTATAGACGAGGCTGATGGCGAAGACCAGCAGGGTTGTCCGGCCAGATTTTATACTGTGGAGGTTGAGCGATGAGGGCGCCTGTAAGTATCAGAAATCGGCATGGCTACTTGAGGCGTTGGGGATTGGATCTACTCGTATGCTTGACTGCGTTTGGGGTGGGGTTCTTGCTGATTCCAAAGCTTCTACAATGTGATGACGCACCCACGACCAAAGTCAGTAGTCAGAGACAAAGAGATATCCCAAACAGAGTCGCCGCCACTGCGACAGCAAGCGCCTCTGTTTCCAATACACCCAGAAATCGCGTGCCGGGCATTCGCATACGTCAGCGGCAGTCGATATACGATGTCAATACGTTGCTCCAACGAATGACGTTAGAACAGAAAGTGGGGCAGATGCTTATGGTTGGGTTCAAAGGGCCTGACCATAAAGGCGCCATTGGTTTTGTTCGCAATTACCACGTCGGAGGGCTTGTTATCTCCCGCAGCAATGCAATCACCAAAACGCAGCTCGCGGTATTAACGGAGTCGCTGCAACAGATATCCAGATCTGACAGCGGGATTGATCTTCTGCTTGCGACCGATCAAGAAGGCGGATCGGTTGCCCACATAGGTAAGTCCATCTGTCCACCCTTTGCATCAAACGCAACATCGGGTGAGGAGAACGACGAGATTGGAGTTATAAAGCAGGCCGGGACAACCGCAAGAGTCTTCCACGAAGTTGGCCTGAACATGAACTTTGCCCCAGTGCTGGACGTGAAGACCAACACGCGAAATCGTGTCATAGGTTCACGATCCTATGGCAGCGATCCAGAAAAGGTTGCTCAACTTGGCTGCGCATATATTACGGAATTGCAGCGCTGCGGGATAATCGCCACTGCCAAACACTTTCCAGGGCATGGTCCGACCAGCGTTGATTCGCACAAAGACACGCCAATTGCCAGTTTGACGCAGGAGCAAATGAATATTCACGTGCACCCATTCAAAAGGGCAATAAGGGCTGGTGTGGACGCCATTATGACGGCGCATATCATCTATACAGGCTATGATAATCGGCCTGCAACTCTATCGAACTTCTGGCTAAATGGCTATCTGCGTCGGGATTTGGGTTACCAGGGGGTCATCATCACGGACAGCCTCGGAATGGGTGCGATCCGCAAAAACTATTCCTGGCACAACGTCGTGAAGGACGCTTTAGATGCTGGAATTGATATTTTCCTTATTTGTGAGGGTGATGATCTGAAGTCTCTGACGCGCCAATACTTATTGAGTTCGGTCCGCAGCGGCGAAGTACCTGAATCGAGAATTGATGAGTCCGTGGTGCGGATACTGCAGCTCAAGCAGAAATACGGGTTGATAAAGGGAGGGGCGGCAGCACAATGACGTCACAAGTTCTGAATGGCCGGTACACACTGGAAGCAGAACTCGGAAGAGGCGGAATGGGCGTAGTGTACCGGGCTAAAGACCAGCAACTCGACAGGCACGTAGCCGTAAAGATACTACCTGCCGAATTCAACCATAATCCACAATTTCTGGATCGCTTCAAGCGTGAAATATTAAGCTCAGCCAAGCTGGACAGTCCTCACATAGTGCAAGTCTACGACGTTGGACAAGATGGCACAACAAACTACTATGTGATGCAGTTGATGGATGGAAATGATCTGCACTCCGAAATTCAAAATCGAGGGGCGTTTTCTCTCGATGAAACCGTACGAATCATAGGTCAAGTTGCAGAAGCGCTGGATCATGCGCACTCTCACGGGATCGTCCATCGTGACATCAAGCCGGGTAACATTCTGCTTGATACCAATGGCAACGCACGCGTTTTCGACTTTGGTATTGCAAAAACGGTCGAAGGAACCAGGATGACCGGCGGAATGATCGGAACGCCTGAGTATATGTCACCAGAGCAAGCACGTGGAGACGAGGTCGATGGAAGCTCAGACCAGTATTCATTAGCTATCGTCGCTTTCGAGATGCTGACAGGAACCACGCCGTTTCGCAGTGATACTTCACAGCCATGGGCGCTCGTTAATAAGCATATTTCGGAGCCACCACCTGATCCTCGGTCACTAAAGGGTAGTATCCCGGAGCATGCGTCGATGACGCTTCTTCGAGGATTAGCTAAGATAGCTGCCCATCGCTTCGATTCATGTGCACAATTTGCTGCGGCGCTGGCAGGTAAAATCATATCAACTCCAATTGAAGACGACGCCAGAGTGCCCGCAGAGAGGAGCACTATATTAGCGCCAAAGCAGATTAGTACTCAGACCGCACCCAAAGCTGATCCGGGTACTTGGATATTCCTCAGTGCTGCTTTTCTGGTTTTGTTAGTCGGTGGAATAATGCTCGTCTGGAGTCAGATGCAACGTTCCAGTGCAGATGACTCAGAAATAACCCAAATTGTTGAGACTGCTGTGGTCGAAGGTCTTCGACAGGCAAGCGGGCTATCGAATAATTCCTCGAGCAGCACTCAAGAGCCCCAAACTGTGGACGTGAAAATCTGCGAGGCATCCGGTATGCTGGCCGGTCCTTACTGTATTAACAAGTCCGTGAAGACATTTACGGCAGGTAATCAACCAATACGCGCATGCGATCAGTGTTCGGCGCCCCAGCCGCCGCCCAGTATTCCCCTGGATAGCTCAGAAGTCGAGAGTCTGATCGAAACTTGGAGGCAAGCGTGGTGCAATCGAGACATATCGGCGCTACGGAACTGCTACGACAGGCGCTTGAAAATGACCAATTACAAAAAGAACGGCCGAGTTGATAAATACAACTATTCAGAATATATGGCACATGAGAACAAGATGTTCAACACAAGAAGCTATATCAGCCTCAGCGTAGGGCCACTGAGCATTGAACAACTTGGCAATGACAAATGCCGCGTGTCTTTTATTCAGTACTACGAAAGCAATGCATACAAAAGCAGAGGCAAAGAGACCATGATTATAGAGAGAACGCCGAATGGTCTTCAGATTGTTGAAGACGTCTTCAGGCCACTCTAAAGGGAGAATTGGTTAGTGCAGTATAGCAAAGATACGGTCGACGGACTGCTCCTTAAAACGCTCGTAATATTGGTCTGTGTTGCAGGCTTGTCGCTAATATGTGCAGTATGGAAGCAAATCGGCAGCAATGGGTCTGCAACATATATGGGAACCATTTCCAATCAAGAAAATAAGCACGTTAGCCAAACAGCTTTGGAGGCGCAGCCTGAAGTTATGGAGCCGAACGAAAAAATACCTGAAACAACAGCGCTTAAACCATCTGACCTGCCTGATGCGCCAACCCCAGTAGCATCCACGCAAGCTGATGTATCTGTAAGTGGTCGTCCAATTGATGTGATTACTTTCGGCAAAGGCAAAAGAACAGTCTTGGTGATGGCTGGTGTACACGGCGACGAATCATCGGGTGTAGAAACCGTTCGCCGATTAGTGAGTTTGCTAAGAGATTTCAATGAAGCCGATTTCTCACAGAGGATCGTTGTTATGCCTGTTGTGAACCCCGATGGATACGCGGCAGGAACCCGGCAGAATGCACATCGTGTGGATATCAACCGTAATTTCCCCGAAAAGAATTTTGGCAAAGGTGCAAAATCCGGGCGCTATTATGGAGGTCCTAAACCAGCCTCAGAGCCTGAGACCAAAGCCATTATGAGGGTTGTCGATAATTACAAACCCGAACTGATCATATCGTTGCATGCCCCATTGGGTTGCGTGAATATCAGTGGCCCATCTCACGAGACAGGCAAACGCATATCCCGTTTGACCGGGCTTCCGCTGAAAGAAGACATAGGATATCCGACTCCCGGTTCAATGGGCAACTACTACGGAGTCGAGCGCAATGTCCAGGTCATCACACTGGAGTTACCCAATCAAAGAGGATGCTCGCAACGCTGTGTCACTGCTCTCCTTGATGCGCTGAGTCTCCCGTTCAAATCGGCTAAATCCTCGGTCGACACGAAGAAGATTGACGTAACTCAAAAGCAAGGAGGGGCAGGAAGAAAATGAAGCGAAAGATTGTAGTCTTATTTGCGACTGTCTCATTGCTGATAGTTGTATCCAGCATATCGTTCACACTCTTGAATCAGTGTTTCGCTAATGATGATACTAACGGCAAATCTGCTCCGAAACCGGATGCCAGGCAGGCCATCAATGTCACCCTCGATTCGACTGAGAAAACCTCCACTTCCGCGGCTGTTTCCAGCAATTCAACGGTTCAGAAGCCTAAGCCGTCTTCACCATCAGCAGGCGCTTCTGAAGAATTGCCCAAACGCTACTATTCTCAGGAGAGTCGTCCGATTGATGTGCACGTGTTTGGTAACGGGGCCAAGACAGTGTTAATCATGGGTGGTGTTCACGGAAATGAAAAATCAGGAGTATTGGCAGCGAAGTCATTGCTAGCGGAGCTGGAGAAGCTTCCGGCGTCCGCTTTCCAGCAGAGAATAGTCGTGATGCCTCTAGTCAATCCTGATGGCTATGCACAAGGTCGCAGGCAAAACGTTCGAGGCATAGACCTTAACCGAAACTTTCCTGAGACAGGCTTCAGCGCGGGAGTTAAGTCGAAAGGATTCCAGGGAGGAAAGAAGCCAGCTTCTGAACCAGAAACTCAAGCGGTTATGGACGTTGTGACGACATACAAACCTTACCTGATTATATCTTTCCACGCACCGTTATCGTGTTTGAATTACAGCGGCCCATCGCTTGAGATAGCAAAGCAACTCTCTAAGTTGACTAACCTGCCCGTTAAGAGTGATATTGGATACCCGACTCCCGGTTCGATGGGTAACTACTACGGCTGTGACCAAGGCGTCCAAGTCATAACGTTTGAGCTGCCCAACATGACTACTGCGTCTCCCAAGTACTGTAATGCCGTTCTGCAAGCACTTGGGTTAAGGAGCGTTGAAACTGTCAAGGAGTCTCCTCCTCCAGTTCGCAAGACCGTCAATCGTATTGTGGTCTGCAAAAGCACGAACGTTCTGTACGCTTACGATGGGTCTCAATTGATCCGCCAATACGCGGTTTCCACAGGCAAGGGAAGATCGTGGACGCCGGAAGGGACATTCAAAGTAACAAGCAAGACGGACAGGGTTGGTGGAGAGCTTGGCACCAGATGGATTGGTCTTAATGTCAGGGGCAAGTATCGAGGTATGCAAATCGGCATACATGGAACAAATAGCCCTCAGCTCATCGGGAAGTCGGTATCGCATGGCTGTGTCAGATTGCGAAATGCAGATGTCGAGGAGTTGTATGCCTTAACGTCGATAGGGGCCGGAGTTGAGATAGTATATGAGATTTCGCATCAAGCTACCAAACCGCATTCGGGAGCCAAATGACGTACAACGCAGACGAGAGAGCAAATTACTGACGACTGATCAAGGGCGCTAGCAAAGCATTGTGTAACACGTTGGATGGAATTATAGATGGACGACCAAATACTTAACAATAGATATGTTCTGGTTTATGAACTTGGCCACGGTGGCATGGGTGTGGTTTATCGTGCTAAGGACACGTCCCTGAATCGGCACGTTGCGGTCAAAGTGCTGCCACCTGAGTTTGCCAGAGATGAGCAGTTTATTGAGCGGTTCACCCGCGAGGTGCTTAATTCCGCACGCCTTGACCATCCCAATGTGGTTCAGATATATGATGTAGGACAGGACGGCACAACGAACTACTATGTTATGCAACTTGTCGACGGCAATGATCTTCAGGCCGAGATTCGCGAGCGAGAAGCGTTTTCTCTGGAAGAAACAGCCAGGCTGATTTCACAGATTGCTGAGGGGCTGGATCACGCCCACTCGCAGGGCATAGTTCACCGCGACATAAAACCAGACAACGTTTTGCTTGACCAGCATGGGTACGCACGTGTCGTGGACTTCGGTATTGCCAGAACTATGGAGGGTACCAGGCTCACTGGCGGTATGATTGGAACGCCTGAGTATATGTCACCAGAGCAAGCCCGGGGCGAAGACGTCGATGGGCGTTCTGATCAGTATTCATTAGCTATCGTTGCTTACGAGATGCTGACAGGCTCCACACCTTTTCGAAGTGATACCGCTCAACCTTGGGCATTGGTCAATAAGCACATATCCGAGATTCCGCCAGATCCGCGATCTTTACGCAGCGACTTGCCGGAATTCGTAACACAAACTCTGATGCGTGCGCTTGCAAAGGCGCCTGAACATAGATTCAGTACCTGCACGGATTTCGCCTCGGCGCTTGCTGGGAATAGTCAAGCCGCACCCGATGAAGCCCAGGTGCCTCTCACAATGTCTGTTCGTGCACAAGTGAACCAAGATGCAGGTATTAAGGCGAAATCCAAATCCAAGTTTACTGTCCTCACGAGTCTCATCGCACTGATTGTCGTAGGTCTATTTGTCAGTGGAGGATTCTTGTTATTCAGCGCGAGAGTGAACAACGATAATGCATCAACTTCGACACAAGAGTCTTCCTCTGTGCCATCTTTAAGCTCTGAAACAAGCGATATCGCAGTGCCACCGCCCACTATCGAGCAGCCTACAACTGAGACGTCTGATTCGGAAAGCACGTCGACTTCAAGCGACATAGATGTGGACGAATTCGAAGAGCCAGAAGGAATGGGACGGTGGCCCTGGACATCCGAGCGCGCTGTTGACGAGAGCGACATTGCTTATATTTCAGCGTCTGACCGTGACATAATGCGTAACGAAATATATGCCAGACATGGATGGGTTTTTAGACGCAAGGATATACAGAGCTATTTTGATAGGCAGCCTTGGTATCGTCCGGGAGGTTCTGATTCCAACCGTGATAGTGTTAATCGAATTGCAGCAGCGGCAATGTCAAAGCTGGAAAGAGCCAATGCGAAAAAAATACTGGATTATCAAAAAGCGCGTGGTGAACACAAATGACAGCTAGGCGCAACTCAGACAACGCCAGAGGCTCAAACAAAACCACATACTCCACGCTCAGTATAATTATTGGCGCACTTTTTGGTGCCTTACTAGGTATGGGTGTCTGGATTATTGCCACATATTCAAGTTCCCATCGTGTCCAGCCCGATATCGCTTCGGTACCGCCTTGCGCGGATGTGAGCACAGCCATTCAGCCTCAAGTGACAACGAAGCCTACTGCAAGTGTAAAGCCGAACCAGCAACCTAGTCAGAGCAAATCTACTGCAGGGGCGGCAAGCAGTCAGTTGATTGGGCCGGTTCCAACCCCCAAACGCTCGCTAGTGATCTGCGTCGACCCAGGTCACCCTTCTGAAGTGAGCTCTGGAAAGACAGTGCAAAATGGCCTTCAGGAGGTGGTCATCAACTGGAATGTTGCCGCTTACCTGATCCAAAACTTGCAAGCTAGTGGATACTCAGTCATCTGTACAAAAACTCATTGCGAAGAGACCGTGACCAACAAGCGGCGTGCGGAAATTGCTAATCAGAATGGAGCCTCGCTTCTTATCCGTCTTCACTGCGACACTGGTAGCGGCAGTGGCTATACGCTCTATTATCCCGATAGACAAGGCAAGAAGAATGAAAAGGTAGGTCCTTCTGCGCTGGTTATCAAGTCCAGTTACGTGGCAGCAGATGCCATACATCGCGGCATGACGGCAGCTATGAAAGGCGACTTGAAAGACAATGGGGTTAAAGGAGATAGCGCAACCAAGATTGGTGGGCGGCAAGGTGCGTTGACAGGATCTATCTACAGTGATGTCCCTGCCGTAACGGTAGAAATGGTTTTCCTTAGTAATAGGGCTGATGCCGACTTCATCAGAGCAGAAACGGGCCAGCAAAGGATGGCTTCAGCGCTGGCGGCAGGGATTGCTCAGTACTTGCCGATGACTGAAGCTAACGTCACAGAAAAAAGCAACTCTAAAAAATGAGGAGGCATATTTTATGTTCAGAGTATTACTCTACGCTATATTGTTAGTTCTCGCTGTAGTTTTTGTGGTAAACGTAGCCGCAAATAAAGCGGTTGCCTCGGATTCAATTAACGTATCCGCATCCAAGACTCAAACCAGGATGGTACCGGTTGTCATCGATGGCAATGAGGTCGACGGGAAAGCTGCGGTTATTGATGGCGAGGTCTATCTGCCATTATCCTTACTTGTTAAAGCACAGGGTAAGACCGTTAGATACGAGTCTGATCTGAAGCAGGTGATCATCGGCAAGAACAGCTCTGACAGCAGCCGGCTCGACGTCAAACCTGTGCTTGAGGTCGTAATGTCCGAGCCGGAGTGCAAGGAAATGGTCGAGAGCCTGGGGTTGGAGTACAATAGTTCGGTATCAATACCCGAAACACTGCATTACTATTCTTGCGTCATCCTCAACAACAATAATGCGACCAAACCAAGTGTGTCGGATCGGCTGAAGAAGTACCTGTCAGAAGGTGGCGGTGTCGTGCTCGTCGGAAGCATTCCGCTCAAATTGGATACAGAAGGGGCCAAGGATTATGATTATGTATTCGACGGTAAAAATACGACTCTCAAGAAGCTTCCTAGTATAGTTGACTGGTTTGGCTGTAATGAAATAATCAGCCTTCAATGCGGTCCTTGGCGGAGTGGCGGCGTTATGTTAACCAGCACCAACAGGACTCTCGGTACTAATTTAGGGATGGGAACAACCATATTTCGCCATGTTGGGAGCCAACATTTGGCAGTGCTTGATGTTCCGGATGAGTTCTGTGAGATTGTTGCCGCTTGGAGAAGCGAAAAATATGACCAAACCGGTATTGCTGCTTTTGTGCATACTTACGGCAAAGGCCGTGTTTATTGGCAGTCTCTGATCGACGATCCAAACTACCCCAAGCTTAAGGAGCTATTCCGGGCAGGCATTTGGCGTGCGGTAACTGGAAAGAACCTTCCGTCTAGTTCAATATTTGGAAGCGGCGGCGATTGACAATTCGGGGGACGGCAGTGATGTGTGCTAATTACTCTGGAGACACGCCACTAAGTTGCTCTCATAGTAGACATACCAAGGTGGTTGAGTTTTTCGATGGAGTGAATTGACAACGAGCAAGCAAGAGCTTGGATAGCAGCAAATGGACGATAGGCGAGGCTTTCAACAATTGAACAAGCGAGTTCTTAACGAGCGCTACGCGCTTGAAAACGAAATAGGACGCGGAGGAATGGGTGTTGTCTACAAAGCGAGGGACATCCAACTAGGTCGCTACGTGGCAATAAAGGTGTTACCCGCCGAGTTTGGGCGCGATATCCAGTTTTTGGAGCGATTCAGGCGAGAGGTGCTCAACTCGGCGAAGCTCGATCATCCAAATATCGTCCATGTCTATGACGTTGGGGTGGACAATGGGTGCTCGTACTATGTGATGCAACTTGTTCAAGGTGGCAGTCTACGCACGGAGATTGATCTATCGGCACAATTTGAGGTCGAGCGTGCTCTTTTGATAGTCAGCCAGATAGCTGCCGCTCTCGATTATGCTCACAGCGCAGGAATCATCCATAGGGACGTGAAGTCCGACAACATCCTTGTTGATAGGCACGGAAACGCTCAGGTTGTTGATTTCGGGATAGCCCGATCTGTAGATGGAACTCCTATGACTGGAGGGATTATCGGAACCCCTGAATATATGTCACCGGAACAGGCGCGCGGTGAGGAGCTAGATGGACGTTCGGATCAGTATTCGCTTGCTATTGTAGCCTACGAGATGCTGACAGGAACGACGCCATTCCGTAGCGATACAACTCAACCATGGGCCTTGGTCAATAAGCATATTACTGTACAACCGCCTGACCCGCGAACGATGAGAAGCGATTTACCGGATCAACTATCAGATGCATTGATGCAGGCTTTGGCGAAAAATCCCGATCAGCGGTTTTCGTCCTGTTTTGACTTTGCTCAGGCGCTGGCGGGACAGAAACGGGATGTCACTTTCACACAAGCCACTGCAAAGTTGGATAGTGAGTTCGCCGGGAATCCTGAAAAATCCAGTAAGCACTTGGCAATGAAGGCAGTCGCCCTACTGGGAGTTGCGCTTGTTACTGTTACGATAGGCGCCTGGTTAGTGTTTGGCAATCCAGCAAAAAACCAAGTCTCTTCGCAACAAGATACATCATCTGGCGATTCATTGAGTATCCCTCCATTAAAAGTCAATCAGCAGGAACCGAAACAAACTCCGGTTGCGCCGTATATGTCACGAGATGGCGAGGCATCAGAAGAAAGAACGACTAGCCGCGAATCTGCCTGGAGCACTCACGAAGACTTTTCACTGGGCTACAGCATTGACCGACCAGATGATTGGTCTAGCGAACAATTACAAAATGCCCAGTTGAATACCATGTTGTTTAAAGCTCCTGCAGCAGGCGTCTCTATACGAGTTGATGCAATGGTTGATATCCCGGAAAAGGACCCCATTGAATCTTGGGAGGGTCTGGAAACTCGTTTCAAGAAAGTGTACGGCAGCCGTTATCAACGCGTGTCTATGGACTATAGCACTCTAGGCGGAGAGCGATCAGCAACGTGGGTGTTTACGCTCCAGAAACGAGGGCAGCCGGTTCTAAAGAAGATAGATGTTGGACTTTATCACAACGGAACCGGTTATGCTGTACTCTGTACTGCGCCGGTCGACAGTTTCGAATCCTGGCAGAGCACCTTTGACCGCGCTATTGCGAGTTTTCGGTTCACAGCAAATTGATGTGACAAGAACAGTTTTTCTTAGCAGATAGCCAATACCAGATACACTCCCTTTCCTGTACCCCTAACTGTACCATATCAATGGTAAACCTATATCCTTGTCCGGTGTCTGAATCCCGGGATTCTGGGATTGCTCTATACTGCTTGAGAGATCATAGCATTTGCCGATAATGTGTGGAAAGTGGCGACTCCTCGCCCAAGGTCTGATGCCGGAGGCTTACGATAGAAGGCTGCAGCGAAATAGCATTCACGGCAGTCCATAACGGCTAAGGAACCCAAGATCAACCACAAACCTAGGGACGGGCCGGAGATCAAGCAACTGCTGAGTCTGGCGAAGGAGAAGGCGCCCCTCAAGTCGAAGAATTAGTCACCTAACAACCTAAGCAATAAGTAGTATGGGAGATGATGTGTCAGAATTGATGTCGGTTATAGAACGGGTGCCTGCTGAAGGAGCAAGCGCTAGGCCGCCTGACAAGATCGAAACAAATGTGGACTGTGCTGGTCAAACTGTTGTTGCCGCCAATGAAGCTATTCCCTCAGCCGAAGAACTCAAAGACTCGATAATCGAAATCCTGGAATCTCAAGGATATATAATAAAGTCGGGTCTGATTGAATTGCCCGATGGCCTTACTAAGGATGACTACCGGCGAATGAACCAACTTGCCGTGGCCAAGAAACTCGCGGCAGCAGAGCCTAAGCTGCAGCGCTGCGAGCACAAATTGATCAACTACATCGCCAATGGCCACGAAGTATTTCCTGACAAGGTCAGTCCGAAGCTCGTCCTGGTTCAGGGAGGTTCCGAGGAGGAGTTGCTTTTCAGATACGCCTCTTTACATTGGAGTATTCCGGTTTCATCAGGCTATGGCAGAAGGCTGCGCTTCCTGGTTTTCGATGAGAACAACGGCAAACTTATAGGGCTGTTCGGCCTTGGTGATCCGGTGTTCTCTTTGAAGAATCGCGACGAGTGGATCGGTTGGAATAAGGAAGCCAAGCAATCTCGAATGTATCACTTGATGGATGCGTTCGTGCTGGGCGCAGTCCCGCCTTATTCCTCTCTTATTTGTGGAAAGCTTATCGCCTTGCTTGCTCTATCAAGCGAAGTGCAGGATGCGTTTCGAAGCAAGTATTCAGGTCAGTTTTCCTTGATCAGGAAAGAGAAGAGAGAGCCGATTCTTGCAATGCTCACGACGACCTCCGCCCTCGGAAAATCGTCAGTTTATAATCGCATCCGGCTCAATGGAGTTGACTACTGGAAAAGCGTGGGCTTCACTCAGGGATCAGGTGAGTTCCATTTCTCAAACGGGGTCTACTCAAAGATGCGGTCTTACGTAGAAGCGAACTGCGAGCCTACGGCCAAGCACAACAACTGGGGTACTGGTTTTCGCAATCGCCGAGAAGTCATCAGGAAGTGCCTGTCTTCCCTTGAACTGTCGTCAAGCCTGATATACCACGGGATTCGCAGGGAGATATACGCCGCTCCGCTTGGCAACAAGGCTCTGGAGTTCCTCCGAGGGGGGACAACTGATCCGGATTTGCACACATGGCCTGCGGATCATCTGGCTGGTTTGTTCAAAGAACGTTGGCTGATTCCGAGGGCGGAAAGATGCAGAAATTATTTGGACTTTACCAACGATGACTATGTTTTGTGGCCCGATAGTCCGACCTTAGAAGAGGAGGGCCGCTAAGTGGATACTTTCGATGACCTGCCCGATGCTCTAGTCCGCGACATCCTCGCGAAAGCTGCGCCGGTGGCCGAGGGAGTCGCTTCCACGCTTCGTGATGTCCAAGGCCAGCGTACGCGAATGCGAGATGAGGCCGGAGCCAATGGCCTGATTCGTCGAAAGGCCGATCTTGACGTATCGCGAGAACCATCCGTCGTCGGGATCGACGGTTCCTATCAGATTCATAGATTGACAGCAGTGGATTTGTGCGCTGCGGCCGCCGTAGCCGTGGAAGGGACAGCCAAAGAGGCCAAGAGATACTGGCCGGAGCCATACCACGAAATGTGGGTCGAATGCATACCGCACAACTCGGATACGACCGGCATAATTCGAGGGATCATGGTATCGATGGAGCTGAAGCTTGCCGATCAAGCGCCACATGATCTGGTTCTTCTCGATGGATCGTTCGCGTCGCTGATTATCTACCTTAACCAGGCTATAACGAAACTTGCCTCCGGTGCACCGGACGCACAGGAGGAGTTTCTGGCACGCTGGGAATCCGGAGTGTTTCAGCAACTCAAACGCCTTCTCCGTAGCGATCGTACGGCAGCATTGCCGAAGTTTACATCACGTAATGAGCTTATTCAGGAAAACAAAGTTGCCTGTCCTGCAAATATTGACGGCAAGACACTGGCAACATTGGTATTGGAACCGGGCGAATATATGGCGCCACTGCCAATACTGGATGCCAACGAGACCTATCACATGCCGCAGCATGCATATCTCGATGGCGAAAAGATCGACTTCTGTAGCGAGAGTGACATTGACGATATGAATGCGGCGCTTGGCAGCGTCAGGGTCATATACTACCGACCTTATGGCTGGATTCCCGCGCTGCGCATTGAGCTTCCCGCACCGGTTTCCTCTAGCAACACTCGGTTATCGCTGGTGTTAGAGGGCATTGAGAGGCAGTTCTTCACTCCGGCAGTGGTGGAACCGTATCCACTCTTTTTGGCGGATCGGATGGTGAAGAGCCTAGGCTCAGGCGTTGCCGTGATAGAGCAAGCAGTGTCTCAGTATGTGGCAGGCAGCACGCCTGATATCGAGACCACAATGTTGTGTCTGCAGAATTACCGCACCGAGGGCGGCAGAGGAGGGGTTTAGTGGAAAGCAATCGCAATCAAGATATTGCCGTTGTGGGTAGCCCGTCTACAAATACCGAGCTGACAATCGATTTGCTGCAAGAGGCTACCGAAGAAAGAATCGTCGGCGCTCTCACGGCATTCGAATCTACACAAAGTGGCTGTCCCATCACTGCTGCTGGACAGATTGTTGGCATTGAGCTGAAGAACAGGTGGCACGAGGACTCTGTGTTCCGCAACTTGATTAAGAGAACCGGGGAGATACCGCCGATCACTAACCGGCAGGACACACGGATTGCGGAACTGATTGTCGGAGCGACGTTCAAGAAGACTGACTTGGGATATGAACCAGATGTGCTTGGTATGGTTCCATCAACTGGGACAAGGGTGTTCAGGGTGGAGCAGGGGATGCTGGACTCGCTTCTTACCAGTAGTAAGGATGAGCTATTCTACCTCGGCAGAGCCTACGCCAACGACGTCTTTTACCCTATGTGGTTCAAGCATTTCGCTATTTGTGATTGCAGCTACATACGGAACCGCCGAGTTGATCCGGAAAAATGCTGATCCTACTCAAGTGGCGCGCCGCTTCTTGAATACGCCGGCCATTTTTTGTATTCAAACTCGGCTTTGTCTACGTACCATTCATACATTTCTTTGTAGGTCGACAGCACGCCTACCGATTTCTTTCCAGGCTTTCTAGTGCGAATGTGTCCGTCCGCGTAAAGATAGTTGTTGTTACGCCCGTGCCAGGGATTTCCGGGATCGATTGTGTGGCTAGCATACATTGAATCCGAATATCCCCTGACGCCTGTCCAATTGCAGCAGCGGTAGATATATGCATAGTCTATGCTGCTGTTCGGGTCTTCGATTTTCAATGGCAAGCCTTCGAAGAGCAGTATGGTTGCCTGCATTTTATGAATGCTGCTGCTGCGAATACCCTTGATTATGCTGATGCATTCTCGGCTTGGGTAGTATTCTTTGTCTGCGGGTTCGCGCAGGTAGCTGTTCATAGAATAGCTGCGAGGGTCATATCGACTTTTCCAGTCAGGCATCGCAGGACAACAGAAAACGGATTTGCGTCCGCGCTGCTTAATATAGCCCTGTATTCCACCTTCGCCGCTTTGCGCCCAATATGTCCAGTCTCCGCGAAGCCCGCCGGGACAAGGCCAATAGTCAGACCAATCCTGCGCATACATATTGAACGCGCCACTTAACTGTTTAAGATTGGAAACGCACTTCGTTTGAAATCCTACTCGTCTGACCTGGAAGAATAGAGGGAAGAGGATGGCTGCAAGTATGGCAATGCAGGCCAGAATAACAAGCAGATCAATCACGCTGAGACCACAACGTTTGTTGTCCGTATATTGATGAAAGCCCAACTCCTTTTGTGCTCCCAACTTAACTGAATGGCTGCCGGCAACGGTACTATAATGATTTAGCAGAGCAATGTCAAAGGTTTTTTTTGGGGAGCTGTTACCCCAGCAACGATTGCCAAAAGATCATCACTGAAACTGAGATGCATCCTTCTATACGCAGAAAGGACGACTGTGAGACATCACCGTGGCGAAGAGCTTCTTTTCTATCCGTTAAAAAGAGTCTATTCAGTTCTGCAGAAAAAGTGCAGAAAAACTCTAGATATTATATTTCGAGGCATTAATTCTGGTGGAGAATAACCCGGCTGACAGGACCGTTCTTACAGCGGTGGTCGCGAGAAAACTCAGTGGTGGCAGCCGATCCGCAAAAGGCTAGAAAACCCTGTTCCAAACATGGACTCTGCAGGGCTGCAATACTGTCGATGCAGGCCAATAGATGGTTAGCAAGCGAGAGCGAGGGTATTTATTCGTTCCCGGAAAACTGAACTCTCTCCATTTTTGGATATATTGTGCTATAATGCGCATTAATAGCCCGGCAGTATTGGGGTCTGTTCAATTATGAGCGGTGCCGCAAGATGCTTGGGCTGTATTTGTTATTGATAATTATATGGTTTGCTGCGTAGATGAATGGGGAGGGAAGAACGATGAAGAGAATTGCTCTTGTAGTAGCTATTTTACTGTTGCTTGCGATGGGATATGCCAGCGCAGCTCCGACTCAGTGGCCTGTTGCTGCCGGTGGCAATGGCCATTACTATGAGAAGGTGTATTCGGATGCTAATTGGCCTGAGGCGCAAGTAGAATTCAGCCGGGATCAATGATCTGTATACCAATCAGGCTCATGTACTCAAGCAATGGCACATCGACTGCGCTAATGTCGATAATTCAATAACACGACAATCCGCGTGCATGTGCGATGGTTCCTGGCAAGAAAACGGGCCGTCTATCGACCTGTGTCTGTCATATAATACTTCTCCATAATCAAATGAATACCTCCTTATCTGATCAGGTGTTAGGTATCCATTGTTATGTATCAATTCAATTTTGAGTTAGCCAAAGAAGCTTTCAGCTACAACATTATCCCAGTAGTTGTTTTGGTGGCTTTGTACTTTAGGGTTTGAGGCTTGGCTGCTTGGAGTGATGTCCTATGCTCGGACTGGATATCCTGAAACCGACGAGATCAGATAGAGTGTGAAGTATCTTGAGCCTTAGCTTGCTGGCCTAGCGGTTTCCAGTATTTCATCTCCTTATTCATATATTCGAATCCAGAAAAATATAAATAGTCGAGACCAGACACTACAAAATCGAAATCACATTCCTTGCAAATGCTAAGGAACCGGGCACCAGGCCGCGTAAAATAAATGTGGAGT
>LSQX01023231.1_pt1 | contig 26314 bp, 28 predicted proteins | sample 654561 | NCBI WGS metagenome assembly LSQX01 (sample SAMN04489861, study PRJNA283612) | anaerobic digester metagenome | isolation source: 4 biogas reactors fed with cattle manure at either 37C or 55C with and... | place: Denmark: Kongens Lyngby | collected 2014 | reverse complement strand
CCCTTTGGCCAACTCGGGAATCCCTCCACAGTGTCAAGGACCATTGCTGATTATAACATCAAGTCTTGTCTTCGTCAAATCCTTTCTGGAGCCAGCGGCGGGATTTGAACCCGCAACCTACCGCTTACAAGGCGGTTGCTCTACCGGTTGAGCTACGCCGGCCTGCAAGCAGTTTTGATTATACCATCTCATCGGGCGGGTGTCAATCGGTTACTCCTTGTAGAACCGATCCGCTTCCATTTCCCGTTTTTCCAGGTATCGCTCCAGTTTCCGCTTCACCCGCTGGAGGGCATTATCGACGGACTTGACGTGGCGACACAAATCATCCGCAATTTCCTGGTAGGACTTGCCCTCTAAGTAGGACATGAGGACATTCCATTCCAGCTCACTGAGAAACTCCTCTAGATTGCTTTCAATGTCGATGAACTCTTCCCGGCTGATCACCAGCTCCTCAGGGTCGGTGACTTTGCTGCCGGAGATGACATCCATCAAAGTGCGGTCCGATTCCTCATCGTAGATGGGCTTGTTCAGGGAAATGTACGAGTTGAGCGGAATGTGCTTCTGCCTCGTTGCCGTCTTGATGGCGGTAATGATCTGCCTGGTGATGCAAAGCTCGGCGAAGGCGCGGAAAGAAGCCAGCCTATCGGCTCGGAAATCCCTGATGGCCTTGTACAGGCCGATCATCCCCTCTTGGATGATGTCATCCCGATCGGCACCGATCAGGAAATAAGAGCGGGCTTTCGCCCTGACGAAGTTTCTGTACTTGTCAATCATGTATTCCAGGGCAAATTCATCCCCCGCCCTGGCAAATTCAACTACTTCTTCATCTTTACAATGTTCGTACTTAGCATAGAGATCGTACCGGACTTTTGCACTCAACTAGCACCGCCTCCACCCGGACTTTTGACCCCCAAAGAAGGCACTCCGGTGGCTTGTCATGATGGCATGCTCGCCAAGGGGGGAATACTTCGAAACCTGCCTGTCCATGCCGACCAAGGCAGGGACCATTAGAGGACATCACCCGAATCAGGGTTTGTGAATAAGGGGAATCCGCACTACAAGCGAATCTAGGGTGGTTCCACATGCCCATTATACACTACCCCCTCCGAGCGGTCAAGGAAGGCCGCGGCGAACTGCGCGGGACACCGGGGGATACAGGTCATCGCCCACCAGCTCCCGCCTGACGGACCCATCCGCCCGTTGGATGGTCCGCCAGAGACGGACCCGCAGACCAACACTTCCCTCTTCCACCACCTCCTCTTGACCGGAGCCCAAAGTTGGATCGAAGATCTCTTCCTCCCGGAAGGGCACCTCTTCTAAGATCTCCACCGTCAAAGAAACCTGCTCCGCCATGGGCTTTGGTCCAAGGAGGCTGACTTCCAGGGAGTCGTCCTCGAGCCTGGCCAGCAGAAGGAGGGGCTGATCCGTATCGTTGACGAAGCGGAAGTCCTTGCCAGGATAGACCACTGTGGCATCCCGGCCGGGCCCTACATACTTCGGCGGCCGGGAATGATTGTGCCGCTCAGTGATGGGCAGGCCAGCCAGGAGCACCGCGTTGTAGAGGGTCGATGACACCTGGCAGATCCCTCCCCCAATGCCCGGCACCAGCCGGTACTGGATGAGCTCCGGGGCCTCTTTGAAGCCAAGTTCCTTTATCCTTGGGCCAACGGTCTCATTAAAGGAGAACTGGCCCCCCGGGGGCAAGACTACTCCGGAGACAGCCTGGGCGGCCAAAGCAATGTTGTGGACTCGATTGGAGTCCGATGAACCGAGGCTCGTCCGATAGCTGGCGAGCTTCCATCCCCCCCGAAAAGGCTCCAGATCCGCGAGGGCCGTTTGGGGCGGGAGTTTCTCCATGGGTAAAGCCAAGACCTCCGGTCCCCGTCCAAGCCAGGCGGCCAAGATGGAGGACTTAGCCTCCGCCAAATCTAACCGGCGGCCTTCCTCCCCCGGGAGGGGCTCTCCATCAGGGCCAAAACTTGCGTTTCGCGGCCGCTGATAAACCTCCCCCGCCAGGGATTCGAGCCAAGCCTCTAGCGCCTCCTCGTCGAACTCCACGGCCGGCTCCAGGATGGTGGCCGACCTCCCAAGCAAAGCCGCAGCCACCTTCCCCCGTCCCGCCAAGGATGCCCTTTGCCAGGTTAGGTCCCGGTCGATCTGGAAGCCAAAATCGGCGGGAGCAGCCTCCCAGATCCGATCTTCAAGTTGAAGAGAAATCTTGCGGGGCAGGCGGGCCAAGAGCTCATCAAACCCCTCCCGGGTGAGTCCCCCAAGCTCCCTGCCTGCAGGGGCCAGGACCACCCCGGGGAGGATCCGGGAAGTAGGCCAGTAAAAATAGCTGATCCGGCCGAAGGCGAGGCCCGCCATGGCCAAGATGAGGATGATGACGAACGAGGCTGCCTTCCTGGCGGTCATCCCCGGACCTCCCCTGCACCTACTTCTGCGCGCGTTGGCGAAGGACCTCGAAGATAAGAATGGACCCGGCGATGGCGGCATTGAGGGAGTTGAGCCTGCCCCGCAGGGGCAGCCGAATGGTGAAGTCGCAGTGCTCCCTGACGAGCCGGCCCAATCCCCGATGTTCGCCTCCGATAACCAGGGCTAAAGGTCCAGTCAGATCCGCTTCATAGTAGAGCTGCTGGCCATCGGCTTCGGCCCCGGCGATCCAAAGGCCCCTGGTCTTCAGTTCTTCCATGGTCCTAACCAGGTTGGTGGCCTGGACCACCGGCACGTATTCCACCGCCCCCGCGGATGCCCGCACTACTCCGGGCGTCAGACCAACCGCGCGCCTTTTGGGAATGATCACTCCATGGACCCCGCCACAGTCGGCGCTGCGCAAGAGTGTACCGAGATTTTGCGGGTCCTGGAGACTGTCGAGGAGGAGGATTAAAGGAGCCTCCCCCCTCGCGGCGGCCCTGTCAAACACTTCGTCCAAGGAAGCGTAGGAGTAGCTTTCAACGAAAGCCACCACTCCTTGATGGGGCGCCTCCGGCATTAGTATGTCCAGCTCTTCCCGATCCACTTGCCGAAGGGGAACCCCTCTTTTTTTCGCCAAGGAAGCCAGTTCTTCCATGCCGCTCGTCCCGGAGATGCAGATCTCTTTGATCTTCCTCCCGGACCTGAGGGCTTCGATGACGGCATTGCGTCCGGGGAGCCTGTCCAATCAAGACTCCTCCAATCCGGGGAAGTATTCCAGGAGCCAAGGCTCCCGCTCAACCACGAGCTTGGCCATCCGCACGAGGAGCTCCTTGATCTCCCACTGGGCCCCCGGGGTGACCACCCGCTTGTGATAGATGTCCAGCAAAGATCGCAAGTTGAGGGTGGTAACGAAGTTGGTGGCCGCACCCCCCGGGAGGACGAAACGGGCATCCTCCTTAGGTATGCCAAGGTCCACCAGCTCATCGTACAAAGCTTGCGCCCCCTCCATCGCCTTTAAATAAACCGCCTCGGCTTCAGGTTTCGCCTCCACCCCAGGAGGGGTGACATGGGCGCAAAGGCGCCCTTTGGCCGTCCGCCGGGCGGAAACGTAGCGCTGACTCTGGACGGATAAGCTAACGCCGATCCGGTGCCGGGAATACTGGGCTAAGAGGGCTCGGGACACTCCGGCCACCGCGAAGGTCATCCCGCAGTGCTCGGCAACGGACAGGTGACGGGAGGTGAAGATGCGCCGAGCGATCCGGAGCATCTCTTCCCGGGTCGGCTCGCTTTCCCAAAGCTCCTGGGGGGAAAGGGGGCTGTAACAGGTGCGGGCAGCGCACCAGATGGTCTTTAACATATCGGGCGTACACTGGATCAATGCAACTTCCATGGCATCCTCCTAGCGGCAGGACATGGCCAGGATCTCCTCTAGCCGCTCCTGCCGACCGCATAGGTATAAATAGCCTAACAGCACCTCAAAGCCGGTGCTGTAGCGATAGGCAATGGGGTCGACCCCCTTGGGGACGTGGCCCGCCTTGCTGTTGCGGCCCCGACGGATAAGCTCCCGTTCATCTTCGGTAAGGTCCGGGAGGATCTCCTGGACAAAGCGGGCCTGGGCCTCGGCCCGAACGAGCTCCACCGCCTGACGATGGAGCTCGTCGGGACGACGCACCCCCCGTTCGATGAGCAGGGTGCGCACAAACAGTTCATAGACAGCATCCCCCACATAGGCCAGGACCGCCGGGGATAGCTGGGCCGCCGTCACACCATTGGTTAGATCCACCGCCAACGGACCCCTTGACTAGTATCTTCCAGGGCAATACCCATCTCCCGCAGCCGATCCCGAATGGCATCGGCCGTGGCAAAATCCCGTCTCGCCCGGGCTTGACTGCGAAGTTCAATGACCAACTCCAACAGATCCTGAACCAGCTTATCATCTCCCTTTGGGCCCGACTCCCCAAGGATCCCGAGGATCTCACCGCCAAAGACCCGGAACAGCTCCGCCGCGTCCTTCAGCAACTCTATAGTCTCAGCATCGTAAGGAGGCTGAGCCTCGGCCAGGAAGGTGTTGGTCTCCCTCGCCAGCTCAAAGAGGGCTGCGATGGCCAAAGCCGTGTTGAAATCATCCTCCATGGCGCCGATGAAGCCTTCCCGGCAATCCTTCAGTGCCTCCCGCAGGCTTTCCTTCATCTGGACGGAAACCTCGCCGTCCCCGTTCTTTTCCTGGGCGAGGGACGAGGTCAACGTCTTGTAGGCGCCCACCAGCCGCTCCCAGCCCCGCCGGACTTCAGCCAGCTTGTCCTGATGGTACTCCAAGGGGCTGCGGTAGTGGGCGGACAACAGGAAGAAGCGGATGAGCTCCGGAGGATGCTCCGCCAGGAGCTCCTTGACGGTGATGAAATTGCCGAGGGACTTGGACATCTTCGCATCCTTGATCTTGATCAAGCCATTGTGGAGCCAGTAGCGGACGAAGGGCTCCTCCCCCGTGTAGGCCTCCGACTGGGCGATCTCGTTTTCATGATGGGGGAAGATGAGATCGACGCCCCCGCCGTGGAAATCAAAGCTGTTTCCCAGGTACTGCAAGGACATGGCCGAGCACTCGATGTGCCAGCCGGGGCGTCCCGGACCCCACGGGCTGTCCCAGGAAGGCTCCCCGGGTTTGGCAGCCTTCCACAAGGCAAAGTCCGCGGGGTGCCGCTTGCCCTCCCCTGCGCTTTCCCCCTCCATCAGATCTTCCGGCCGCTGGCGGGACAGCTTGCCGTAGGAGGGGAACTTCGCCACGGAAAAGTAAACATCGCCATCCTCAACATAGGCAAAACCCTTATCGATCAAGGTCTGGACCATGTCGATGATCTGGGGGATGTGCTCGCTAACTAGAGGATAGTAATCGGCCCGCTCCACCCCCAGGGCGTCCATGCTCTCCAGGTAGTCCTGGGCATAGTGCCGAGCGATTTGCTTGGCCGGCACTCCCTCCTTGTTGGACCTGGCAATGATCTTGTCGTCGATATCGGTGAAGTTCTGCACCAGGGTCACATCATAACCCCGGTAGCGCAAGAACTTCCGGAATACATCCCAAAGGACGCTCGGCAAAGCATGCCCCAGGTGGGTGTCCGAGTAGGGAGTGACCCCGCAGACATAGATCCCCACCTTGTTGTCCTCCCGGGGAGTGAACTCTTCCTTTGTTCGTGTTAGGGTATTATAGATCTTCAGGGCCAAGGAAACCCCACCTCCATCAACCAGTTGCTGCTGCGCGATCCTCTTCCCGCTCCAGCTTCGCCAAGCGCTGCTCCAAACGCTCGATCCGCTCAGCCATGATCTTAAACATCTTCTCCACCGGGTCAGGCAAGTCACCATGCTCAAGGTCCACCGTATCGACCCTGCGGCCATGGCAGGCCACCACCCGGCCCGGCACACCCACGACGGTGCAGTTGGGGGGCACTTCTTTCAACACGACTGCTCCTGCCCCTATTTTAGCATTATCGCCAACGCGGAAGGAACCTAAAACCTTCGCTCCAGCCGCGATGATCACATTATCACCGATGGTTGGATGGCGCTTGCCCTTCTCCTTCCCCGTTCCCCCCAGGGTGACTCCCTGGTAAAGGGTCACATTATCCCCGATCTCGGTGGTCTCACCGATGACCACGCCCATGCCGTGGTCGATGAACAACCCTTCGCCGATCTTGGCTCCAGGATGGATCTCGATGCCCGTCAGAAACCGGGAAATGTGGGAGATGAACCGGCCTAGGAACTGAAATCCCCGACACCAGAAGGCATGGGCGATGCGATGAAGCAGTATCGCATGGAAGCCCGGATAACAGAAGATCACCTCCAGGACGCTGCGGGCCGCGGGATCCCGCTCGAACACCACTTGGATATCCCGCTTGATGCTCTTTAACACGGCCATCACCCCCTAAAGTAACTAAGCCGTCTCTGCAGCAACGCTACAGAGACGGCCACTAACCGCGGTTCCACTCTGTTTGGGACCAAGTCCCCCCTCTTTGCCCCCGCTGGGGCGCAGCCCGATAACGGGGGCTTCCGGCTGGCCATACTCTGCCGAGGCATTTCAGCCAGCGACTCCGGGGTGCATTTCGCAGCGGCTTCCACCGGGCCCCTCCCACCGACCGGGGCTCCTCTCTGGGGCGAACACCGCCCTACTCCTCCCCTTCATTGCCTGTCCCTTATTTCCGACTTTCTTAGTGTGAATTATAAGCTCCGGGGCCACCCCTGTCAAGGGACCCCGGCGGGGAGATTTCCCTATCCACATCTATTTTTCCCGGCCTTGCGGCCCCAGCGCCCCGATTGATCTCCCCCGGAAAAATCATCAGGTGCTCAACCGAGATAGGCGAGGAACTTGGTCGCCAGGGTGAAGTAGATGCCCAGACCGACGATGTCGTTCACCGTGGTGATGAAGGGGCCCGAGGCAACGGCGGGATCGACCCCCAAGGCGTTGAATAATGCGGGCATCAATGCACCGAGCATGGTGGAGATGATCAGGGTCGCCCACATGGAGACGCCCACTACAAATCCCAGAAAGGGATTGCCGTGCTGGAGGGAAGCGAGCAAGGCGACCAGGACGCCGCACACTGTACCAATGATGAGACCGATGCGGACCTCCTGGCGCAACAGTCCCAGCACTTCCTTGCCGACAAACCGATTGAGGGCCATGGAGCGCACCGCCACCGCCAAAGACTGGGTGCCCGTATTGCCCGCCATGTCGGCGATGACCGGAATAAAGGCCGCCAGGGTCGTTGCCGACTGGAGAGTATCTTCAAAGCGGGTGATGATGCCCCCGGTGATGAAGCCGGCGACCAGCAGGAAGACCAGCCAGGGAAGACGATGCATAGCGGCTTCTTTGGGGCTTAGGGCAAGATCCTCCATCCCATGGATGGCGGCCATCTTGATGAAGTCTTCGGTGGTCTCTTCGGTGATCACATCCAGCACATCATCCACGGTGACGATGCCCAGGAGATGGTCCTCCTCGTCCACCACCGGCAAGGCCAGAAAATCGTATTTATCCAGCAGCAGGGCCACTTCTTCCTGGTCCATGCCCGCGGAAACGGAGATGACCTTCTTCCGCATGACCTCATGCAGAGGCGTCGTCGGCTTAGCGACGATCAGATCCCGCAGGGAAACGACCCCCACCAGCCTTTCCTGTTCATCGATGACGTAAACGTAGTAAATCATCTCCGCGTCGGGAGAAATGACGCGCAAGGCTTCAATCGTCTCTCTGGCGCTCAGCTGATGGGGCAGGGCCACGTATTCCGTCGTCATCAAGGCCCCGGCCGTTTGCTCGGGATAGATGAGGAGTTCCCGGACATCCTGGGCCTCTTCCTCCCCCATTAGGTCGAGGAGCTCCCGGGCCTGCTCCGTCTCCAGCTCCCGCAGCAGGTCCACCACATCATCCGATGACATCTCATCGAGAACGCCGGGGATTTTATCCCGCCCCAGCTCCTTGAGCACGTCCTGCCGCTCCTCATAATGGAGCTCAGCGACGATCTCCGCCAGCTGCTCATAAGACAGGTGACTGAACACCTGTTGACGTTCCGAGGGGGTCAGTTCCTTAATCAGTTCTGCTTGATCGGTGGGATGCAATTCCCTAAGGACCTGGGTGATAATGACCCAAGACCGGGATCTAAGGGCTTGTCTGACTTGATTGACGCCTTCCCGCACCGGCATATTCTCACCCCCACGTAATACTTGTTGCAGGCAGCAAGTATAGGATAACACGACGGGTTGTTAATTGTCGACAGTTGCCCTCCTAGTGTAGGGGGGCCAGAATCTCATTCCCCGTCTAACAAGCCAGATAGTAGAAAAGGTGGGAGTCTCACGGGGATCAAACGCCATCCGGAGACCCTCTCGGACCCTTTGCAGAGTATAATCCCGCCGCCGGGGAGCGGATATTCGGCGCGACAGGCAGCACATGCCAGCAGGTTGTCAGCATGCTGGATTCATGACATCCAACGCCGATGCGAGCGGTTCGCCAAGTGCAGGAAAAAGAGGACCCACAAGGTCCTATTACCTGGGGCGAATTCCCTGACCAGCACTAGTGAACGAGACTGGGGAGTCTTGTCAGGCAAGATAAGCGAGGAACTTGGTCGCCAAGGTAAAGTAGATGCCAAGGCCGACGATGTCGTTCACCGTGGTAATGAAGGGGCCGGAGGCAACGGCAGGATCAACCCCTAAAGCGTTAAACAGGACTGGCATCAAGGCGCCGATCATCGTGGCCACCAGGAGGGTCGCCCACATCGACACGCCCACGACAAAGCCCAGGAAAGGATTTCCGTGTCGGAGGGAAGCAAACAAGGCAACGATCAGGCCGCACACTGTGCCGACGATGAGGCCGATGCTGGCCTCCTGGCACAATACTTTCAAGACTTCCTTGCCGACAAACCGATTCAGGGCCATGGAACGCACCGCCACCGCCAAGGCCTGGGTGCCCGTATTGCCCGCCATGCCGGCGATGACGGGAATGAAGGCCGCCAGGGCCATCACCGACTGGAGGGTATCTTCAAAGCGGGTGATGAGGCTCCCGGTGAGGAAGCCGGTAACCAGCAGGAAAATCAGCCAGGGGAGTCGATGAAAAGCCGCCTCTTTGGGGCTTAGGGCAAGATCCTCCATTCCATGGATGGCGGCCATCTTAATGAAGTCTTCGGTGGTCTCCTCGGTGATCACATCCATCACATCGTCCACGGTGACGATTCCCAGGAGGTGGTCCTCCTCGTCCACCACCGGCAGGGCCAGAAAATCGTATTTATCCAGCAGCAAGGCCACTTCTTCCTGGTCCGTGCTTGCGGAAACGGAGATGACCTTCTTCCGCATGATCTCATGCAAAGGCATCGTCGGCTTGGCGATGATCAGATCCCGCAGGGAAACGACCCCCACCAGCCTTTCCTGTTCATCGATGACGTAAACGTAGTAAATCATCTCCGCGTCGGGAGAGATGATGCGCAAGGCTTCGATCGTCTCTCCGGCGCTCAGCTGATGGGGCAGGGCTACGTATTCCGTCGTCATCAAGGACCCGGCCGTTTGCTCGGGATAGACGAGGAGTTCCCGGACATCCTGGGCCTCTTCCGTCCCCATTAGGTCGAGGAGCTCCCGGGCCTGCTCCGTCTCCAGCTCCCGCAGCAGGTCCACCACATCGTCCGATGACATCTCATCGAGAACGCCGGGGATCTTATCCCGCCCCAGCTCCTTGAGCACGTCCTGCTGCTCCTCATAATGGAGCTCAGCGACGATCTCCGCCAGCTGCTCATAAGACAGGTGACTGAACACCTGTTGACGTTCCGAGGGGGTCAGTTCCTTAATCAGTTCCGCTTGATCGGTGGGATGCAGTTCCTTGAGGACCTGGGTGATAGTGACCCAAGACCGGGATCTAAGGGCTTGTCTGACTTGATTGACGCCTTCCCGCACCGACATGCTCTCACCCCCACGTGATACTTGTTGCAGGCAACAAGTATAGGATAACACAATGGGTTGTTAATTGTCGATACTTAGCTTCCTAGTCAATAACTCCCTGTTGGCTATCTGCCCGCCTGGGCGAGGAGGGATCCTTTGCTGGCGTTTTGGTCATCTTGGGCAGGGAGGGAAAGATCATCCCATTTGGCGCAGCGGCTGCCCCAGCGGCTGATCAACTCTCCGCCCATGTAAAGCTCATTGATCTCACAGTTGTTGGCGCAGCCCGAGCAGACAAAACCTTTGGGATAGCAGCTGAAATTGATGATGGCATCGAGGCCCCGGAATTTAGTCGGCCGACCAGTCCGCTCCATGAACTGCTGGGCCAAGAGGGCGGCGCCGAGAGCCCCCATCACCCGGAAATGCTCCGGGACGATGACCTGTTGGCCAAGCCGCTCTTCCAAGGCGGCCCGGATGCCTATGTTGGCGGCCACTCCCCCTTGGAAAAGGATCCGGGGTTCGATCTTCTTTCCCCGGGCCACGTTGGTCAAGTAGTTGCCGACCAAGGCTTGACAAAGCCCTGCGATCAGATCTTCCTTGCTGTAGCCCAGCTGCTGCTTGTGGATCAGATCCGACTCGGCGAATACTCCACAGCGCCCCGAGATTTTGACGGGACTGCGGGCGCGCAGGGCATAGCCCCCAAATTCTTCGATGGGGATCCCCAGGCGGCTTGCTTGATGGTCCAAGAAAGATCCGGTTCCCGCGGCGCAGATGGTGTTCATGTTAAACCCGACGCAAACCCCGTCCCTGATGATGATGAGCTTAGAATCCTGACCACCGATGTCGATGACCGTCTGCACCCGGGGTTCAACATGGGCCGCAGCTACTCCGTGGGCGGTGATCTCATTCTTAATGGCATCTGCCCCCACCATCACCCCCGCCAAGCGGCGGCCGCTCCCGGTAGAGCCAATGCCGGCGATGGTCCACGAACCTGCTTCTGCGAGCTGCCGGAAAGCTTGTTGGATAGCCTGGATGGGACCTCCTTCCGTCCGCAGATAGGTCTGGAAAACTACCTCCCGCTCCCCGTTAATCAGCACCAGCTTGGTGCTGACGCTGCCCACATCGATCCCCGCATAATAGCTTTCCACGACGGCCTTCCTCCTTTTCATGGCAGGGCCAACTGCCGCGATCGTCGCTCCGCAAGTAGTTCCAAGAAGGCTTCAATCCTCGTTTCCACCCCTGCCTCCCCCGTTTGTTCGCTGGCAATGATGGTGAGCAAGGGTATGTCCAGCGCCCTTGTCCCCTGCACCAGGATGTTTTGGGCCACGATCTCAGGCATGCAGGTGAAGGGATAAAGATGGATCACCCCGTCCATTCCCTCGGAGGGAGCTAGAATCGTCTGGCCCACCGTCTCAAGCCCATGTCCTCCAACCGACTCCCGCAAATAAGGCCATGCCGCCTCCATAAGCTCCCCCTCCCGTCGGCGCGCCCGCGGCAGGCGGAGAAGGTGAAGATCCACCCAATGCCGGGGGCTCACCTCCCGGTCCACCCAGATCCGAAGGTCGGGTCTGCTCCCGAGGAACTCTTCTAGCCCTAAGTTGGCGTAGGGCTCCATCAGGACCCAGATCTCCCCCACCAGCCGCACCCGGAGAGGATCGGCCTCTTCCTTGAGGGAGTAGATGGCCTCCCGCAGCTCCCGTAAGGCTCTCTTGATGGACCCGATGCTGGCTGCCCCCCGGATCTGGTCCATGAACTGCCCCCAAAGACGGTTGGCCGATCCCCGCTTTCCTTCAAAGGCCCGGCCAAAACGCAGGAGCTTTTCCCCCTCATCTAAGGCGGCCAGCTTCGCATAGGCCAGGTGAAACCCCTTAATGATCCGGGGCCAGGACCTGCCCCCCAGGAGCCGCTGGAGATGATCGAGAAATGGGGAAGCTTTGCTTCGCAAGGGGAAGGGTGAGTCCAAGAGCAGCATCGTAAAGCCATGGCCGGCTCCAGCCAAGAGTATCTCCTGGGCCTGGGCATACCAGCCCAGCCGACATTTCCCCTTGCCCCCGACCATCAGGATGGAGCCCACCCCTTCATCGAGGAGATGCTTCATTTGGCCGATCATGGCTGTGAAGGGAGAACAGATGAACTCGGGGGCCAGCTCCATTCCTTTGGCCACGATGGTCCGGCTCACCGGCGGGGAGAAGCGGCCCTCTACCCCCCACTCATCCAGCATCGCCCCGATGGGGATGTCCAGGTAGCCGACCGTTGGCACGCCGATAGTCTCCCCGCCCCGCCTGGGGCCGGGCAGGCCCACCGGCCCCCGTCCGACGGCGGGGGAGGTATCCATGAAGGCTTCGATCCTGGTGATCAGCCCCGCCTCCCCCGTATGTTCATCGAGGCGCAAGTTCAACAAAGGCAGATGCCGCTTTGCAGCTTCATCTTCGATGAAGACTTCGATGATGGACGCGGGGCCGCACTCAAAGCAGCCCACGAGCACTAGTTTGTCCACCATTCCCTCGTGGATCATGGTCAACGCTGCGCCAAGCTGCAAGGCTTCCAGGTGCCACAGCTGGGTCCCTTCATAAAGGCGGCTAACCTGCTCCCGGACTTTATCCTCGGGTATCATCTCGGCGGTGATGACCTGCCCGTAAAGGCGCAGACGATCGATGAGGTCATGGGCGATCCATTCATGGATGATGTAAGGGTGGCCGACCACCCCTATCCGGAGGTTAGGATCGTAGGCGATCCCTTCATCGGGCAATGGAGAATTGACCCTTCCGCGAAGGGGATGGAGCTTGCTGTAGGCTTCCGGAGTCGTCAGTCCCCCCCGGGCAAGCTGACGGTACTCCCCATGGAGGCGGCGGCCCGCCGCCAAGGCCCTGGCCGCGGACCTCAAGTCCCCCCTTCCGCCCAAGGCCCGTCCCAGCTCCCCTAGAGACTTGAGCACGGATTTTTCGCCCCGGCTAAAATCGATGCTGGGCGCGAGGACCCGCTCTGGAGGAAGGCCAAGGCCCCGGATGATCATGTCCGCGGAACCGATGAATTTGGGACAGCAGAAGTTTTCCTTTTCTAAGCTGACGATGATGGGGAGGAAAACAAAATCGACGCCCTTAGTCCAGAGGGCGTTCGCGTGGGCGAAAAGAAGCTTGATGCTGATGCAGGGCTCATCGGTGGGGCAAAGATCGATGTCTGCCAAGAGCCTCTTGGTGGTAGGAGGGGAGATGACGACCCTGGCCCCCAACTCCTCGAGAATTCCTTTGAAAAAGGGAAATAGATAGTAATACCAAAGGGCACGGGGAATGCCCACCGACCTCTGTTCCCTTGCCACATCCATGTATCTCGGCCACTCCTTTCGACCGCCAGGGAATGAGGATGATGCCTATTTATCTATTTCCCACTGTTTATCCCTTCATTCCACCTCCGTTAGAATATGTAGCTAAGGCCAAAATTGACATGGCCATCCTTGGGGTCAAAGGACAACTCCCCCGACACCTGGCCGGATGTTCGCTCCATCCGCAGGACCGTTTCCACCCGATCCACATCCCCGGCCAGGGGCAGCCGTCCACCCACCCCTAGATTCCATTCACCCAGGGTGTGCTGCCAAAGGCTGCTGAACACAGCCCCCGGCTCTTCATTGCTCCAGCTTTCAAATTCCAGGCCGCCGATCCAGGTGAGGTTGCTGTTCTTCTTCTCTTCGTAATTGAGACGGGCCAGCCAGCCAAGGACAGACTCCCGCAGGGTGAAACGGGATCCCAGGATGACCTTGCCCTGGGCCGTCTGCTTCAATTCCAGCCCTGAGCCGATGAAAGCCTCCGAATGACCCACATCCAGGTTGTGGCGCCATCCCGTCTCCCACAGCAGGGTTTCGGTCTTGCTCCGGCGGACCCGGCCGTCCAGCTCCCAACCCCAGGAGCCCTGGCGGTGAGCCCAGCTGGGGCCGCCCAGATTGACCCCGAAATGGTCCCGGCCCATGTTCAGATCATGGTCCAGGGTGATGCCCTTATCGGCATAGTAAAGCAAGGCTCCGCCTTGGCGGTTCCCGACGACTATCTGGTAGTCCAGGCCGAGCATTTCCAACTCGCTTTGACCATCCCGCCAGCGCAACAGCCCAGTGCCGACCCCAGCCCGATAGCCCACCAGGCCCAGGGCCTCGCGCCACTGGACAGTCATCCCCGCGCCCGTCAGATCCGCCCCCCCGTCCCCTTCCGTGAACACGAGGCGAGGCATCCAGGCTTGGGATGAGTCGCCGAACTTGAACTGGACCGATGTCACATCATCGATATTCCTCGGCCCTGGGATCAGGGATAGCTCCAGGCCTTCCCTGGCCGATGCGCCACAAAACGGTAATAGCCAAAAGCAGGCCGCAGCGCAAAGGGCGATGATCATCCACCTTACTCTTAGCATCTCACCTATCCCCTTGTCTTGCCTTGCCGCCAAGGGCAGACACAATCGCCGATAGACACTGCTATTCGTTGTCCTTGTCCCAGGTTCCTGCCTACTGCTCAATTATCTGGGCATCTTCCGGCAAATAAGTCAGATCTTCCAAGGCTAGATTCGGGTTGATGGCCACATCGCCGATGGTCAACACGCCAAGCAAACACCCATCTTCCCCGTAAGCCTCGATCCGACGGGGCAAAAGGTCGACTGCATCGACCCAGAAATACTGGACGCCAGGGACCTCCTCGCCAGGGGTTCCCTCTCGTCCCTCAACCCGCAAAACATATTGATTGGACTCGCCAGCTTTCTCCGTCCTGATAAGTTCGATATTGAAGTTGTCCTGGCTCGGCAGTTTCGTCAATCGTTCAAAGTCGACATCCAGACCTTGCTCCTGGGATACCTGTTCTAGATTCCGAACCAGGATTTGCTCCGTGACCGGCATGTAAATCTTCAAGGTCTGTTCAACTTCATTCAAGACGAATACCTGGTCTTCTAAAATGTCCGGCTCGACCACTTCCAGGCGCATGATCCGATATGGCTGACTGGCCCATACGCGCCCGCTCAGCTCTCCGGTCAAGGAGCCCTGTCCATCATATTGCCGCACGGATAGGAATAGGGAGATGTCTACCAATTCTTGCCACTTATCCTGCGCCTCGGCCAACAGGGCCTCGACGGACGGTGCCGCCTCGCCCGGCACAGGCGCCAAAGACACAACCAAGCTCAAGACTACCAAGCAAGCCTTGACCGCCAGCCAGTTCACAACCTTTCCCCCTCGCGCCACTTTGCTCTACAGTCGAATATCGATGATCGCCGACACGCCCACGCCAAAGACCCGTTTGATGCCCTGGGTCGGGTTGATGTTGTCCACGGGGACCAGCACCTTCGCCCGGAACAAGCCGTTCATGAAGTTGCCTTCCAACTGGGCGACCGCTTCGACTTCATCGACCTTTTCCTTCGGGCCCGACACCTGGGCCGCACCGATGTATCCGCCGGTGCCGATGGTAATGATGGGCACAACCTTCGTCGCATCCCGGTTTTCCAAATTGTGGTTGAGGGTGAGAGTGTTAATCAAATCGTTCAGTTGGGGACCGAAAGTCCTGACCGCGTAACCGATCCCGAAGAGCTTGATGAGGCTCTGGATATTAATCGGATTTCCGGTTACCAGAGGAGTTGCCGCCACAACTGCTATGCACAAAACGAGCAGAATTACCGTTCCCTTAAGTTGACGACCACGCCAAATCATCGCCACAACCTCCTTCGCTTACTGAAACACCAGCTCGACTAGACTTCGTTCCGGTTCACGGTAGACAAGTTCGTTGTTGTTTCCTTGCAGCAAAACAGAGTCGGCAACCATCAGCCCATATATCCTATTGCTGTTGCCATCAATTTGTACAGTCATCGGACCGGCGAAGAACCCTTGGATCCGCCCATTATTGCCCTTAATCACCACTTTTTCCCTGGCAATCAGGAAAACATCCCCGCCGATGGTTCCTTTGCGCCCGGCTTGGAGGGTGATCTTGCCCTCAGCCACCACTGCCCCTTTGCCTTTCAAGGGGCCGGTGATGGTCGCATCTCCCCTCACGTAGAGGACCCCGTTGATGGTCTCATCCGCGAGCTTCGCTCCTCCTTTGACCGTTCGTTTCGCTTTGCCCTTGAGTCTAGCCCAGTCCAGCCTGTACCCAGGTCCGGCCTCGCCGACCTTCACGCCAGCTTTGTTGCTCTTCCCCTTAAGTGTAAGCTTTCCCGCCACCTTCCCGTCAAGTTCATTGTTGTTGCCGGCCACGGCCAGCTCGGGGCTGTTGACATCGCCCCTAATCAGGTTGTTGTTGCCGTTGATGGTGAGCTTTCTCCCCAGATACAAGACATGCTCCCACGGTTCGGCAGTTTGTTTTTCCGTCTCCTCCGAGGGCGAGGCTGCAGGTCCTCCGCCATCGGCCCTGATGTCGATGACTGCGGAGATGCCCACGCCGAAGACCCGCTTCACCCCGGCTAGCGGATTGAGATTGTCGATGGGCACCAAAGCCTTGGCCCGAAAGGCGCCGTCGATGAAGGTCCCTTCCAGTTGGCCCACCGCCGCCACCTGGGCGACGGCCTCCGGATCCCCTGCGACCTGGGCCGCTCCGATGTGGAGGCCGCTGCCCATGCTCACGATGGGGACGACTTTGGTGGCCTGTTGCCCCTCAAAGCCATGGTTGAATGTTAAGGTATTAATCAACGCGTTCAGTTGATCAGCAAACATATGGACCACATAACCGACGCCGAACACTTTGATCAAAGCGCCCACGTCAACGGCCAGGGCCAGCCCGCCCAAGGCGGGGATCAAGAGCAAGGAAATAACGATCAGCAAATTACGGCGGTGCATAGGCATCCTTCCTAACCTGGATTATCCTTGACTTGAATGCGGCTGCGTTTGATCCTCATCGCCAAAAGGAGGGCCTTCTCCCCTTATTTGCCAGTTAGGTGAGTATTCTACAGCCCGAGTTAGAACTCCTTTCCAGCAGGAAAGGTAGAAAATGGGTCGAAGAGGTAAATTGCCGGCCATGCCCCAGGAGGCGTGGATATGTGGGGCATTTGTCTGTTGGTTTGTCTGGCATCTACCTTGCCGTCAGGCCCCTACACCGTGGACAGGGTGGAAGGCGACTTGGCGGTGCTGGTCTGGCGGGCCGATGAACGGATCGTTTTCCATGTGCCGGCGGAAGAACTGTTCTTCCCCGGGGACATCTGGCGGTTGGAGTTCACCGGGGAAGGAGCCGTCGCCCACCCAGAGCCTGGGAAGACCGAGCTTGCCCGGGCGAGGGTGGAAGGACTGCTGGAGAAGCTCACCGCTCCCTCTCCTTGAGACGCTGAAGCAGATCCTTGATCCGTTCCCGGCTGGCCTCTTCCCCCGCGAGGTCCCGCTCGAGGGTGATCCATAGCCAGCTGCCAGGTCTTGCCCCTTGCGGAAGAAGCGCAGCTGGCCAATCCACATAGTAGCACTGCCCCCCGGTCTCAATTTCCAGGACAGCAATATCCCCTTCGAAGCGGTCGATCACGGCGCTGAGGCGCATTTGGCTTCAACCTCGCTCACTCTGATTAGTCCCCGCAGTTTACGCAACGTCCCCGGGCCGATGCCCGGGACGTTAGTCAATTCCTCGATGCTGCCGAAGGGCCTCCCGGCGACGATGCGCCGGGCAAGAACAGGTCCGATCCCCGGCAGCGCCTCGATTTCCTCCAGACTGGCCTCGTTCAGGTCAAGGGGCGGTCCAAGGAAAATCTGAAGGTCCGCCCCGTCGGTTCGGATCAGGATCCGGCCGTACTCATCAGTCCTGAAGACCATCGCGCCCGCGGCCTTCAGGTTTTCCAGGGCTTTTTCATCGGGATGTCCATAGACATTGTCCGCCCCTACCTGGATGACCCCGATCCGGGGCGATACGGCCTGCAAAAACTCCAAGGTGCTAGAGGTCTTGCTCCCGTGATGGGGGACTTTCAACACCTGGGCCGCAAGTGGCAGTCCGCTTGCCAGAAGAGTCTTCTCGCCCCGAGCTTCCAGGTCCCCGGGAAATAAGAAGGCGACATCTTTGTAAACCAACCGCAGGACAACCGAGTTGTTGTTCAGACCCGGGAGCAAGTCCTCGCCCGGATGGAGAACCAAGATTTCGTCGGTCCCGGGGAGGGCGATGTACTCTCCTCGTTTGGGGGTGTGAAAGGGGATATCCTGCTCTAAGATCGCGGTCAAGAACCGCTCGTAGGTCCGGGTGGTATGGATCTGGCCATCGGCAATGACGCGCCCAACGGGGAAGGAAGCTAATACCGGAATCAGCCCGCCGATGTGGTCTACATGGGGATGGGTGGCCACCAGCACATCGATCTTTTCCACCCCTAGATCCTGGAGATAGGGGACTACTACTCGCCGGCCGGCATCCTCCGTCCCGCCGTCAATGAGTAGCGTCTTCTCCTGGGCAGTAATGATGAGGATGCTGTCGCCTTGGCCAACATCGAGGAAGTGGACATCCAGCCCGGCCAGCGCCGCCGAAGCGAGGAGCAGTACGAGCAGTAAACACCCGACAAGTCGTTTCATCCTCTTTTTCTCCCGGTCCCATCAGATAAGATCTCTTGGGCCAAGGCCCGGTAAGCGAGGGCGCCGGGCACCCCCTTGGCATAGGTAAAGATGGGCTCGCCGGCCGCGGCCGCTTCGGCGAAACGAACGCTCCGGTTGATGATATGGTCGAAGATGCGGTATTTGCCCCCAAACCGCTCCTGAAGTTCATTTAGAACCTGCCGGGAGTGGATGGTCCGGCCATCGTACATCGTTGGCAGAAAACCGGTGATGGTCAGCTGGCTGTTTAGGCGCAGCCGCACCTTGCCGTACATCTTTAGCAGCACCAGCACACCCCGCATGGCCAAATACTCGCAGGCCACCGGGACTAGCATCTCATCCGCGGCCACCAGGGCATTCATGGTCAAAAGCCCCATGGAAGGCTGGCAATCGAGGAGGACGAAGTCGTACTCATCCCTCTCTTTGCTCAAGAGGCCGCTTAAGCGTCTTTCCCGGTTCATCGCGTTGACCAGTTCCATTTCGGCGATGGACAAGTCCACATTGGCTGGGATCAAGTCGCAGCCGAACTTGGTGGTCAATTTGACATCGGCGACGGGAGTGCGCTTGAAAAGGGCATCATAGAGGGTTTTCGGAAGTGCATCAGGTTCGAAGCCGCAGCAAAGGGTGAGGCTCCCTTGGGGATCCAGATCCACCAACAACACTTTCTGGCCCAGGTCGGCCAGGGCAGCCCCCAGGTTGTAGACGGAGGTGCTCTTAGCAACTCCCCCCTTTTGATTCGAAACCGCGATTACCCTTCCCATGGCCAACCACCTCCAGGGAGGCTTTCGCCGTGTTGAAAGATTTTCCTTTTAGATCGTCAAGGCATCTTCGATGGCCTTCAGGATCACTTTGCTGCTGGCGGTAGCGCCGGAGACAAGGTCCACTTGCAAAGACTGGGCTTCCTCCACTTTCGCCAGCAAAGCCTCGGCGGCCCCGCCGCGGCCGTGATTATGGCGAAGCAGGTCGATCTTGATGATCCTATGGTCTTCGACTATGACCCGCACCTTGGCCGCAACCAGGACCGCATCGGCGGATCCTTCATAGATCCCGTCGGGAACTTGCCGAAGGTCCACTTCCCCGATGGTCATTTCGCTGATCGCCCGCTGATAGGGATAAAGTACGGCCACATAGATGCCAACGGCAAGGAGGAGCAGGACCAGCCCAATGCGTTTGATCAATTTGATCCCTCCTCGGTCTGCCCTATACCCGAATCAGCCGATAGGTGCGGCTGCCCAGCCCCATGGCTTCCGCATGCTCCAGCTGCACCCGCCAATCGATCCCCCGGTGGTGGCTGCCGAAAAGATCCTTGCCGACAGCTTTGTTGACCAGATCCACCGATGCTTGATCGAGGGCCACTGGGTCTTTGGAGGCGAGGAAGCCAATATCGGGGGCCAAGGGCACATCGTTCCACGAGTTGCAGTCACAGTCAGGCGAGATGTCGCAGAGGAAATTGATGTAGCCGCACTTGCCTTCCTTGTCTATCGTCGCCGCGAGGGCGTACTCGGCCATTTTCTCCTGGAGGACGACCAAGTCCCCGGCAAAGGAAAAGCTGACGGCACCGTAGGTGCACACCGCGATGCATTCGGCGCAGCCTTGGCATTTGGCTGCGTTGATGCGGGCTTTGCCGCCATCGAGGATGATGGCATCCATCGGACACCAGCGGATGCATCGTCCGCAGCCTCGGCAGCGGGATTTGTTGATCCGCGGCAGCACATTGTCATGCTGTTCCTGCTTGCCCGGCCGACTGGCGCAGCCCATGCCCAAATTCTTGATGGCGCCGCCAAAGCCTGTCCCCAGATGGCCTTTGAAGTGGCTGAGAACCAAGAGGCTGTCGGACTGGTAGACCGCTGCTGCGACTCTAGCCTCTCGGATGTGTTTGCCGTTGATCGGCACCCGCACATAGTCCAAACCCCGCAGGCCGTCGGCCGCGATGAAGGGCGCGCCCACCGTGGAGTAACTAAAGCCGTTGTGTAGAGCTGTTTCAAAGTGGGATAGGGCATTATCCCGATCGCCACGATACAAAGTGTTGGCGTCCGTGAGAAAAGGCCGTCCGCCAAGGCTTTTGATTTCCTGGACCAGCCGCCCAACATATGGAGGGCGGATGTAGCTTAGATTTCCCGGCTCTCCCACATGGAGCTTAATGGCCACATAGTCCTCTTTATCGATGGCCTCTTCCAGTCCCGCCCGACGGAAAAGACGGATCAGCTTGTCTAAGAGATTGAGGCGGCTGCTTGCCCTCATGTCGGTGAAAAATACTTCTGCTGCCACTTGTCTGCCTCCTATTTTTCCAGCTGGTAAATGCAATGGGCAACCCGCTTCAGCCCGAACTTGCCCGGGTCGGTCATCTGCTCCGCGCTGCCGCTGACGAAGTAGCCTTCCCGGCGAAGGGCCCGAGCGAAATCCTGCAGCAACCGCTCCTGGGTCTCCCAGGTAAAGTAGATGAAAACGTTGCGGCATAAGATCATGTCAAAGGCCCGGCCAAAGGGATCCTCTAAGAGGTTGTGACGCCGGAAGGTGATCCCCCGCTGCAGACTGGGTAAGACCCGGTAGCCCTCGGCCTCCTCGGTGAAGTAGACTTTGAGGATGCCGGGCGGGATCCCTTGCAGTTGATGTTCCCGATACAACCCGCTTCGGGCCTGTTGCAAGGCCCCTTCATCGATGTCGGTGGCTAAGATGGAATAGTTGAGTTTGGCCTCCTGCAACAAGATGGCCATGGTGTATGCTTCGGCCCCGATGGATGTCCCGGCGCTCCAGATCCGGGGGGTGATGCCTTGTTTTTTCCACTCGGGGAGGATCATGTTCTGGATGTTGTCAAAGACTCTCTTGTCCCGAAAGAACTGGGATGTGTTGATGGTCAGGTAGCCTAGGAATTCCTCCCTTTTCTCGGGGTCTTCCTGAATGAGCTTGATCAAGTCGTTGTAGCTTTGCACTCCGTAGCGGTTCATCCACTGATCGATGCGCCGCTGCATTTGCCGTTGTTTGTAACTTGTCAAGTCCAAGCCTGTTTCTTGCTGAAAGGCTCGTTGGAAGGCAGCGTAAGCCAAATCCAATCTGTCTTCCTTCTCCTTTCTACACGTGTAAGAGCCGTTTAATAGCCGGGGCGATTTCGCCTAAGGGCAGGACCTCATGGGCCGCCCCTTCTTCGATGACTGCCTTGGGCATGCTGAAGATGGTGGATGTCTCTTCGTCCTGAGCCAGTACATACCCGCCCCGGTCTTTAATGGCTGCCATGCCTCGCGCTCCGTCCCGACCCATTCCCGTCAGGACCACGCCGATGATCCGGCCAGGGAAGTTTCTCGCCAGGGAGTTGAGCATAACATCGGCTGCGGGCCGAACATACTCCACCGGCGGGCCATGATCGAGGTGGATCAGACCGTCCTCCCCCAGGACCATATGATAGTCCCCGGGGGCGATGATGGCCAAACCATTGGCCAAGGCATCGCCTTCTTCCCCCTCCTTGACCCGCAAGGAGCCGGTGCGATGGAGTCTGTCAGCGAAGGAGCGGGTAAAGCCCGGAGGCATATGTTGGGTAATGAGGACAGCAGCAGGCAGGTCCCCCGGCAGATCGGCCAGGATCTCCTCCAGGGCCCGAGGACCCCCGGTGGAAGCGGCGATGGCCACCAGGTTTTGCACTTGCGCAGGCAAACTGCGGCGAACCCAGGGGCGCGATGGTCGTCGGAAAACCCGGGGGATGACTTTGGCCTTAACGGCAGCTTTGACTTTGCGGATGAGTTCCTGCCTGATGTCATCGGCGCCCATCCCCAGATAGGTGCCCGGCTTAGCCACGAAATCGACGGCCCCGAGGCTTAAGGCTTCCAGTGTCGTTTGGCTGTGTTCAGAAGTAAGGCTGCTTAGCATGACCACCGGCAGGGGACGGACCTGCATCATCTGGCGGAGAAAGGCAAGGCCGTCCATGCGGGGCATTTCCACATCCAAAGTGATCACCTGGCAGTCAACATGGGGAAGCTTCTCTAAGGCTTCGACTCCATCCTTGGCCACCGCGGTCACTTGGATCTCCGGATCTGATTGCAGCATGTCGACGATCACCCTGCGCATGAAGGGAGAATCATCGACCACCATTACCTTGACCATGGGCTACCTCCTGCTCAGTCTTGACATTGTTCTTTCTTCGCTGTGGACCGAACACCTCCCCCTAGGGGAGAGAAAAAAGTCATTGACAGTCGCACCTTTCTCTGTTAGCATTTCATTAACTTCTAAATTAGTGAAATGGGTGATGCGCGATGGATCAGGACCTGCAGCGGCTCTTCGAGCTCCATGCAGAGGTCTGCAAGACCCTGGCCAATCCTCGGCGGCTGGAAATCCTCCATTGGCTGCGACAGGGGGAAAAATCAGTTGATGAACTCTCGGAGCTGTCGGACCTGGCCAAGTCCAGCCTCTCCCAACACCTAAACCTCCTTAAACAAAAGGGTTTGGTGGATTCTCGCCGGGAGGGGCTGTACGTCTTCTATCGGGTGAAGAATCCCAAGATCCTCCAGGCCTGCGACATTCTGAAAGAAGTTTTGTGGGAATACCTGGCGGAAACCCAGGAAGTGATGGATCTATTGGCCGGCGCAGAAACGGGAGGGGATGACGAGTGAAAACAAAGCTAGCGGGGAATTTGATTCAAAAGTTCACCATTACCATCTGGTTGATCGCCTTTGGCTTGGCCGTCTGGAATTTCAAGCGCTTTGGCAGCCTCATGTACCTGGGGATGATCATGATGCTGGGGACGATGCCCCTCGCCCTGATCTACGGTCGAGTCTACTGCGGCTGGCTTTGTCCGATGGGAGGGCTGCTTGACAACCTTCTCGCCCGCATATCCCGCAACCGTCCTTCGCCGCCCTGGCTTCGGCATCCGGCAACCCGCATTGCCGCGGTGATCTTTTTCGGGGGCCTTGGCCTTTTCTTTTGGAAGCGGTTCCCCCAGGGCCTGGCCCTTAATTGGCGGGGCGTCACTCTGGGGCCCATTCTCCTCCTCATGATGACGATGATGCTAACTGCCATCACCTTGGGGGTATTGTATCGCCGCCGGGCCTTTTGCGCCCATCTTTGCCCAACCGGCTTTCTCGGGGCCCTGCTCAGCCGGGCGAGCCATTACGATCTTTATCGCCAGGAGGCCTGTTTAGATTGCGGCAAGTGTGAGCGCATCTGCGTCTTGGAGGGCAAGACCTGGACCGACGGCAAGGGGGCAGGCCCTGAATGCATCCGCTGTCTCGAATGCGCCTTTGCCTGCCCGGTTCAAGCCATTGCGTATGAGACTAAAGCTACCGTCCCAGCGGGCAAGCCCGCAAGCAACTGCCCCTAGTCAGACAGCCCGGTTCCTCCCGACACTTGCGAGGATCGGTTCTGGACGGAGTCTGGAGGAAGATCTGATCAAGATCTTCCTCCACTATTTCTATGGCCACACATCCTTCAAGGCACAGCCGACATCCATCTCGAAGGCAAATGGGTTTATCCACCAAGGGGCTTGCTGGCAGCTCCAGATCAGTAATCAGGGAGCTTACTCGCACCCAGGGTCCGTATTCTTCCGTGACCAGAATATTGTTCAGCCCGAATTCCCCCAAGCCCGCGGCCACCGCGGCATGTCGATGGGAAAAGGGAGCCCGGTAGCCCGAGCGCTTGATTTCACTTTGGGCCCCGTGGTATTCGTTATAGGTGGCAGGAAAGCCGACAGCCCGATAGCCGCTGCGCTCCAGCTCCCACAGCAGGCGGATAGTCATCTGATCCAGCATCATGTTCAGCGTCGAGTAGCCAAGCCTTCCGTAGACGTTGTTGTGGAGGATCTCCAGTCGTATGTCCTGGGGAAAATCTTCAGCCTTAGCCAGGTAATGATCATAGTCCACAACGCCTGTAGGCACCCGCACAGCCCAACTGATGACGCTTTTGGCCGCCGATAAGAAATCCTCTGGCCTGTGGCCAATGGGGGCCTCAGCAAACCTTTCCACAGGGGCAAAGCCAACCTTGACTGCTCCTTCAGCCATCAATAGTGCGCGAATGTCCTCAGCTGTCAATGCTTTCACGCAGGCCGCCTCCTCAGCAGGGGTTTTCCCAATGTACCACGCATGCCCCCATTATGGCAGGCAAGACTATGCTTCTCTCTCAGATTCATGAGTTCCTGCCGACTTCAATGCTCGCGCGGGGGAGACTTCCTGCTCCCAAGGCAGGCGCGCTACACACCACAGCCCGCGGGGTAACCCCTGATCCGAAGTCAGGCGCTCTCTGGCCTGGCATTCTAGTTCATGCTCCACGCGTCAAACAACCACACTGCCTGTGCCCATCCGGCCGACGTAATCGGTTTCAATCCGCTCTCCCGGTTGGGGAGCACCATCCCGAACCGCAACCGGCCCTCCCCAAGTCTCGCGCCCATGTTTTCCCATATCCGCCTAAACGCCATTCCGACGCGGGTTACAAGCCTCCCAGGAAAACCATCGCGTAAAGGGTCACTGAGCTAGAAGAGTACCTCAGTGAGTCTCCTTTGCACCTCCATGTTCTATTCCTCTTTATCGTGGCCCCTTCCTTGTTGTGAACTGTTGGGTAGACTACTTAAGTCGAGTATCCTCATCCCCTTTGCTTCGTCGTAGCTGATGAGCTCGCCTTGAGCACGATTCCGCCACGCGTCTTCCTTATGCGACAGCTCACTTAGCTCCTTCGCCGAATACTGGCCGAACTTGGTGAGCACGAATTCTAGCGCAGCTAGTTCTCCCTCCTCAAAGGCCGCGTCGTCCGCGGACTTGAGCGACTGCACAACCTCGCCAATGTACTCACCAAATGACTCCTCTACGAGCATAATTGCCCCGGCTTCGACAGCCAGTCCCAACAAGAGTTGAAACTGGTCCGGCATAGGACCGAAAGGTAACCGAGCATATGTCGCTCCCGTGATTGACACACCATGGTCCCTGAAATTCTTAAAATCCGCAAGCCATAGCAATTTGGCCAATTTGGTCTTTGACAGGCGTTCCACGTAGGTGGCGAACCACAGCACTACAGCGATAAAGCGGTCGAGATCGAAATCGCGAAAACCGTTATACAGGTCGGGAACACGATACCGCAACACGCCCTCCACCTCGCGAAGGAGCCACGCGGAGCGTTCCTGTTCCAAAATTGCCTGGGCCCTCTCGCGGTATCGTTCTCGTTCCGATGGGGTTAACTTGTCGCTGTCCCCGTCCAGCAATTCGAGAACCCGCCTGGGATCCCGCAAGGAGCGCAACACTTCATCGTGGGCCCGATCTTGAATGACGCCTTTTTCGTAACGCTGGATAGTCACTTCGCCCCAACCTAGCAGCCTACACAAAGCCCGTTGGGAAAAGGCATATCGCTGACGCAACTCCACGATCTTGCTCGAGGTCAACAAGCCGTGCCGCTCCCGGTATAAATCATACGCTGTCTGCAAGACTGCGTCATCATATCCAGGTTCTGCGACAGTCTCGCCACAGTCCTCGCAAACGAGTACCGGCGCCGCAAATTCAATACGATCTCCCTTGACAACTAGAGACTGTCGGCGTCGCTCTTCCCGTAGGTTTCGTTCGGCATCGCAATTGACACAGTAACGAATCATTTCTCCGTTACCTCCTTAAATGGATAGCGTAACGGGAGGTCAAGTCCTGATTGTGGTGTAAATTCTCCTCCTAGTTGTTGAGTTCAAGCGGCAGTGTTGCGCTTAGGCTCCATCTCCGCAGGTTTGTTATCGTTTTCCGAGCTCTTGTGCTCCCAGTAGGCTTCCATTCGAAAGTACAGCCGTCCAGTTGTCCACTCCTCATCCTGCTCCATCAATAGGGCCCGTAATAAACGCAGGGCTGAGTCGACGTTGGGGAAGATTCCAACCACTCGCTCCCGCCGCCGCACTTCCCGATTTAGGCGTTCCAGCCCATTGGTGCTGCGAAGTCTGCGCCGATAGGGCTCAGGTAAGGCCATTACGGCCATGGCATCCTCGAAGCCTGCCTCCAGGCAGGCAGCAGCCCGTGGTGCCTTCTGAGCGTACTCTTCTACGATGTCATCGAGGAGATTGCG
>LSQX01159067.1_pt1 | contig 26322 bp, 22 predicted proteins | sample 654561 | NCBI WGS metagenome assembly LSQX01 (sample SAMN04489861, study PRJNA283612) | anaerobic digester metagenome | isolation source: 4 biogas reactors fed with cattle manure at either 37C or 55C with and... | place: Denmark: Kongens Lyngby | collected 2014 | reverse complement strand
TGTCCAATCGTGAAATTGTGGCCTGGCAGATGACACGGCGCCCGGTCTTGCCGTTGGTTACCGACATGCTGGAAAAAGCCTGGGCCCGGCTTAAACCGTCCGACAAGCCGATCCTGCATTCCGATCAAGGCTGGCACTATCAACATGCCCGTTATCGTAAAATGCTGGCGGATCGTGGTATCGTGCAAAGCATGTCCAGGAAAGGAAACTGCCTGGACAATGCAGCAATGGAAAGCTTCTTCGGTACGCTGAAGTCCGAGTTCTTCCATCTGGAGCGCTTCGATAATATCGAACAGCTGGAGGCTGGGATTGAGGAATACATTCACTACTATAATCACAAGCGTATCAAGCTTAACTTAAATGGTTTGAGTCCGGTACAATACCGAACTCAGGTTTTAGAAGCTGCTTAGTTTTTAACTGTCCAACTTTAGGGGGTCAGTTCACTGGAGCATGGGAGCAAGTAGCAGTTTACTCGTTCCCACGCTCCCGCGTGGTAACGCCTGTCTCCTGCTCCCTCTCTTCCCGCTTAACGCCTGTACCCTGCTCACCCTCTTCCTGCTTTTCCGCATTCAGCCGGTACAGGCTAACGCTCATGGCCAATAAAAATGAAACAAAAATGGCCACCATACCAGCGACCAGGAAATTATCCAGCACAAACCAAAGCGGCAGCCACAACAGCAATGCCACGCCCATAGGCGCACTGCCCATGGCAAACAACAGCTTTCCCAGCCTGCTTTTCAATGTTTTCAACTTACTTTTGAACTTGACTAATGACATGCGTACACCAAAAAATGTTTAAAAGCCTGTGCCGTTTCGCATAAAGGCACTGATTTGTGCCAGAACATGCCGACCTCCATCACCGGCACACCACCTTCAATGGGCACGGCATTGATTTTTTTTCCCTCAAGGGACCAGGGCCGGTACACCATCTCAGACAGAATCGTGACCCCCAGCCCCTGTGCCACAAACCCACGCACGGCCTCCATGGAACGGGTTTTCAGCACCACATTGGGCTCAAGCTGGTGCTGGCGCCAGAACCTCAGGCCGGACTCTTGGGCATTATCCACCAGAATCAGGATATAAGGGTATGGGGCAATTTCCTGTAGTGTAACCGAAGCCCGCATACCCAGCGGGTGCGACGGGGAAACCCAGAGTTTACGCGCTGAACGTAACAAAACCTGATGTTCGAACCGGCCAATATCCTTAAGATTGGAGGTCAAACCCACCGCCATATCTATATCACCATTCAACACCGCCTGCTCCATCTGGGCCAATTCCATATCAATCAGATCAAACTGTATGCCAGGGTTGGCTTTTTTAAATCGCAGCACCAATTCAGGCAAAAAATAACCCAATACGGTATAGGAAGCGGCTACCCGCAACACCCCCGAAACTCCGTTGTTTTGCTGACCGGGCCGATGCAGGGCCTCATCAAATGCATCCAGCACAAACCGTACATGGCGATAAAAATCATGTCCTGCGGCCGTTAAGGCAACGCCATGCTGCAAGCGCTCAAACAGCGTTACTTTCAGGTGAGCTTCAAGGCTTAGCACCGCACTCGTAATGGCCGATTGTGAGACGTGCTCTTCGGCCGCCGCCATGGAAAACCGCCCCGTACGGGCCGCTGCCGCAAAATACCGGAATTGCCGGATAGTAACCTGTTTGGACATTTGTTTTTCAGATACCTGTTAATGATTTTTTTAATTTTACGATACCCGGTAAAAAAGATAAACTTTAGCTGAAACCTCAGCACAATTCGCTTTTTACCTCCACAAGGGGTATTGTATGTATAAGCATACAAGGCGTTTTTGGCTGATCACTATAGAAATAATTCACAGACAAAGATTCTGGAGACAAAAAATGAATGCCCCCCTATCCAAAGCGGCTCAAGCGGCACTTGATTCCATTACCCTGGATGACAAATATACCCTTGAAAAAGGCCGGGTTTACATGAGCGGAACCCAGGCACTGGTCAGACTCCCCATGCTTCAAAAAAGCCGGGACATGAAAGCCGGACTGAATACCGGCGGTTTTATCTCGGGCTACCGGGGCTCTCCGCTGGGCAATGTGGATTTATCCCTGTGGAAAGCCCAAAAGTACCTGGATAAAAACGATATTGTGTTTCAGCCCGGTGTCAATGAGGAACTGGCAGCCACCTCTATCTGGGGCTCGCAACAGCTGAACCTTTTCCCCGATGCAAAAAAACAGGGCGTCTTTGCCATGTGGTATGGCAAGGGGCCAGGCCTTGACCGTTCCATGGACGTTTTCAAGCATGCCAACAATGCGGGCACGTCGCAATACGGCGGGGTCTTGCTCATTGCCGGCGATGACCACGCTGCCAAGTCCTCCACCGTTGCCTACCAGTCAGAACACGATTTGCAGGCGGCTGGCATACCTGTCCTGTACCCGTCCAATGTGCAGGAATACCTTGATTTTGGTCTTCACGGCTGGGCCATGAGCCGCTATTCAGGCCTATGGGTCAGCCTGAAATGCGTCACCGATGTGATCGAGTCCAGCTCCTCGGTAGAGATAGATCCGGACCGCATCCAGACTGTTATTCCCAATGATTTTGAAATGCCGCCCGGGGGCCTGAATATCCGCTGGCCCGACACGCCCCTGGAACAGGAAGCACGCCTGAACAATTACAAATGGTATGCCGCCCTGGCCTATGTACGGGCCAACAAGCTGGACAAAATCGTGATTGATTCGCCCAACGCCCGCTTTGGCATCATGACGGCCGGCAAAGCCTATCTGGATGTGCGCCAGGCCCTGGTTGACCTGGGACTGGATGAACAAACCTGTGCCCAGATTGGCATTCGCCTGTACAAGGTAGGCTGTGTGTGGCCCCTTGAAGCACAGGGAGCACGAAATTTTGCTCAAGGGCTGGACGAAATCCTGGTGGTGGAAGAAAAACGCCAGATTATGGAATACGCCCTGAAAGAAGAGTTGTATAACTGGCGCGATGACGTGCGCCCCGATGTATACGGTAAATTTGACGCGCGCGATGACGGGGGTGGAGAGTGGTCGGTGCCACGTGGCAACTGGCTGCTGCCCCCCAATCATGAGCTGTCTCCGTCGATTATTGCCAAGGCGATTGCCAAGCGCCTGGCCAAACACCCCTTGCCCGAAGAGGTTCAGGCTCGCATCAAGGCCCGTATTGCCGTAATTGAGGCCAAGGAAAAAGAAAACCAGCGCCTGTCGGTCGTGGTGGAACGCAAGCCCTGGTTCTGCTCGGGCTGCCCGCACAACACCTCTACCCGGGTGCCCGAAGGTTCCCGTGCCGTGGCCGGCATTGGCTGCCATTACATGACCATCTGGATGGATCGCGACACGAACACCTTCTCGCAAATGGGAGGAGAAGGCGTGGCCTGGATCGGGCAAAAAGCCTTCACCGAAACCAAACATATTTTTGCCAACCTGGGCGACGGCACGTATTTTCATTCGGGGATTCTGGCCATTCGTGCCGCGATTGCGGCCAAGGCCAACATTACCTACAAAATCCTCTATAACGATGCGGTGGCCATGACCGGTGGCCAGCCCATAGACGGCACCTTGACCGTGCCACAAATCAATGACCAGCTGGTGGCCGAAGGCATTACGCGGGTGGTGATCGTGAGTGATGAGCCTGAAAAATACAAAGGCGTTGTCATGCAGAAGAACCCTGCCGTTTACCACCGGGACCAATTGGATGAAGTGCAAATTGAACTGCGTGACACTGAAGGCACCACGGCACTTATTTATGACCAGACCTGCGCGACCGAAAAACGCCGCCGTCGCAAACGCAACACCTACCCCGACCCGGCACGCCGTGTTTTCATTAATGAAGCGGTTTGCGAGGGCTGTGGCGATTGCAGCGTACAATCCAACTGCCTTTCCGTAGAGCCGCATGACACCCCCATGGGTACCAAGCGACGCATCAACCAGTCCAGCTGCAACAAGGACTTTTCCTGCCTGAAAGGCTTCTGCCCCAGCTTTGTAACGGCTGAGGGCGCCCAGGTACGCAAGCCGGCCGTCAACGTCAGCAATGTGGAAAAGAAAGAAGGCGGCATTCCCCTGCCTGCCGAATGCCGTCTTGAACGCCCCTGTAATATCCTGGTACCCGGCGTGGGTGGCACTGGCGTAGTCACCATTGGTGCACTGCTGGGCATGGCAGCCCATATTGAAGGCAAAGGCGTCAACGTGCTGGACGTAACCGGTCTGGCACAAAAAGGCGGTGCCGTGGTCAGCCATATCCAGATTGGCAACCACCCTTCCGACCTGCATGCCACCCGCATTGGCATGGGCGAGGCCGACCTGATCATTGCCTGTGATGCGATTGTGGCCGCATCCAAGGACATCACCTCCAAAACACGTAGTGGTGTAACTTTTGCTGCCGTCAACAGCGCCAAATCACCCACCGCCGAGATGTTCAAAGATCCGAAATGGCGCTATCCCAGCGCAGCCACCGCCCACGAATTGACAGAGATTCTGGGCCCGGATCATTGTGAATTCCTGGATGCCAACGGATACGCCGTGATGCTGCTGGGTGATGCCATTTTTGCCAACCCCTTGTTAATGGGCTATGCCTGGCAAAAAGGTAAAATCCCGCTTAAGCTGGAAAGCATCCTGCGGGCCATAGAACTGAATGGCGTTGCCGTCCAGAAAAACCTGGATGCCTTCGAATGGGGTCGCTACCTGGCCCACCACGGCACCGCTTCACTGCCACTTAACGGGCAGCAACGCCAGGAAACCGGAGTTTTGGTGAACATGCCCGAAAGCCTGGACAAGCTGATTGCCCGCCTTGAAACCCATCTGACCCATTACCAGAACAAAAAATATGCCCGCCGTTTTACCGAAGCGGTAAGCCATATCCGCAAACTGGAACAGGGTCTGGGGGTGGGTTCGCAACAACTGACCGAAGCGGTGGCACGCAACCTGGCCAAACTCATGAGCTACAAGGATGAATATGAAGTGGCCCGGCTGTATGCCGACCCCGCTTTCCTGAACCAGTTACGCCATGAGTTTGAAGGCGAGCCCGGCAAGGACTACCAGCTGAACTTTCATCTGGCCCCGCCCTCATTCAGCAAGAAAGACAAGCATGGCCACCTGATCAAGAAAAAATACGGCCCATGGATGATGAAGGCCTTTGGCTTGCTGCAACACTTCAAGGGCTTGCGTGGCACAGGATTGGACCCGTTTGGAAAAACCGAAGAACGCAAAATGGAGCGGCAGTTAATTGAAGACTACCTGGACATGCTGCGCAACTTTGGTTCAAGCCTGAACGAAAACAACCTGGATATCGCCATTGCCCTGGCCCGCCTGCCCGATGATATTCGTGGTTATGGGCATATTAAAGAAAACAATATGCGCAAGGTGGCTGCCAAAAAAGAGCGATTGCTGAAAGATTATGAAGCGGCATCGCTAAGCAAGGTGGCATAAAAACGGCTTTACCGGAAAAATCCATATTTCCGGTAAAGCACTTATAATGCACTGAGATGTCTGGCTCTTGCCAAAGTCCAGTCGCCCTCAATCCGAAAGCCTGCCAGTCATCCACACACAGACAGGTTTTCCCTGTTTAACACAAAGGACAACCATGAAAACAAAACCTGTACTTGAGCACGCTGACGTCAAAAAAATATTGGCTGCCGCCGTTGCCCATGCCCAAAAAAACAATTGGCCAGTCACCATTGCGATTGTGGATGATGGCGGACATTTGCTGGGTCTTGAACGCCTGGACGGTGCTGCGCCCATTTCAGCGCATATTGCCCCCGCCAAGGCAAAAACGGCGGCACTGGGTCGCCGTGAGTCCAAGGGTTACGAAGAAGTCATCAATCATGGCCGTTATGCCTTTTTATCGGTTCCCGTGCTGGAAGGCATGCTTGAGGGTGGCGTTCCAATCGTTATTAACGGTGCATTTATCGGTGCCGTCGGTGTTTCGGGCGTAAAATCCGATGAGGATGCGCAAATTGCCAGGGCTGGTATAAATGCCCTGGCACAACCCTGAATAATGTCCTGACGCATCCACCTTGATAAAAAGTCTTATTTTTACGTTCGATAAGGCTCTATTTTGCGTTAAAACAACCCGCATAAAAAAAATGTTTTTTTTTCATTATCGCGGTGCACAATTATTTACCATGTCCTGTCATTTTTTTTTATAATAAAAAAACAAAATTTAATTATTCATAAAAACCTACATAACACCGCAACCATGTCTTATTTTGAACAAACTTTAACAAAACTGCAAAAATCCAGTCCCGGCCAGCCCGAATTTTACCAGGCCGTCCAGGAAGTATTGGAATCCCTTGAACCCCTGTTTGCGAAAGAAAAAAAATATCTTGAGCACAACATTATTGAACGCATCATCGAACCCGAGCGTCAAATCATGTTCCGGGTCGCCTGGATCGACGACCAGGGCAAGGTCCAGGTCAACAAGGGTTATCGCATAGAATTCAATTCAGCCATTGGTCCTTACAAAGGTGGTTTGCGGTTTCACCCCAGCGTTTCCAGTGGCATCATCAAATTCCTGGGTTTCGAGCAAATTTTCAAGAACTCCTTAACCGGACTGGCGATTGGTGGCGGCAAGGGGGGTAGCGATTTTGACCCGAAAGGCAAGTCCAATAACGAAATCATGCGCTTCTGCCAGTCGTTCATTAACGAGCTGTATCGTCACATTGGCCCCACCACCGACGTTCCTGCCGGCGATATTGGCGTTGGCGGTCGTGAAATTGGTTATATGTTTGGCCAGTACAAACGGCTTACGGGTCGCTATGAAGGTGTTTTCACCGGTAAAAAAATTCCCTGGGGCGGCTCACTGGCCCGCACCGAGGCAACCGGCTATGGCACGGTCTACTTTGCCCAAAACATGCTAACCAACAACGGTCAGGCCCTTGAAGGCAAAACCTGCGTAGTATCGGGCGCCGGTAACGTTGCCATCTACACGATCGAAAAACTGTACCAGAACTGCGCCCTGCCCGTTACCTGCAGCGATTCACGCGGCTTTATTTACCACAAGTCAGGCATAAATCTTGAAACGCTTAAACAGCTTAAAGAAGTTGAAAGCGCCTGCCTGTCGAAATATGCAGAAATTCACACTGATGCGGTTTACACCCCGGTTTCCAGCTATCCTGCCGGCCGTAATGCGGTCTGGTCGGTTCCCTGCGACCTGGCTTTCCCTTGCGCCACCCAAAACGAGTTAAACCAGGCAGATGCCCATGAGTTGCTTAAAAACGGTTGCATCCTGGTGGCTGAAGGCGCCAATATGCCCTCTACCCCCGAGGCCGTAGAAGCCTTCCTGGGGGCAAAAATCATGTATGCGCCCGGCAAGGCAGCCAATGCAGGTGGTGTTGCCACCAGCCAGCTTGAAATGGCCCAAAACGCCAGCATGATCCAATGGAGCTTTGAGGAAGTGGATGTTCGCCTGAAAACCATCATGAAAAACATCTACCTGACTGCTTCAGAAACCGCCCAGGAATTTGGCCAGCCCCACAACCTGGTGCTGGGTGCCAACATTGCCGGTTTCCGCAAAGTGGCAGATGCCATGATTGACCAAGGCGTTGTTTAACAGCGGCACTGCCACAGTTCCCACGCGGGAGCGTGGGAACCAGCAAAGAGCGGTACTGTCCCCCCGTTCCCACGCAGGAGCATGGGAACCAGCAATGCTCTGAACCACTCGTTCCCACGCTCCCGCGTGGTAACGAGTACCACAGAACCTGGCTGTCATTAAGCCTTGGATAAAAAAAACGCTATCTTTCGGGATAGCGTTTTTTTATTGACTGCTGCCTGGACGTTCCCACGCGGGAGCGTGGGAACCAGAAATGTTACCATGCGAGAGCGTGGGAGCGAGCCCTTCACTCGCATGGCAACGGGCAATAGCTCATTAAAGGTGATTACTCACCATCAGCCGGGGTTTCTGTAGGCTGAACAGAGCCTTCCAGACCCTCCAGACCACCCAGGGCCTTGGCGGACAGACGCAGACGACCACGATCATCGGCTTCAATCACTTTAACTTTAACTTTCTGGCCAACGGCAAGCACATCGTTGATATTGGCAATACGGTAATTGGCAATTTCAGAAATGTGCAGCAAACCATCGCGACCCGGCAGAATCTGTACAATACCGCCAAAATCCAGCAAGCGCTGAACCGTACCGTCATACACCTGACCCACTTCGACCACAGCAGTCAATTCAGCGATACGACGCTCGGCCTCTTTGGCTTTTTCAAGATCAGCGCTGGAAATAACCACATCACCTTCATCACTGATATCAATATGGCAGCCCGTTTCTTCAGTCAGGGCACGAATGGTCGCACCACCCTTGCCAATCACGTCACGGATTTTATCGGGATTGATTTTCATGGTCAGCATGCGAGGCGCAAAGCTGGACAGTTCGGTACGTGAACCGGTAAGCGCTTCGTTCATTTTGCCCAGAATATGCAAGCGGCCTTCACGGGCCTGCGCCAAGGCAACCTGCATGATTTCCTTGGTAATGCCCTGGATTTTGATATCCATTTGCAAGGCGGTAATACCTTTTTCCGTACCGGCTACTTTGAAATCCATATCACCAAGGTGATCTTCATCACCCAGGATATCGGTAAGAACGGCAAACTTGCCACCGTCCTTGATCAGACCCATGGCAACACCGGCCACGTGATCTTGTACAGGCACACCTGCATCCATCATGGCCAATGAGCCACCACAAACGGAAGCCATGGATGAAGAACCGTTGGATTCGGTAATTTCAGAAACCACGCGAATGGTGTACTGGAAGTCTTCGTGTTTAGGCAAAGTGGCAACCAGTGCACGTTTGGCCAAGCGACCGTGACCGATTTCACGGCGTTTGGGAGAACCGAAACGGCCGGTTTCACCGGTGGCAAACGGAGGCATATTGTAATGCAACATGAAACGGTCGCGGTACTCGCCCATGACCGAGTCGATAATTTGCTCATCTTGTTTGGTACCCAATGTAGCCACCACCAGAGCCTGTGTTTCACCGCGGGTGAACAAGGCACTGCCGTGGGTACGGGGCAAGACACCCAGACGGATACTGATTGGGCGCACGGTGCGGGTATCACGACCATCGATACGAGGTTCGCCATTCAGGATTTGACCACGAACCAGGGCTGCTTCCAGGTCAAACATGATATTTTCAACCGCAACGGTATCAGGCGCTTCTTCATTGCGCTCGGCAGCCTGATCAATTAAGGTCTGCTTGACGCTGGCATACACTTCTTTCAGTTTTTCGGAACGCTCTTGTTTCTGACGAATTTGATAAGCGGCTTTCAGACCATTGGTAGCCAATGCGGTAACTGCGGCAATAAGCGGCTCGTTCTTGGGAGCAGGTTCCCAATCCCACTCAGGCTTGCCTGCTTCCTCAACCAATTCGTGAATGGCATTGATAGCCACCTGCATTTGCTCGTGACCAAACACCACGCCACCGAGCATGATTTCTTCACTTAATTGCCGGGCTTCTGATTCAACCATCAATACGGCCGATTCGGTACCGGCAACCACCAGATCCATCTTGGAGTCCTGGAGCTGGGAAACGGTTGGGCTTAACACGTACTGCTCATTGATATAGGCAACACGGGCCGCACCGATAGGACCATTGAACGGGATACCGGAAATAGACAAGGCAGCCGATGCACCAATCATGGCAACAATATCGGGATCAATTTCAGGATCTACGGACAGGACATGGATGATAACCTGAACGTCATTATAGAAACCTTCAGGGAACAAGGGACGCAGTGGGCGGTCGATCAGGCGGGATGTCAGGGTTTCTTTTTCTGAGGGTTTGCCTTCACGCTTGAAGAAACCACCGGGAATGCGACCGGCTGAATAGGTTTTTTCTACATAATCAACCGTTAGGGGGAAAAAGTCCTGGCCTGCTTTAGCCTGTTTGGCTGCCACAACGGTGGCCAGCACAACGGTATCGCCCATGGATGCAACAACGGCACCCGAGGATTGACGGGCGATCTCACCCGTTTCCAGAACAACAGTATGGGCACCATACTGAAATGACTTGGTCACTTTATTAAACATTTGTATTCCTTACAATAATTATTTGCCCGTTCACCACAAAAATGCACCATGATCCCATGCATTTAAATTTGGCAAATAAACAACAATAAAAAAACCGTGCACAGTACCAAAATAGTACTGTGCACGGTTTTATCCTTGGGCAAAAACCCCAAAAATCACTTACGCAGACCGAGTTTTTCGATAAGAGCGCGGTAAGAATCAGGGTTACGGCCTTTCAGGTAATCGAGCATTTTGCGGCGGCGGCTAACCATGCGCAGCAAACCGCGACGTGAGTGATGGTCTTTCATGTGTGTTTTGAAGTGACCGGTCAACTCATTGATGCGTGCAGTCAACAAAGCAACCTGAACTTCAGGAGACCCTGTGTCGCCTGCCTTACGGGCAAATTCTGAAACGATTTCTGATTTTTTGATATCTGATACTGACATAATAGTTCCTCTGGGACATGCGGTAACACTGAGGGGCATTACCGTGAATTACCATTAAAAATTAAATAAAATATAACAATGCCTGTGCGATAAAGGTATCATCAATACCAGTTTCATACACCTGCAAGAGCTAAGTAGAGCATTATAACTGATTCCACCAAATAATGCCCAATTTATCTTCGGCAACAAAAAGGAAATCAAAATGTTTACTCTGTCACAACAAAAGTGGATTAAACCAACCCTGCTGGCCTGCTCCCTGCTGGCACTTTCGGCCTGCACCACTTATCGGGACATCCCGCCCAACAGCCCCCTTGGCCTGGTCGAAAACCAGCTGGGTTCACCCAATTACCGCTGTACCCTGCCTGATGGCCGTCAAAGACTGGTCTGGAGCCAGCAGCCTATGGGACAATACGCCTATGGTGCCAATGTCAACCAGGATGGCCTGATAGACAAACTCCAGTCCTTGCTGACCGATGCGCATTTCAAGCGACTTAACGAAGGTCGCTGGACACCCGCTGATGTCGCCTGTGAATTTGGCCCACCCGCTGAAATAGACCGGACTGGCCTGGGTGAAAAAAATGAAGTCGTCTGGACTTACCGCTACAAACAAAGCAATGTCTGGAATTCAGTCATGTATGTTTATTTCGGACGCGATGGCGAGGCTGTGACCCATTACCATTCAGGCCCCGATCCCCGCTATGAGCGCTGGTTCTACGATTAAACGGGCGGATCATCGGGGTTATGACGGCTGTCGTAACGCTGGCGGATTTTACGCCAGCGCACATACCAAATGCCCCAACCTGACAAACCATAAATGACAAACAGCCCAAACAGTACAATCGGAGGATCAGCCGACACAACGGCAAAAACCAATACAACCGCCAGCATAATGGTGGCCGGTGACAGTTTTTTCTCGAGAGTCATTGACTTGCCACTGAAAAATGGCGCATTCGACACCATGGTAATACCGGTATAAGTGGTAATTGCAAAAGCAATCCAGGCCTGGAACTCGTAGTTGGGAATTTTATTATCCACGGAAAGCCAGACAAATCCGGCCACCAGGGCGGCTGCCGATGGGCTGGGCAAACCTTGGAAAAAACGACTGTCCACCACCGCGATATTGGTATTGAAACGGGCCAGTCGAATAGCTGCTCCAGCCACATAAATAAAAGCGGCAATCCAGCCCCAACGGCCAATATCCTGCAGCAGGTACTCATACATCACCAAGGCGGGCGCCACCCCAAAAGAAACAATATCTGACATGGAGTCATATTGCTCGCCAAAGGACGACTGCGTATTGGTCATCCTGGCCACCCGGCCATCCATGGCATCCAGCACCATGGCGGCAAAAATGGCAATGGCCGCCACCTCAAACTGGCCATTCATGGCCTGCACAATGGCATAAAACCCGGCAAACAAATTGGCGGTGGTAAAAGCATTAGGCAGGAGGTAAACACTGCGACGGCGTTGGAGATCATTCATGATGTTTTACTATTCAGCAGGTAAATCGGCCAGGGCCGTGCTGGTGGCACTGACTTTATCACCAATAACAACTCTTGGACGGGAGCCCAAAGGCAGATAAACGTCTACCCGGGAGCCAAAACGGATAAAACCGTAACGCTGGCCACGCTTGAGCTCATCACCCTGTTTTGCATAACATAAAATACGCTTGGCAACCAGACCGGCCACCTGCACAGCGGTAACGGTGCGTCCGTCGGGCGTTTCAAGCACCATGGCGTTACGTTCGTTTTCCAGCGAGGCCTTATCGAGGGCGGCATTAAAAAACTTGCCTGAAAAATACTGGACTTTTTTAACCGTACCATCAACAGGAGAGCGGTTGGAATGCACATTGAAGACATTCATGAAAACACTGATTTTGATGGCATCGCGCTGCGCATAAATATCATACACCTCTTCAACCGCCACAATGCGCCCATCGGCCGGTGACAACACCAAATTGTCCCCCTCCGGAGCGACCCGCTGTGGATCACGGAAAAACTGCAAGACAAACAGGGCAATAATCCAGAACGGAATGGAAACGGCAAAAGACCAGAGCGAAACGATCAGAGCGGCGACAATGGAAATTGCCAGAAAGGGCCAACCCTCTTTGGCAATTATGGGATGAGGGTAATGAGGTTTATTCATTCGATTTTTCAAGCAAGGCAAATAATAATAATTGCCCATTGTAATAAAAATAAATGCTTCGCGTACAAACAAAAAACCCAAGCCCGTATATAACAGGATTGGGTTTCTTGATTATTGAACCATTGTATTGACAGCCCCACTGCCCAGAAAGGAAAACAGGGCTGCCAGACAAGCATTAAACGCGTTCGATAATAACGGCAGCACCCTGGCCAACACCAATACACATGGTGCACAAGGCATAACGGCCACCAGTGCGTTGCAGCTGATACATGGCAGTGGTTACCAGGCGGGCACCTGATGCACCCAAGGGGTGACCCAGGGCAATGGCGCCACCATTGGGGTTCACGTGCTCGGCATCATCGGCCAGGCCCAGGTCACGGGTAACGGCCAATGCCTGTGCGGCAAATGCTTCGTTCAACTCGATCACATCCATTTGATCAAGAGTCAAACCTGCTTTGTCCAATACCTTGCGAATGGCAGGTGCAGGACCAAAACCCATGATGCGTGGCGCAACACCGGCGGTTGCCATGGCAACCACACGTGCTTTAGGGGTCAGGCCGTATTTTTTGACGGCTTCGTCAGAAGCCAGCAACACGGCACATGAACCGTCGTTAACACCCGAGGCGTTACCGGCAGTCACTGACCCCCCCTGACGAACCACACCTTTCAGTTTGGCCAGTGTTTCGGCTGTGGTGGCACGTGGGTGCTCATCGGTGTCAAAAATTTTAGGATCGGCTTTTTTCTGGGGAATGGAAACCGGGATGATTTCTTCCTTGAAAACACCTTCTGCAATCGCACGTGCGGCACGTTGCTGGCTACGCAGGGCGAAAGCATCCTGGTCTTCACGGGAAACCTTGAAATCATCAGCGACGTTTTCAGCCGTTTCAGGCATGGAGTCAATGCCGTACTGCTCTTTCATCTTGGGATTGACAAAACGCCAGCCAATAGTGGTGTCTTCAATTTTGGCAGTCCGTGAAAAAGCGGTTTCGGCCTTACCCATGACGAATGGAGCACGTGACATGCTTTCAACACCACCGGCAATCATCAGGTCAACTTCACCGGATTTGATCGCACGGGCAGCGGTACCAATCGCATCAAGACTGGATGCGCACAAACGGTTCAGGGTGGCACCGGGCACTTCAACCGGCAGACCGGCCAGCAAACCGGCCATACGGGCCACGTTACGGTTATCTTCACCCGCCTGGTTGGCACAACCGTAAATAATATCGTCCAGTTCGGCCCAGTTGATGGAAGGATTACGCTCTACCAGCGCCTTGATGGGCAAGGCAGCCAGGTCATCGGTACGAACGGTAGACAGACTGCCGGCGTAACGGCCGATAGGAGTACGAACGGCATCACAAATATATGCATTAGTCATTTTGCTGATTTCCAGAAAAAGATAAAAAAATTAAAAACGATTAGAAAATGAGTTTCGCACCTGTGCGAGCCTGCAAGTCCTCATCACTGATATCCACCAGCTTTTCAATAACCTTGACACCCTCGGGGGTAATCTCAAGCACGGCGATATCGGTATAAATACGGCTGACCACACCCAGGCCGGTAACAGGCAAGGTACATTTTTCAAGAATTTTGGGAGAACCGTCTTTGGAGTTGTGCTCCATCAGGATATACACTTTCTTGGCACCTACGGCCAGATCCATGGCACCACCGACTGCCGGAGGCTCACCGGGACGACCCAGCGACCAGTTGGCCAGGTCACCATTGGCGGCAACCTGCATGCCACCCATGATACATAAATCAAGGTGACCGCCACGCATGATGGCGAAAGAATCCACGTGATGGAAGAAAGAGCCGCCTGTTAGCAGGGTTACCGGCTGTTTACCGGCGTTGATCAACTCAAAATCCTCTTCCCCTTCAGGCGGGGTTGGGCCCATTCCCAGAATACCGTTTTCGCTATGCAGCAACACTTCATCTTCAGGGTTAAGGTAATTGGCCACCAGGACGGGAATACCAATTCCCAGGTTTACATAGCTGCCAGGAGGAATATCTTTTGCCAGGCGTTCCGCCATTTGCTCGCGTGTGAACTTTTCCATTTTATTGTTTTCCTTAGCTAGAGATATGAGGATTTTCAACCTGAACCACGCGGTTCACGAAAATGCCCGGTGTAATGATATGCTCGGGATCCAGTTCACCCAGTTCAACAATTTGCTTAACCTGAACAATGGTGGTTTTGGCCGCCTGACACATGACCGGACCAAAATTGCGTGCTGCCTTGCGATACACCAGGTTCCCCCAGCGGTCACCCTTTTCGGCCAGGACAAATGCAAAATCACCGTGAATGGGATATTCAAACACATAGTGCTGACCATTGATTTCGCGGGTTTCCTTGCCTTTGGCCAAATCGGTACCGTAGCTGGTACGGGTATAGAAACCACCTAAACCGGCACCGGCTGCGTGCAGACGCTCGGCAATCGTACCTTGTGGCACACACTCGAGCTCGATCTTACCGGCCTTGTATTTCTCATTGAAAACATTCGAATTGGATGACTTCGGAAATGAACAGATGATTTTGCGAACGCGATCTGCCTTAATCAGGGCTGCCAGACCGGTCTCAAAGTTACCCGCATTGTTATTGACAACCGTCAGATCACGGGCACCCTGGTCAATAAGGGCGTGAATCAATTCGGTCGGATGACCGGCACCGCCGAAACCGCCAATCAGGACGGTAGCGCCGTCAAATACGTCCGCGACAGCTTCTTCAACGCTGCCACAAATTTTATTTATCATATCTAAAGCCTTAAGTTTACGACTAATGAAAATGTGATCAATCAGCACAAAGGCAGCCTGATTTTTACACCGTAGCAATTAATCCCGAATGGCCATTTGCGTGCCATTCGGGATATCAGTACTGTCTTTGAGATCGTTAATTTTAACGTATCCTGTCGTACTAATTGCTTACTTCAGGGGTTCGTTGGATTCTGCATGTTTTTCAAGCAACGGAGAAACCTGCCAGAACCTGGCTTCTGCTTCGGAAGCAGCGGCAAACCGCTTGATGGCCCGTACGACATTAAACAGGCCAACCTGCTGTGCATAGTGCATTGGGCCGCCACGATGAGCCGGGAAACCATAGCCGTTCAGGTAAACAACGTCAATGTCGGAAGCACGCAGGGCAATGCCCTCTTCCAGAATCTTGGCACCTTCATTAACCAGCGCGTAAACGCAGCGGTTAACAATTTCCTGGTCACTGACCTCACGCGGTGTGATACCACGGGCTTCGCGGAATTCCCTGACAATGTTCTCAACCACTGGATCAACAATAGGCGTACGGTTACCAGCCTCATATTTGTACCAGCCCGCACCGGTTTTCTGGCCAAAGCGGCCCGCTTCACAAATGCGGTCGGCCACCACCGGCACATAGGCTTCAGGATTGGCTTCTGCACGACGCTTGCGCACGGCCCAGCCAATATCCAGACCGGCCAGATCGGCAACACGGTATGGACCCATGGCAAAACCGAAGTTCTCAAGGGCTTTATCAATTTGTGAAGGTGATGCACCGGCCAGCATGGCGTTATCGGCCGCATCACGGTAGGCATACAGCATGCGGTTGCCAATAAAGCCATCACAAACACCAGAGACCACCGGTTTTTTACCGATTTTCTTGCCCAGTGCAATGGATGTGGCCAGCACATCTTTCGCGGTTTTTTCACCACGCACGATTTCCAGCAATTTCATGACGTTGGCAGGACTGAAAAAGTGCAGGCCAATGACATCTTCGGGGCGGCTGGTAAAACCGGCAATCACGTTAAGGTCAAGGGTAGAGGTGTTGGAAGCCAGGATGGCGCCTTTTTTCATGACACGGTCCAACTCTGAAAATACGGCTTTTTTGACATCCATGTTTTCAAATACCGCTTCAATCGCCAGGTCGACATCGGCAAAATCATCGTAGCTAAGGGTGGTTGACAGCAATGCCATTCTTTCTTCAACCTGTTCTGCCGTAATACGACCTTTTTTCATGGTGTTTTCGTAGTTGCGGCGAATGGTGGCCACACCACGGTCCAGGGCTTCCTGCTTCTGCTCGAGCAACACCACCGGAATACCGACGTTCAGGAAGTTCATGCTGATACCGCCACCCATGGTACCGGCACCAATCACACCCACTTTTTCAACCTTGCGCAACAAGGTATCGGCGGGCACGTCAGGAATCTTGGTGGCCGCACGTTCGGCACTGAAAATATGACGCATGGCCGCAGACTCGGGAGAGCTCATGAGCTGCAGGAACAATTCACGCTCGTATTTCAGACCTTCATCGAATGACATGAAAACACTGGCTTGTACCGCATCCAGGCATTTGAGCGGAGCGATTTGGCCTTTCTTGCCATTTTCAAGCTTCTCACGGGCGGCATCAAGGATTTCACGGGCACCCTCGGGGCTGATTTCAATATCACGCACACGCTTGAGCGGCAGATTTTGTGCAACCACTTCTTTGGCAAAAGCGATGGCAGCATCAACCACGTCAGTTTCAACCACTTTATCAAGCAAAGCGGTATCGGCCAGCGCCTTGGCCTTGATGATTTGCCCGGTGGTAATCATGTGCAAGGCTTTTTCCAGCCCGACCACACGTGGCAGGCGTTGTGTACCACCCGCGCCAGGCAACAGGCCCAGCTTCACTTCAGGAAGACCGATTTGCGCATGGGCTGCGGCCACACGGTAGTGGGCACCCAGGGCCAGCTCAAGGCCACCGCCCAGGCAAACGCCATCAATGGCGGCCACAACCGGCTTGGTGACATTTTCAAGTACTTCAATCACGACGCGCAGAATGGGTTGCTGCAAAACCTTGGGGGTGCCAAATTCGGTCACATCGGCACCACCTGAAAACGCGCGTGCGGAACCGGTAATGACAATGGCATCAACCCCACTGTCCGCTTCGGCCTGATCAACAAAAACAACCAGGCTTTTCCTGAGCTCGTAGCTCATTCCATTGACGGGAGGGTTCTGAAACGTAATTAAAGCTACACGATCTTTAATTTCATAAGTTGCGTGACTCATTCTTAATCTGGCTCCAAAGGGCTATTCAAACTACTTTGTTATTAACAATTCCGCAATGCGGAAATAACGGATTCCAATAATAATACACCATATTATTCGCCAAATACCTTATTCTTAATGATATGCCGGTTAAAACACGATGCTTTTAATGAGGGCGAATTCAAGGTATGATAATTCCATTTTAAAGATTTTCATTTTGCAATGCAGAATTACCTATTCTTCTTAAACTCTACAGAGATATAACCATGGATATCAATTTCAATGCGGAACAGCTCGCGTTCCGGGAAGAAGTCAGGACTTTCCTGAAAAATAACGTCAGTGACAGTATCAGGGCAAAAATTTTCAACTGCGAACCGCTAGGCAAACAGGAGCGGGTGGAATGGCAAAAAACCTTATACCGTCAGGGCTGGGGCGCACCCGCCTGGCCGGTTGAATATGGTGGCACTGGCTGGGATGCCGTGCAACGTCATATTTTTGAAGAAGAATGTGCCACTTATGGTGCACCTGAGCAGCTGTCTTTCGGGCTGAAAATGGTGGCACCGGTTATCCAGAAATATGCCTCACAGGAAATCAAGGACCGTTTCCTGCCCCGTATTATTTCAGGCGAAGACTGGTGGTGCCAGGGATATTCCGAACCCGGCGCCGGCTCGGATCTGGCCTCTTTGAAAACCACTGCCGTGCGCGATGGCGATCACTACATCGTGAATGGCCAAAAAACCTGGACCACCCTGGCCCAGCACGCCGACTGGATTTTCTGTCTGGTGCGCACCGACCCTGAAGTACGCAAACAGGCGGGTATTTCCTTTTTGCTGATCGATATGAAAACCCCCGGCATTACCGTACGCCCCATCATTATGCTGGACGACGGACACGAAGTGAACGAAGTATGGTTTGAAAACGTAAGAGTGCCCGTTTCCAATTTGGTGGGCGAAGAAAACCAGGGCTGGACTTACGCCAAATTCCTGCTGGGCCATGAACGTACCAATATTGCCCGGGTTGGCCGCTCCAAGGCCGCACTGGCCCGCGTTAAGGAAATGGCCCGCAAGCAGCCTGGCAATAATGGCAAACCGCTCATTGAAGATCCGCGTTTCCGTGACCGTCTGGCCCAGATTGAACTGGATCTGATGGCGCTGGAAATCACCAACCTGAAAGTGGTGTCGGCCGATGGCAAGCAGCACACACCCGGCCCTGAGGCATCCATTCTTAAGGTAAAAGGCTCCGAAATTCAACAGGACATCGCTGAACTGGCCTCACTGGCCTTGGGCAATTACGCACCTGCCCATATTATGGATTCTTCCCATGAAGATATCAGCAGCGCATTCCCGGCCGATTTTTATCATTTAACGGGCAATTCGTTCAACGTACGCAAAACAACCATTTATGGCGGTTCAAGTGAAGTGCAAAAATCCATTATTTGCCGGATGATTCTTGGCCTGTAAGGCATAACGGCGATATTGAACCCACTTACCTGAACTTAGTAAACGAATATCTGGAGCTTTTCCATGGATTTTAATTTCACAGAAGAACAGCTGGCGCTGGAAGATACCATCAGCCGGTTTATTAACAAAGACTATGCTTTTGAAGCAAGAAGAAAACTGGTCGCCAGTGAAGAGGCCTATGACCGCAATGCCTGGAATACCTACGCCGAGCTGGGTATTTTGGCCCTGCCTTTTCATGAAGACCTGGGTGGCCTGAACGGTACACCACTGGATACATATCTGGTCATGAAAGCGCTGGCTCCCGGCTTGATTTTAGAGCCTTATGTCAGCACCGTAGTGCTTTCAGGCGGTCTGATTAACGCGTTGGGTACGGCAGAGCAAAAAGAAACACTCATTGCCGGAATTGCCGACGGCTCTGTCACCTATGCCTTTGGCCATTACGAACCCGACTTCCGTTACCTGGAAAAAATGGTGTCCACCAGCGCCACAAAATCGGCCAACGGTTGGGTACTTAGCGGACAAAAAGCCATGGCCATCGACGCCCCCAGTGCCAGCCAGCTTTTGGTATCAGCCCGCACCAGTGGTGCAACCGGCGATGAGGAAGGCATTAGCGTTTTCCTGCTGGACCCTGCCACTCCCGGCGTAACACTGAAAACCTACAAAACCCACGATGGCCATTATGCCGCTGATATCGTGCTGGACAATGCCGAAGTGCCTGCCAGCGCCCTGCTTGGTGAAGAAGGCAAGGCCCTGCCCGCGATTATGGATGCAATTGCCCAAACCAACGTGGCCTTGTGCGCCGAACTGGTTGGGTTAATTAAAGCTTTGAATGATGCCACCCTTGAGTATTTAAAAACCCGCAAGCAGTTTGGCGTGGCGATTGGCACGTTCCAGGCTTTGCAACACCGCATGGCTGATATGGCGATTGCCGCCGAGCAGGCAAACTCAATGGCACTGCTGGCCGCGATCGAGATGCAGAACAAAAGCCTGCAGCACCGGATTTTCAAGGCATCAGGCGCGAAAGCTTATATTAGCAAACTGGCTCGCAAGGTTAGCCAGGAAGCGGTGCAGATGCACGGTGGCATGGGGGTTACCGATGAGCTGAATGTGGCGCATTTTTTCAAGCGTGTGAATTTGATTAACACGATGTTTGGCGATCACGATTTCCATATGCAACGCTATAGTGATATGCTTGACGTCCCTTTGAATTAATTTTTTAAATACTAATAAAACCATGAGCAATCACGATATTCCCAGCGGGTTCCGTTTGTTGAACAGGAACAGCCCTTTTTCAGATTTGACGGGCCCTTATTATGAGCAGGTTGATGAGAATGGCAAACATACTGTTTTAGGTATCCGCCTGACTCACGAGCATTTGAATAAGATCGGGGTGGCCCATGGTGGCACGATGATGACGATTGCCGATAATGCTTTCGGTGATGCGATTTTGGCTCATTACGACCATCCGGTGGCTTTTGTGACGGTGACGCTGAATAGTGAGTTTATGTCACCGGCCAAAGCCGGCGATTGGGTGGAGGCACGGGTCAAGATTCATCGTGCCGGCAAACGGATGATTTTTGCCAGCTGTGCATTAACGGTTGAAGGCAAGAATGTGTTCAACGCCAGCGGCGTGTTTTCGCTGATTGAAAAGCGCCCAGCTTAAACCGCTTACACCCTCGCTCCCACGCGGGAGCGAGATGTGCCCCCCTACACCTGCCCCATGGATTCTTTCAGCCGCTGCACAATTCCCTGCAACCGCGGACGGACTTCTTCAAGTAAAAAATCGGCAGACAAGCTAAAGGAAGGCCCACCGCAGCTAAGTGCCATGATGGGGTAATTGGGGCCCAAATTCACACCCACCGCAATCGCATTCACGTCTTTTAACCAATCACCAAAAGAGCACGTGCACCCCAGGCGCTCATAATCCCGCATTGCCTGGTTAATCCCGTCAATAATCGCCTCACTTGACTGCTCATCCAGCTCTTGCACTCGCTCTATAATCTCGTTACGCTCGGCCAGGCTTGACTCAGCCAGATACGCTCTTCCCATGGATGACGTGGCAATCGGAATACGGGCACCCACATCAAGGCTGAGCGTAAGCGCCGAGCGGCTGCGGCAGTTTTCTATATACAGCATGGAAAGCCGGTCACGCGCGCCCAACGTTACCATACCCTGGGAAAAATCGGCTACCTCTTGCATCAGCGGACGCGCCAGCTGACGAATATCCAGCTTGGCCAGCATCCCCACGCCCAATGACAGGGTAGCCATACCCAAACGGTATTTTCCACTGGTTTCATCCTGGGTTAAATAACCCAGTTTAATCAAGGTGGAGGTAAGCCGTGAAACCGTTGACTTGGGCAAACCGCAGCGCTGGGCAATTTCCTGGTTGCTCAGCACCTTGTTGCCTGAACGGAAACACGCCAGGACTTCAAGACCGCGGGCCAGAGCAGTCACAAAATGACGGTCATCTTTATATTTTTGTATAACCGAATCAGTCAGGCTTACTGAGCTGTTGGTACGCTTGGATAGTGTCATGTTCTTTTATTTATAGTCAGCATCTTTTATGAGTTTTCATTTGGTAATAATTGGCCTTGGCATATATGGCAGGAAAGCCTGAGCCTTCCCCTGTTACCAAGGCCGATCATTTGCCATGAATGCTACCATACCGGATCAATAATGAAAATATATTTTGCCATGCGGAATAAAGGGCCTTTACGCTAAAACATTTTACACCCGCCTTCAACTTCATCCCAACCGATTAAGGCATTCACCAAATCTGATTAGCACAGGGTAGCGTTACCCGTTAAAATCAACTATTGGAATAGCGTATTGAATCAGGCCAGGTGCCTGGTGAGATAACTTTCCGGCCCAATTCCATACCGCATAGCAAAACAACAACTTCATTCAGAGGCATATACAATGGCACACCCTATCGTTGAAAAACTTCACCAGCAAATGACATTACCCGTTATTTGTTCACCCATGTTCATCGTTTCAAGCCCCACCCTGGTGATTGAGCAGTGTAAAAGCGGTGTTATTGGGTCTATGCCAGCCTTAAATGCCCGCCCTTCCGAGCTGCTTGATGACTGGCTGGCGCAAATCAGTGAAACCCTTGACGATGTGCGCAGCAAGGAACCCGGTCGCAAAGTGGCACCTTACGCCATCAACCAGATCATTCACGCTTCCAATGACCGGCTTGATAACGACATGCAAACCTGCGCCAAACATAAGGTTCCCATGATTATTACCAGCCTGCGCGCGCCCGATGACGTGGTCAAGCACGTGCACGAGTGGGGCGGTTTGGTTTTCCATGACGTAACCACCATTCGCCATGCAGAAAAAGCCCTGGAGGCCGGTGTGGACGGCCTTATCCTGGTGGCCAGTGGCGCGGGTGGCCATGCCGGCAAACTCAGTCCCTTTGCCATTTTGCCCGAAGTGCGCAAGTTCTTTGATGGCCCCATCGCCCTTTCCGGCTCCATTACCAATGGCAGCAGCGTTCTGGCCGCCCGGGCCCTGGGTGCGGACTTTGCCTATATTGGCACACGCTTTATTGCCAGCCATGAAGCCAATGCCGATGAACGCTACAAAAAAATGATTGTGGAATCGTCAGCCAAGGATATTTTATACACCCCGTTTTTTACCGGCATTCCCGGCAACTATCTCATTCCCAGCATCGTTGCATCAGGCCTGAATCCCGAAAGTCTGACCGAAGAAGAAAAACTGGCCACCAACTTTGGTTCTACCCGGGTCAAGCCATGGAAAGATATTTGGGGTGCAGGCCAGGGGGTCGGCAGTATTGATGCGGTTGAAAGTGCGGCCGACATCGTTAAAAACATGAAGCGGGAATATGACGCTGCCCGTCAGCGCATTATGGCAGAACTGTAACTTTTATGCTCATGCCCCTCACACCACTGTCACTCCTACCCCTGGCAAAGAACCCATGACGCAAACTGTTTTACTTTCCGAGCACAATAAAGTGCTGACGATTACGATTAACCGCCCCGAGCGGCGCAATGCCCTGGATACGGCCACTTATGACGCGCTTACGCAGGCATTTGAATCGACCACCGGACGCAACGACTTGCATGCGATTATTCTGCAAGGTGCCCAGCAATACTTTACCGCCGGCAATGACCTGCGTGACTTCCAAAGCAAGCCCAAAGGCGAAAGTGCGGGCCTGCGTTTTTTAAGGTCCCTGGTTAACACCGATATTCCCGTGATTGCCGCGGTGGAAGGCGCCGCAATTGGCATTGGTGTTACCATGCTAATGCATTGCGATTTTATTATTGCCGCCAGCGACACGACTTTCCGGATTCCTTTTGTACCCTTGGGGTTATGCCCCGAAGGCGCTTCCAGTGTACTATTGGCACAGTATGTAGGTATCCGCAAAGCCAACGAGTGGCTATACCTTGGCCAGCCTTTCACTGCCCAGGAAGCCCTCGAGAGCAACTTCATCAATGAAGTTGTTGCGCCGGGCGAAACGCTGGACAAAGCAAGTAAAATTGCAAATACCATGGCCGCACAGTCTTTGTTATCATTAAAAACCACCAAGTCCCTGTTGAAAAGGACTTTAACCCCATTAATTAACGAATCCCTTGACTGCGAACGTGAAGCCTTTGTCAAGTGCCTTATTTCTGACGAGGCACAGGCGGCATTCCAGCAGTTTTTTACTAAACCAGAGAAGTTGAAATCATGATTAGAGATCAAGAAACCCAGACATTATTAGAGGACAGCCTTCGTCGCTTCATTAACGAAGTACTCGTCCCGGCCGAGGAGCAAGTCGCGGAAACTGATCAAATCCCCGCAGAAATCATTGAGCAAATGAAAGAGCTGGGCCTTTTTGGCCTGACCTTGCCCGAAGAATACGGCGGTCTGGGTTTGACGATGGAAGAAGAAGTGCGCATTGGCTTTGAGCTGGGCCAGACTTCTCCCGCTTTCCGTTCTTATATCGGTACCAACAATGGTATCGGCGGTTCGGGCATTATTATTGATGGTACGCCCGAACAAAAAGAAAAATACCTGCCCCGCATGGCTGCCGGAGAATTGATCGGCTCTTTCGCCCTGACCGAGCCCGAAGCTGGTTCTGATGCCGGCTCACTGCGTACCACAGCGGTTCGCGATGGTGATTTTTATGTATTGAACGGTACCAAACGCTTTATTACCAACGCCCCCCATGCCGGTATTTTCACGGTCATGGCACGCACCTCCACCGAGATCAAAGGTGCCGGTGGCATTTCCGCTTTTATCGTGGAAGCCAACACCCCCGGCTTGTCATTAGGCAAAATCGACAAGAAAATGGGCCAGAAAGGCGCTCACACTTGTGACGTTATTTTTGAAAACTGCCGTATTCCTGCCAGCCAGCTGATTGGTGGCGTGGAAGGCGTTGGTTTCAAAACCGCGATGAAAGTACTGGATAAGGGTCGTCTGCATATTTCGTCTATCGCAACCGGTGCCGCCAAACGGATGTTACGTGATGCGCTGAATTATGCCAAAGAGCGCAAACAGTTTGGTCAGCCTATTGCCAACTTCCAGTTGGTGCAGGGCATGCTGGCAGACAGCAAGGCAGAAATTTATGCGGCCGAGTGTATGATTCTTGACGCGGCACGTCGTCGCGATGCCGGCGAGAATGTATCTGCCCTGGCTTCTTGTGCGAAGTATTTCTCTACCGAGATGTGCTGCCGCGTGGCCGACCGTGCGGTGCAGATTTTTGGCGGTGCGGGTTATGTGTCCGAGTACGGCATTGAGCGTTTCTATCGTGACGTTCGTTTATTCAGATTGTATGAAGGTACTTCACAAATCCAGCAAGTTATTATTGCCAAGGATTTGATCAGAAATGATTCCATCTGATTCTGATCGGATGTATTAACCAGTTTAGATGCACTAACAAGTTTAGATGCACCAATCTGATTGGATGCCCTAACCTGTTTTAGATACCCTAACCTGATTAGATGTTGATGCGCAGTCTGTGACTTCATGTCCAGACTGCGTTTTTCATTCCCCGCCCATAAAGGGGTGGCAAGTGCAGTCCCCTGCAGCGACTTCGGCGCGTAGCGGCGTTGGAGCAAAGGATGCTGCACTTGCCACACCTTTTGCCTAATTTAGAAAGAAATGCTTGTGCCCGTTTTCGGGTACCTAAAAACAAGGGAGCGCAACAAACCTGGATAATACCAGCCAGTCTTCAGTTTGCTGCCAATGGATTTTTAACATACAATCGAATAGCAGGAAGCCAAAATATTTTCAGATATCACGAAGAAAAATAAATCCCCATCAAACAATCTGCAACAACTGGGGCCGCTTATACAGCTGCATCCTGGTAAACGCCACCATCCGCTCAAACAAATCGGGTCTTGCCAGCCGCTTCTGCCACCAGGCCAGCGCCTTGCCCGGTGATTCATTGCGCCAGGCCACATACAGCGTCTCTATCGGCTTCGGAATACTGACCTCCTTTTCAACCAGCAACCGCTGGCGCACCGCTTCTTCGACATAAGGCGCTGGCAAAAAACCAAACCCCAACCCTGCCATTTGATATTCAAACTTGCTTAACAAATTGGGCACCGTAATACTGGACTGCCCCGACAACACCCCGACCGTGCGGGCCGGCAACCTTCGGGCTGAATCCGACACCACAATGGCATGATGTGCCAGTAAATCGGCCTGCGTTAGCGGACGATCCATCTGCGCAAGTGGATGACTGGGTGACACCACAAAACTAAACGGCATCTGCCCGATCAAATGTGTGTGGTACTCGCCACTTAAAGAGATATTGTCAATCGTAACCCCAATAAAAATATCGGTTCTGCCATCCTGAAGCGACTCCCAGGTGCCAGACAGCACCTCTTCTGAAACCCGTATACCCGTTTGACTGGTTTCCTGGTGGAAAGCCTGCAAATCATCCTTCAGACAAAGTGAAGAAAACATAGTATTGACACCAATCCGCAACTCGGTTTCCCACCCACTGGCAACCCTTTTCACCCTGTTTTCAAGCTCGGCCGCAGCCTGCATCAGCACCCTTCCCTCTTTCAGCAACTCGGCACCCGCCCGGGTCAGGCTGATTTTGGGGCCGTTGCGCACAAACAATTTAACATCCAGGTTTTCTTCCAATTTCTGTACCGTATAAGAAACAGCAGAAGGGACGCGAAACAATTCCTTGGCAGCACCGGCAAATGAACCGTGCCGGTCAATTGCATCCAGCAAATTCAAAGCTTCCAGACTGATCTTGAACATGAAAAACCCTTAATCCATTTCGCAACACAGGCCACCAAACCGTTGACCGTTGACCGTTGACCG
>LSQX01014551.1_pt2 | contig 26324 bp, 31 predicted proteins | sample 654561 | NCBI WGS metagenome assembly LSQX01 (sample SAMN04489861, study PRJNA283612) | anaerobic digester metagenome | isolation source: 4 biogas reactors fed with cattle manure at either 37C or 55C with and... | place: Denmark: Kongens Lyngby | collected 2014 | reverse complement strand
ACCCGAATCCAGCGCGGGCCACGCCGATGGATTCCTATTTGGTCTTGCTCCCAGCGGGGTTTACCTAGCCACGGACTGTTACCAGCCGTGCGGTGCGCTCTTACCGCACCTTTTCACCCTTACCGGCACTTGCGTGCTTAGGCGGTATTTTCTGTGGCACTTTCCGTAGACTCGCGTCTCCCAGGTGTTACCTGGCGCTTTGCCCTATGGAGCCCGGACTTTCCTCCCTTCCTTTATCAAAGATAAAGAAACAGCGACTGTTTGACTGACTCTGCTGCGCAAGGGTACGATTCCTTTGCTTTTTGCGCAACCTATATCAATAACACATACCTATAATAACAAGCACGCATGCACCCTGCGCCAGCTAGCCTAATAAAGGCTTCAGTAATATTTCACTTTACCCAGCTTTTCATGCATGCCGTGTCTGACTCAACAATACGTTTTTTTGCGCTCGGAGAGCCCATCGCATGAATGCAATCCTCAATAGCTTAGTCAGTTTGCTAAATATGGAAACCATCGAAGAAAACCTCTTTCGCGGCGCTAGCCAAGATCTGGGTTTTCGCCAGTTATTTGGCGGCCAAGTTTTAGGTCAAGCCCTTTCGGCGGCCAGTAAGACAGTCGACTCAGCACGGCAAGCCAACTCATTACATGGCTATTTTTTACGTGCCGGCGATCCAAACAAACCGGTGGTCTACCAAGTAGAACGGGTGCGCGATGGCGCAACCTTTAGTACAAGGCGTGTAATGGGCATTCAAAATGGTCAGCCTATTTTCGCTTGCAGCGCATCTTTCCATATCCATGAAGAAGGTTTCCGCCACCAGACCTGCATGCCTGATGTCCCGCCCCCAGAAGAGCTCATTCCCGAGCAAGACTTAGCACCACAGTTAGCGCAGGCGCTGAGCGAAGAAAAGCAAATCAAAATGTTGCGCGACAAGCCCATTGAAACGCGTGCAGTTCAAGTACTTGACCCGTTGCACCCAGAAAAAAGCGACCCTATTAAGCAAGTCTGGTTTAAAGCCAACGGTGCATTGCCCGATGACCCAGCGCTGCACAAATACCTGCTGGCTTACGCTTCTGATTTTGGTCTATTGACTACCTCGTTACTGCCACACGGTGCATCGATTTGGCAGCCGCAAATGCAGGTTGCCAGCCTCGACCACGCCATCTGGTTTCACGAAGAAGTGCGTCTCGATGACTGGCTGCTCTACTCAACGGACAGTCCTTGGACTGGAGGCGCTAGAGGCTTTTCACGCGGCAGTATTTTCACCCGTGACGGCAAGCTGGTAGCCTCGGTTGCGCAAGAGGGTCTTGTTCGCGTACGTAACGATTGGCTCAACAAAAGCTGTGCGGAGTAACCAATGAGAAACTTTCTACAGCAATGCCAACACTGGGTGTTCGATATGGACGGCACCCTGACCCTTGCCGTGCATGACTTTGAACACATCCGCCAGCAGCTAGACATCCCGCCGACTGCCGATATCTTAGAACACCTAGCCAGCTTGCCCACAGCTGAAGCACAGGCTAAGCATGCATGGCTACTAGAGCACGAGCATGAACTGGCTGCTAATTCGCAGCCGGCACCAGGGGCACACGAACTGGTAACCCAATTACATCAGGAAGGCCGCCAACTGGCTATATTAACCCGCAACGCACACAGCCTTGTTGAAGTGACGCTGGAGGCCATTGGTTTGAAGCCGTTCTTTCAACCACAAAATATTTATGGCCGCGAACAGGCACAACCTAAGCCCAGCCCTGATGGTATGCTAAAGATCGCACGAAACTGGCAGGTCTGCCCCAGTAAGCTTATTATGGTTGGCGACTTTCATTTCGACTTAACCAGCGCCAAACACGCAGGCGCACGCAGCATTTTAGTAAACACGCCAACCAATCTTTGGCCTAAGCTCACTGACTTATACGTGCCTGATTGCTTCGCGTTGCTGAAGCAGGTTAAACAACCCACTGGATAACAGAGGCTCAATAATGAAGAAGGTGTTTTTGTACTCTGCTGCACTGATCTTCAGTTGTTTGACCTCTTTAACTCACGCACAACAGCCTAAAGAGCTGATCATTGGATTTGATGATTTCCCACCTATCACTTACGTCGATGAGCAGGGCCAAAGCCAAGGTACTGCGCTCAATTACGCGCAACAAGTGCTTGAAGAATTGGGTTACAGGGTTAAGTTTCGCGCCCTGCCTTCTGCTCGCTTATATAAGGAGCTTATCAGTGGCAAAGTCAATATTTGGATGGGCGCTCTGGGCAAATCCGAATTAAAAAACCACACACTAGAAAGCCGTTACAGCATTGAGCAAATAAACCTTGCTCTTTACTACCCTTTAGAACAAGTGGCACCAAACTTACCTTACGACTTAAAGAATAAAAAAATCATTACCATTAAAGGCTTTAGCTACTGGGAAAAAGTGAATACTTGGCTCAACGACAAAGATCTCAACATCAAGGTTATTCAAGCCTCATCACACACCTCTGCCATTGCAATGCTACTTAAAAAGCGCGGAGACTTTTTGCTCAGTTACCAGGAACCTATGTCTTTCACCCGACAAGCTCTTGGCATTGAAAGCCTGCAACTTCCTTTTATAGTGCTGCAGAAAATCCCTTTAAGCTTTATTTTATCTAAACAAACCCCACACGCGCACAGCATCATGCAAGCCATTGACGCCCACCTGGCCCAATCAGGGCTGCACATCCTAGAAACAGAAAAGGAGCCTTAAGGCTCCTTTAATCTGTGTTCGGCGGTAAACAATGTGTGTTGCTGCCTGTCTACAACTGCTAGGTAAGCTGTTGTGCGCCAATTAAGTGATTGGGTAAACCGCTTAATGTCTAAACCCTCGGTAAAGGATTTCTCATCTGGCTGAGCATGCCCTGAACATGAGGCTAGTATAGATTAATTGCACAGGTTAATTATTGCTTAGTGTGCAAAAAAAACACCCTTAGCAACAACCAATTGCACAAACACAACAAATAACGCAATATAATCCCACAAGCACATCAGCCCACGGCATTTATTATGGAAAAACTAGACAGATACGACATTCTCATCCTTGCTGCGCTACAAAAGGATTCCAGCATCTCCAATCAAGAGTTGGCCGACCTTATTAGCTTATCTCCCTCCCCTTGCTCTAGACGAGTGAAACAGCTGGAAGAAAGCGGTTACATTCAACGCCAAGTCGCTATTCTGGATCGCAAAAAACTAGGTCTCACCCTAACAGCCTATGTACTGATAGGCATGGATCGCCATACGCCTGAACGCTTTGCCAACTTTCAAAAAAAAATTAGCCAATGTCCCGAAGTGCTCGAATGCAGCTTAATTACGGGCATGGAAGCTGATTACCAACTCAAGGTAATAGTGCCCGACATGGACCACTACCAGAAATTCTTGCTGGAAAAACTTACGCGCATCGAAGGCGTTACCAGTGTACGTTCCAGCTTTGTGCTAGATCACATACAATCCACCACCCAGCTACCGCTCGAACACTTAAAAAACTTTTAAACTTTACGCAATCAGGATTAGCGAAATATGCAGCTTTAATCCTATTGCCTCGTTCGGTAGGCTGGTTTATTTCTAACTTAACGGTTTGAAGGGCTAGCAGTAGGCTGGCTGCTCAACTTTTTCTCTCTTATTTTTTCCGACAAAAGAGCGAGTAATTCTAATGGAAACCGAGGTATTTGAAGAACTCATGGTGACGTTTTTAGTCTCTGGGTTGATTTTATTTATGGCGTTTATTGTTTGGGATTTGGCAAAGAAATCTAAAGCCGGTCGTTTTGGCACCGCGGTATTATTTTTCGCCCTCGGCCTAGGTGTACTTGGTTTTATTATTAAAACCGTACTGATGGCCGTATTGGATCTGTAAAACCTAGCGACTCACAGATTCATGCCGCCACTGCCCCAACGCTAAACCCGCCAATGACCACTGTCCAATTCGCACCCTTACCAAACGCAAGGTAGGCAGCCCTACCGCTGCGGTCATTCGTCTAACCTGACGGTTTTTGCCTTCACAAATAGTTAGCTCCAGCCAGTGCGTTGGAATACTCTGACGAAAACGTACCGGCGGATTGCGCGACCATAAATCAGGCTCATCTATTAAACGCACTTGAGCAGGCAGGGTCAGTCCATCTTTTAGCTCAACACCGGCCGCCAGCTGCGCTAGCTGTTCCGGTTGCGGCACACCTTCCACTTGCACCCAATAGGTTTTACTGAGTTTGTATTTGGGCTCGGCGATACGCGCTTGTAATGCACCGTCATTGGTCAGCAACAGCAATCCTTCACTGTCACGATCCAGTCGTCCTGCTGGATACACATTAGCCACATCAATAAAATCCTTTAGCGTTGGTCGCCCTTGCTCATCCGTAAATTGTGTCAACACACCATAGGGTTTATTAAACGCTATCAATACAGCAGCTTCTTGGCGCGTTAACCTTCGTTTTGCTTTACCAGCGCCGACCACAGCTTTTCTATTGCATCTATCCTTCACACCGATTCCCAAGCAGTTAGCTCAGCAGCAAAACGTTCAACCCAAGGCTCGGAGTCCTGCGCTTGGGTTACAGTTTCACTGGCATCCAAACGTAACATCTCCTGCAGTTCAACCAAGCCTAAAAGCCCACACAGCTCATGCAATTGCTCACCTGCAGCACAAAAGGTTTCACCATAACTGGAATCACCCAAAGCAATAATACCTGCAGGACGACCTGCCCAGCTCGGCAAGCGATCTTCTAACTGAACAGTCAAAAGCTGTAATGCCGGCGGCATCTCGCCCATACCTGTGGTTGAACTGATAAACAGCAAAGCCTGTGGATCCGCTGCTACCAACTCATCCAACTGCCATTGTTGCTTATACTCCACCTCGATTCCTGCTTTAAGCAGCAGCTCCACTGCGTGATAAGCCACCTCTTCTGAGGTACCAAAAACGGTTCCTGAAATAACGACTAACTTCACTGTCTTCCCTCTCTTTACTTACTCTGTATTTGACAAAATAACTTTGAGTTTCTTTACTGCATGCCTGCGTAGCTGGTTAAACAGCAGCGCCACATACAAATAGTCGACCAAGTATGGCAGACTGCTTAACCCATTATAGGTTTTGAGTATTATGCAACAAGCCGCCCCTATTCTCATCACAGGCGCCGCACAACGTATTGGCCTTCATTGCGCCAAGCGTTTGGTCGCCGACGGTTACTCAGTCATTATCAGTTACCGCAGTGAACACGAACAGCTAGAACAGCTGACCCAGCTGGGTGTAACCTGCATCCAAGCAGATTTTTCCTGCGAAGCAAGCATTCTTGTATTTATTGAACAAATAAAGCGTCATACCTCTAATCTGCGCGCTATTATTCATAACGCCTCGATGTGGCAAGCTGACAACCATCCTTCTGCGCCGCAACCGCTTAGCCAATTATTCCATGTCCACATGCTTGCGCCTTACATGATTAATCTCGCTTGTGCGCCGTTGTTAGAACAAAGCCCCATCGCCGACATTATTCACATCAGCGACGATGTAACCCGCAGAGGCAGCAGCAAGCGTATCGCTTACAGCGCCACTAAAGCAGGAATGGACAATATGACCCTCTCCTTTGCCGCACGCTTTGCACCAAAGATTAAAGTAAATACTATCGCCCCCGCATTGATCATGCAGCACCCCAGCGATGCTGAGCCGTATTTACAACAGGCAAAAAACAAATCTGTCATGCAAACCATTCCCGGCCCCAATGTGGTCTACCAAACATTAAAATACTTACTTGACTGCCCCTATACTACCGGCACGACCTTAACCCTAAACGGCGGTCGCCACCTGCTATAACAAGGAGACACTCTGTGTGTAACGAACTTGCAAAACACTATCAACAAATCTTGCTCGGCCTAGGGGAAGATCCGGAGCGTGAAGGTTTACGCGACACTCCTATGCGCGCGGCCAAGGCCATGCAATACCTGTGTAACGGCTATGAAAAAAGTCTCGACGAAATCGTCAACAATGCGCTGTTTGAATCCAGCAGCGAAGAAATGGTCATCGTGCGCGATATCGAGCTGTATTCTCTATGCGAACACCACTTGCTGCCTTTTATTGGTAAGGCTCATGTTGCCTATATACCGACTGGCAAAGTTCTTGGCCTGTCTAAGATAGCTCGCATCGTAGATATGTATGCCCGGCGTCTGCAAATTCAAGAAAACCTCACCCGCCAAGTGGCAGAAGCGGTGCAATCCGTAACCGGAGCAGCAGGAGTGGGCGTGGTTATCGAAGCCAAACACATGTGCATGATGATGCGCGGCGTAGAAAAGCAAAACTCCGTCATGACCACCTCCGCCATGCTCGGCAGCTTTCGCCGCTCAGGCAACACCCGACAAGAGTTTTTACAGCTTATTCGGAATCACTGAACATGTTTGATTTAAAGCCGGGTCTGGCTAAAATTCGCATCAAAAATCTGCGCTTGCGTACCTACATTGGCATTAATGATGATGAAATCCGCAACAAACAGGATGTACTCATTAATATCACCCTAGTGTACCGCGCTAAAGACGCGGTAATCAGCAACAACATAGAAGACGCGTTAAATTACCGCAGCATTTGCAAAACGGTTATTGCGCTGGTTGAAAGCAAAAGCTTTGCACTTCTGGAACGCCTCACCCAAGAAGTGCTCGACTGCGTGATGAATTTTGAGCGAGTTGAGTTTGCTGAAGTCGAGATCGACAAACCCCATGCGCTGCGCTTTTCTGAGTCCGTCTCCATTACCCTAACCGCACAGCGTCATGCATAAAATACTGGCTCATTTCAAACTACGCCTACAGCTACCCACGCATTTGTTTGCCGACAGCTTGGCGTTTATTGAGCAACATTATCATTACCAGCCGCAAGCTTTTCTTAACGGTAGCATTACTAACCTAGCAGGCGAAAATCAGGGTTCCTGTAAAATACTGGGGCTAGCTCTTCTGGAAGGCTTAAGTACAGAAGAAGCCCTGTTAGCTTTTGGTGAGCATTACCGCCATGTACTAGCCAACCCAGTCGGACAAGAACATCAAAATATCCGCCAACTGTTATTAACAGGGCTCAACGCCGTTGCTTTTGAACAACTGCCCTTAAGTAGACGCTAAGTTATCCAGCCCCCACTGATAAAGCAGGTTTTTGCGTACACCCGTAATCTGTGCGGTCATGGCCGCGGCTTTTTTTAACGGCAATTCATTGCACAGCAGCTTAAGAATGCTTTGTGTATCGACGCTTATTTCATCGGTTGCTGCTTTTGTATCAACACCTTTCACTAACAACACGCACTCACCACGCTGCTGGTTAGTATCCGCGCCAATCCACTGCGCCAAGTCAGCCAAACTTGCTCTTTTGATAGTCTCAAAGGTTTTAGTCAGCTCGCGTGCCAACACCGCTTGACGCTCACCACCAAAGACTTCGGCCATTGCTCTAACTGAGTCCAGTACACGGTGCGGTGCTTCGTAGAAAATCATGGTGCGGCTTTCTTGCGTCAAACGTTGTAAGTATTTTTGCCGTGCACCTTCTTTAGCAGGTAAAAACCCTTCAAACGCAAAACGATCACAAGGCAGTCCGGCAGCCGATAAAGCAGTGATCGCAGCACTCACGCCTGGCACTGGTACCACTTTAATGCCCGCCGCATGCGCTTGTGCCACTAAGTGGTAGCCAGGGTCGGATATCAGCGGTGTGCCCGCGTCACTGATTAAAGCCACATTGGCGCCCTGCTCTATGCGCTGAAGCAAACTGCTGCTTTGCGCACGTTCATTGTGGTCATGACAGGCCACCAAAGGCGTGCTAATCGAGAAGTGTTGCAGCAAGCGGCTTGAGTGGCGCGTATCCTCTGCTGCTATCAGCTGCACCTCAGCCAAAACACGCAATGCTCGCGCAGTAATATCATCTAGATTACCTATGGGGGTAGCCACCACATATAAGCAGCCAGCAGCATTATTAAGGGCTTTGTCTTGCATTTGTTTTTCCAATAATAGGTTTAGAAGGAGATTATAACTTGAATGTGCACTAAGCATCGCAGCTTGGCCTTTGCTTAGGTACAATGTGCACCTTTCATACCTCTTGTTTGCTGTGGATTCTAGCTATGTTTAATCGTGCACCTTTACCTCTTACTTTAATCTGCACTGTCTTGTTAGCAGCATGTGCCGGAACGCCCGACAATCATGTTGGCACATTGCCAAGCCAAAAGTATGACGACGTTGATAAAACGCTAATGCTGGCCGAAAAGAAAAAAGGCTCCGAAGCGATAAACCTCTACCTCTCGGCGGTCGATCTCGCTTGGCAACAAGGCGACACACTTAAAGCAAGAACCCTGTTAGAGGCAATTAATTTAAGCGAAGCCTCCCCCGCACAGTTAATTTTTGCCTATACCCTGACGGCGGAGTTAGCCATAGCCCGCAAGCAACCTGAACTGGCATTACAAATTTTAAACAAGCCTGAATTTCAGCGTCTTACCGAATTACCGCTCAAACAACAAGCTCGTAGCCAACTTGCCCGCGCTCAAGCCTTAGAAGATACAGGCCGCCCTTTAGCCGCCGCTCGGGAACGTATTTTTACAGCGCCCTATTTAACGGGCGAACAAGCCAATACAAACCATGAGCACATCTGGCAGCTCATTAGCCAATTACCGAGCACCCACTATCAAATACAAAACGAACCTGACCTTGACGGCTGGATAGAGTTAGCCAAAGTGACCAAAAGCACCGGCTCACTAGAACAAAAGCAGCAGGAGATCCAATACTGGGTTGAAACTCATGCCAAACACCCTGCAGCCATTCAGCTCCCGCAGGCACTACAAGCGCTGCAACAACTTACCGTGCAACCCATTAAGCGAATTGCCATCCTGTTGCCCACAGCAGATGCCAACCAAAACGTAGTCAACGCTATTCGTAACGGACTGCTCAGCGCCTATTACCACGCTCAAGAGACTGGCAAAACAGTACCTGAGCTGTTCTTTTATAACAGCAGTGAGCAGACCTCTTTGGGCCAGTTATACAGCGATTTACAAAGCAAAAACATTGACCTGCTGATTGGCCCTTGGGAAAAAGACACCGTAAAGCGATTAGCAGCACAAAAGCGTCTACCTGTTACAACGCTCGCGCTAAACTACGCAGAAACCTCCGAGCAAAGCCCTCCCAATGAGTTATTTCAGTTTGGTCTAGCAGCTGAAGACGAGGCACGCATGGCTGCCGATCGCGCATGGGCTGACGGCAAACGCAATGTCATTATCTTAGTCCAGTCAGGTGAGTGGGGCCGGCGCGTACAGAATGCATTTAACCAACGCTGGCTCTCCCTTGGTGGACAAGTGGCAGGCTCACAAGCCATTGGACAGCCCATTGAGCTGGCACAGCAAATCGGCACACTGTTGCAGCTACGCGACAGCGAGGCACGCAGTAAAAGACTGCAGAATCTACTAGGTACCAAGTTATTCTCCAATCCCAGCCGCCGCCGCGATGTTGATTTTATCTTCCTAGCCGCCAGCCCTTTGCAGGCACGGCAGATCCAACCCACGCTAAGATTTCAATATGCGGGCGATCTGCCCATTTACGCCACGTCCTCTCTTAACCCCAGCTCACAAGACAGCGGTATTCAACAAGATCTTGAAGGTATATTCCTAACCGAAATCCCTTGGCTGTTTAATACTGATGATCCCCTGCGCCAGCAAATTATTACTCGCTGGCCAGAAGCTGATGCGTTCATGGGCCGTTTTTACGCTATGGGAGCGGACGCTTACCAGCTTGCTTTGCAATTACAACAGCTCAAAGCATTGCCCAACAGCAAAACCGAGGGTTATACCGGCTCATTGCAACTTAATCAGCAACAGCAAATCGAAAGAACTTTATATTGGGCGAAAATAAAACAAGGAAAAGCAGTTCCCGTTTTGGAAGATGAATAGCACGATACTCGTTGGCAAACACGCCGAGCATTACGCCACGCGTTTTCTCATTGACCAAGGTCTCAAGCTCGTTGAACGCAACTGGCGTTGCCGTTACGGCGAGATTGATCTGATCATGCTGGATCGTGCTACCCTAGTATTCGTTGAAGTTCGCTATAGAAAAAGCACCACCTTTGCTGAACCACTTGAGAGCGTTAACCGAGCCAAACAGCAAAGAATTATCGCTACAGCCCACGCGTTTTTACAAAAAAACAGCAGCTGGCAAGAGCATGATTGTCGATTCGATGTGGTAGCCGCCAAGAGCAGCAATCAAACATACAGTTTCGATTGGGTGCAGCATGCTTTTGAAGCCCTATAGCTCGATATAGATAGCGCTCGCAATTCATTATTTTTAGAAGAAGTAATCAACATGCAAAACCGTATCCAACAAATGTTTAAAGCCAGCATTGAAACCAAGCAGAAAGCCTTAGACGTTTTGCCTGAACCCATTGAGCAGGCTAGCATTCTTATGGTCAATTCGTTACTCAATGAAGGCAAAATACTTGCCTGCGGTAACGGTGGTTCAGCGGGTGATTCGCAGCATTTTTCATCCGAGCTGCTTAATAGGTTTGAGCGTGAACGCCCAAGCTTGCCTGCCATTGCATTAACTACTGACAGCTCAACCATTACCTCTATTGCCAACGATTACAGCTATGAAGAGATTTTTTCCAAACAAATTCGTGCACTAGGCCGTGACGGTGATGTACTGCTGGCTATTTCCACCAGTGGCAACTCGGCTAACGTTATTCAAGCCATTCACGCAGCGCACGACCGCAATATGCAGGTGGTAGCGCTTACTGGGCGAGACGGTGGCAACATAGCGCCTTTATTATTGCCTGATGACGTTGAAATACGCGTACCTTCAAACGTCACTGCACGCGTGCAAGAAGTCCACTTACTGGCCATACACTGCCTATGTGATCTGATTGATAACCATCTTTTTGGGTGTGAAGAATGATACGTAAACTTATTATTTTAGTCGCTAGCCTAGCCGTCCTCAGCGCATGCAGTGGTCGTAGCCTAGGTAACAAACTCGATGATCAATTTATTGCCCCCGCAGTAACCGCTGCAATTAAAGAAGCACACGTGGATCTAAACCGTCCCACCTCTGTGATCTCACTAACCAGCTACAATGGTGTTGTGCTGCTGGTAGGTCAAACACCCACGGCTGAGCTTAAGCAGCGCGCAATGACTGCCGCACAGCAGGTTGATGGCGTGAAAAAAGTTCATAATGAAATCACCGTAGAGCAGCCAATCACGGGGCTTATTCGCAGCAACGATGCCTTACTAACTTCTAAGGTGAAAGCACGCCTCATTGGGGATGCTGATGCGCCAGCATCTAGGGTGAAAGTTATCACTGAGAATGGCGTTGTTTACTTACTGGGCATCGTTGATCACAACCAAGCAAAGTACATTACCGATGCAGTTCGCCATGTTGGCGGCGTACAAAAAATTGTTAGGCTATTTGAATACGTCGATTAATCGCAGCGTAACTCATAAAAAAAGCCTTTTCGCTTAACGCAAAAAGGCTTTTTTATTCCTTATGTTCAGTAGGCTAAGTCCACAATCAACCCGCTACCTTTCTATTTAACAATTCGCAGACTCGGTTTGCCACCACTAGGCATTGTAGGTGGCTCAGGCGGCTCTGGGTCATCCGCCTCTGAACTTGCTTGTTTTGTCTCTGCTATCTTTTCGTCAGCAACGGAATTGATATCGCCTAATTCAGCCTCAAAAAACATACCTTGACCATTTTCTTGCGCATAAATAGCTAGCACCGCATAAATAGGAATATAAATTTGGCGGGCTATACCAGCAAAACGCGCTTCAAAGCAAATGGCGTCATCACCAATATTTAAATTACGCACTGCGCTTGGTGAAAAATTAAGCACCAGCTGACCATTTTCACCATAGCCTTCAGGTACTTGTACGTTGGGCAAATCAACAGCTACTAGCACATAGGGCGTGCAGTCATTATCAACTATCCATTCATACAGCGCACGTATCAGATAAGGTTTGCTTGATTTCATAATTATGCTTAAGCACGCATAAGGCGTTCTGCTTCTGAAAGACTGGCTTGAAATGCATCACGAGCAAAATTTCGCTCCATATAATCCAGCAATGGTTGAGCTGCTTTTGGTAGCTCAATACCTAAAATAGGTAAACGCCATAGTAAGGGTAACAAGCTGCAGTCAACCAGTGTCAGCTCATCGCTCATAAAGTACTCTTTATTAGCAAAGACTGGAGCTACACCAATTAAACTCTCACGCAGCTCTTTACGCGCTTTATTGCGCGCTGGTTCTTTAACTTTAGCATCCAGAATAGTATCTGCTTGCACACACCAGTCACGCTGTACGCGTTCAGCCAGCATGCGCGTATTTGCGCGCGCTACCGGATATACAGGCAACAAAGGCGGATGCGGGTAACGTTCATCCAGATACTCCATAATTACGCGAGTATCATACAGAGCCAGATCACGATCGACTAAGGTTGGTACAGAAGCATAAGGATTTACCTCAGCTAAATACTCAGGACTCTCGCCGCTGAGGACATCAAAAATATCTGCAGCAACTCCTTTTTCAGCTAATACCAAGCGAATCCGATGCGAATATTGACATATAGGATCAGAATAGCAGCCTAATTTGTTTGGGGCAGCCATTACTTCCCTCCTTAAAGCTTAGTGAAACAAACAACAGAAACTTACGTTCTTACAAAGACGCAAAATGCACGCGACCAATAGACCGCGTGCATTTCACTCATTCATGACGAACTCTTACTTAATATCTTTCCAGTATTCACGCTTCAACAAGTAAGCAAATACAAAGAAAATCACTAAGAAAATCAGAACGTAAGTACCAATACGCTGACTTTTTAGCTTCACCGGATTCGCCGAATACTCTAAGAAAGTAACCAAATTCTTAATAGTTTCATCGAACTCAGCCGCCGACATTGAACCAGTACCTGGCTCAATAGTTAGCGTAGTACAAGCTTCATCAGCACAAACCTGATTACCTTGCAGTGCAACCAACACGTTAGGCATACCCACGTCCTTGAACACTTTGTTGTTAGCGCCAAAAGGACGTGACTTATCTTCGTAGAAAGTACGCATGTAGTTGTACAGCCACTCAGAACCACGTACGCGGGCAATCATGGTTAAGTCAGGTGGTACAGCACCAAACCATTGCTTAGCTTGAGCATCAGTCATGGCGGATTTCATATGATCACCGATTTTTGCATCAGTGAACACAATGTTCTCCATCATTTGCTCTTCGCTTATACCCAAGTCATTAGCTACACGTTCATAGCGCTGGAATTTAGCACCATGACAACCCATGCAGTAGTTAGCAAAGGTTTTTAGACCGTCTTGCATAGCCGCTTTATCAGTTAAATCGATATTAACTTTATCCAGCGGGTATGCTCCATCCGCTGCAAAACCAAACATTGGCAGTGCAGCGAAAATCAATGCAACAATTTTCTTTTTCATTAGCCTGTCACCCTTTCTGGAACCGGTTTGGTTTTTTCCATTCTGGTGTAGAAAGGCATCAGAATGAAATACGCGAAATAAAGAATGGTACAGATACGTGCTAATAAAGTACGTTCAGGGGTTGGCGCTAATACACCCAGCACTCCAAGAATTACAAAGGAGATACAGAACACCCACAACCATATTTTGCTCATCCAACCTTTGTAACGCATAGACTTAACCGGACTACGGTCTAACCATGGCAGAACAAACAGAACTGCAATAGCACCGCCCATGGCAACAACGCCCATCAGCTTATCTGGCACTGCACGCAAAATCGCGTAGAAAGGAGTGAAATACCACACAGGTGCAATATGATCAGGTGTCTTCAGTGAGTTCGCCTGCTCAAAGTTTGGACGTTCCAAGAAGTATCCGCCCATCTCCGGCATAAAGAACACAACGAAACAGAAGACAAACAAGAATACCACCACACCAACAATATCTTTCACTGTGTAGTAAGGGTGGAAAGGAATACCGTCTAAAGGTACACCGTTTTCATCTTTCAGCTTCTTGATATCAACACCGTCTGGGTTGTTGGAACCTACTTCATGCAGCGCTAGGATGTGCAATACAACCAGAGCCAGCAATACAATAGGCACCGCTACAACGTGCAGTGCGAAGAAGCGGTTTAGTGTAATACCTGAAATCAGGTAGTCACCACGAATCCACTCGGTTAAGTCAGCACCAATCACTGGAATAGCGCCAAACAGCGAGATAATTACCTGCGCCCCCCAATAGGACATTTGCCCCCAAGGTAGCAAGTAACCCATAAAGGCTTCTGCCATGAGTGCTAAGTAAATCAGCATACCGAAGATCCACACCAGCTCACGCGGCTTCTGGTATGAGCCATAAAGCAGACCACGGAACATGTGCAAATAAACAACGACAAAGAAAGCTGAAGCACCGGTTGAGTGCAAGTAGCGTAAAATCCATCCGTACTCAACATCACGCATGATGTATTCGACCGATGCAAAAGCGCCTTCTGCGGACGGCTCATAGCTCATGGTGAGCCATACACCCGTAAGTAATTGGTTAACCAATACGAGCAGCGCTAAGGAACCAAAGAAGTAGTAGAAGTTAAAGTTCTTCGGTGCATAATACTTGGATAGATGGTCTTCCCACATTTTAGTTGCAGGAAAGCGAGCGTCGATCCACTCCATGAATTTACTCATCATTATGCTGTCTCCTCATCTATACCAACAATGACAACGTCATCAGTCTCATAGGAATACGGAGGCACTGGCAAATTCAATGGTGCAGGCTGAGCTTTGTATACACGCCCGGCCAAGTCATAGCGCGAACCGTGGCATGCACAGAAGTATCCGCCAATCCAATCAGGCCCCAAGTCAGCAGGCGCAACTTCTGGACGATATGTAGGCGCACATCCAAGGTGAGTACAGAGTCCAATAACGATCAATATCTCTGGACGAATTGAACGATGTTTAGGGTCTACATAACTAGGCTGTTCAGACTCTTTGGAATCTGGGTCTGCCAAGGTTGGCTCGAGTGTCTCCAATCCAGCCATAATTTCAGGAGTGCGATGAACAACAAAAACAGGCTGACCACGCCACTCAGCAACAACCTGCTGTCCTGGCTCAACCTTACTGATGTTTACTCGCACTGGTGCGCCCGCGGCCTTAGCCTTCGCACTGGGGGCCCAAGACCCCAGAAACGGGATAGCAGCGCCTGCCGTTCCTACTGCACCCACAACACTTGTGGCTGCCACTAGAAAGCGACGTCGGCCTACATTCACGCCGTCATTGCTCATTAAGTCGTCTCCCATCAGCTTATTCGGCTTTTTTACAAAGCCTTTTATTAAGAAAAAAACTAACTGTTTTTTTCAATCCATAGAATGGTAAAGAAAAGCCGTGCAATTGACAAGATTATTGACTAGCAGAAAAAACTCAGAAGCTTGATCTTGGCTAACTAAATCTACGGGGAGTCTATGCTATCGGTAGGTTTAGCGTTGTCTTTGCTAGCCCCATGCAACCATGACAATTTGTCGCACGCTCTTTTGCCTTTTACGGACACAAAAAACGCCCATTTCCAAACAGAATATGGGCGTTCTCTGTATACGCAAACACTTAACGCTTGGAGTACTGAGGACGCTTACGCGCCTTACGTAAACCAACTTTTTTGCGCTCAACTTCACGAGCATCACGGGTAACGAAGCCAGCTTTACGCAATTGACCACGTAAAGTTTCGTCGTACTCCATCAGTGCACGCGTAATACCATGACGAATAGCACCAGCCTGACCTGTAATACCACCACCTGCCACAGTAACGTACACATCGAATTTCTCTGCGGATTCAGTGAGCTCTAACGGTTGACGTACCATCATGCGCGCTGTTTCACGACCGAAAAAATCGTCGATGCTGCGATTATTAATTGAAATACTGCCAGTACCTGGACGCAAGAAGACACGTGCTGTTGCAGTCTTGCGACGGCCTGTACCGTAATTTTGATTCGCCGACATAATCTACTATTCCCGTTAAATCTTCAGTTCTGTGGGTTGCTGTGCAGCATGTGGATGCTCAGTACCTGCGTAAACTTTAAGTTTACGATACATTGCACGACCCAGTGGGTTGTTAGGCAACATGCCCTTTACTGCGCCTTCAAGCACTCGCTCAGGTGCACGCGCAATCAGCTTCTCGAAACTGATTGACTTAATTCCACCTGGGTAGCCTGTATGTGAATAGTAGAGCTTATCAGATGTTTTCTTTCCTGTTACTCGTACCTGCTCTGCGTTGATGACAACAATATAGTCGCCAGTATCAACGTGAGGGGTGTATTCAGGCTTATGTTTTCCACGCAGGCGGGTGGCAATTTCAGTAGCCAAACGACCCAAGGTCTGGCCAGCTGCATCGATCACATACCAGTCGCGTTTCACTGTTTCTGGTTTTGCACTAAAAGTTTTCATTCGCTATAGCCTCAGAGCCGCTCGATTATATTAAACGGCAAATCCTAATCATTAGTCTGGTGTTGACTGTTTAAAGCTGCATAGCAAGCACTACTTTCGGGGGCTCGGGTCTCGTGCTTACTTGAACTTATATGCTCGACAGGCGTAGCATCTTCCTGTCTATTCAATTGTCCAGCTAGGCATACCGGCCAAAAGAGTCGGGCAATTATGCCTATTACAGAGAAAATTGCAACTTAATTCCACTAAAAAAACCGCCTTTGGAGTCAGTGATGTACCTTCCCCCTTTATTTTCTGCTTTACGCCAAAGCTTTGCTGCTGGCTACTCAGTGAACTCACTACGCGGAGATATTAGTGCGGGCTTAACCGTGGGTATTATCGCCATTCCTTTAGCAATGGCATTAGCTATCGCTGTAGGTGCTCCACCACAGCACGGACTCTACACCGTGCTGGTTGGTGGTTTTATAATCGCTCTACTGGGCGGCTCACGCTTTAACGTCTCTGGCCCCACCGCAGCTTTCGTAGTCATTCTTCTGCCCATCACGCAACAGTTTGGCGTTGGCGGTCTTTTACTCTGCACTTCGCTGGCAGGCGTTATTTTAGTCATCATGGCTTTTTTGCGTGCAGGTGCGTTACTGCAATTTATTCCTTACCCAGTCATACTCGGCTTTACCGCTGGTATCGGCGTGGTAATCGCCACCTTACAAATACAGGACGCTTTTGGTTTAACAGGCATCGATACTCCAGCCAACTATATTGAACGCATACAAGGCCTAGTGCTCGCCCTCCCCAGCATACGCATGGGCGATACTCTTGTTGCTGCTTTAACTCTTGGCACTCTGGTTATTTGGCCCAAATTTTTCCCAAAAATCCCCGGCCACTTGGTTGCCTTAACTTTGGGCACATTGCTGGGTCTTGTGTTTCATTCTATTGAGCTTGATGTTGTCACCATTGGTGATCGTTTCAGCTATATGGTTGACGGCGTTAGTCATCCCGGCATTCCGCCTTTTCTACCCAGTTTCACCTGGCCATGGCAGCTAACCGGCGCCAATGATGCACCACTGGTATTGTCTTTCGAGCTGTTTCGTCAACTATTAGCACCTGCTTTTGCAATAGCAATGTTGGGCGCAATCGAGTCTTTGTTGTGCGCCGTAGTGGCTGACGGTATGGCAGGCACCAAACACGATCCTAATGGTGAGCTGCTTGGCCAAGGTATAGGCAATATTGTGGCGCCCATGTTTGGCGGCATCACTGCCACTGCAGCCATTGCCCGCAGCGCTGCAAACGTACGTGCCGGCGCTGTCTCACCAGTCTCCGCCATTATTCACGCATTTGTGGTTTTACTCGCCATCTTAGTATTGGCGCCGCTGTTCACTTATATCCCTATGGCTGCACTGGCCGCACTGCTACTCATGGTAGCCTGGACCATGAGCGAGCCTAAACACGTCATTCACACACTAAAAATCTCACCGCGTAATGATGTATTGGTGTTGTTAACCTGCTTTATTTTGACAGTTTTATTCGACATGGTACTCGCCGTTGGAGTTGGCCTGCTGTTGGCTGCCGGTCTATTTATTAAGAGCATGAGTGAGCTTACCGACACCACCAGCATTAGCCGCGAACATTTTGATGAACTCGGCGAGCTACCAGAGTCTGTTGCTCTGTATGCTATCCGTGGGCCTTTATTCTTTGGAGCTGCTGAAAAAGCTCTTAGCGCACTACGTCGCTTCAGTCCTGGATTGCAGATTGTCATTGTCGATTTAAGCGCAGTTTCTATGCTAGACATGACTGCCCTTGCCGCCTTACAAAACGTGGTAAATGACTACCACGCACAAGGCATAGGCATTATCTTCCTTGGCACCTCGGCACGCGTGCGCAGAAAAATGCGCCGCGCCGATGTTCGTATGCGTAGAGGACAGTTATCATTCGCCAATACCCCCGAGCAAGCTAAAGCGCGCGCTTTGCGCTGGTTAAGCGCGCAGAAATGCTTAGATGAACCTACTACCTGTGAAACACCTAACCACCTCTAATTATTTGTGAATAAAGGCTTAATAATGACCAACCCTTCTTTTCGCCCAATTGTACTATGCCTATCAGGACACGACCCCATAGGCGGCGCTGGCATACAGGCTGATATCGAAGCCCTGCTAGCACAAAACTGCCACGCTGCGCCTGCTATTACTGCATTAACCATTCAGGACACGGTCAACGTCAGCGATTTTCGTGTGCTAGACCACGACTGGATTGTTGCTCAGGCGCGTGCCATTCTTAGCGATGTTAGCGTTTCAGCTATCAAACTCGGCATGCTGGGCTCAAGCGAAATGGTGCGTACCGCCATTGAGGTCATGCACATGAGCCCAAACATCCCGGTAATCTGCGATCCTGTGTTGCGCGCCGAAGGCGGTGGTTCTTTGGGCGCTGGCGATGTCGGCTTTACACTCAGGGAAGAGCTGTTGCCTTTGGCTCATATAGTTACCCCTAATCTGCCAGAAGCGCAGATGCTAGCCGAATTACCCTATGGTACTGAGGACGAATGCGCAGAGGTGCTGCTCAGGCACTGCAAAAACTTGCTCATCACCGGCGGTCACGGCCCTGAAAACGAGCTACATAACCGCCTCTACCTAGAAGACGGCAGTCGCCACGATATTATCCAACAACGCTTACCCGGAAAATACCACGGCTCGGGCTGTACACTTGCTAGCGCTCTTGCTGGTCGAATTGCCCAGGGCGAAAACTTACTCAGCGCGGTACACAGCGCTTTAAACTATACATGGCGCACATTGCGTGACGCAGAAGCTCCGGGTAAAGGGCAATATATCCCGCGCCGTTTACCTTTGTAATTTTTCATAAGACCACTATGAAGCTATACGGACTTTACCCCATCACTGACAGCCAACTGCTTGCGGATGGCCGCTTGATGCCTTACTGCGAAGCAGCGCTTAAAGGTGGTGCGCGTGTGCTGCAGTACCGTGATAAGAGCAGCTCAACCAAACAGCGCTTATACGAAGCCAGCGCGCTGCTGGAGCTGTGCCACGCCTACAATGCCGAGTTGATTATCAATGACGATCTAGCATTGGCCGAGCAACTGGGTTGCGGCTTGCATTTGGGACAAGGTGATGGCTCGCTAACAGAAGCACGTTTATGCTTAGCTGAAAGCACCATTATCGGGGCTACCTGCCACCATCATTTACACTTGGCCGAACAGGCAGTTGCCCGAGGTGCTAGCTACGTTGCTTTTGGTCGTTTTTTCAGCTCACAAACCAAGCCCGGCGAGGTTTTGGCGGATATTGATCTGCTGCAACAAGCCCTGTTTTTGCAGCGCCCTATCGTGGCCATTGGCGGCATTGAGCTGGATAGCGCTGCACCCCTAATCAGCCATGGAGCTGCTATGATAGCGGTCATTCACGCACTGTTTGCCGCGTCCACAGCTGCCGAAGTTGAGCGGCGCGCCCGTGCCTTTACCGATCTTTTCCCACCCTTTGCGACAAATTAGAGGATTTTCATGTCTCGTTCAGCCACTTTATTTGCTAACGCCCAACAACACATTCCTGGCGGCGTAAACTCTCCTGTTCGTGCTTTTGCCGGTGTCGGCGGCACGCCGTTATTTTTCAAGCACGCCGAAGGCGCTTATGTGACCGATGAGGACGACAAACGCTATGTCGACTACATCGGCTCGTGGGGTCCAATGATTCTTGGCCATGGTCATCCTGAAGTGCTCAATGCAGTACGCGCACAGTTGGAACACGGCCTGTCATTTGGTGCGCCAACAGCGTTGGAAGTAGAGATGGCCGACTTGGTTAGCCAGCTAGTGCCCTCCATGGAAATGATGCGTATGGTCAGCTCCGGCACCGAAGCAACCATGAGTGCGATCCGTTTAGCGCGCGGTTACACCGGACGTGACAGCATTATCAAATTTGAAGGCTGCTACCACGGTCATTCCGACAGTCTGCTGGTGAAAGCCGGTTCAGGCGCACTGACCTTGGGCGTGCCAAGCTCGCCCGGCGTGCCTGCGGACTTTGCCAAACACACCATCACCCTACCCTATAACGACCTAGATGCCGTGGCTAAGTACTTGGCAGAAAAAGGCCAAGACATTGCCTGTATTATTATCGAGCCGGTAGCGGGTAACATGAACTGTATTCCACCTGTAGATGGCTACTTGCAAGGTTTGCGCGAGCTGTGTGATAAACACGACGTGGTGTTGATTTTTGACGAAGTCATGACAGGCTTCCGCGTGGCCTTAGGTGGCGCACAGGCACATTACGGCGTGAAGCCGGATCTGTCTACCTTCGGTAAGGTAATTGGCGGCGGCATGCCGGTAGGCTGCTTTGGCGGTAAAAAAGAGATCATGTCGCACATTGCGCCATTAGGTCCGGTGTACCAAGCCGGTACGCTATCTGGCAACCCGCTAGCGATGGCCGCAGGTTTAGCCACGCTCAAACTGGTGCAACAAGCGGATTTTCATGCGCAACTCAGTAGCTATGCCAAGCGTCTGACGCAGGGTTTACAAGAGCGTGCTGATGCCGCCGGTATTGCCTTCACAACCACGCAAGTGGGCGGCATGTTTGGCCTATTCTTTACCGACAATAAAGACATCCGTAACTTTAAGGATGCGGTCGCCTGTGATGTTGAACGGTTCAAGAAATTCTTCCACCTGATGCTTGACGGCGGCGTTTATTTGGCGCCAAGTGCTTATGAAGCCGGCTTTGTGTCTGCAGCCATGGGTAAAACCGAGCTACAAATCACGTTAGAAGCCGCTGAACAAGCCTTTAACGCTTTAGCCTAACCTCAAGCAGGCCTGAGCAACCAAGCTCAGTCCTGCTTGATCAGTGTCGAGCCTTAATTATACAACAACGGATACTCAACCTATGCACAATCTATTTATCGAATCCATTAAAAAACGTCGCAGTCAGTATGCGCTAGGTAAAAACCTCACCTTGTCGCAGGCCGAGACTACCGAGCTTATTCAAGAGGCGGTTAGGCAGGCGCCTTCAGCGTTTAACTCACAAAGTACTCGCGCAGTAATTCTCTATGCTGAGCACAACCAAGCATTGTGGGATTTGGTCAAAGAGTCTTTACGGCCTTTGGTTCCTGCGGATAACTTTGCTGCCACCAAAACCAAGGTGAATAGCTTTGCTGCGGGCGCAGGAACAGTTTTATTTTACGAAGACCAAACAGTGGTGGAAGGATTGCAGGAGCGCTTTGCTCTCTATGCGGATAACTTTCCAGTTTGGTCTGAGCATGCCAATGCCATTGCCCAGTTTTCCGTCTGGACAGCACTGGCTAATGCCGATATAGGCGCCAGCCTGCAGCATTACAATCCAGTAATCGACGCTGCTGTCGCTGCGCGCTGGGATATTCCAAGCAACTGGACGCTACGAGCGCAAATGCCTTTTGGCTCCAACGAAGGCGAGCTTTCCGAAAAAACCTATATCGCTGACGCCGAGCGTTTTTTGATATTTGCGTAACAAGAATGCGGGCAACCCTGCCCGCATTACCTCGCCACCGGCTAATTAAACCTGCTTATAGATTATCGAGCCCTCTTGGCGAAAGCGTTCCGACTGTTCTTTAAAGCCCGCCTCAATCGCTTTTTGCTCATCCGTTAACCCGTGCTCTTTGGCGTACTCACGCACATCCTGAGTGATTTTCATCGAGCAGAATTTCGGTCCACACATAGAGCAAAAGTGCGCCACCTTGCCCGACTCTTTAGGCATGGTTTCATCATGAAACTCCCGCGCCGTGTCAGGATCGAGTGCCAAGTTAAACTGATCCTCCCAACGGAACTCAAAACGCGCTTTACTCAATGCATCATCACGAATCTGTGCCCCCGGATGGCCTTTTGCCAAGTCAGCCGCATGGGCGGCAATCTTGTAGGTGATAATGCCGGTTTTCACATCGTCTTTATTGGGCAAACCCAAGTGCTCTTTAGGCGTGACATAGCACAGCATCGCACAGCCGTACCAACCAATCATTGCCGCCCCCATGCCTGAGGTGATGTGGTCATAGCCCGGTGCAATATCAGTGACTAAGGGACCCAGGGTATAAAAAGGCGCTTCATCACAGCACTCCAGCTGTTTCTCCATATTTTCCTTAATCATATGCATCGGCACATGCCCCGGCCCTTCGATGATGGTTTGCACATCATGCTCCCACGCCACTTTGGTCAGCTCGCCGAGCGTTTCCAGCTCAGCAAACTGCGCGGCATCGTTCGCATCAGCTATCGAGCCCGGACGCAAACCATCACCCAGCGAGAAACTCACATCATAGGCTTTCATAATTTCGCAAATATCTTCAAAATGCGTATAGATGAAGTTTTCTTGGTGATGGGCTAAACACCACTTGGCCATAATCGAGCCGCCACGCGAGACAATGCCGGTAACGCGCTTGGCTGTCAGCGGCACATAGCGCAGTAACACACCGGCATGAATGGTGAAGTAATCCACGCCCTGCTCCGCCTGCTCAATCAGGGTGTCGCGGAACAGTTCCCACGTCAGTTCTTCGGCAATGCCATCGACTTTTTCCAGCGCCTGATAAATGGGTACCGTACCAACCGGCACCGGCGAGTTACGGATAATCCATTCGCGGGTTTCGTGAATATTTTTGCCCGTAGACAAATCCATGATGGTATCCGCACCCCAGCGAATACCCCATGTCAGCTTAGCGACTTCTTCTTCAATGGATGAGCCCAGCGCCGAGTTACCAATGTTGCCGTTGATCTTGACCAAGAAATTACGGCCGATAATCATCGGCTCTAATTCAGGATGGTTAATGTTTGCGGGAATAATCGCCCGTCCACGCGCAATTTCACTGCGCACAAACTCAGCGGTAATTTCTTTAGGAATGCTGGCACCAAAGCTTTGCCCCGGATGCTGACTATCGAGCAAACCGGCTTCACGGGCTTCTTGCAACTTGAGGTTTTCACGGATAGCAACAAACTCCATCTCCGGCGTAATCATGCCCTGCCGTGCATAATGCATTTGGCTCACGTTGCGACCTGCTTTAGCGCGCCTTGGTTTGGTGGTGGCGGCAAAACGCATGGCGTTTAATTGCGCGTCATTGAGGCGCTGCTGACCAAACTCTGAGCTAAGCCCAGGTAGTTCTTCGGTATCGCCGCGCTCGGCAATCCACGCACTACGCACATTGGGCAAGCCTTTACGCACATCAATGCTGACGCTAGGATCCGTATAGGGCCCTGAGGTGTCATACAGCAATACCGATGCATTGGGCTCTTGGCCTTGCTCGGTTATAGTGGGGGTTAAACTGATTTCCCGCATCGGCACGCGTATATCTGGGCGCGAACCCGATACATAGACTTTGCGTGAATTAGGAAAGGGTTGAATGGACTGAGCGTCCACTTGGGCGGTATCACTAAGGTGTTGCGACAGCTTTTGCGTCATGTTCAGGGTCTCCGGTTACAGAACAAAAAACTGTCAGGGGAACCTGTTCACAAAAAATAGAGGCGCCAAGACTCACTACTCCTCTTCTCTTGTTTCCTACGCGGGTATTAACCCGATCAGGTTCAACGGGATCCGGCAAATGCCAATCTCAGCCTAAATCAGGCGCCCCGACAAGAATCAATCACCATAAGAACAGATAGCCCGCAAAAGCACAAGCCAGCGCCACGCGCCAAATGGTCACTTGACCCATCCCACAGCAAACTTTAGTCTTAAGTATTATTTTTATGAGTCATAACCATGCGCGCCTTACCTATTATTATTGCAGCCAGTTTTTTTATAACCACCAACGCCTATGCTACCCAAACCATTACACAGGCTAATTTGCTGGATGTATACCAGCTTGCGGTAGAGAACAACTCTGACCTTGCAGCCGCGCACGCAGCATACCGTGCCCGAGCTGAAAACATTCCCCTGGCTCGTGCTGCTTTGTTACCCCAGCTCGGCGCAGGTGCCGGCACCAACCACAGCCGCACCTCAGTGGATACACACCTGCTGGGTGAGCAAACCAGCAAGCGTAACAGTTACAGCTATCAAGCCACGCTTAGCCAACCCCTGTTTCGCCTTGATAGCTGGTACCAACTCAAAGCGGCACAGGCAGATAGCGAACAAGCAGCGTTGGAACTTTCCGCAACCGAGCAAAGCATTATTTTGCAGAGTGCAGAAGCCTACTTTGCTGTTTTACGCACACAGGATAACCTAGCGGCTAGCCGCGCCGAGGAAGATGCTTTTAAACGCCAATACGATTTGGCTTCAGAGCGTTTTAACGTGGGTTTATCCGACAAAACTGATGTGCTGCAAGCCCAAGCAGCCTATGACGCAGCTCGCGCGAACCGTTTGGTGGCAGAAAACCAAGTGCAGGACGCCTTTCAAGCACTCAGCACCCTAACCAATCAAACGTTTAACGCCCTAGAAGGCGTACGTCACAGTTTGCCCGTCCTGCCGCCCCAGCCCAACGATGCTAATGCCTGGGTCAATAAAGCAACTGCAGAAAACCTACAGTTACAAGCCATGGATTTTGCAGTAACCGCGGCAGAAAATGATTTACGCAAACGTAAGTCCGGTCATGCACCCACCATCGACGCCATTGCACAGCATCAAAAAGGTGACAATGACAGCCTAGGCTTCATCAATAGGGGTATGCCCGGCACGCCCACCTACCATCGTCACGCGGAACAAACCGTGATTGGTTTGCAACTGACTATCCCGCTATACAGCGGCGGTGCAACTTCTGCCAGCGTGCGTCAGGGCGTGCAACAAAGAAATCAAATCGAATATTTAAAAGAAAGTATGCATCGTCAGATCATACAGGATGCGCGCAATCTGCATCGAGCGGTTAACACGGATATCCAACAGGTTCAGGCGCGTAAGCAAACGATTATTTCCAGCCAGAGTGCAGTCGAAGCAACCGAAATTGGTTATGAAGTGGGTACGCGCACCATAGTAGATGTGCTAGACGCGCAACGCCAACTATTTGCTGCAGTACGCAATTACAACAACGCCCGTTACGATTATATTTTGAACAATTTGCGCTTACAGCAAGTGGCAGGCAGTCTCAGCCCTAATAACTTACAGGCGCTCAGTCCATACTTGAATCCAGCCTACGATCCAGACAAAGACTTCCTGCCGCCAGACTTAGATGCAGAAATAGAAGCAAACCTCAGAAGAAGATAAACCAACACCAGCAGAGCTACGTTGCTAGCTCTGCTGGTGCAGTATAAATTTACAGGCTTAAGCGCATCGACAAGTCGACTGCCTTAACGTTTTTAGTCAGCGTACCCAGCGAGATAAAATCCACTCCCGTTTCAGCTACTGCACGCAAAGTCTGTTCGTTAATTCCACCAGAGGCCTCCAACTTAACCTGACCCGCATTGAGTTTGACCGCCGTACGCATATCCTCATACGATAGCTCATCAAGCATAATAATATCAGCGCTGGTTTTTAACGCTTCAGCAAACTCATCCAAGTTTTCCACTTCTACTTCGATGGGTTTTTCTGGAGCAATACGGCGTGCAGTTTCCACTGCTTCTTTAATGCCACCACAGGCAGTAATATGATTCTCTTTGATTAAAAACACATCATACAACCCAATACGATGATTATGACAACCACCGCAAGTTACTGCATATTTTTGCGCCAAACGCAGACCCGGAATGGTTTTGCGCGTATCTAATAGCTTGATCGGCAAATCTTTAACCTTGTCGGCAAAATAACCGCAGCGCGTAGCAACTGCCGATAACGTTTGCATAAAGTTCAACGCGGTACGCTCGCCTGTCAATAGCGAACGCGCACTGCCCACCAACTCAAACAATACCTGATTCGTGCTCACCCGTTCACCATCGGCCACGTGCCAAATTACTTCGACAGCTGGATCCACTTGACGGAACACCTCATTCACCCACGCCACGCCACTGATGATGGCATCTTCGCGGGTAATTACCCGAGCACGGGCTTGCTGTTCAGCCGGAATAAGTTGCGCGGTTATATCCCCAGTACCCACATCTTCA
>LSQX01077123.1_pt2 | contig 26328 bp, 27 predicted proteins | sample 654561 | NCBI WGS metagenome assembly LSQX01 (sample SAMN04489861, study PRJNA283612) | anaerobic digester metagenome | isolation source: 4 biogas reactors fed with cattle manure at either 37C or 55C with and... | place: Denmark: Kongens Lyngby | collected 2014 | reverse complement strand
GCTAAGACCTCCGAGCCATTTTGCTTATCTAAAATATCCTTTAAATAAGTCGTTCCAAAAAGCATATTCGTATCTAAGTCATTAATCATGGAACGGTTATAATTTTGAACCCCTAACTTACGTGCCACTAATTCGGCTGTTCCTGGCATTAACTGCATCAACCCAGACGCTCCGACATTGGAACGGGCAATCGGTACAAAGCGTGACTCCTGACGGATTAATCCATATACCCATGCTGGTGAAACACCTGTACGCTTAGCCTGTGCCGTAACACGACCATCAAATGGCGCTACAAAGCGCTGATTAAACTTCAGCGTATCTTGCGTCAAAAGTGAGGTATTAATCGTACGATCATAAAAACCAATCTGCTTAGCCCACTCAGCAGCGGCTAATAGCTGCCTATCGTTAAGACCACGAATCGCATGATTCCACTCAACCACCGCATACTCACGAGCGCCAATTCCCACTAAAGCAACCGCATTTTGCAAACCACTATTACGCTTAATTTGTGCTAGCTCAGCTGTAGTAACTGGAGCCGCCTGCTCTGGCCAAGTAATTTTTTGACCTAAGGCCTCTCGAGCCAGTTGTCCATAAAAATCATAGTGACCTAAAAGGCTACGATATCCCTGTTCAGCTGCTGTTGTTTGCCCCAAAGCAGACTGTGCACGTGAATGCCAATACACCCAAGCAGTTTCTTTTTGTTGTGCAGGATTCATCATCTCAATGGTTTCTTTGACGCGCTGCCAATTAACTGTTGGTTGGCGCAATGCCGCACGCACACGCCATGCTGCGTTATAGTCGCTCAAAGCAACGTCTTCTGATAATTGATACCAACGGTCCGAACGATCTTCCAAGTTTAGTACCGAAACAAGCCCAAACTGTGCATAAGCCCACTGCTTATCTTTTTCGCCTAAAAGCTTAGTATTATTGAGTATCTGTATCCCTTCCTCACGATCCTGACGAGCTAGGCGACTAAAAGCTAATGCTCGTAACTCAGCATCAAGCTCAGAGGTCGCCTTGCCAGATTGCTTACTAATCCAAGCACGCGGATCCCTGATAATTTCATCATACTGCGCTAATTGCGCCGATGAAAACACCATGGCAGCGTAGCGTCTAGCAACATTTCTACTATCATATTCCACCGCATCTCTTAATCCAGGCTGTAATTGATCAAAGCTCAATCTATTTTGATGATTGAGTGTATCTAGCATGGCCCAACAAGAATCCCCTGGCCTAAACGCAGCTAAGGCATCTCTAATCCCAACTCGATGACCTGTAACAGCCTGACTTTGAATCAAGGCACACTGAGCTTGAGTCAAATTAACGTTAACAGGCCCTAATGCAACTGCTGTACGATGGTCACCTAAGGCTGCCGCCTTGATAATCCACTCAGCCTTTAAACGTTCGGCCATATAGGTGTTAGGATTAGAATCAATGAACTGCTTGAGAGCCGTACTATTTAAGGGTGAAGTACGACTGGCCTGATTGATATGATTACGTAAAAACCAATACTCGGGATAGGCTCCAATTTCATGGTCTGCTTTTGCCGCATCAGCAAAACCTAATACCCTATCCCACTGACGGCCCTGCATCGCTTCATAGGCACTTTCAACAGCAGCCCTAGCAGAACGATTAACTGGCTTAAGATCTCGCTCAGGAACACGTGAGCGGAACTGATGATTTGCAGACTCCTGCTCACTCACCTCAATACTTTCATCACTCGCCGATTGAGAGTTTGCCTGTGAACTACAGCCACTGGCTACAAATAAAGCTGAGGCTAAAACTCCCCCTAGCAGTGTATACTTCCAATAAGATGATGATGATTTATTCAACATGGTCGCTCCACTAATTTTCTGACTACTCGATCACTATACTTACTCGTCTATGCAGCAGAATAACACAAACTTATATAAATCCATAAGAAGCAAATTGTTAGAGAGACGCATGCAGCTAAGCACAGCTGAACATCAGATGCGTTCTAAGGCCCTCAGTGAACATTTTTTGGGTTGGTTCAAAAGTCTCGAAGAAGAAATTCAACAAGATGAATCCTTCGAAAACTTAAAGCTACTCCCTGCTAGGCATAAAATCCGCCGCCAAGGCCTTGTGATCGCTGCTTTTTGGCCTTATCGTAATGAACCCGACATCCGTAAACTTCTAAAAGAACTACATGCCATGGGTCACGAAATTGTGTTGCCCAAAGTGATACAAAAAGAAGCACCACTGGAATTCTTTTATTGGGATCCGGGTGCTCCAATGGTCGAGGGTCATTACGGCATCCTCGAACCAGAGCCTAAAGAAATAGCCGCACTACCAGATATCGTGCTACTTCCCATGCTCGGCTATGGAGAAGACGGTGAGCGTCTTGGCTATGGTGGTGGTTACTACGATCGCACCATAGCCAAATGGGAAGAACAAGAGCATGAGCCCATACTCCTCGGCACACTCTGGTCTGATGCGCGTTTACCAGCCAGCTATGCCTGCCTACCTCACGACAAACCGGTTGATGGCATTGTCACAGAAAGAGGGGTGATATTTTTCTAAGTTGAGTAGCATATAACCATAACCTCGAACAAAAAATTCAGTTCGAGTTTTACATAAAATCCAAGTAGTATTAAGCTAGTAAATATCACCATACTTTAGAAGGAATTTTTTAACTATGAAACTATATTATTTGCCAGGTTCTTGCTCCTTAGTCCCCCATACCGCCTTATACTGGACAGGTGCTGAGCATGAGGCCTTTGAGACACCACGAGATTATTTAAAGTCCCCAGAATATTTAGTCAAAAACCCAAATGGCTCAGTTCCTACACTAGAAGATGGTGACTTTACTATCGTGCAAAATATCGGCATTTTGACTTATCTTGATAGCAAGTTTCCTGAAGCCGAGCTTTTTGGCGCTAAAGACAATCTCCAGCAGCGTGCCCAAGCTTATCGCTGGCTAGCTTATGCTAACTCCGATCTACACAAACAATTTCCACCCTTTTTTAGTGTTCCTGGTTACATAGATGGAGACGAAGAATTACACCAACGCGTTAAGGATAGTGCAGCAAAAGGGATAATTAACACCCTCAGTATTGCCGAAGCACACTTAAAAGATCGAGAGTATTTAATTGATCAAATTTGTATCGCTGATATTTACTTATTCGCTGTTTTACGCTGGTGCAAGCTAGTGAAGATCTCTACAGACTCACTACCTAATTTAGAGGCATATTATCATCGAGTAGCGGCCTTCGAGCCTCTGCAAAAAGCCATGCTTCGTGAAGATATCAAAGCTTAAGTTTCCTGAACGATAAGCTTCAAAAGCACATATGGCAGCGCTGCTGAAATAACATCAAGCGCTGCCAAATTTTAACGGTATTAAATTATGTCCAGTACAGCTTGGCAACTGCTTATTTGCTTTTTTGTCTTTGTATTCCCTGTTGCCGGCATCGCCCAGCATAGCGACTTTACGGTAAGTTGGTTATCTCCAATGGCTTTAAGCATTTTAGGTGGTATTTTATGGCTGGTATTTATCGTTTACTTAGCTTGGATATATGTTATTAGCCCTTGGCTATATAGCAAGACGGCTAAGCAACTTAATCTTCATGGTACAGCTGTTAGCGCAAAGATCGTTAAGGTGCTACCTGAAGCAACGGCAACTGACTCGATAGGCAAAAAAATCCTCTTAACTTTTAAAAATTTATCAGGAACAGAAGTAACAATAGCTTTTATTCAGTCCCGTTGTCGGGCAACTAGTGAAATACTCCAAGAAGGCCAATCACTAACCCTTTATTTAAATAATCAACTTAAGACACCATTACTTTATTCACCCACATTAAAACAGCCATCCATGACGGAGCGACGTGGTTTTTATCTACTTATTTTTACTGTATTGTATTGTCTAGTAACGGCGGGAATATGGTTCTTTACTTTACAGCATCAAGAAACCATGGGCCTAGGCCACCCGTGGATTATCTCACCGTTGATAGCAATTATATTCTTCCGAAAGTTAACACTTTATTTTAATTACGACGCTGTGCTGCTTAAGCCCGAAGTAACGCAATTAATATTAGTCGGTAAATCAACACAAGCAACAGTGCTCCAAGCGAAAGAGACAGGGATGTTACAAGGCGATCATCCTGAAGTTAAATTTACCATGCAATTTACTGACGATAAGGGGCAAACTCATACCGTGCAAAAGGTCCACGCTCTAAATGAAGCAGAATTGTATAAAGCAAAAGAAACTACACGCGAGATGATTTATTTGCCAGAAAATCCTCAAGTTGCTGTTTTTGCAGACAAGTTAGATCTCTAAAAAACTTAATCCACAATGCAAAAAGCCCACAACAATCAGACTAAATCTGATTGTTGTGGGCTTTTTTAATATTGAATCACCCCTTAGTGGTGCGATCTAATATCTTTGTAACGCTGTAACGCAACCACTTGCGCTTGCAATAAAGCTAACTCTGCTTCAATTGCAGCTGCTTCTTGTGGTGTAGCTGCATTCTTCAAGGTTTCTTGAGCCTTTTTACGAGACTCTTCAGCCTTGGCCGCATCTAACTCTTCTAGACGGACAGCAACGTCAGCTAAAACAGTAACGGCATAAGGCTGCACTTCCAGGATACCACCGGCTACAAAAACAACCTCTTGAGAATTGTCTTCTTTAGTGATTCTTACTGTACCTGGACGAATACGGGTAATCAAAGGGGTGTGCCCAGGCAATACACCTAGTTCACCCGATTCACCCGGTAGCACGACCATCTTGACCGTGCCCGAGTACAATGACTTTTCCGCACTCACTACATCGAGTTTCAGAACTGCCATGACAACTCCTTATTTAAGGGTTTTGGCTTTTTCAAAAGCTTCGTCAATAGTACCAACCATGTAGAATGCTTGCTCAGGTAAAGCATCACACTCACCCTCAACAATCATCTTAAAGCCACGGATAGTTTCAGATAAAGATACATACTTACCTGGAGAACCGGTAAAGACCTCAGCTACGTGGAACGGCTGTGACAAGAAGCGTTGAATCTTACGAGCACGAGCAACTGTCTGCTTATCTTCTGGAGACAACTCATCCATACCTAAAATAGCAATAATGTCACGCAACTCTTTATAACGCTGCAAAGTATGCTGAACAGCCTGAGCTACATTGTAGTGCTCTTCACCAACGACCTGTGGGTCTAACTGACGGCTAGTAGAGTCTAATGGGTCAACAGCAGGATAAATACCTAATGAAGCAATATCACGAGACAATACAACGGTAGAGTCCAAGTGTTGGAACGTAGTTGCTGGCGACGGGTCAGTCAAGTCATCCGCAGGAACATATACGGCTTGAATTGAAGTAATAGAACCTGTCTTAGTTGAAGCAATACGCTCTTGAAGTACACCCATCTCTTCAGCTAGCGTCGGCTGATAACCAACTGCTGAAGGCATACGACCTAGAAGTGCCGATACCTCGGTACCTGCTAAGGTGTAGCGGTAGATGTTATCTACGAAAAATAGGATGTCACGACCTTCATCACGGAAACGCTCAGCCATGGTAAGACCGGTAAGCGCAACACGTAAACGGTTACCAGGAGGTTCGTTCATCTGACCGAACACCATCGCAACTTTATCAAGTACGTTAGACTCTTCCATCTCGTGGTAGAAGTCATTACCCTCACGAGTACGCTCACCAACACCTGCAAACACAGATAAACCAGAGTGCTGCTTAGCGATGTTATTAATTAGTTCCATCATGTTGACGGTTTTACCAACACCAGCACCACCGAACAGACCAACCTTACCACCCTTAGCGAATGGGCAGATTAAGTCAATCACCTTAATACCAGTTTCTAACAACTCAACTGATAAAGATAACTCATCAAACTTAGGAGCCTCTTGGTGAATTACACGTTTTTCATCGTGTTCAATTGGACCAGCCTCGTCGATTGGACGACCTAAAACGTCCATAATACGACCTAAGGTTCCCTCACCCACCGGCACAGCAATACCGGAGTGAGTGCGATCCACGGCCATACCACGACGCAAACCGTCACTTGAGCCTAAAGCAATAGTACGAACAACACCATCGCCCAATTGCTGCTGTACTTCTAAAGTTAAGCCTGCCTCAACAAACTTATTGCTGCTATCTTCAGCCACCTGTAATGCCTCGTAAATTCGAGGCATATTATCGCGAGAGAACTGAACGTCCACTACCGCGCCGATGCACTGAACAATTGTACCGTTACTCATGTTGTTTCCTTACCTTAATAACGATTGAAGGTTACCACTAAGTTAATCACTCGAAAACGAGGATTAAACTGCAGCGGCACCCCCCACAATTTCTGAAATTTCTGTAGTAATTGCTGCTTGACGTGTTTTATTATAGACAAGTTGCAATTCACCAATAACCTTTTTAGCGTTATCTGATGCTGCCTTCATCGCCACCATACGGGCAGACTGCTCAGAAGCCATATTTTCTGCGACTAATTGATATACTACGCTTTCAATATAACGTTGTAACAAATCATCAATGACGCTATTCACATCAGGCTCAAAAATATAATCCCAACCGTGAGTAGATAAACCGGTATCAACTTCCTCTTCTTCATCAGAAAGTGAAGTGACATAAGGGTCCTCTAAATCAGACGGTAAGGGTAATAAGCGTATAAAAGATGGCTCTTGCTTCATCGTATTTACGAAAACTGTCGTAGCAACGTAAATTGCGTCGATCTTGCCTTCTTTAAAGTCATCAAACTGAACTTTAAGAGCACCAATTAGTGTTTCCATATTTGGAATATCACCTAATTGAGTTTCTTGCGATACGATGTTAGTACCTAAGCGAGTTAAAAATGATAAACCCTTGGTACCTAAAGCAGTAGCTTGAACGCCGATATTTTGAGACTTGAATTCTTGAATACGATTTAGGACTAAACGCGTGATATTGGTATTTAAACCACCACAGAGACCCTTATCGGTTGTAATCAACACCAGACCAACGTTTTTTACCTCTTTTCTTTCTTCGAGGTAAGGATTAGAATAATCCGACGTTGTCAACATCAAGTGTCTGGCGATATCACGTACTTTTTGCGCATATGGACGACCAGAACGCATACGCTCTTGAGCTTTACGCATCTTAGAGGCAGCGACCATCTCCATGGCTTTTGTAATTTTGCTCGTATTTTGTACGCTCAAAATCTTAGTACGGATTTCTTTAATTCCAGCCATATTAAATTCCTATTAGAGTTAGACTTCAGTCAGATCCTTAACAGATCTGACTGTGTGCTAAATCAGCTTATTAGGCGAAGGTCTTTTTGAAAGCAACAATAACGTCTTTCAATAAAGCTTCGTCTTCTTTAGACAATTCTTTTGTTGTCTCAATGCGATCAATTAGATCTGCATTTTTAGCTTTCAAGCTATCTTTTAGAGCCTTTTCAAATGGTAGAATTCTTGAAACTTCTACATCATCCAAGTAGCCGTTGTTAATAGCATATAGTGAAACTGCCATCTCCCAAACTTTTAGGGGAGCATATTGTGGCTGCTTCAAGAGCTCAACAACTCGCTCACCGCGCTCTAACTGACGACGAGTCGCTTCATCAAGGTCTGAAGCAAACTGCGCAAAAGCAGCTAACTCACGATACTGAGCCAAGTCGGTACGAATACCACCTGAAAGCTTCTTGATAACTTTAGTCTGAGCAGCACCACCAACGCGTGATACAGAAATACCTGCATCAATCGCAGGACGTACACCAGCGTTAAACAAATCAGTTTCTAGGAAAATCTGACCATCGGTAATCGAAATTACGTTCGTAGGTACGAAAGCAGAAACGTCACCAGCTTGTGTCTCAATAATAGGTAGAGCAGTTAATGAACCTGTTTTACCCTTGACCTCACCGTTAGTGAATTTTTCTACGTAATCAGCGTTTACACGAGCTGCGCGCTCTAGTAAGCGAGAGTGTAAGTAGAATACATCACCTGGATATGCTTCACGACCAGGTGGGCGGCGTAGCAAGAGTGACACCTGACGGTAAGCCCATGCTTGCTTAGTCAAGTCATCATAAACAATTAGCGCATCCTGACCACGGTCACGGAAATATTCACCCATAGTACAACCGGCATAAGGAGCCAAGTACTGCATGGCGGCAGAGTCAGAAGCATTAGCAGCAACAACAATTGTATACTCTAAAGCACCTGCTTCTTCTAGTCTACGAACAATGTTACTTACAGTAGATGCTTTTTGACCAACAGCTACGTAAACACAAATTACGTCTTGGCCCTTTTGATTAATAATTGCATCTACAGCAACCGCGGTTTTACCAACTTGGCGGTCACCAATAATTAATTCACGCTGACCACGACCGATTGGCACCATTGAGTCAACCGCTTTAGCACCTGTTTGTAAAGGCTCTGATACTGATTGACGTGCAATAACACCCGGAGCCACTTTCTCAATAACGTCCGTTTGAGTAGTGTTAATCGGGCCTTTACCATCGATTGGGTTACCTAGTGTGTCAACTACACGGCCGCACAATTCTGGGCCAACAGGCACTTCTAGAATACGACCGGTTGTTTTAACCAGATCTCCTTCAGAAACACCGGTGTAATCACCTAAAATCACAGCACCAACTGAGTCACGCTCAAGGTTTAACGCCAAACCAAAAACATTGTTGGGAAATTCGAGCATTTCGCCCTGCATCACATCGGATAAACCATGGATGCGAGTAATACCGTCGGTTACGGATACAACCGTACCCTGAGTACGTACATCAGCAGAAGTACCTAAGCCCTCAATACGGCTTTTTAGTAATTCGCTGATCTCTGACGGATTGAGTTGCATAATCAGACTCCTGAAATCCTATAATTATGGTGCTTATTCAGCAACCAACTTATCGTGCAAACGAGTAATTTGAGCTTGCACAGAAGTATCTAAAACTTGATCACCCACGATCACTCGTACCCCACCAATTAAGGCTGGATCAACCTTCACCTCGGGTTCTAGAGATACGCTAAATTTCTTTTCAAGACTTTTAACCAAGTCATCAACTTGTTCTTGAGATAATTCGAAAGCGCTCGTAATTTGGGCGATCGCCTTGCCTTCATGCTTATTTTTAAGTTGTTCAAACTGCTCTGCAATCTCTGGTAATACTAACCAACGATCATTATCAACGACCAATTGAACAAAGTTCTTTACATCAGCAGGCATATCAGGCAATACGGTATCAAAAACAGTCACACTGTTCGCCTTGGTAATCTTAGGATCAGATAAGATCTTTTTTACCTCAGGTGCAGAGACCACCTCTGATAATTGTTTTACAGCCTTAGCCCAAGTCTCTAATCCGACTTGACTGTCCTTAGCTGCTGCGAAAGCAGCTGCTGCATAAGGACGGGCAATAGTTGAAAGTTCAGCCATAGCAATCCCAAATTAAAGCTTTGCCTTCAGTTGATCAAGCAACTCGGCATGTGTTTTCGCATCGACTTCACGGCGAAGAATTTGCTCAGCGCCTTTTACAGCTAAAGCAGCTACTTCATCACGTAATCCATCACGTAAACGCGCTACTTCAACCTCAGCATCTTGCTTGGCTTGTGCTACGATGCGTGCACGTTCTTGCTCAGCCTCTTCACGAGCAGCTTCAACAATTGAAGATGCTTGCTGTTCGGCTTCAGCAAATCTTGTTTGATTTTCGGTCTTTGCTGCTGTTTCGATTTCTGCGATACGACTCTGGGCTTGAGCTAAATCAGCTTTACCCTTGTCGGCAGCCGCTAGACCATCGGCTATCTTCTGTCGGCGATCGTCAATTGCTTTGATTAGAGGCGGCCAAATGAACTTCATTGTGAACCACACCAATACAAAGAAAACGATTACCTGGAAAAAGAGCGTCGCGTTTAAATTCACGGTCGTTTCCCTTTTGCTAGTTAAGGTGTTGCACTATGCAATACCTATCCAATACTACTGAAATTTTAGATGCAGAGATCGGTTTTACCGCTCTGCACCAATCCATCCAGTTCACAAACCATCAAGCGATGGTATTAAATCTATCGCTTAGACGAACGGGTTAGCAAAAGCGAATAGCATAGCAATACCAACGCCAATTAAGTAGGCAGCATCGATAAGACCAGCTAATAAGAACATTTTGGTCTGTAAAGCGTTCATCAACTCAGGCTGACGAGCAGACGCTTCCAAATACTTACCGCCCATAAGTGCGATACCGATACAAGCACCGAAAGCACCTAAACCAATAATAAATGCGCAAGCGAGAGCAACTAAACCTGCAACTTCCATGACAACTCCTTGTGGTAATGAACCAATTGTTAAAAGATGGATAAACTAAATAAGGTTAAAAACTAAACAGATTCTGATCTTGTTTTGTTTCAAAATCTGCCACTTAGGCGACTGAAAGCAAATGCCTTCAGCCTACTAAATCCTAGTGGTCTTCATGAGCCTGACCAACATAAACCAAGGTCAGCATCATAAAGATGAATGCTTGTAGCAAAATAATTAAAATATGGAAAATTGCCCAAGCGGAACCGGCCAATACGTGACCAATACCCAAACCGATACTTAAGGCATTAAAGCCTGTCCATGCTGCACCCATAAGAGCGATAAGCATAAAGATAAGCTCACCTGCATACATGGTTGCAAAAAGTCGCATACCTAAAGACACTGTTTTTGCAAAATACTCAACAATATTTAGGAGGAAGTTAGCCGGAGCTAACACGATCTTAGCGACCATACCCTCAGCTCCGAAAGGCGCTGTAAATAAGCCCTTAACGAAACCATTAGGATTCTTAATCTTAATACCGTAATAAATTGAAATTATCAGAACAGTAACCGACATCCCTAAAGTCATATTAAGGTCAGCGGTAGGAAGAATGCGATGATAATAAAGTACGCCGTGATTATCAGCGGTACCAGCCAATCCTGTCCATGAAAGGATTGAAGGCATCAAATCAATTGGCAATAAGTCTAAAGCGTTCATCAGTGTGACCCAAACGAAGATAGTCAACGCCAAGGGTGCGACGAACTTACGAGAAGTAGCATTATGAACAATACTCTTAGCTTGCTCCTCAACCATGCCAACTAACATCTCTACAGCCATCTGAAAACGTCCCGGAACACCCGAGGTCGCATTTTTAGCTGCTTTGTATAAGAAATATAGACCGACAACACCAACTAAAACAGCCCAAAAAATTGAGTCAAAGTTGATTACACTAAAATCAGCTACGTCAATCTGACGTTTATTACTGAAGTGCTCCAAATGGTGCTGAATATAATACTGCTGTGGTGTAACTAAAGAAGCATCCATTTGCTCCAATCTCCGTATCAACTTCCCTCTACATCAGAGGACAACATCCAATCAAATCTAATTACTCTTGCTAGCTGGAAACTCTAAACCATCATGCTGTGGTAGAGCTACAACTTTTTAAATAACAAAAGTAATACGTATGCCTTTAAAACTACTAATAAGCCAACAAAAAATGCGGGCCAAACTAAATTCGAACCAAACACCTTAACAACTAGGAGCATTAAAATCATAGCCACACCGATTTTAACTGCTTCACCTACAAAAAAGGTAACTGCTGTGGCGTCGCGTTCTGATAATAACCTAATCACTAGATGCAAGACGAACATGCTAGTGGGTATCAAATAAGTCATACCACCAGCTACTGCTGATAAAGCGCTCCACTTCCCCGCAAAAATCAACGCAAGAAGTGACACAAGCAACAAAATCAGGCCTTGAGCAATCACCAAATTAAGTAAGCCCTGTACTGCTACAGCACTCATGCGCCGTCTCTGCTCAGGAGTTAGCTTAACTGCTTCTATTTGCTCATAATCCATAGCTTCGTAAGTATAGCCTTTATTTTACTACTTGTCACATTCACTTAGTGACTCAGTTACATATTCGTCAGTTTTTTGACAGCTACTTTGAGCTCCATCAAAAACGACAATTTCAAGGAATACATCTGCTATTTCTTTGAGCCAAATTCATACTAAAGAAGTAGGAACATATGTTGTTTATAATGATTAAACAACGGCTTAGAAATAACTGTCCCTTAAATGACATGACTAATATCTCGTAGCCAAAGAATTTATGGATTTTATCAGAACTAAAGGCATTACATATATGAATAACAAAATATTGGAAGATAAAATTTTTTATAGCATCACTTCTAATGATCTAAGTGGTCATCGCTTTAAAGTTAGCTTGACGATCAGCAATCCAGATCCTGATGGACAAATAGTCAGCCTACCCCGTTGGATTCCAGGTAGCTATATGATCCGTGACTTTTCCAAACACATCGAAACGCTAAAAGCTACTCATAATAAATATCCGCTTAGCATCACTCACTTGGACAATCACACTTGGCAAGTCGAAGCCGTTAGCAATGGCGCTATTCAGATTGAATATACCATTTATGCTTGGGATCTCTCTGTACGTAAAGCACATCTAGACGAATCACACGGTTTTTTTAATGGCACTAGCGTATTTTTAAGAGTGCACGGTCAGGAACACCTTCCTTGCCTTCTCGAAATAAAAGCACCTAAAGAAAGCAAAAAGTGGCGTGTCTATACTAGCTTACCGCCAGCCAAGGACCACCCTAAGGCAGCACAGCACACTCGGTTTGGCTTTTATCGTGCTAAAAACTACGACGACCTAATTGATCACCCTGTTGAAATGGGTCGACCCAAGGTAATCAGCTTCGTGGTCGCAGGTATAGCCCATGACATGGTGTTTACCGGTGTTTTACCTAATATTGATTTTGAGCGCATTGCCGCCGATACTGCAAAAATCTGCGAAGCACAGATAAAGCTCTTTGAGCCAGAAGCTGTCACCCCTCCTTTTACTGATAGTTCTAACCGCTATGTTTTTTTAACTACCGTCACGGGTAACGACTATGGTGGCCTAGAACACCGCAACAGTACTGCATTGATTTGCTCACGAAAGTCTCTACCTACTATTGGACAAAAAGAGCAAAGCAAAGAGTACATCGACTTCCTTGGATTAGTTAGTCACGAGTACTTCCATAGTTGGAATGTTAAACGCATTAAGCCGGCTGCTTTTGCACCATATCAACTAGATAGAGCCACACCAACCTCTTTACTATGGATTTTTGAAGGCTTTACCTCCTACTATGATGATTTGATGCTTTTAAGAAGCGGGCTCATTACTGAGCAGCAATACTTAGATCAGATTGCCACCACAATTAATCGGGTCAACAACGACTCCGGCCGCATTAAGCAAAGCGTGGCTGAAAGCTCGTATGACGCTTGGACTAAGTTCTACCAACAAGATGAAAATGCACGCAACCAAATTGTTAGCTACTACTCAAAAGGCTCTTTGGTCGCCTTATGCCTTGATTTACTAATTCGCCAAGAAAGCAAACAACAGCGTTCTCTAGACGATGTGATGCGCTATCTATGGCAACACTATGGCAAAAACTTCTATGTAGATTTAGACAACAACAAAGGCCTTAAAGAAGAGGATGTGCTTGACGTCTTGCACCAAGCAACTGGAGTCGATATTGATGTCCTAGAAAATTTCTTAGAGCGCAATGTCTATGGAACCAAAAAACTTCCACTTAAGGAACTACTGGCAGCTGAAGGGCTTAAGCTTAGCAAATCAGCAGACAGCGACAACCAGGGCGTCAGCCTTGATATCCGCACTACTAGCAGCAACAACCAATGCATAATTCAAAGCGTAATGCAACATGGCGTAGCACACAAAGGCGGATTATCTGCAGGCGACACGATCGTAGCGATTGACTACTTACGTGTTGATGCCAACAACCTAAAAGAAGTCTTAAGCCGTTACCAGCGAAAGCAACACGCCATCATTCATGTATTCAGACGTGATGAGCTGCGCTTTTTTACGGTAGAATTTGATACCCCACTCTACTCGGAGTTTCAAATCAAGCCCAGCAAAACACGCCATCAAATAAGTCTAGATTCCGTCCCTAACAACTCAAAAGACAAGTAGACACTCACGCTTTAGATCTGGGCTATTCTTGAGACAAAAAAGCTTCTCTACAACACACTGTTAGAGAAGCTTTTTTATGTGCCTTCGAGTAATTAATACTACTTACTTATATCAGAACATACCGCACAGTGCGGGTTTTTAGTTAACTTAAACTCTTGCCACTGCGTTTCACGACCATCAAACATGAGTAGACGTCCAACCAATGGACGACCGATACCTAACAGCAACTTCAAGGCCTCATGAGCCTGCATCATCCCAATACTTCCTACAACGGTAGAAAGCACCCCTAAGGTTGCACAATTATCAGGCTGTAAATTCTCGCTCGGATCATACTGACAAGCATAACAAGGACTTGATGAGTTTCTAAAATCAAACACGGTTAGCTGACCATCAAAACGAATTGCTGCAGCTGAGACTAAGGGTACTTGATGACTAAAACAAATCTTATTCAACTGCTGACGCGTATTAAAATTATCCGTACACTCTAGGACTAAGTCCACACCCTGAATTAACTCACTGAGCTCATCATCGCCATAACGTTGACTATGCGCGATAAAATTCACCTCTGGATTCAGCGCTTGAGCCATCAACTTAGCCGACCCCACCTTAGACACACCCACACGGTCACTGGTGTGGACAACTTGACGCTGCAAGTTACTCAACTCCACCTCATCATCATCAACCAGATGGATGGTTCCTACACCAGCAGCTACAAGATACATCAATGCTGGCGCACCAAGACCACCCGCACCTACCATTAAGATCTTGCTATCAAGTAAACGCTCTTGACCTTCAAAACCAAAGCCATCAAGCATGATATGACGCGCATAACGTAAAAGCTGCTCATCACTCATCTGACTCAAGATACTCTCCAATCAAAAACTTGGTCGCTTGCTGCAACTGATAATCCTCTTCTGAACCAAAGGTGTACATCTCGACTTTAGTCTCAGCATCAGTCTCTGACTCCTCGACGACTTCAGCTATGTCCTCGGACTCCTCGATAACTTCATCTGATAACGACTCAACCGCACTAGCATCAGAACTATCTGTACTTTCAGTAAGCTGAGACACCTCACCATCAAGCGCTACGACCTCTTCCTCGGTCGAACTTTGACTCTCACCACTCAAATGATCCTGCAAATCGACTTCACGATGAATATTAAAGAAATCCCCATGCTCAGTATCTGTCACTACAATATCTGGCTCAATTCCCTTGGCTTGAATAGAGCGATCCTTAGGAGTGTAATACCTAGCTATCGTTAGCTTCACGCCAGTATCGTCGCCCAAATCCAACACCACCTGAACCGAGCCTTTACCAAAGCTCCGGTTACCCATGATGGTAGCTCGCTCGTAATCTTGCAAAGCACCGGCAACAATTTCCGAAGCCGAGGCTGAACCGATATTAATCAGAACCACCATTGGCACCTCACGACTCCATGACGGCAAGTCCTTTAGAGGGTCTTGATGATTCAAGCTGTAATCACTTGGCACCACACGGTAGCGCAGATTCACCTCACCACGACTTTTGGTATAAACCACTAACTGTTCAGGCTCAATAAATGCACCCGCTACACCGACAGCTGCATTAAGTAAGCCACCCGGGTCATTACGCAAATCTAACACCAAGGCCCGAGGCTCTATATCGAAATCATTTAAATGCTTAACTAACTCTTCAACTGTGCGTTCTTGAAACTGTGAAACTCTGACATAGGCAATATCACTATCCAGCATTTTGCTTCGAACGCTTTGCACCTTAATTAAATCCCGCTCAATCACTAAATCGAGCTCTTCCAGCCCTCTTCGAACTGAAAGCTCAATGGAAGTACCCGGTTCTCCGCGCAAACTTTTTACCACCTCACTTAAAGGAAGACCACTAATTGAGGCACCATCCACCTTAACAATCACATCACCGGGCAAAACCCCCGCCCGCGCTGCCGGACTATCTTCAATAGGTGAAATAATCTCAATTTCCTTAGAAGCGGTTTCGTTAATCTCAATACCTAGACCACCGAAAGCTCCCTCTGTCGCCTCTTGTAAACTAGTAAAGGCCTCCTCATTTAAATAAGAAGAGTGGGGATCCAAATCATCCAACATACCATTAATCGCGGCATCTACTAATTTAGAATTATCAATAGGCTCAACGTAGCGATTTTTAATGGCTGCGAAAACAGCTGCAAATCGACGCAACTCTTCATAAGGCAAACGGTCATCGACCTCAGGAATCGCTTCGATAGGCGGCGCGTGCTCAACGACCTCAATGCTAACGTCAGCCGCCTGCTCCTGCCCACTAGCTGCGACCTGAGCCATTGGCAAATAATGTGACTCTGCACTGAGTGACTGTGGTGCAATCGCACCAAGAAACAACATAGAACAGCCCAAGACCAATAACGGTTTACGCAGTTTATGACTTACTAAAAAACTTGAATTATAAAGCATTGTGCACCTTTTGCTTTTTTTGCTTAGGCTACTTCGCCAACACACTTAAGGGGTCAACGGGCTGTGAACCACGTCTAATTTCGAAATATAAGGCCGGCTCTACCTGCCCACCAGTCGAGCCTGCCCTGGCAATAGTCTGCCCTGACCTAACGGCTTCACCTACCTTACGAGTCAGACTTTGATTGTAGCCATAGACGCTCATGTAGTTGTTACCATGATCAACAATAATTAAGTTACCAAAACCTCGCATCCAATCGGCAAAAACCACGGTACCACCAGCCACCGCCTTAACCTCTGCTCCAGTCTGGGTCTTGATTAAAATACCACGCCATACACCACCTGTGTCGGGACGTGTACGACCGAAGCGACCTTGTAATGTGCCGCGTAGCGGCCATGGAGCCCCTTGAGGAATACCTGCATTAGTAGAACCTGCTAATGCCCTTGCCTTGCGCTCATCTTCTCGAGCCTGAGCCGCAAGACGCTGTGCCTCGAGTGCCTTTTCCCTAGCCATGCGAGCCTTTGCTGCTTCAATCTCGGCATGCTCCTGCTGTAAACGTGCTTGAGACAATTGCTGTTGGCTCTGCTCACGTTGATTCAACATTTCCGTCATGCGACGTTTTGCTTGTTCTAACTCTTGAGGACCTAGGGCTCTGGCAATGTCATCTTCAACTTCACGTATTTGAATTTCGGTCATCCGCTGTTGCGATAAGACCTCCTGCTGTCTGTCTTGCGCTTGAGCACGCATAGATGCCGCACGCTCTGCTTGCTGTTGAGCTAATGCGGCTTGTTCTTCTGCCAACTTAGCCTGCGTCTCACGCTCTTGCGCCAATCTTTGTTGGCGTTCTAACGCTTGACGCTGGCGCTCCAACTCGGCCTGGCGAATCGCCTCTCTTTGCTGGGTTATCGTTTTACCAATCTCACCTATTAAACTATCAAGGCGCTGCTGGTCCCCTGCCAAACGTCCAGCCTCAGCACGCCGTTGCTTCAGATCCTGTTCGATATTGCCCAGTTCGATCTGATACTTTTGCTGCTCTTTTTCGAGATCATTTTTGCTAGCGAGACTTTGCTCAGCCAAGCGTTCAATGGTTTGTTGACGACCTTTAATCTCGGATTCGGTTTTCTGCAAACTGAGTATCGCCTGATTCAGCTCCTCAACGGCACGAGCTCGCGCCCTAGCAACATAACTCAAATAGCCAAGATCACGGCCGATTTTTTGTGCATCACCACCCGACAACAGGGCTGACCAAGGAGAAAGACCACTGGTGTACTGAGCATAAATTTGCTCACTCAAATCCTCTTGGCGCTCAGCCAAAAGCTCGCGCTGACCATCCGCCTGTCGACGCAACAAGATAATCTCGTGCTCAGCTTCATCTTGCTGCTCCTGCAAACGGTCAAGCTCAGCATTAATGCGAGAGATATTACGCTCAGACTCACTCAGCCTATCAACCACATCTCTCTTTTCAGTCTCCTGAGTTTGAATGACTCGCTTGACTGAGTTAATCTGCTTTTCCAATTCTATACGTCGCTGCTCAGCTGCTTTTTGTTGCTTACTTAATTCAGAAACAGACTGCGCACTAGCATTCTCACCGCCTATAGCGGTAGTTAATAAAAGACCGACCGACAAAGCCACTAAGGACTTGGTTGGTACTTTATACAGCATTAATAACTTCACGACGTATTTAATTGGCACTATCGGCACTCATTGAACTACAAAAACCTAATTACTTCGACTTACCCTGCGCCGCCACTTCGGCCATCGCCTTAGCAATCTCATCTGGATCACCTAGGTAGTAATGACGAATAGCTTTTAGATTTTCATCCAACTCATAAACCAGAGGCTGACCTGTTGGAATATTCAAGTGAACAATATCCTCTTCGGAGATATCATCAAAAAGATTAATCAAAGCGCGGATACTATTGCCATGGGCAGTAATTAAAATCTTCTTACCCGCTTTGATCGTTGGAGCAATTTCTTCATCCCACAAAGGCTGTACACGCTCAATCGTGTCCTTAAGGCACTCGGCTGCAGGCAACTCATCAGCTGGAATATCAGCATAACGACTATCAAAACGAGGATGACGCTCATCATCTAAATCCAGTGGTTCTGGGCCGACAGCAAAAGCTCGGCGCCAAATTAAGACCTGCTCATCACCATATTTCTCAGCAGTCTCAGCTTTATTTAAACCTGTGAGCGCACCATAATGACGCTCATTGAGACGCCAACATGGCTGATAGGGCACATACATGGTATCCATGTTATCAAGCGCAATCCAGAGCGTACGAATCGCTCTTTTTAAATAAGAAGTATAGGCTTGGTCAAAAACATAGCCTTCTTTTTTTAAAAGCTCTCCGGCTTGCTTGGCTTGTTCACGACCCTCATCGGTTAAATCCACATCAGCCCAACCGGTAAAACGATTTTCAAGATTCCACTGACTTTGACCGTGACGCATTAAAACGATTTTATACATAGTTATTACTGTCCTAACGAAGTTTAAATAAAGCGATTCATGATTAATTTTATCTATTTTAGCTAACTTAGCTTATTGTCGCTTAGGCTATTTTATAATCCTTGAATTAATCTTAAAATAGCCGATAAAGGCAAAAACAGGTAACGATTGTGGAATTTTTAACTTTTAACAACACTTATTTATTTGTTATTACGGCGCTCGTGTCCGGTGGTATGCTAGCTTACCAATACAGTCGCGCCTCTAAGGGCCTCAGCCCTGCTCAAACAGTACAAATGACCAATGGCAAAAAAGCTGTCATCATCGATGTACGCCCAAACGAGCAATATCAAGCTGGCACTATCGCTAATGCGATGAATGTACCTTTTGAGCAGCTTAAATCTCGTGCTGCCACACTCCCTAAAGATAAAGCTGTCATCGTCATTGACCAAGACGGACGTCGTGCTTCTAGCGCTGCCAATCAGCTTAAAAAAGAAGGCCTCGAAGAAGTTCACTACTTAAATGGTGGAATGACCTCTTGGCTAAAAGAGAGTTTACCGCTAAAAAAGCCTTCATCTTCTAAAAAAATGAAATAGTGTTTCTCCGACACTATAATGAGCATTAACCTTTAAAAACTTACGAGGAAAAAATGGTTCAAGTTACTATTTACTGTAAGGTCACTTGTCCTTACTGCACCCGTGCTGAAAAAATCCTTAAGGATAATAACGTCACTGATTTGGAAAAAATCAGTATTGATACAAACCGTGAAGCTCGTGCCGAAATGATCGAACGCTCTAACGGTCGCACCACCGTGCCACAAATTTTTATTAATGGCGAGCACATCGGTGGTTGTGATGACTTACAAGCACTAGAGCGTGCAGGAAAATTAGAAGCACTTTTGACTGCTGCTAACTAAGGCAACTTACACTTTTTAACTTTACTGGAATACTACTCATCATGGCTGAAGAGCAAAACACTCAAAACCAAGACGCTGCAACGGCTCAGCAATCTCAACAACCTAACTTCGGCATGCAAAGATGCTACCTAAAGGACCTCTCTTTAGAAATGCCTAACGCACCTCACATTCTTCTTGAACAAGAGCAGCCTAGCGTTGATATTAGCTTAAACATCGGTGCAGAGCGTTTAGCAGAGACAGTTTTTGAGACTACTGTTCGCGCAACCATCACAACTAAAATTAAAGATAAGGTCTTATACTTAGTTGAAGGTACTCAAGCAGGTATTTTTGAAATCGCAAACATCCCTGAAGATCAAATGGATCCATTAATCGGTATCGTTTGCCCTTCAATGATTTTCCCTTATTTGCGTGCCAACTTAGCCGACGCAATTAATCGTACCGGCCTGCCAGCTGTTCATATGGCTGAAGTTAACTTTCAAGCTTTATATGAGCAACGTCTTCAGGAAGAAGCTGCCGCTCAACAGGGTCAAGATGCTCCAAACGGTGCTACCGAAAGCGAAAGCAACCCGACGATTAACTAATCATCTCCACAGTAGCAAGCAATGCAATCATCTAGCAGTTGTCCCACCAACACTTCTGTCAATACCCTAGTAATTGGGGCTGGCAGTTGGGGCACTGCGCTTGCAGTTGCAGCCGCACAAGCGGGACCGGTATTAGTTTGGTCTCGACATGCGCAACAAGCAGAGCATATCACGCAGCACCACCGCAATCCTGACTACCTTGAAGATATCGACTTACCCAAATCCATCAAGTCAACATCTGATAAAGAAGCAGCTATTTCTTTTTTACAAGGAAGCGTTGAACATCATGCTGAAGCCTCTGCTGCACCACTGATTATCTTTGGCCTGCCTGTAAAGGCAATGCGCCAAAGCATACAAGAATGGCTTCCCCTTTTCAAAGAGGCGGGCCTAGAGCATGTTCCCTATGTTTGGACTTGTAAAGGCTTCGAAGAAAACACCTCACTCTTGCCACATGAAATTATTGCTGATGTAGCACCTAAATCAACACAGCCAAACGGCGTATTATCTGGCCCTACCTTTGCTCGTGAAGTCGCTTTGCGTCTTCCTGCTGCAATCACGGTGGCTAGCCACGAAACTATTGTGGGTCAACGCGTCATTCAAGCCTTGCACAGTAATCACACCCGTGTTTACTATAGCCAAGATGTCGTTGGTGTCGAAGTGGGTGGTGCCATGAAAAACGTCATTGCCCTCGCATGTGGCATTAGTGATGGCCTTGCCCTTGGCAATAATGCACGCGCCGCACTCATTACGCGTGGACTCAATGAGATCAAGCGCCTTGGTTTGGCCATGGGCGGCCAAAGCGATACTTTTTCCGGATTAACTGGTTTAGGTGATTTAGTACTCACCTCAACAGGTGACTTATCACGCAATCGACAGGTAGGCCTTGCTCTGGCACAGGGTCAAGCCTTAGAAGACATTTTGGCAACTGGCCTTACAGCAGAGGGTGTACGTTGTGCTCGTGCAGCACTTGCCCGCGCCACCGCCCTTAATGTCGAAATGCCGATTACTGAGGTAGTCTGCGATATTTTATTTAATGATGTCAACTCACTAGAAAGCGTAGCCAAGCTACTAGCTCGTGAAGTCAAGGCTGAAAACTAAAACGGCACTACTTTTACTTTCTGCCAATTGAAGCAATCGATACTCTTGTTACGCCATCAAAGTGCAAGCTAGCACCACGCCACGCATGACCATTAATAATTTCAAAACTTAGATAAATCAGACCATCATCGCGGCGCTGCTCCTCAAGAGCTTGGTACAAACGCTGCAATGACTCTCGACTTTGGAGACCTGGATTCCGACCTAGACTCGGATTACCTCCAAGCGCACGCACATCGGCTAATAACTTTTGAGGTGTTTTGTAGGTCAAAGTGATCATCTGTTGATCCATCACGGGGTCCTTAAAACCACTTTCCATCAGCATATCACCAAAATCGTGCATATCCACAAAAGCCATCGTCTGTGTTTTCCAACCAGCTTGCTGAATGGCTGCGCGCAACTCAATCAAGGTGGCTGGTCCGAAGCAAGAAAACATCAATAGTCCATCAACCGCCAAAAGTCGATACCACTCCCTAAACACTTCCGGTGGACTACGATGCCAATGCAAAGCCATATTTGACCAAATAAAATCAAAGATATTTGGCTTAAGTGTACTAGTAGCTAAGTCAGCTTCTACAAAACGTGGGATCTTAGTACCTGCCATCTGTGAAGCGGCCTTACCGGAAACTCGCGATAGAAGACTTTTTATACTACCAAAAGTAGTTACCTGTGGCATTAGACGCTGTTCAGCAAGTTTTAAGAAATCCTTTTGATTATCAAGGCCAGTAAATTCGGCCTCAGGATAGAGTCTCTGTAAAATCTCTATGCCATGACCAAGCCCACAGCCTGCATCTAGGATGGATGCGGGGCTATGCTTAATGTACTTCAGCCTATCAATCATACGATCAGCGACTTCATCGAGCAGAAAGCGTGCGGGTTCGAGCATCTGACGACGCTTAAACTGCTGAATCACATGGGCATGATTAATGGCTAATTCTTGTTGAGGCTTTTGAATACTCATGACAACATTCTGTACTGGATAAATTAATCCTATCATACTCCACGAGCCGTACAAGATGTTAAAACGACCCATAAAGCCATAGGGGATATTCATTATATTAAGGGGTTAAGCATGCGACATCTTGGCGAAATCATCACTGCACAAATACAGCACCCAGATGCTATTTTCAAGCATCTGACTCCCTACATTGGCGGCCGTTGCCCACTTTGTCAGGATTTATGTCTAGCAGGCAGTTTTTGCCAAGCCTGCATTACAGATATTTTAACAGCAACTAGCAGTCATCAAAACCGCTGCCCTCGCTGTCAGCTCGCCCTAAAGGGCTTGGACTATTGTGAAAGCTGCTATTTATCAAAACCACATTATGATCACCTGCACATCGGCTTTGATTATGTAGAACCGATGAAATCACTACTTTTACGCTACAAAAACTCCGGACAGCTTGGCCTAGCTAAGCCATTTGCCAAATTATTACAAGCCCGTTTACAGCGACAAGGCATCAAAACACCTGTAGGCAAATTATGCATCCCCCTTCCATCGAGTAATCAATCACTTAAAAAAAGGGGTTATAATCCTGCATCTGAAATCGCTAAATATCTAGCAAAGCTTAACGGTTGGCGTATCAACCACGAGGTACTCAGAAGAGATCAAGAGCGGCTTTATACAGAGCAAAAAGCCTTAGATAGTATCGGTCGTAGACTCAATGTACTTCAGCTGTATTATTGTGCTTATCGCCTTGATGAAAGTGAGGTGATTTTAATTGATGACATTATGACTAGTGGTGCTACCCTCGATAGCGCTAGTCAGGCCCTTAAAGCTGCGGGGGTCAAGCATGTTCACTGCATTGTTCTGGCTCGTGCCAGTTATTAACCCAACCCTTTAGAACCGAAAAATATTGTGTTTCATATTATCCTAGTTTCGCCCGAAATCCCTGCTAATACCGGCAACATCATTCGCCTGACCGCCAATACTGGCAGCTCTTTACACCTCGTTAAGCCTTTTAGTTTCGAGCTCGACGATAAGCGATTAAGGCGTGCGGGATTAGACTATCATGAATGGGCTGATTTGCAGACTCATGACAGCCTAGAAGAAGCCATCGCATCTACAGGAGCAGCTAAGGATCGATGCTTTGCACTCTCTAGCAAGAGTCAGAGAAATCTTGGTCACGTAGACTTCCAAGAAGGGGACTGCTTTATATTTGGCAGGGAGACCGCTGGCTTAAAAGCTGAAGAATGGGACATCATTGGCGTAGAGCAGTCCATCAGACTGCCGATGCTAACCAAGGGCCGCAGCCTTAACCTCTCAAATAGTGTGGCCGTAACTATTTATGAGGCATGGCGCCATATAGGCTATAAAAACGGTCTTTAAGACTCACAGCTATTCCTCATCCCTCACGCTTACTCAAATACTAACGACGCCAGAAATGAGGGGTAAAGATCACAAAGACTGTCAGCAATTCTAGGCGCCCTACCAACATCGCAATGCTACCAACCCAAAGCTGGAAGTCATTTAAGTTTGCATAGTTACTCATCGGGCCGACATTACCTAAACCTGGCCCAATGTTAGCTACTAAAGCTACTGCGGAACTTAAAGCATCTATTTCCTCAGCATGCCCAAATGAGAACAGCACAAAAACCACCATAATGGTCATAAAGTACAGTCCAATAAACATCATCACCGAGAGTAGGACTGAATTAGATACCACTATTTGTCTGAAACGTACTGGAAACACCCCGTGAGGATGTAGCAATCGCAACACCTCAACTCGTAGCTGCCTAAACACAAGCAAAACACGAATCAACTTGATCCCGCCTCCGGTTGAGCCTCCTGATGAGGAAAATGAGCCTAAAGCCAGCATAAACACTGGTAAAACAAAAGGCCAAGCCAAATAATCTGTATTAGCAAAACCTGTGGTAGTCGCAACTGAAACGGTATTAAAAAGTCCATAGCGAATGGCGTCAAACCAACTATCATATACATTGCTAAAGTATAAATAAGCACTAATTAGCAGACCACTACCAAGGACTAATTTGAGAAACGGCAAGGCTTCAGGACAATACAAATAGTGACGTAAACTACGATACTTGAACACCTTAAAATGAGTCGCGAAGTTAATTCCGGCAAACAACATAAAAACTATTGCCACCACCTCTACCGCCACACTATCAATACTCTGAAAGCTCTGATTAAAACTTGAAAAACCACCTAAAGCCATGGTCGATGCTGCCTGACACCAAGCATCAAACCAGCTTAATCCTGCTAATTTATAAGATATCAGACATAAAATAGACATCACGAAGTAAATGCTATAGAGCACCTTTGCCGTACTAGCGATACGTGGAGTCAGCTTCTCGTCCTTTAATGGTCCAGGCATTTCGCTCTGCATTAGCTCGCGTCCCCCCACATTAAATAAGGGTAAAATGGCCACGGCTAATAACAAAATCCCCATGCCCCCGAACCAGAGCAATGAGTGCCGCCAAAGGTTCACGGAAGCTGCTAAGCTTTCAACCTCCATGATGACAGAAGCCCCTGTCGTCGTTAAGCCAGACATTCCTTCAAATACAGCCTTGGCTATCGTGAAGTTTTCTTGAACCAACTGTCCCGCAAAATAAATCGGTAATGAAGCCACGACCGACAAACTAACCCATGCTAAAAAAACCAATAAAATACCTTCGCGCCGACGCAAGGTACTTCGATAAGGAAAACACAATAGACTTAATATGGCTCCTGACACAAAGGAGACCCCAGCCCCTATTAAAAAATACTGAGCTGCACCGTCATCCAGATAAATAGAAACCCCAAAGGGAAATAAAAAAATCACGGCGAAGGTCATCAAAATCAGACCTAATTTGTGCAAGGGGCTAAGAAGAAGCTTCATACGATTGCTTGCAGACTAAAACACCAAAGCCGACACCTGAAACAGCTTATCAACTTGTTCCATGGCTTTGACGTCACTAGCATAAACAATCACGTGATCCTCATGTTGAATCACCGTATCGGCGGTAGGAATAATCACCGTCGTATCGCGCACAATCGCCGCAATAACGGTATGTTTGGGCCAACGGATATCAGCAACTCGTCGGCCGATAACACGAGAGTTTTTCTCATCACCAAGCACCTTGAACTCAACCGCTTCTGATCGGCCTTGTCGCAGTCGATGTCCACGCACTACTGAACCCTGCTTTAAATCACGCATCAGAGCACCGATAGTCGTCCAGACGGGCGAAACGGCAATATCGATAGCACTACCACGGATTAACTCACCATAAGATAAGCGTGAAACTAGCGTCAATACCTTTTCTGCTCCTAAACGTTTGGCTAATAAAGAAGCCATGATGTTATCCTCATCAGCATCGGTAATAGCCAAAAAGGCGTGCATATTCATCACGTCTTCATCAAGTAGCAACGTTTCATCTGTGCCATTGCCATGAAGCACAATGACATTGTCAGGTAATTCCTTAGCAAGCTCATGACAACGCTCCTGACTCATCTCAATGATGCGGACGTTATAACCTTCATTGGCAAGCAGACGAGCTAGACGCCCTCCAATATGGCCACCACCTGCAATCATAATATTTCTAGCACGATGCTGTTGACTATGCAGCTGCCGGATGGCTTGTCGTGCCTCAGTGGTATTAACGGCAAGCATCACCTCGTCATTAGGCTGTAGACTAAAGCTTTGCTCTAAAGGCAAGGACTTTTCTTGGCGTATTACTTCTAAAATACGTGCATTAGAACTAGGCAGATTTAATTGATTTTTATTAATTTGCAGTTTTAAAAAACTGCTTTTCCCACTCACCTTGAGTGTAAGAAGGGAAACGAGACCTTTAGAAAAGTCGACTATCTCTAGAACCTCAGGGAACTCGACCAAGTGAAAGAGATAATCCGTAATGCTTTGTTCAGGACTAATCACATGGTCGACACCGAACTTTTCCTTACTAAATTCGCTATGCTCCAG
>LSQX01229719.1_pt1 | contig 26336 bp, 25 predicted proteins | sample 654561 | NCBI WGS metagenome assembly LSQX01 (sample SAMN04489861, study PRJNA283612) | anaerobic digester metagenome | isolation source: 4 biogas reactors fed with cattle manure at either 37C or 55C with and... | place: Denmark: Kongens Lyngby | collected 2014 | reverse complement strand
TCTTCAAAAACCCTTGACTTTAATTAGCTGGGCTTAAAATACTGTATTTATAGTATTCTTCACGTATCTGTTTTTTCCTGTATCTATGATTAACAAAATAAACGGTGTTTTGTCCGATATTGCAGGGGTATATGTAGAATGAGCACTTTTTTACGGTGCCGGGAAGAAAGCACGTTAAGTTCTTTAAAAATGTTCCAGATTTGATGGTGAATATTGCAACAAAAAAGGGGTTGCATACGTCTAACATTTATAGGTAAAATCAATACAGATTACAAATAAATGGATAGTAGGTGAGACGGGAATGGTTAAAAGGATAACTGTCTTGTTAATAATAACGGCATTGCTTACAGGATGCAGTACCGAAATCGATTTGCCCTCAAAATTGTCAGCCGATACCAATCCTGTTACCGGGGATAAGGAGGATTCCGGGGAGGTGTCCTACGTCCATAGTCCAGAGCAGTCGGGTGAAAGCAGCGACTGGGTAATGGTGCCGACGGGGGACCAGCCCGACCCGGACGCGCAGCAGACGTCGGAAAGCGTGCTGCTTAACCAGGAACAGGCGGTAAGGCTTTTTCTGGATGCCTGGGAGCAGAATGATTTAGAAAAAATGAACATGCTGACGCTACAGCCCCTTGAGGAGTTCTTCCGGCAGTCGGATATGAATTTTGTATCCTACAAATTTCTTGACAATGGCGACCTGGCAGGGTTTGTAAGGGATGGGTTGCGCAAAATCAGGGAATACAGCACAAACACCTTCGACAGTGCAACCATTGAAAACCCGCTCCCCAACGGGGATAGGCTCAAGGTGAGTCTGGGCGATTACCTAAACCTTAACGTAACCCTTGTACTGGACAGGAACATGTGGAAGCTTAATAGCATGTCGGCAAACATATCGGGATTTGAAGAGGCTGTGCCACAGGATTGGGATACACTGAATCAGCTGGTACTGACCGATATAAAGGACATGGATGGTGATGGGAATTACGAACTTCTGACCATGGGATTCAGGGGAGAATGGGAAGGATTAGGCCCCGAACCGACAAGTGCCATAGGTATTTATACCTGCTCCAATAGACAGATTGAAAACCTTTATTTCAGGGATATGCACGACAGGCTGGAAAGCGATAGGGTGGTTATAGAAGGCAGAATGGGAAAAGTCATGGAGGACGGGCAAGCATTATTGGTATTAATCGAGAAGACGGCCCAGGATAATTTGGCGATTGTTGAAGGGCCCGCTTCGCAATACTATATAAGCCTTTATAAGCTTGAGGATAAGGACCTGATAAAGGTTGGGGAAATTGACTGGATGAGCGCCATTACCGACGTGCTTGACAGCCGGATAATTCCTGAATGGGTGGAGCTTTTGGGGGTTAAGGGATTTAAAAGGAATGCTGCGGAAAGCGTTGTGCTGAGGGTAGGTTTCAGGAACAGGCGGGAACGGAATGATTTCCACCAGACTAATGAAGGGATATTCGTGCTGTCCCACGACGGAGACGAGTGGTACACCGAATGGTATCATGAGGGAACATACGGGGAATACCATACCGTCGTATTTGAAGAAACTAGCTCCGGGAACCAACCGGTAAAGATGTACTATATTGAAGACATCCCCTACGAAAACGGTGAGGGCGGTGGTGTATTAGAGGTTTATCACCGCAACGGAAGATGGACCGAAAACCGGCTGTTTTCAGAAAAGTTGAACATTAAAGCAGCAGGGGATATGACAGGAGACGGAGCCGCTGAGTTCCTGGTGTTTGGCGGGACAAAGCTGAAGGTTTATTCGGGGGACCAGGAAATATTATGGGACGTCACCCTTCCACGGGATACAAAGGAAGTTCCCTATGCATGGATAGGAAGTGTAGCGGGGAAACAAAGAATAGTAGCAGCATTGCATATGGGGGATTACATTAACATGAAAAGCGCGATTTATGTCTGGGAAGAGCAGGAAGGAAGGATGGACAGCTTATGGCAGAGCGAGGCTTTGGGAACAGATGGAATAACTGCCATGATGTTAAGAGATTTGAACAAAGACGGTAAGCCTGAAATTTTGGTAAATTATACAAACAATTATCTTATATGGGGACAGTTCTTTAAGATATTCGAGCCGTAAGGCTCTTAAATTGCAGACAAACTCAATTGGCTTCATGAATACCCGCTTATGCGGAAATGCTGTTTAAGGAATGGGGACACACCTCTGCTTACGCAGGTATTCCTTGCTGAGGTATGTCCCCGATTGATAAGCTTTCGAGTTGCCTTGCTAAACCATTTATAAGCATGCGCTAGCGCTTCATGAAGCCTTATGGGTTTAGGATCGGTTTTTCTTAAGCTTATGAGCCGTAAGGCTCTTTTTTTTACCCGAAATTTCCTGAAGGGAAGGGGGAGAAGAGCATAGAATATATATCCTTGTGGATTATGTTAACCACAAAAACTATAGCTGGGAAAGATTAGCAGAAGGGATGATTGAATGGAGAGAATCAAAAAAATTACATTGATTGGGGTAGTGGCTTTAACGATCGCGGCTACCGGAGGAGGGGCCGCCCTGGCGAGCTCCGTACACGTTGTTTCACCGGGGGATACATACTGGAAGATAAGCCAGTGGTACGGGGTGGATTTGACGGCTCTACTGGAGGCTAACGGGGCTAGTGGCAGTTCTGTTTTATATGTCGGACAGAGCGTCGCCATACCCGGAAAGGGTGCGGGGTACATAGTTAAGGCCGGGGATACATACTGGAAGATAAGTCAGAAAATGAACGTGGATATGAACGAGTTGCTGGCCCTAAACGGAGCAAACGCAAGCTCTGTACTTTACAAGGGGCAGAGCATTAAATTGCCGTCATCGGTAAAGAGACATTCGGTGAAAAAGGGAGAAACCTTCTGGATTATCAGTAATAGTTATGGTATAAGCATCCAAAGTCTCATGAATGCAAACGACGCTTCCTCGGGTACAATACTCTATCCGGGCATGGTATTGTTTATTCCGGCAGGTTCCGGAAGCGGGTATATACCTCCTTCTGGCGGAAGCGGACAGGCACAGCCACCGCAGGGGGGACAGCAGATACCGCCATCGGGGGATAAGCCCTATATCACCTATACCACCCATACGGTACAAAGCGGAGATGACTTCTGGTCACTGGGAATAAAGTATGGCGTACCCTACCGGGAGATACTGGATGCCAACGGTCTAAAGGAGAATTCTGTAATCTATGTGGGCCAAAAGCTTAAGGTTCCAGTTCACCATATTCCGGTTAAACCAACTCCCGGGGCAAAGTATGGAGAGCTGCTGGATTGGTGGAGCGAAGCGCAGTATGTGTGGCCAATAGGTGCTGATGCCAGGATTACCGATTTTTATACAGGGGTCTCGTGGAACGCCAGAAGAACGGTGGGAGCAAATCATGCTGACGTTGAACCGTTGACGGTGCAGGATACGAATACAATGAAGAGTATTTGGGGCGGTTCCTGGAGCTGGAACACCCGGCCGGTAATAGTAGAGGTAAAGGGAAGAAGGATAGCCGCTTCAGCCAGTGCAATGCCCCATGACATTCAGCATATTCAGAACAACGGCTTTAACGGACACTTTGACGTTCATTTTTACAACAGTACAAGGCACGTGGATGGCAAGCCTGACCAAAGCCATCAGCGGGATGTTAGAATAGCCGCAGGTAAATGATAGCGCTAAAAAATCACCGAACTTTTAAAGTTTGGTGATTTTTTCTGTCACTTTTTATTTGGGGCTACCATATTGTAGCAAGGTGTTATATAATTAATCGTAAGATTTTTGGGGTTGGGGTTTTGATGAAGGATTTTAGAGAAATTGAATCCAGATCAAAAATGCACCTCATTTTCCTGCTCATAACAGGCCTTTTCGTAATCTTCTTGATTAACTGCAGCATGGACCAAAACGTTAAGCGACTGTTTGTGGCCGGTTTAGCGCTATTTTTTGGCTTTTCAGTGTTTCAACTGAGCAGGAGTATTTCATATCTTTACAATAATCTAATAATAGATGAACTGACAAAGGTTTATAATTACAGGTACTTTATCACAAGGCTAGAGGAGGAGATGGACAGGGCCAACAGGTACGGTCGTTCTCTTGTTCTTGCCTTTACCGATTGTGATGATTTCAAGTCCTACAATGACAAGTACGGACACCTGGAGGGCAATATCGCCCTTGAGAAAATCGGACGAATTCTGAAGCAGAATACCCGTATGCCAGATATTGTGGCACGATTTGGCGGTGATGAGTTCGCTGTTATACTGCCTGAGACGGATATAGTGTCCGCAAGGATTGTTATGGACAGAGCAGCCGATGTAATAGAGAAAACCGTATACAAAACCGAGCCGGGGGAAGTGACCATGAGTGTGAGTTTGATAAACTATTCCGGTGAGGATATTAAGGAGTTTTTAGAAAGGGCTGATGCCGTACTGTACAGGACAAAACAGAACAAAAAAAGAAAAGCTGCCCAAAACCGTGGGCTGGAACAGGCTAAAACGTAGGCTGCTCTGTGAGGCAGCCTTTTTATATACACCATGCAAGTATTTCCACTGCGCTGTTTTCTATTAGGGTTTTCCCATATTCCTTAAGATAAATCTCCGCCGTTTTGCAGCGGGTTCCGTATTCCTCGGCCAGAGTCTCCACCAGTAGGCTGGGGCATGTATCATATGGCTTTAAGACAAGGTAGTATGCACCCTCATGCTTGTAGACCGAACTGTCGCCTCTGTAACTGTCAATAACCCTTTTGCTTAAGTCGATAACGTATTCAAGGTCTTCGAAATAAAAGCATACTTCTTTTGATTTGACCGCTTTCTTTGTATCAGAGCCCTTTATGAATTTCCCCGGCCCTGGTTTTAGAAGCTGGCGGTGTCTGTATTTGGTAATGGTTATTACAAAGGTATCCCTTGAGTTGGGTATAGCCTCAACTATCAGCTGTTCATCTCTTACCTCAAACCCCTGTTCTACATAGGCTTGGTAAAGTATATCCCAGAACAGTTCCTGGGCCTTGGGGCTGTTGTACACCAGGTCGTTCATATCAATGTTTCTCTCCTCAAGGTCAATCGAGCTGATGGTTATTTTGACTTTGTAATCGTTTATCTTTTCAATTTTCATAACGCATCATCTCCATTTTTATTGTTAACTATATAATATAATTATTGGTTACGATTGTAAAGAGCCGCAGAGCAATTAAGTATTAGAAAAATAGGAGGATTATGGCATCACACCTCTGTCTTTGCGAATTTAAAAAAAGCCAAAGCGTAAGTTGCTTCAGCTTTTTACAAAAAAGGGGGCGGCAGTGTGGAGTTGGAGGGGTGTTACTGAATACGTGCCGCCCCCTGCCTGCTGACATTAGCGTATTTCAATTCCCATTTGCAGGACGTATTGTCCAGAAAACCTTTAAGCTTTGCCAAGAAGCCTGCGTTATCGGCGTCTACCAGGGCAATAAGGGTTGAGCCCGCCCCGCTTAGGAATACACCTCTTGCACCGGCGTCATAGGCCTTATTGAATACTTCCTGCATCCCTGGGATGAGTTTTTCCCTATAGGGTTGGTGCAGCCTGTCCTGGACAGCGTATTTTAAGTGCTCCAGTTTTCCCGCCGTAAGGGCTGCTACCATGAGAGCTGCACGGCTTACGTTGAACACCGCACTGCCGAGTTCTACCTTCCGGGGTAGCACCATCCGTGCTTCTGCGGTGGAAAGCGGGAAATCGGGCACCATTACAAGCATACGCAGTTTTTCCGGGAAGTCCAGCTTTATATATCCCACTGTTGAGGTATCCTGGGAGTAGGACAGGGTCATGCCGCCAATAAGGGCGGGAACTATATTGTCGGGGTGCCCTTCAAGGTCGGTGCCCAGCTCTATAAGTTTTTCCATGTCTAGCTCTTCCCCGGTAAGGACGTTTGCCAGAAGCAGTCCCGCTGCGGTACTGGCGGCGCTACTTCCCAGGCCCCTTGCCACTGGGATATCGTTGTATGATACTATCTTAAGTCCCGGCGGGACAAAGCTAGTTTGCTGGAACACCCTCTCCATGGCCCTGTATATCATATTGGTGCTATCCTTTGCGATAAGGTCCGCATCCCTGCCGTGGTTTTCTATCACAAGTCCTTCTGGTACTACATGCATCTCAACGGTATTGTATATATCCAGCGCAATACCCATGCAGTCGAAGCCCGGTCCCATGTTGGCCGACGTTGCCGGTACCCTTACCTTAAACATCCATATCACCGCCTAAGAGGTCAGCCATTTGGGCCGACAGTACATTATAATTGGCGGGAAGCTGCATGGGCTTGCCGCTTGTATTTACCGCTATATCCGGGTCCTTGAGGCCGTTTCCGGTGAGAACACATACTATGGTGGTGCCCTCTTTTATAAGCCCTTCAGTTGTAGCCTTTATAAGACCTGCAACCGAAGCACAAGAAGCGGGCTCAGCGAATATGCCCTCACCTGAAGCCAGTAGCTTATACGCCTGCAATATTTCTTCGTCGGTTACCTTGTCTATGAGTCCGCGGGATTCTGCCACCGCATCCTCGGCGCTCTTCCAGCTTGCAGGATTGCCTATACGTATCGCCGTTGCTACTGTCTCTGGATTATCTATCGCCCTTCCCTCAACTATGGGTGCCGCACCAGCGGCCTGAAAGCCCAGCATGGCGGGAAGGCTCTTTATAATCCCGCTCTGCTTGTATTCCTTGAAACCCTTCCAATAGGCGGTAATATTGCCCGCGTTGCCTACCGGTATCGCTAGGTAGTCGGGGGCTTTACCCAGTTGGTCACACAGCTCGAAGGCTGCGGTTTTTTGTCCTTCGATACGGTTGGGGTTTATTGAGTTGACTAGGGTTATCGCAAAATCCTTTGACAACCTTTTTACCATATCCAGGGCATCATCGAAGTTGCCGTCAAGGGCTATCACCTTGGCCCCGTATGCGATAGCCTGGGCAAGTTTCCCAAGCGCTATTTTTTTATCAGGGATAAGTACTACACACTTTATCCCCGCCCTAGCGGCGAAGGCGGCGGCGGAGGCAGAGGTGTTGCCTGTGGATGCGCATACAACGCATCTTGAGCCTTCCTCGACGGCCTTTGTAACCGCCATGGTCATACCCCTATCCTTGAAGGAACCGGTGGGGTTTAAACCTTCGCATTTCAGGTATACCCTTGCCCTGTAGTTTATATATTCTTCTATCCTAAAGCCCCTTACTAGGGGAGTGTTACCTTCATTAAGGGTGATAACCTTTGCATCTTCGCCGACATTGAGAAATCTTCTGTATCGTTCAATTAGTCCATTGTACATCTATTGGTCCTCCCTCTCTATGCGCAGAATGCTTAGTACGTTATCTACGGAGGTGGTAGCCTTAAGCGACTTTATCCTTTTGTCTATATCCCCTTCGGATATATCGTAGGCGATAAATACTATCTGGTCAGGGTCGACAGGCCTTTGAAGCTTTGATCTGTCAGGGAACACAAATTCAAATCGTTCAAACAGCCCTGCTATTTTGTCCATGGCTTCTACCCGGCTGCGAGGTTTTATTCTTATGAAGAAATCCGAACTGCAGCCCTCCATATCCACCTTCGCGGTGGGTGCTTCCTCTTCATAGGAACTTACCTGGCAGCGGTTTCCCAGGCTGTGCCTTACGATATCGAAAATATCCCCCACCACAGCACTGGCAGTGGGAAGTTTTCCGGCTCCCTGCCCGAAGAAAAGCACATCGCCTACAGCGTCACCCTTTACTATAATGGCGTTGTATACATCTGCAACCCCCGCCAGCGGATTGGTGTTTCTAAGTAGCACCGGGGCCACCCTCGCCATAATGCCTTTTTCGGTCCTGCGGCTTAACGCCAAAAGCTTAATGGAGCATCCCAGGTATTTTGCGATGGATATATCATCGGCGGATATGTTATTTATTCCTTCGATATAAATATCCTCATAATCAACGTTGCTGCGGTATGCGATGGAGGATAGTATGGCCAGCTTTCTTGCCGCGTCAAAGCCCATTACATCCGCCTCCGGATTAGCTTCGGCATATCCGCACTGCTGGGCCTCTTTTAATGCGGCTTCATAGGTCATACCCGAATTGGCCATACGGGACAATATAAAATTGGTAGTACCGTTTACTATTCCCTTTACCTCCGAAATGCTGTTAACAGCAAGGCACTCGCTTAGGGGTTTTATTATTGGGATACCGCCCCCGACGCTGGCCTCAAACAGCAGCCGGACCCCGTTTTGGCGGGCTATTTTCTGCAGTTCGTTTCCAAACTTTGCGATGAGGTCCTTGTTTGCCGTTACCACATGGCGTCCTTTTAAAAGGGATTGTTTGACATAGAAATAGGCCGGGTCAATGCCTCCCATTACCTCAACCACAATATCGATGTCACTTTTTAATATATCTTCGAACCTGTTGGTTAGTTTGCTGCCGTAGGGCTTGTTGTTGTGCTTATCTTTATTGCGTACCAGTATCTTCTCTATAGAGAGCCCGTTTCTGTGACATGCTTCCTTCGCTAAAAGTTCCACTACCCCGGAACCGATAGTACCGCAGCCAAGCAGTCCTATCTTAACCATGATGATTACCTCCTTATTCTCTGGATACTATGCTTAAGCTGTGTACTCCGGGGATATTTTTTATTTCCATCAAAAGGTCCTCAACATCCTTGTTGATTCGTGCCGTTTCAAAGGAAATGCTTACCATGGCCACATCATTTATAGGTATGTTCTGGTTGATGGTTAGAATGCTACCCTGTGCTGTGGCGATTGTATCAAGAATTCTTGAAAGTACCCCCGGCATGTGCTCAAGCAATAAAGTGATGGTTACTATTTTCATCTTGTTGGTTTCATAAAAAGGAAATACGTAATCCTTGTATTTGTAAAACGCGCTTCTGCTTAACCCCGCCATCTTTACCGCCTGGTTTACGTTTTTGGCCCTGCCCGTTCGCAGAAGGGCCTTTGTCTCGATCACCTTCGAGAAAACCTCCGGAAGTACCGACGAATTGACAATGTAGTATACAGGCTCCTTCATACAATCACCCCCTTGCATTATGTGCATGATACATGGACATATGTATGCACATGGTGGATATTATACTCCTATCCCCTGTTTTTTTCAATGTTTAATTTCTACCGTCACAACCCGATAATGGTGGTAAGGATGCTACAGCTCCCCCGTGCTCATTCTTTTGGCATAAATGGACCACATGCTATTTTAGGTATATTTTAGAATTTTATAGAAAATAGTTGATTAAAAACTACAAAATTCGTATAATAGTGTAGTAAATACAGATTTTTCTACATCGGGGGTGAGTGCGTGGCTTACCTTAAAGCGGAAGATCTGAAACCAGGGATGGTATTAAAGAGCGATTTTATTAATGAGCGGGGAAGTCTATTTCTTGCCGAAGGCACGGCACTTACTACCCATCTGATAGAGAGGATTAAAGAGCTGAAAGTACCCTATGTTAGTGTTGTTAAAGATTCCGATGCAAAGGAAGTACCCCATCCCCATAAGACCACCTATGAAATTAAAACTGAAAACTTCCTAAAGGCGTACAATAATTCTAACAGGGTGATAAGGGAATTGTTCGAGAGCGTGCAGTCGGGCAGAAGGCTGGACCTTGACGATATAAGGGAAACGGTGGGAATCTTCATAGAGTTGATACACGATGACGAAAACATCGTACCCAAACTGCAAAGAATTCATATGTCGGATGAATATACATACTATCATTCTATAAATGTAAGTTTAATGTCCATGCTTATAGGCAAATGGCTAAAAATGCCGGTTCGTGAACTAAGAAAACTAGGGTATACCGGTGTGTTCCATGATATTGGGAAATGCAAGGTGCCACCGGAGATATTAAACAAGCCGGATAATTTGAACGAGAAAGAATGGAGTATAATGAAGCAGCATCCGGTGTACGGATATAATATACTAAAAAAGAACAACGTTCTGAGCAAAGATGTTCTTTTGGGGGCTCTCATGCATCACGAAAGAAAGGACGGTAGCGGATACCCGCTGGGTTTAAAGGGTAATACCATTCATACCTACGGCAAAATAGTCGCCGTTGCGGATATATTTGATGCCATGATGTCGGATAGGGTTTACAGGAAGAAACGCCCCCCCTTGCAGGTGGCGGAATATATAGAGGATAGGAGTTTTGACAGCCTGGACCCGTACATTTCACGGGTTTTCCTGCAGGGAATATCCCAGTTCTATGTGGGCAACATGGTGCGGCTTAATGACGGGCGTGTAGGAAAGGTGGTATACATATATCCGCATCAGCCCACCAAACCGGTGGTGCTGGCCGAGGGTGAATTCCTGGACTTTTCGAAGAAATCCGATGTTACAATAGTTGAAATAATTGGCTAGATATTACGTGATAAAGACTTTACACAGCTGTCATCCTGAGCGAAGAGAAGGATCTTGTGTATGCCTCCGAAAGATTCTTCGGGCTTAGCCCTCTTAAGCGACGGAGTCGGATTCTTTGGGCTTTGCTTCTTAAGAACGACAGATACAAGAACATAATATTATTAATGCGTTATAGCCATATTAGGAAGGATAAAAAGGATGGGTATAGAATAAAATAGTATGGCTCAAGAGAGTATAGCAGGAAGGGGCATTTAAGCCACGTTCGTCGGGGCCGGAATGTCCTGTTTATGTTTATATGAGTATTTGCAATATAAATGTGGGGAGGTATACCGGTGGATAAAATTTACATTGACGGGCACAGTCTTACTTTGGAACAAGTGGCCATGGTGGCCCGGGAGGAGCGACCAGTAGCGCTTGACCAGGCTGCGGTGGAGAGAATAAACAGATCTAGAGATATAGTGGAGCAGTACGTGGACCGGGAGGAAGTGGTGTACGGGGTGACCACGGGTTTTGGCCGGTTCAGCGATGTGGCAATTTCTAGGGACGAGACAGAAACGCTGCAGAGAAACCTGATTGTCAGCCACGCCTGCGGCGTGGGGGATAGCTTTACCAGGGACGTTACAAGGGCAGTAATGCTGCTTAGGGTTAACACACTGTGCAGGGGCTATTCGGGGGTAAGGCTGGAAACCCTTAGGCTCCTTGTGGAAATGCTCAACAGTGGAGTACATCCATCTATACCGCAGAAAGGTTCACTGGGCGCTAGCGGTGACTTGGCACCGCTAGCTCATATGGTGCTTGTTATGCTGGGAGAGGGCAGAGCAGAATACAAGGGAGAAATAATGTCCGGGGCGGAGGCGCTTAAAAGGGCAGGTCTTAAACCCTGCACCCTTTCCTCAAAGGAGGGGCTTGCACTTATAAACGGTACCCAGGCCATGTCGGCGGTGGCATCCCTTACGCTGGTGGATGCACTAATGCTTGTGAAAATGGCGGACATAACCGCAGCCCTTACCCTGGAGGCACTGGGCGGCATAGAGGATGCCTTTGATAAAAGGATTCACGAGGTAAGAGGCCACAGCGGGCAGATTTTATCCGCGAAGAACATAAAGGACCTTATAGAGGAAAGCTCCTATACAACAAGGCAGGGAGAAAAGAGGGTTCAGGACGCCTATGCACTGCGGTGTACATCCCAGGTGCACGGTGCGTGCCGAGATGCGGTGGAATACGCCGCCCGGGTGGTGGGCACCGAAATTAATGCGGTGACCGATAATCCGTTAATTTTTCCTGACAGCGGCGATGTACTGTCGGGGGGAAACTTCCACGGGGAGCCGGTGGCCCTTGCGATGGATTTCCTGGGCATTGCCCTGTCCGAGCTTGCCAATATCTCCGAAAGAAGGATAGAGAGGCTGGTAAACCCTCAGCTAAGCAATGACTTGCCGGCTTTTTTAACCCGTAAAGGTGGCCTTAACTCGGGATTTATGATTACTCAGTATGCAGCAGCTGCGCTGGTTTCGGAGAACAAGGTTTTAGCCCATCCTGCCAGCGTGGATTCAATACCCTCTTCCGCAAACCAGGAGGACCACGTGAGCATGGGCACCATTGCGGCCCGGAAGGCGTCGGAGATAAAGGATAACCTGGCCAGTGTCCTGGCAATCGAGTACCTGGCCTCTGCCCAGGCGATAGATTTGCGGGGGACAGGAAAACTGGGAAGGGGTACTGGGCCGGTTTACAAAATGCTGAGGGCAAGGATAAAACCCCTGGAAGAGGACAGGATAATGCACGTGGATATGCAAAGCGCCCTGGAGCTTATTATGTCGGGGAAGCCGGTAAGGTCAGCAGAGAAAATGCTTATGAGGGAATTATAGGGATTTAGGCAATAGTATTTGATAATTGTTGTAATTCTGATATACTTTATGAAGTAACACTAAATTATCATAAGAGGTGTAGAAGGTGCTGGGAAATAAAATAAGAGAAATTCGAACGAGCAAGGGACTGAAGCTTTCTGAGCTGGCAGAAAAGACCGGGCTCAGTACAAGTTATATTTCACTATTAGAAAGAGACCTTACAAGCCCTTCTATTTCGTCCTTGAAGAAAATAGCGACTGCCCTGGAAACACCGCTGTTTCATTTCCTGATCGAGGAAAGCAAAAGCAGCATACTAATCCGCAGGGACGAAAGGAAAAAGCTTGCCTTTCCCAATTCAAACATAATACATGAATACGTAACGCCGCTGCCGATGGATAATCAGGTAAAGCCAAAACAGGAGATTATATATACCGAATTGGATCCGGGCTGCTGGAGCAGTGATGAGCCTATGAGTCACAGGGCGGATGAATGCCTTCTGGTGCTGGAGGGTAAAATTGAGGTTCAGGTGGGTATGGAGACTTACGAACTGGGCGAAGGTGACAGCTTGTACATAGAGGAGATGCTACCCCATAGGTATTACACAATGAGTGATATCAAGGCTAAGCTTATATCGGCTCTGGTCCCGCCAAATTTTTAGAGTTAAGTGATTGGTGGATTTACAGGTGTATTCTGATTTTTTAAAAAGGAGGTCTTCTGGATGGATTTTGGTGCTTTAGTAGATGTGTTTAACAAAAGAGGGTTTAAAGCTAGGGCTTTTGATGGCATTGAACAGGTAGTAAAAGTGCTGGAAGAGGAAATAGCCCCGAATCAGTCGGTGGGAGTTGGAGGGTCAGTAACTGTAAAAATAAGCGGGATAACGGATATCCTTAGGGCCAGGGGCAATACGGTATACTTTCACTGGGAAGTGGATAAATCCGAAATAGACAGGGTAAGGAAACTGGCTTCCCAGGCGGACGTCTATCTGTCAAGCTCCAACGCCGTAACCGCCGACGGAAAGCTGGTCAACATAGACGGTACCGGTAACAGGGTAGCAAGCATGTTTTACGGCCCCGACAGGGTGTATATAATTTGTGGCAGGAACAAGGTAGTGGACAATGAAGAGCTGGCGGTGGAAAGGATTAAGGAAAAGGCGTGTCCTCCCAATGCGGAGAGGCTTGGTCTTAATACGCCCTGCAGGAAAACCGGTCGTTGCCATGACTGCGATGCACCCGATCGGATGTGTTCGGTCAAGGTGGTAATGGAGCGCTGCCCTAAGGGTAAGGAAATCAATCTAATGTTTGTGGACCAGGACCTTGGGTATTAAAAAAAGAAGCTTTTGCTTCTTTTTTTTATGTTTGGTCTTAGGCTTCATGAAGGTAAATTGCCAGGCATCCGTCATCTACGCTGCGCAAACCCGCTGCCTCGGAAGATTTTCCCTGATGCCTAGCAGCCAGCACCTAGCACCTCGTACCCGTAACCCAGAAGCTACGAACTACGAGCTACCAACTACGAACTACGAACTGTGATCTGTGATCTATTTTTTCAGCCTGTCCGGTATTACATCATTTCTTATCACGTCTTTGTAGCTTTCCCGCTTTACTACAAGGTCAGCCCTTCCGTCCTTTACCAGCACCACCGCAGGCCTAGGCAGGCGGTTATAGTTACTGGCCATGGAGTAATTGTAGGCTCCGGTTGAAAGGACAGCCAACAGGTCTCCGCTCTTTATTTCCGGTAAACGGATGTCCTTAACCAGTATGTCTCCGGATTCACAGCATTTGCCCGCCACCGTTACCTTTTCCCCGTAGCTATTACTCATTCTGTTGGCTACTGCCGCCCTATACCTGGCATGGTACAGAGCCGGGCGCGGGTTGTCCGACATCCCACCGTCCACGAATACGAATTTTCGCACCTCCGGTATATCCTTGACCGAGCCGACGGAATAAAGAGTGGTACCGGCGTTTCCTACTATATACCTTCCGGGTTCCACCACTAGCCTTGGTGGCGGAAGGCGGTACTTTTTAAGAGCTTCTTTTACTGTGGCTGTTATGGGTGCAGAAAAGTCGCCGACAAATAAGTTCCCGTCTTCTCCGGTATAATCAATCCCAAAGCCCCCGCCGAGGTTAAGGATATTAACCGTTGCCCGTAGCTCTTCCTTTGTTCTTGCGGCAAAACTCAGCATGGTTTGTGCTGCCGAGGTAAAAGCGTTAACATCGGTTATCTGTGAGCCAATATGACAGTGCAGACCATTAAAAATCAAAGATTTGGAGTCAAGGGCTTCCTTAACTGCTCTGAAGGCACTGTCCCGGTACAGAGGGAACCCAAATTTGGAATCAAGCTGGCCTGTTTGGATGTAATGGTGCGTATCGGCGGTAATCCCCGGGGATACTCTTATGAGCACTTTTTGCTTAATGCCCATTGAGGAGGCCTGCTTATCCAGCATCTCCAGTTCTGCCAGGTTGTCCACCACAAAATGTCCAATTCCCAGTTCAAGGCCCATTGTCAGTTCTTCGGGGGTTTTGTTGTTACCGTGGAAGTATATTCTCTCCATCGGAAATCCGGCTCTGTAGGCGGTGTACAGTTCGCCGCCGGACACTACGTCCAACGAGAGTCCTTCGCTTTGTATAATCTTTACCATTGCCATGGTTAAAAAGGCTTTTCCTGCATAGACTATCTCAATATCAGGATAGTGGTCGGAGAAGGCCTTTACGAAACTGCGGCAGTTTTCCCTTATAAGTTGTTCATCCATAATATAAAGGGGTGTGCCAAAGTCCTTTGCAAGTATAGTGCAGTCGCACCCACCTATCTCCAAGTGTGATAGGGAGTTAATTTTCATTGTGCCGTGTAGTTTCATATTGTTTCACCCTCGTAGTCGTATTTATTTTTTATATCCTAGCAGAAGGTCTTCCCTATGTCAAGGAAAACTGATAGGATGCGATGGTATCCAGGGGGCTGTATAATGCGGTAGTAGCAATTTACTTTTATCCTGTACTAATGTATTATTATAAAATAAGCCCTGTCTAATGGAAGGAGTGGACATATTTGAGAGAAATATATTTTGATAACGCCGCAACCACCAGGCCCTTTGAAGAGGTTGTGCAGAGGATGGTTGAATGCCTTACGGTAGAATACGGCAACCCCTCTTCGCTGCATCGGAAAGGGATACAGGCGGAAAACATACTAAAGGAAAGCAGAAAGACGGTGGCTGGAGCCCTTGGGGTAAGGCCGGCAGAAATAATATTTACTTCCGGCGGTACCGAAGCTAACAATACTGCAATAAGAGGAATCGTCCGAAGCTATTCCAACAGGGGTAAACATATAATTTCCAGCAAGGCCGAGCACCCATCGGTATATATGACACTGGAGGACCTGAAAAAGGATGGGTACGAGGTTACCTATATAGATGTTGATGGATACGGGGTGATAAACCCGGATAAACTGGCCGATGCCATCAGGAAGGACACCATTCTGGTTACGCTGATGGCGGTGAATAATGAAACGGGGTGTGTGCAGCCCTTAGAGCAAATCGGGGAAATAGTAAGGAGGAAAAATCACCTAACTTTTTTCCACGCAGACTGCATCCAGGCATTCATGAAAATACCCATCGACGTGCAAAAAGCCGGTATCCACCTGGTTGCGCTTAGCGCCCATAAATTTCACGGGCCAATGGGCGTGGGAGCGCTGTACTGCAAAAAGGGAATAAACCTAAGGGCATGGCAGACCGGCGGCGGTCAGGAGCTGGGTCTTCGCTCGGGTACCGAGAACTTGCCGGGGATAGCAGGGATGGGGAAGGCCGTTGAGGTTTTTGGAAGCCATTTCAGGGAGTACACCGAAAGGATGACCGTCCTTAAGGAACGCATGAGATATGATATAGGGGAAAGGATTGAAAATATTAGGTTTAATACTCCCGAAGGAGAAAGGGGCGCACCGCACATACTAAGCGTTTCCTTTAGAGGCGTCCGGGGGGAAGTACTGCTCCACGCCCTGGAAAAACACGGCATATACATATCCACCCGCTCTGCATGCTCTTCAAAACAAAGACAAGCGGGCGGTGTGACGGAGGCGATAGGTTTAAGCAGCGAAGAGGCGGAGGGTACTATCAGGATAAGCCTATGTCCCTTTAACACCGAAGAAGAGGTTGATATATTGGTTGATGCCTTAGCCACAGAGGTAGGGGCATTAAGAAAGCTGACCGGGAGGTGATACCATGGAGGAACTGATTCTGGTAAGATACGGGGAGGTAGCCCTAAAGGGTGGCAACAGGTCTTTTTTTATAAACCGGCTTGTAAGAAATATAAGCAACGCATTAAATGGTATAGAGCATCGAATAATAAAGGATCGGGGCAGAATACTGGTAGTGCTTCCGGAAGGCTCGCTAAAGCTTGCGGAGGCGGTAAACCGGCTCAAGAAAGTCTTTGGCATAGTATCGTTCAGCAGGGTGGTTAAGGTTGAAAAGGACCTGCACGTCATAAAGCAAAAGGCTCTGGAAATGGTGGAAAAGCAGCAGCCCGACACCTTCAAGGTGGAAAGCAGGAGGGCGGACAAGGCTTTCCCTATTAAATCTCCTGAAATATGCAGGCAGGTAGGCGCCTATATTCTGGAAAACAGCGAAAATATTCGGGTGGACGTACACCAACCGGAATTGCTGATAAACATAGAAATACGGGAAGGGGCATATATATTTGCCGGCCAGGAAAAGGGAAGTGGTGGGCTGCCCACTGGAACGGGTGGCAGGGGTTTATTGCTTCTGTCCGGCGGTATTGACAGCCCGGTGGCAGGCTGGATGGTTGCTAAAAGGGGAGTGGAGTTGGAGGCGGTACATTTTCACAGTTTCCCCTTTACCAGTGAGAGGGCCAAACAGAAGGTGATTGACATTGCAGAGGTGCTGGCTGGGTATATCGGCGGAATAAGGCTACACATGGTGTCCCTCACCGATATCCAGGGCAGCATAAACAGGCACTGCCCTGCGGAGCAGAGTACAATACTCACCCGGCGCTTTATGATGAGGATTGCAGAAAGAATTGCCGAAGAAATCAAGGCCCTCGCCCTGGTGACGGGAGAGAGCCTGGGCCAGGTCGCCAGCCAGACCCTTGAAAGCATATATGTGACAGACACATCTGTTGGCCTGCCAGTGTTCAGACCGCTTCTGGGTATGGATAAGGTTGAAATTATAGACAGGGCGAGGGAGATTGACACCTATGAGCTGTCAATACAGCCCTACGAGGACTGCTGTACACTATTTCTGCCCGAGCACCCCGAGACCAGGCCAAAGCTTGAAAAGATACTACAATCGGAGTCCCACCTGGAGGTTGAGTCTCTCATCAGACAGGCGGTAGAAACAAGGGAGATATTAAGCCTCTGATTGAGGACTGCCGCATTCCCCCGTTTTGCCCTGGAGAATAAGAAGCCCGTGGGACAGCGCCGGAAGAATTACCTCTAGGTTTTCGGTTGCCCCCCTAGGACTGCCGGGCAGATTTATTATAAGGGATTTGTTTCTTATGCCCGCGACCGCCCTTGACAGCACTGCCCTGGGGGTATGCTTAAGGCTAGCAAGCCTCATGGCTTCGGGTATCCCGGGCACCTGCCTTTCTATTACGGCCAGGGTTGCCTCCGGGGTGATATCCCTTTGGGAAAAGCCCGTCCCCCCGGTTGTCAGCACCAGGTCGATACCCTTATCATCCGTCATGTGTATTATTGCTTGGGATATCCTTTCCATATCATCCGGCACAATTTTATAACCGGCGACCCTGCCGCCTATTGTTTTGAGCAGCCTTTCTATCGCGGGACCGCTTGCATCATCCCTCTGCCCTGCGTATCCCTTGTCGCTTATAGTAATTATTCCTGCCGTGAACATTTATACACCTCCGATAATTGTTTAAGGAATCCAGAGTCCAAGAGAACCGTCCCCTTGGATTCTATACCTCCATTTAGTGGACAAATGCTTAATATTTTATTGTGCGCATATTGATTATATGATAAAATGTAACGCATAGTAAGCTTTATTATAAAAAAAGGAGGTATGTATAGTGAAGGAAAAGACACAAAGGCAAATCAGCTTCGCAGAAGTGCTGTTTGTTCTTCTGTTTCTGATTATTTCTCTTATGGCCACCATTATGCTCTTTGGCGGAGATCCGCATATACCAATCCTAGTGACCACAGTCGTAGCATCCATAGTCGCTATAAGGGCGGGGTATAAGTGGAAAGACGTTGAGGACGGAATCATTGACGGCATCAAAATGTCCATGCAAGCCATACTTATTCTTATGATTGTCGGTGCACTGATTGGTGTATGGATACTTGCCGGCGTTGTTCCTACGATGATTTTTTATGGGCTGAAGATACTCTCCCCGGGGATATTCCTTGTAGCAACCTGCCTGATTTGCTGTATAGTTTCATTGGCCACCGGTAGTTCCTGGACAACAGCAGGAACAGTGGGGGTAGCACTAATCGGTGTAGGTATGGGGCTTGGAATGCCGCTACCTATGGTTGCGGGGGCAATCATTTCGGGCGCGTACTTTGGTGATAAAATGTCGCCTCTGTCCGACACCACAAATCTGGCACCGGCCATGGCGGGTTCAGACCTGTTCGATCATGTTAAGCACATGATTTACACGACAGCCCCCAGCCTTGTAATTGCACTTATACTATACGGAATTCTTGGTGCCAGGTATGCGGGCAAGGAGCTGGACGTAGCTGGGATAAATGAGCTACTGGAAGGTTTGGCGGGGCAGTTTGCGATAAATCCGCTTCTGTTTATACCGCCGCTTATGGTCATACTCATGGTGGTATTCAAAGTTCCGGCGATACCGGGCCTTATCGGTGGCGTAATGCTGGGCGGCGTATTCGCTGCCATATTCCAGGGGTCGGGAATGGGTGCCATCATCGAGGCTGCACATTACGGCTTTGTTTCCGAGACCGGAATTATAGAAATAGATGAACTGCTAACCCGTGGCGGGCTGGACAGCATGATGTGGACTGTATCCCTTATTATGATCGCCATGTCCTTTGGCGGGGTGCTTGAAAGGACTGGAATGCTGAACGCATTGCTCGAAAAAGTACTTAAGGTTGTAAACAGTACAGGCTCCTTGGTGCTTGCAACGGTGCTTTCCTGCTTCTTTATTAACCTTACCTCCGGTGACCAGTATATGTCCTTAGTGGTGCCGGGAAGGATGTTCAAAGATGCATACGCTGAAAGGGGCCTGCATCCCAAGAACCTGTCAAGGGTGCTGGAGGATGCAGGAACGCTGTCGTCACCGCTTATTCCGTGGAATACATGTGGGGCTTTCATGTTTACGGCGTTGGGAGTACATCCCTTCGCATATCTGCCCTATGCGTTCCTCAACCTGCTTAACCCAGTAATGTCAGTAATCTACGGATATACGGGTATAACGATGGAAAAGCTGCCCGAAGCAGAAGCAGAAAAAACAGCATAAGTATAAATATAACTGCCTTCGTGGATGAAACCATGGAGGCAGTTTTTTTATCTAATCGACAACAGACGCCAGGGATTACCTTTAACAGGCAAAACAATACATTATTCTTTGAAGGGAAAAAGAATATATTGCAGAAATATTTAAAGTAAGGGAGGGATGAGGTGTGGAGCTTACTGCAAACATTACCGGCAACATACTCATATGCAGGGTTAAAGGAGAGCTTGACCATCATACCGCAGAGGAATTCAGAACCTTTGTGGACTACAACATGGAAAACAATCCAGTGAAGCACCTGTTGCTTGATTTGACCCATCTGTCCTTTATGGACAGTTCGGGGATAGGGGCCCTAATAGGCAGGTATAAGAAGGTGAGTTCGACTGGGGGACGGGTTATGGTGGCGAATGAAAACAAACAGGTATCCCGGGTGTTCGAAATCTCGGGGATATATGAAATAATTAAATCTTACAGCAGTATAAGTAAAGCTATTAACGATATTTAGGGGGTGACATTAATGAACGCAAAGAACTATATGGTGCTAATAATACCCAGCAAGTCGCAGAACGAAGCCTTTGCCAGGGTTGCTACCGCCGCCTTTGCTGCGCAGCTTGACCCGACCATTGAGGAACTGGCGGACATCAAAACGGCGGTTTCGGAGGCGGTTACCAACTCCATAATACATGGATACGAGGACAGTGAGGGCGAGATTACAATAAAGTGCAGAATGGACGAGTATGGTGTGGAAATAGAAATAAGGGACGAGGGTAAGGGTATACAGGATGTGGAACAGGCCAGGCAGCCCCTTTATACCTCCAAACCGGAGCTGGAACGGTCGGGTATGGGCTTTACCGTGATGGAGACATTTATGGATGAGGTGGAGGTGTATTCCGAAAAAGAAAAGGGGACCGTTATACTCATGAGAAAAAAGTTCGCTTCACTGGCAAAGGAGCAAGGGGTTAGTGGTAATGAGGGATAGTAGCGAACTCTTCAGTCATGATATAACCCTGATGCTGATAAAAAAGGCCCAGCAGGGGGATAAGGAAGCGCAGTCTCTGCTTCTTAAAAACAATATAGGTCTTATAAAGAGCATAGTAAAGCGTTTCTTAAACAGGGGTTATGAATACGAGGACCTGTTCCAGCTTGGAAGCATAGGACTTCTTAAGGCGATAAAAAACTTTGACCCCGGGTACAACGTCAGATTTTCTACCTATGCCGTTCCAATGATTGCCGGTGAGATTAAGAGGTTCATAAGGGATGATGGCATTGTAAAGGTAAGCCGATCCCTTAAGGAATTAAACGGAAAAATACGCCAGGCAAAGGACAGACTTACAAAGGAAAACGGGAAAGAGCCCACCCTAAACGAGATTTCAGAGGAACTGGGCGTCCCGTCGGAGGACGTAGTAATGGCAATAGATGCGACTGCAGCACCCGAGTATCTTTATGATACAATTCACCAGGATGATGGCTCCCCGATATTTTTGATAGACAAGGTTGTCGCCGAGGAGGACAAAAGCGGTGAAATGCTTGACCGGCTAACGCTGAAGGAAATGATTCGCAAGCTTAAGCCCCGGGAAAGGCAGATAATAATGATGAGGTACTTTCAGGACAGGACCCAGACGCAAATTGCCCAGAAGCTGGGCATATCCCAGGTCCAGGTATCCCGGATTGAGAAACGGGTGTTGGATAAGATGCGCCAGTCCATGACCAAATAAAAAGAGGGACAGTTTTAGTCTCTTTTTTTATTTTTTGCGTTTTTAAGCGGGCAATCGCTTTTATCTGTCGCTTAAGCGGGCCAAGTCCGAAGATTCCGATTTTTGGATAGACATAAGATCCTTCGCTCCGCTCAGGATGACAACCGTTATGCTCAGGATGACACGCTGGGGGATTAAAGTTTTAAGTGCATTATATATATAAATGATGCAAACGGATAATACTAAAACCATGAACGGAGGGATTAATTTGACATTTAGCAAAAAAACCGTCCTTGGACTTATACTGCTGCTATTGGCGGTATTTGTAGTGTATTCTTGCATTATGGTGTTTGGGGCAAGACAAAGGAAGCCCGAGAGGGCAAAGCTTGTTATCCGGTGGTCGGAGGATAGAGCACAGGGTTACGGCTGAGAGCAGCGGTGTGATGTCAAGCAAAAATCGGAAAATACTTCAAAAGTTCGCTGCTAATAAGGAGGAATAGTATGAGAATGGAGTATCCGGGCTACGGCTTGCCGGTGGATACGAGGCCGGGAAGGCCTAAGCTGCGTCACAGGATGGACTACGAAAGCCAAAGAAACATTATGCATAAAATTCAAAATAAAAATGCGGGAAATCTTGAAAATGGATAGACCGATGAGAAAACGGAAGGTGATAATAATAACCGACGGGGATAATATCGCTAGGCAGGCTGCTGAAATAGCCGCCGCCCGGATAGGGGGGCGATGCATCTCCCGGTCGGCAGGGAATCCGACACCCCTTGATGGTAGCGAAATAATCGAAATGATAAAACAAGCCCCGGCGGAGCCTGTGGTGGTTATGGTCGACGATCGGGGAAAACCCGGTATGGGTGAAGGAGAAGCGGTAATAAGGAAGCTAGCCGGGTCAAAGGACATTGAAATAATGGGGCTGGTGGCGGTGGCATCCAATACAAAGGACGTGGAAGGAATAAAGGTTGATTGTTCGGTGGACAGCAACCTGAACGTAATAGACGGCCCGGTAGACAAAACGGGTAACCCGTCGGAAGACAGCGTGGTGTATGGGGACACCCTGGATATACTCAATCAGGTTAAAGTACCTATTGTAGTAGGGATGGGTGACCCGGGTAAAATGGATGGCCGGGACGATTGTGTATTGGGAGCACCGGTACTAACAAAGGCCCTTCGCGTTATAATGGGACAGGAATGAACTTTTCCGTTCGAAATAGGCAGCCGTGTCAGCTCCGTCGGGCTTCGCCTTCAAAATGAGAGGTAGCAGTGTTCCTTAGAATCTGAAAGGTGCGGGTCTACCGCACCTTTGCTGTTAGTCTTGATTTAAAAGGTTTTCTATCATTTGAGAGGAGCTTGTTTCCTCTCCGGCTTCTTCATCAGGCTGCTGTTCTTCCTCGCTAGGCCATTGGCCGTTCTCCCCGGGATGCCAGTCACCGTTTTCCTCATTTTGTCCCCACGGGGGTATACCGAAGGGATTATGGGCTATGCAGTACTCGGTAGGAACATCATATATCGCATCCCTTGGGACAAGGTTTACTCTTGGGTTAATACCACCGATGCTTTCCAGGAATTCTTCACTGCTATAAGGTATCGGCCTTTGGACAAACACTCTGGATTCCACCAGAGTAGGCGGGCAGAAGGGCGTTGCCAGCATATTGGTGGTCACGTCTATATCCCTTACTACGTGCACATCATCGTATTCGGTAGGTTCTGTGCCCTTTATAAACAGCTCGTTCCTGACGGTATTCCTCGGGTCCATATAGGAGAGGTCGGTGGGAAGTTTGCCTGATTTTGTATCTACCGTTCTTGTTACTACATTTTCCGGCCTTTCGAAATCTATCACCGGCAGGTCCTCGTGAATCTCCTCCATAATCTTGCGCCACAGTCTGGTTGGATAGGAACCTCCGCCAAAGCCCATATTTGAAGGCTCATCGTTTCCCATCCACAGCGAAGCGACATAGTAGGGCGTGTATCCAACAAACCATGCGTCCACGGAATCCGTTGTGGTACCCGTCTTACCGGCTACCGCCATGTTAAAGTTTGCGGATGTACCGGTGCCGGCCTTTACTACGGACTTCAACATATCCGTTATTATATAGGCTACCCCTTCATCTATCACCTTTGTCTTCAAAGGTTCATTTTCAAGTAGCACATTACCGTTGGCATCGGTTACCCTGACGTAGGTTATCGGCTTTATTTTTACTCCCTTATTTGCAAGAGTGCCGTAGGCGGTTGCCATGTCTATCGGTGAAACGCCCTTTGTAAGGCCTCCCAGGGCCATTGATGCAAGGTTTCTATCCATTACCGGCCCTGTTTTCACCAGGCTGGTAAGGCCCATTTTTTCTGCATAGTCAAAGGCTATATCTATACCAAGCTCGTTTAACAGTTTTACCGTTACCACGTTCATGGACCACTGGACTCCTTCCCTTAGGGTGCTTAACCCCCAATAGGTAGGCCGTCCGCCTTCGCTATACCAGTTTTTTGGTATCCATAGGTTGCCGTCACCGGCGATAAAGGCTACCGGCACATCGTCTATTACCGTGGCCGCCGTGTAGCCGTTGTCTATGGCGGCGGTATAAACCGAAATGGGTTTAATGGAAGACCCGGGCTGACGGTAGGACTGCGTTGCGCGGTTAAGCAGCATTTTGCCTTCTTGGCCCCTTCCGCCCACCATTGCCTTCACCTGTCCCGTCTTGTAATCGACTATTACCATTGCCGCCTGGGGCTGCGGGACTCCCTTTGCATCTTCTTTTGTTTCGGGGAAATTCTCCGGGTTTCTGAAGGCGTCTTCAACAATTTCCTGCATTTTCATGTCTATTGTGGAGTAAATCTTTAGCCCCCCGTTGAATAGAAGGTTGTTTGCTTCATCCTTGGAGTAGTTGAATTTTTCCATAAGGGCTTCCCTTACATCCACCTTAACCTGGTCAACGAAGTACGAGGAGATCGCGATTTCTTCCTCTTCCACTTCCCCTCTCACATATTCGAGCTCTTCTCTGAGTGCGCTGTCGTATTCCTGCTGGCTTATATAGCCTTGGTCCAGCATCTCTCTTAAAACGAGTTCCTGGCGTTTTTTGGCATTATCTTCGTGCAAATAGGGGGAATAGGTTCCCGGATTATTTGTTACCCCGGCTATTATTGCACCCTCCGCCAGAGTAAGCTCCGAGGGGTTTTTACCGAAATAGGTCATGGAGGCAGCGTGTATGCCGTAGGCACTGTGGCCGAAGTATATGGTGTTTAGATAGGCCTCCAGTATCTGATCCTTTGTAAAAACTCTTTCCAGCTTAATGGCAAGGTACTGCTCCTGTATCTTTCTTTTAAACTTTTGCTCCTGGGTAAGGACAACGTTTCTTACAAGCTGCTGAGTGATTGTGCTGGCACCGGCAACTATTCTCCGTTCCTTCAGGTTTTGAATGGTAACACCTATTATTCTTCTAAGGTCGATACCGAAATGCTGCCTGAACCTTTCATCCTCAATGGCAATAAAGGCGTTTTGCACGTACTTTGGTACATCGTCCAGAAGGACAAGTGTACGGTTTACCTCTTCGTGAATCCTATCCACTATCTCCCCGGTACCCTCTTCGTATACAATGGAAGATTGTCTTAGCTGCAGAATATCCTTTTGACTAATATCCGGGGCGTCTTTTATATAGGCAGCCACAATCCCGGCCGCTGCGCCCGCTCCAATGAATGCCACCAAAAGAAAGACAATTATTGTAAGCCTTAGAATGCTCAGTTTCTTCTTTTTTTTATCCTTCTTTTTGTCAGTCATATAATTACCTCCTCTGAGGGACCTCAAGGATAGTTTATTGCATTATTCTGATTATAACACAAATGCCTGAAAAAAATAAATAATTGCATCTTTATAGAATGCATTAAAATTTTACATCTTCTAGTGTGTCATGCTGAACATAACGGTTGTCATCCTGAGCGTAGCGAAGGACCTTATGTCTATCCTAAAGTAGGATTCTTCGGGTTATGCCCTCTTAAGCGATATATAAAGAAATGTAATTCTATTAGTGCGTTGTATATAGAGTATTAAGGACTATAAATTGTACGCACGCAGCAATATTAAGTGTGACTATCGGGATTAGCAAACATATTATATATGGAAGGAGGGTTTTTTATGAGGAAGGCTGGTTTGAGAAGAAAACCCCATTCCAGAGCGAAGTTTGGTAAAAGTTTTGCTAATAAAAAAAATAAAAAGGTTCATATAACAGGCGCTATTCTGGTATCCCTTCTTTTATTGCTAAGCTGGATTGTGCATTATAATATAAAACCCCCGCTTTTGGCCATATCGGAAATGAGAGCAAAAACAATTGCCGTTCAGATACTAAATGAAGCGATAATATCGGAACTTACATATAAAATAAAATACGAGGATCTGTTCATTGCAAAGGCGGACAATGAAAACAGGATAACAATGCTGCAAGCCAACACAATGTATATGAACAGGATTGCCTCAGAGACCGCTCTTAACATACAGGAGAATTTCAGGCAGATGGGGACCAAAAAGGTAGGGATTCCCATTGGCAGCATACTTGGGAGCGAAATATTCGCAAACTATGGTCCAAGATTAAATATTGGCATTTTGCCCATGGGTACGGTTGCTGCAAACTTTATTACCGACTTTGAACAGGCGGGTATAAACCAGACCAGACATAAAATCTATTTGGAGGTAAATACTCAGGTTAGAGTTGTGCTACCGCTGACAAGCGATGTGGTGGAAGTGGCTACACGGGTACCAATAGCCGAGACAATAATAGTAGGTGACATTCCGGAAAGCTATATATTCGTGCCCAAGGATGGTCTTCTAGATGTAGTGCCGGAAAAGGCAAAATAATATATGATAGAAGTAGGTTATGCTCGGAAAGGCACACGATTATTCAGTGATGTCAAAGGTTGATTCGGATGAAAAGGTGAGAAGATGGCAGTATTAATCGAAATATTATAAGAAAATGATGGAGTATGGTAATTTTTAAGTGTTGAAATACATACAATAATCATGTAACATATACTTTGCTGTCACACAAAACC
>LSQX01211830.1_pt1 | contig 26337 bp, 21 predicted proteins | sample 654561 | NCBI WGS metagenome assembly LSQX01 (sample SAMN04489861, study PRJNA283612) | anaerobic digester metagenome | isolation source: 4 biogas reactors fed with cattle manure at either 37C or 55C with and... | place: Denmark: Kongens Lyngby | collected 2014 | reverse complement strand
ATTGGATTCCATCAAGGCGTGGTTTAAACCCGTCGAGGGTAAAACCGTCCCTTTGATGTTGAGCTCAGTAAGCTTTTCAAAGAGGCGATGCGCCCGTTCGTTATTCTTTAGAATTACAACCAGTAAATGCTTCATATTTGACTCCTTAACAATGTTAAACCCAATTTGCGTTTTTTCAAGAAAAAAACACTAGACGATGCCGAGTTGCCGCTTCAAGTCTGCAAAGAGAACTTTTGGCCGATTCTCAATGGCCGCGGCGTTCGTTCCTTTAATGCCAAAATAAAATTTGCATTTCGGCTCGGTGCCGCTCGGGCGAACGGAGATGGTCGAGCCATCTTCAAGGACCAGAATTACGACATCGGCTTTTGGTAAATCAATCGGCGCTTCGCCTTTTTCGCTTCTTGTCACGCTATTGATATAGTCGCGGATTTCAACGACTCGTTGCCCCAGCACTTCCTTAATTTGACGATTGCTGAGCCGCGTCATAATATCGCGCATTTTCTGCATTCCGGCCGAACCTTTGAATTCGACCGAATAGGATAGATCGAGGCGATAGCCGTATTTTTGCTGAAGTTCGTCATAGACGACATCAAGTGTTTTGCCGCGCAGGTGATGGAACAAAGCCATCTCGCAATACATTAAAATGGCTTGAATGCCATCTTTATCCCGGGCAAAGGGGGCGATTAAACACCCATAGCTTTCTTCATAGCCGAATTCAAATGTCGGACCGCCGTGTTCAAGATAATATTGAATGCGGTCGCCGATAAACTTGAAGCCGGTGAGAAAGGTTTCTACTTTTAAACCATAGCTCTTGGCGATCGTTCGCCCGAGATCTGAGGTGACGATCGTATCATAGAAAACGCCGTCTTTAGCGAGCAATCCTTTTTTCTTTCGCTCGCCGAGGAGATAGTCAATTAAAAGGGCCGCGGACTGATTGCCGGTAAAAAGCTCATATTCACCGTTTTGAGCAAGATAGCTGACGCCGACGCGGTCGCCGTCAGGATCGGTCATGACGATGAAGTGGGCGCCGATTTCTTGGGCGAGTTTAATCGGTTCGATATAAGCCTTTTTCTCTTCGGGATTCGGCGAAAGCGTACCTTTGAAATCGGGATCGGGGTCAACTTGCGAAAGGACGGGATAAACTTCATAACCGCAGTCTTTAAAAACGCGCATGGCATTGACATAACTTGTGCCATGGTTGGGGGTATAGACAATCTTGAAACCTCTTTTCGGCAAGGCGGGATTAAGCTGTATTTCCTTAACAAGTCGAATATATTCCTCATCGACATCACTATCTAGAACAATAATCTCTCCGCGGTTTAGACTCGGCGGTATCTCGAGCGCTAATTCGTCGGGGAGGCGCTCGATAATCGCGATTAGTTTTGCAATTTTTGCCGGCACCAACTGGCAGCCGTGTTGATCATACACTTTAAATCCGTTGTATTCTTTAGGGTTGTGTGAGGCGGTGATCATGATGCCGCCGCAAGCTTTCTTATAGCGCACGGCAAAAGATAATTCCGGCGTCGGGCGAAGAGCATCAAAAATGTATGATTTTAAGCCCATTTTCGAAAAAATATCCGTAATTTGCATCGTAAATTCTCGTGACATATGCCGATTATCGTGTGAGATAACGACTCCCAACTCTTTTGCTTTCGTAAAGGTTTCAAATAGATAAAGGGCAAATCCCACTGCCGCTCTTTGAATTGTAAAAAAGTTCATGCGATTTGTTCCGGGGCCGAGAATTCCGCGCATGCCGGCCGTGCCAAATTCGATGTTTTTAAAAAACGACTCATCGACTTCTTGCGGACTCATTTTTCTCATCTCCTCTTTCATGACCGGGCTGACTTTCGGACTTTCAAGCCAGCGGGAAAAGTTTTGCTGCGTGTTCATCTGATGTTCTCCTTGTTTAATAATTGCTGAAGTATATTCTCTTCACGTTTCGGAAGATCACTCGTAAACTGCCGCCTGTCGAGATAAGAAAGAAGGCCCTTATCGATGCTAAAAACGAGCTTATAGGCGTGTAGAAATTGCGAGTCGTAATTAAACTTTTCTTTGTAGAGGCGATTATCTTTGAAATCGCCGTATTTTCCATCGCCGACCAGGGGGTGATGAATGGCGGCGAGATGCACGCGAATCTGGTGCGTCCTTCCCGTTAATAGCTCCACATCGAGCAGCGAGTAATCGCCGTAATATTTGATGACTTTGATTTTTGTGCGCGCTTCCTGGGCGCCGTTAACTATTTTGTCAACCTTAACCATCTTGGCTTTTGCGTCTTTTTTGAGTGGCAAATCGATTGTTTGGTCGTTAAGGACTCGGCCCACCACCAACGCTAAATAATGTTTTTCAATACCCTGACGGCATTTAAACATCGCTTCCAGTTCCTGCAAGGCCGGAAGATTCTTAGCGAAAATAATTAGGCCCGAAGTATTGCGGTCGAGGCGATGGGCGGGAGCCGGGACAAAACCTTTGGTTTCTTTAGGATTGTATTCGCCTTTCTGAATCAGATAATTGATGACTTGATTGGCGAGGGTGTGCGTTTTTTCGCTTGCGTCGCCATGGACTAAAAGACCCTTGCTTTTATTGACGATGATAATATTTGCATCCTCGTAGATAATGGCATCGGAAATGACCGTATTTTTTATTTCGAGAGGCTTAGACAAGTCGCGAATTTGATCATTGGTGACATAGATGCGAAGCACGTCATCGGGCTTGAGGATGTAATTGATATCGACCCAGTGACCGTCAATCTTGACATCCTTCTTTCGAAAGATACGATAGATAAAACTAAGAGGTGCGTTATTTAAATACTTGCGGACATATTTGTCGATTCGCTGGTTGGACTCTTGGCTCGAAATTTTGATTTCAATCATATTTAATAATATTATATATTATGCTTTAATCGTTGTAATTAGCGTTATGTTTACTTATAATTTTTCTTGTCGCGGAGGAATACCCAAGCGGCTGAAGGGGCAGGCTTGGAAAGCTTGTAGGCTCTTAACGGGGCGCGAGGGTTCAAATCCCTCTTCCTCCGCCATACAATATGTAACTGCTCCCTGATTTTGGACCAAAAATTAGTACAATTGAAAGGGAACTTTTTATATGAAGGCATACCTATTTCTGAAATTGAAGAATAATACGGGCTTAATCGTTCAACTTTAAGATATTGTTGTGCCCTATATTTAAAATTGGAGACAAAGCTTTTAGAGTTTATGTTAAAAGACGTAAATATCTACGTCAAACGAAACTGGATGCCATTCATGACATATTGGCGAGTGGTAAATTCTATGCCCAAAAAGCAATCGAATTAATGCTTATCAATCCAAAGATTAGTGGCGACGTGGAACCCCAGAAATATCTGTTAGAAGCCTAACTGGTGCTGAACTCTATCAAGAGGATAATTGCGGAGGATAAACAAGTAAATGTTGGTTTTTTGCACGGCCTATTTACAATTCGTTTTATGAAGTTAATTTCAGTTTTGGTGCGAATAATCTTATAAAGGCCGACTTAATTTTAATATAGTTGTGTTTGTTGAGGAGCAAACACAAATTAAGTTGCATAAATCAGAATGCCAATATGAAATAACCAATTCTTTAGTTCATTTGTCATGATAAGGAAGAATAGGACATGAAAACCATCTTGACTTCGCAACTAGTGATATTTCATTAGCGACTTTTAGTTTTCAACAAAATGCCAACGACATTATTGATTATGTGGAGGACTACTTGGTTTTTAGTGATGAGACCGATTTTGACAAACTGATTTCAATAATAAAAGCCTATCCAATAAAGAAGGAAAGGGAATCGGCTATTGAAACAGCGAATTTTATGCAAAGGATAATTGTTGACTTCATTTTCGAAGATACCTTTGTCAAAAAAACGGAACGTATAGCTTTTTATGGATATGGAATTGCCAAAGGAAAAGTTATGCTAGACAATGGCGATATTCATTTTGTTCCTGGAGATATAGGCGCTTTTTATAAACATATGAATGAAGATAGCGTTTCATAAAGGTAGGTAGATTTCATGATATGACATACTTAAGCATTTCTTGTGACGATGATAATGTTTCATTAAAGAGAATTATCGAAAAACTTGGTGGCGTGTATTTGGAAATGAGAAAACCTCCCAAAGATTAAGTATTTTGTTATGATGGTATGCTTAATAAAAGCATTTTTTTGAATTCAAATATAGTAGGAATTGCGTTTGATTTTCAACAGTTCTTTTCGATAGTCAGGCAACACCTCTAGATAAAATGAAGCAGGGGTGTGTAATTGTATTAAAATAGGTCACACGTTCCATCAAAAAAATCATTAGCGTATTGCGCTTTTTTATTTGTCTTCTTGTTCTTGCTTTTTCTTTTGAGCCACAAATATCCAAAAAGAAATGTTAACGTAGTAAAAACAGCATATCCAAAAATATTAATCCCAACATCGATAAAGTTTCCATTTCTTAAAGGGATAAAGAGCTGAATTAATTCGGTGACGCCCGCCATCATTAAACCAAGCAAACCGCTAATAATAACAATAAACCATTTATTTTTTAAAATGTCTTTAAGTAACAAATATAAGGCTATAGTCGTAAATACTCCGTTTACACCAAATAACAAAAAGTGTCCAATTGATTTACGAATAAACGAGGCGAAATCAACATAATTCTCGCCGTCGATGGCCTTTTTAGGCATAACTTCAAACGTTATACTTTCATTTAATTCTGGTTTAGCTAAAGAAGAAACAATAATGGTCGCACTGCCTTCTTTTTTGGCGGTAACTTTTCCGGTTCTACCCTCAATTTGCGTCGCTAAAACACTTGTGTCACTTGACTCGATATTTATGTATAAATTTGTCGTATTATTTGGCTCGAAGGTCGCATTAATATAAATAACGTCGCCGACCGATACTTCTTCATCAAGCGGGCTTCCATCAAGGCGAACATTGACATTCATTGTCGTCGGAACCACTTCCGCAACGGTGATTGGAAACAATTTTTGTTGATTGGTATCCATATTACTAATTGCAATTACATTCGTTGATCCAGTTTTCTTATACCCTCTAAGTTTTCCGTCGGGACTAATCTTTGCGACAAGTTCATCTTCAACCATCCAAGTTATTCCTTGATCTGAAGGCGTCGTTTCACCCCAATCAACGCTTAACTGGCTAAAGTTAGTCTCGGCGTAGTCCATGTCATATACATGAACAACATCATTACCGACAACGTTCCAGGAACTAAAAACAGGAAAAATTAGGGGTTCCAGATTAGGTGTAACTTCGATACTAACTAAGCAAGAAGGATGGTCGACAGCATAAATATCCGCATTGCCTACGCTTTTAGCGTGTATCACACCATCTTCAATCGTCGCGACATCCGTATTAGAAGATTCAAGTTCAATCAAAGAGGTATTAAAATAGCGAACCGCGAGGTTTTCATCATAATCATCAATCGTGAAGATAATGGGCTCACTAAAACCATTCATGATTTCATTATTGGCGAGCGAAAGCGAAAATGCTGTTGGAGCAGCTCGTTCAATAACTTCAATTTCAGCAACTTCAAAAATGGTAGTATCTTCTAACGAAACAGCTCTTAAGCTTGCATTTCCTAATTCCAGTCCTTCGACAAAACAAGATGAACCTTCTTGGACTGGATTGATTTTCTCATTATTATTAATAAAGGTAATACCTTTATTTGTGGCGTTCGCTGGCGAATACTCAATCGTGAAGCGGTTTGTCGTTCCGATTGTTATTTGCGGTTCGCCAACAAGCGAAATTGATTCTAACGGCACGACTTCGACTCTTCCAGGTATGAAAACATTAACGATATCGGCAAATATATTACTTAACCAATTACTTCTCGTTACCGAAACGTTTCCGGACAGGCACGATTCAAAAACAATTAATCCGTTTAGTAACACGGCTAAAGATATAAAAACTATTTTTCCTGCTTTATTCATGGTTCTATTTTAAACTATAGTTTATCGGCTTTCATCCATCAATAAAAGAGTTTTGATGCTCAAGATCAAAGATTCAAAAGAATGACGATCCATTGTTATAATAAGATTGATTAAGGAGAAATTATGACAAAAATCGGAATTATCGGAGGGATGGGACCTGAGGCGACCAAAAACGTCTAGGGCTATTTTATCGAACTCAACAAGCATAAGCCTGAGCAAGAACATCCAAATCTCGTTATTTTAAGTTGTCCGAGCATTCCCGACCGCACTGAAGCCATTCTTAATGACGGAGAAAGTCCTCTTGAGGACATGATCAAAACTGCCAAATCTTTAGAAACGTTAAAAGTTGACTGCATCATCGTAACTTGCATCACCGCTCATTACTTTGTACCCGAAGTCCAAAAACATATCAAAACACCAATATGCGATGCTCTTGAGATTCTTAAGGAACACCTTCATCAAATCACAAGAATCGGTGTTTTATCCACATCGGGAACAAAAGCCACAAAAATATTTGATCAAAAGTTAAACAATTCCACGATTTTTTATCCAGATGGAAAAGACCAGTTACTGGTCATGGATGCAATTTATGGAAAGCACGGTATCAAGCGAACCGGAAATAACAAACATGCATATCATAAAATCTACCATGCCGGTTTGAATCTAATTAAGCAGTATGACGTTGAAGTATTGATTGCCGGCTGCACAGAATTGCCGCTTCTTGATATAAAAGAAATTACCGGAATAAAGGTAATTGATCCAATGAGAGTTTTAGTTGAATGGGTTACTCAAAAATATCATTAAATAGCCGAGGGAGAAAACAATGGAAATCCGTTACTATAAAGAAAGCGACGAAAGCGCACTCTTAAAACTACTCAGCAAAGACGAAGAATGGGTTTGCTACAGTTCGCCAATAGATTGGAATGATTATAAAATAGCAATTAATCAATCGAGTGTTTTATTGCTTTTTGATGGCGATGAAGTCGCCGCCTTCCTTCGCTACAAAATGGATGGTTCTTTTGGTGTCTACATCTATGACTTACTCGTTGATAAGAAGAAACGAGGCAATAACTACGGCCAATGTTTAATTGACAGAGTAGGCAAAAGTCATCCTCACGATGACATTTATGTCATGTCCGACAACAATGGTTACTATCGTAAACTCGAATATAAACCAATCGGCACAATTTTTCAAATTCAAGCAAAAACTAAATGATAACTTTTTCTTTGATAAAAGATGCGAGTTCTAAAGCGGCGTGTGCATGCATTTTTGCGTTTGGATGGCCTTCATTTGGCATGAAACCACCAACTAATAAAGAAGAAAACTTCAGGCGATAAATCGCCCGTGTCGGATCACTTGATATGCGTTCAAGCACTTCATTTATATCATCGCGAATTTTTAACATATTCCACGTGACGATAACTTTTGAATAGGGATACATTAAAAATAAACGGTCGATTAATAAACGATATTGTTTTTCAAACTCATTTAATTCACTTTGATAATTGATTTCGTTTTTAATACGATCAAAATAGTGCGAATCATTCGCTGCGAGATTTAATACTACAATATCCGGAACAAACCTCTGGTTATCCCAAATAATCGCGTTTTCCATTGTCGTATTTTCATTAAAATCCGCAAAATTGAGAAGTGGGATTATGTTCTTGATTTTGCACCAATCAACCCATGGCGATTTATAAACCGGGAATCCTCCCACACATATCAAAGAATATTCCGCGTTGAGCATCTTCGCGCTCAAATATGCAAAAGAGCGGCAAGCATCTTCGGTTTTGGTCGTGAATTGTTGTTCATTGTTTTCGGCAGCTGTGCCATTCCCAGCCGTGACCGAATTTCCATAAAATTCGATTCTTAACTTATTGCTTCTTATATCATTTTCTAGAAACTCGCCATCGCAAGTTAATTCAAGAAGGGCCACACTACCCGTGATGCATTCATTGCGTTTTAAAACAATTACCTGATGAAATCCTTCTTCACCCGCAAATAAAACATGTTCACTTACTTGACTTGTAATCTCAATCACTCGCGCGTCTTTAGCATTGCTAGCTTCATCATGAAACACAGCAAGATAAGGTCGATTTATGTCGTCTTGACTTTTAGTGGCTAAGAATCTTGCTTGCAAGTTTTTACCAAAAAAGCGAATACGAAAACCGGATGCTGAAAAATTAAACCAAACGGCGTTATGTTTTTCGTCATAATAATAACGGCCAATCCACTTAACGCGATTAGAATTCAACAATTGTTTTTCGCTTATTTTGCGCATAACAACCTCTTAAATTATATCAATGGCATTTTGATCAAGGTATACTTCAAATTCCGGCATTTCATAGACAGTGAAATTATTGTCGACCATGAGAGTAACGTAATCTGCAAAGCCATCAATTTTGACGTAAATAGCGTTCTTCTCGCCAGTCTTGTCCTCGTCATAAGCCGAGACTTTGACTAATTGTTGTTTCGGATAGTCAACTTTTTCGAGTTTATGCTTTTTAATCATCTTCTTGGTGAAGACAACTTTAGCTCCTTCTTGTTTTATTTTTAAGATGTGGCTTCCGACTTCAATGCCTTCGATAGGATCAAGAGTGAGCTGATTTTTTCCAAATGAAACAACCATTTTGCCATCTTTCAAGACGACTTCGCAAGGCACTTGATTGGAATTATTCTTTTCTTTTAGTAACAATCTTTCATTCCCGTCATAAATATTAATGGCATCAACTGGAATGCTTAAGATAATTTTTTCGCCGCTTTTTAACACTCCATCATCTTCAACGCGGACTTTGTACACTAAGTAATTATCAAAGCCGTTAATTTTTGAATAACAGGCATAATAATCGCTATGTTCTTCAACGAAATCAATGACGGCTTCGATTTTAAATGCGTTTTCGATTTCGCCAGGAACGACGTCTTCTGGCTTAAACGCCAAGAAAACATTACCGCTAAAGGCACGGTCGACGAGATGCGCTAAATAGTCGTCGCTTAAATCCCATTTATTTTTTCCAAATACCAGTTCATTCTTATTAATGTTGGCGGCAAAGCGATTTTCACTTGGAATACCCATAATCGAATGCTCGGTTTTGGCGTCAAATAGATGAGCTTTTTCCATATTGAAAGAAATCTTAATTTTCTGTTTAGCTTTAACGCGGTCGACATTCGTCGTCTTGATGATTAGATAATCATCGCGATTAGCCATTTTGGCGTAAATAAGCGTTTCATCGCCCAGCCGCTCGACAACATCGACAAACACCTCAATTCCCTCTTCGCCAATCTCGATATTTTCTGGGCGAATGCCGAGTAAAACATCTTGATTTAAATAATCTAAAGAAGCAAGTTGACGGCGCTTGTTTTCACTAAAAACGACTTTCATGTTTTCATTTCCATTTAATATGGCGACTAATTTATTATTTTCTAAAGAAATCTTTGATTTAAGAACGTTCATCTGCGGCGAACCTAAAAAGGTCGCGACAAATAAATTTGTTGGATTTTCAAATAACGTAATCGGAGTATCGACCTGCTGAATATAACCATCTTTCATGACGACGATTCGTGTCCCCATCGTCATCGCTTCCGTCTGATCGTGAGTTACATAAATAAAAGTCGTCGCTAGGCGATTGTGTAGTTTGGTGATTTCCGTCCTCATTTGCACGCGAAGTTTCGCGTCTAAATTTGATAATGGTTCATCAAGCAAAAAAACACTTGGTTCGCGGACGATGGCTCGTCCTAAAGCAACTCTTTGTCTTTGTCCACCGGATAAGGCTTTAGGTTTACGAGTTAATAAATCAGTAATTTCAAGAATTTCTGCGGCTCTTTTAACGCGTCGGTCAATGTCCTCAGGATCAAACTTCCGCAGTTTTAAACCGAAGGCCATGTTTTGATAAACGGTCATGTGCGGATATAACGCATAACTTTGAAAAACCATCGCGATATCGCGATCTTTTGATTCCTTGTCGTTAACATAGGCATTATCAATATAAAGTTGTCCGGCCGTGATTTCTTCTAAGCCAGCAATCATGCGCAGCGTCGTGGATTTTCCGCATCCAGATGGTCCGACAAAAACGATGAATTCCTTATCCTTGATATCGAGACTAAAATCCTTAACGGCGCGAACGCCGCCTTCATATACTTTGTAAACGTGACGAAGTGATACTTGTGACATATTAGTTTTCGGTGTTAGCCTACTTCCTCCTCTTTCTTAATTTGTTCGACATATAAACCACGCTTAACATAAGCGGGGTGATGTTCTTGATTAATGAATTTATCAAAACTTGAATGGCTTAGCAAAGTCCACAAAAAGATACCGACAAAGCTAAATATTACGAAGAAAAAGATAGCAATAAATGCCGCGATATAATGAACGGCCACTAAAGCCAAAACAATTCCTGGCGAGATAATTATAAATAATAAAGAAATCGGAAGACGTACAGTCGCGATTAGGAAACAATTCTTTAACGCTTGTCCGAACGTATTTTGGTAGACATGAATGTAAGCGAAGAAATAACATCCGCTCATTACCACTAGCAAAAATTGGACCACGAGGATTCCGATACCGATACCCGTCGCGACTGGGGCATTAACATAAAAGGTTGATAAGTAAACACCACCAACCACTAAGGCAAAGGTCGAAAGGGCAATTATTATTGACATAAGAAACGTTTTCTTTAATTCGCTTTTAAGCGCACTTAAGAAGTGAACAAGAAGCATCAGTCCCTCGCCCCAAGCGAGCCGTTTCGCAACGCCATACGCCGCGGAAACGCCAAGAAAGGCCAAAATCAAGGGCGGTATAGCGATAAGACTTCCATAAAAGAGAAGCGAGAATAAAACATTGAAAGGTTCACTATTATTGCTCGCGTTGGCAAGCATATTGTAAAAAACGATAAAGACGGCGATTAAAGGGATAAAAAACAGAGTTGTTAATAAACTTGTATTAACAACCGAAAAAGTATGATTAAACAAGATGTCGCGAAAAAGTTCCCGCCGATTGTTCGGTAGTTCTTTTTTGCTAAAATCGTTAATACGAACTTTTTCTTTCATCTTTTTACCTTACTAGATAGGATAGAACTTCTAACGCTAAATCGTATTCAGCCGTTTCGTAATTTCCGAGATCGGATATGTTTTGGCTTGAACCGCTGATGAATAAATAGTAATTGTCATTAACGTCAAAATTAATATAACTATCAAGCCACGACGTCTTACTCCCACCACGAAGCAAAATGCCATAGTCCACATCTTGATAAGAATAAAAACTTTCGGTTCCTTCAAGATAAGACTCTTTAATATCACCATCAACAGGCAGCAGAGCTTCTTCAAATAGAACGTTTTCAAAAATGCTTTCCGGAAGAATGAGCAAATCCGATGAATTATAGCCAACGACTTGGAGTTTTGATTGAAAAGCGTTGTCATTAGGCAGAGCCTGATTGCTTTCAACAAGTTTCAAACCATCATTTTCAAACTCTGTTTCTAGGATATCATTAAAGCCAGCATTTTTAATTTCAGAAGCCACGAAAAGATCGAGTCGTTCAAACGCCTGAGGACGATGAAGTACGCCAAACGCCCAACTCCACAAGCCAATCGCGATAAAACTGGCTAGGACATAATAAAGCCAGTCGTAATGAAGACCTTTTTTAAACGCTTTTTTAGAAAAAATCTTCATTTAAGAACCTCATAAGATATTAAAACATTTGCGAAAGTCTTAACTTTTAATAAAGCCGCAAACGGCAAATCTTCAATGGGTTCAAGTAAATATAATTCTCGTTCATAGTCCTGACCCTTAACGTGTTCGATGGTGTTTACTTTAAATAGTTCCACGCCGCGCTTAATGGCTATATCTAAGCTTTGACCTTTTATGGTCAGAATGCTCTCTTCAAGTAGCCCCGCTTTCATGTCTTTATAAAAATTTCGTTGATAGTGCAGAGCGCGAAAAGGGTTGGTGAAAAAATATAGCGAGCCCCACACCAAAATGATAGTGAGAACAATGGTGATAATCATCACTAATGCATATTCATCTTTTGATGTGAAATATAAAGTTAGTATCGCCGCAAACATGACTAACGAGATGACAGAATAAATAAGCAAAGCGACTCCAAAGAGCCGGTTTACCTGACTATATTTTTTCTTACCATCAATGAGGAGTCGCATGTTTTTCCTTTTATAAATTATCCATTAGCGTCCGTTTGATAACTCCGCCCCATAGGACATATCCATAGCGAGACATATGAAGACCATCACTTAAAAAATAAGCGACATTCGGATTCCCGTTCGGTTTTAAAAGAATTGTTCCAGCGTCGATTGGTATTAGCCATTCACTGTTAGAGCCTTGGTTAGCATAGTTAATAACGATGTTATTGCCCGTAATAATTTCTTCGGTGTATTGCATGAATCCAGGAAGTTTATTCATTAAAACGTAGTAAACTTGAGTATTTGGCAAATGTTCGTGAATGTCGTCAAATAACTCAACAAGCAAATTACCAGTTACCTGACCGGTTTCTTTGCTGTTAATAACATTGTTAATGCCGACATAAAGGACGACAGCTTTTGGCGAATAAGGATAAATAAGGCGTCTTGCCAGTGCGTCGCGCCAATGCTGAACCGTCGTTCCGCCAATGCCGTGATTATAAGAAATAATCGGAGCTAAATCCTGAATTGATGTGTCCCAGTTTTCCATTGAAGAAGAGCCGCCTAAGAGCACGCGGTGATTTAACTCTTCGCCTTCTTTAACTTCATATTTTTGAGCTTTTGATTCGTAATTACTTGAAACCGCATAAGTTGAAGTGACATCAACGACAAGAGCGGAATGTTCACTGGTTACGCTTTGATAGGAAGTGATAATGATGACAATGTTTGTTTCTATTGAATAAGTCGCACTGATGATTTCGGTTGCTGTTTTGCGGACATATCCAAGATTATCAAGACAATCATCCGCACTATTTTCTAAGCGCAAAATCGCGGCTTTTGTTAAATTGACAATCCCACTAGATATCGGAATGTTACAAACGCTTTCGAACACAAAGCTTTCGCTCATTGCATCATTAATTTTCTCGACAGGAATATATTCCGGTTCAACGTAGGTCCCTTCCTGTTCAACATTCCATCCCGCATATAAGAACAAATTTCCCATTGCTAAATCAACGTCAAAATTCCATTCTTCTAAACAGGCTTTTTCTTTGTACCAACCATTAAATGAATAACCTTCTCTTTGTGGATTTTCCGGAGCGATGACTAGTTGACCAATATCAATCTTGTTTTGATGATAAAGTAAGTCATCCCCCGTCGCTACGTATCCACTTGGAAGCGTGGCTTGGTCTTTTCGGTAATTCAACATGAAATTAACGACTGGCTCTGGTGTGACATACTGATAACCTTCATTATGGTTATCATCGCATCCGCTTAAAGCGCCGACAAGTAACGGAAGAAGAATGAGCAAACGATATTTTTTCATAAACTATTTCCCTCCTTGGCTTTTTACAAAGCCGAGCAGTTCGTTAAGCTCACAAGTGGCAACGGCAATATTTTTATCAGCGCCACCATAATAAATAAAGATTGTTTCGTCTTTTAAGACGATACCAGTGGGAAAGACACAACCATTATAGTAGCCAGCTGTTTCGTAATCATATTCCGGTTCCATGATAAAATCTTTTGTTCTGGCAAGTATTTTGCTCGGATCTTTTAAATCTAATAACACGGCGCCAACGCGATAAGCGTGATCTTTTGTGCTAACACCATGATATATCAAAAGCCAACCATCCTTCGTCTTAACCGGTGGAGTAGAAGCACCGATTTTAGCGTCCTCCCACCACGTTTCGCCTTTCATTAACAAATCGTATTTTTCCCACTCGAGAAGATCGTCGCTAAAGGAAATATAGATGGCCGGATGAGAATTCTCATATCCCTTTCCGCATCTTTCCATGCCACGTGAAATCATCACGAATTTTCCTTCGACCTTTTTAGGAAAAATCACGACATCGCGGTCATCAAAACGTGAATCAGTTACACGACCAAGTTTTTTCCAATTCCGCAAATCTTTGGAAACAGCTAAATGCGTGGCGGTTGAATTATAAATCAAACATTTCGGACCAAATTCTGGTTTGAAACCAAAAACCTTTTTATCATCGCGCCAGTATTGTCCCGGCGGAAAGGGTCTAGAGGCATAAGTCAAATAGAAATACTCGCCTATTTTTATTAGGCGCGGATCTTCGATACCACCAGCGTCCGGTCCTTGCGGATCAGGAGCAATTAAAGGCTTATCAGACTCACGGACAAAATGATAACCATCTTTGCTTGTAGCAAGGCCAATATAAATTAAGTGCTCTAAATCATTTCCGGCGGCCCGATAAAGCATATAAAACAGCTGCTCTTTTTCATGATAAATGACTGCGGGATTTAACACGCATAGTTCTTCCCATTTATTTTTCTCGTCTTTAACAAGAATAGGGTTGTGTTCGTATTTTTTTAATTTCATGTTTCCATCCCCTTATAAAACCATTGATGACAAGGCATCATAACTGATATTGCCGTCGAAAATTATGTCATCAACATAAATGTTGCTGAGATTTCCATCGCTTGAATTGACAATTCCAAAAGTAATTTTATTAATGTACTTTACATTGTTGGTCGTAATTAACACACTTGAACCAGATGTGATTCTCGTGAAGTTATCAAAGCCGATTACGTATTCTTTCCAGACATTGGCGAGATTACTCATCGTATAACGGAATTGAAGCGTTGTTCCCGATATTTTTAAGTAGATGTTAATATACACTGTTGCCTTAGCGTCTCCAAGCATTGAAAGCCTCATTCCTTTAGCGTATACCTCACTAGTAAAATTCGTGGCCAGGAAATAATTGACCGATGTCGCATTACCTTGATATTGAAGGCTCATGCTTTGGTTATTACCTGCTTGTCCGGCCGTGTTACTCGATAACAACATTGCTGAGTAAGGATAACCGACGGCATCCGCCCACATTTCCATTAAGGAAGCATCATCCACGTAGTCTTCAAAGTCATCGATACGGCAAAGTTTCACATCGTTTGTGTCGGGGACAAGAATTCTCTCCTTAACGATTTCCTCATATGAGGAAGCACTCGTTAACTGAATATTATCAAGATAAATTGGATTGCCCGATGTATAAACCGGGTAGGCAATGCCACTTTGTTGTTTGTAATAGTATTGAACGCCAAGCGAAAGGTGAGATATCGTCTCGCCGGTAATTGGAGCTGGACCTTCAAAGAAGAGTTCAGGATTATTGATGACGAAGTTACTATACGGAATACGATATTCATACCAAGCGCCCTTGAGGGCAGGAATCGTATAACGATATTCTTCACCACTTACGAGTCGTAGTTGAATCGTCATCTGCGGATGGACTTCGCTTAAATAATTGAATGCAGCATTATCGGATTTAACTGTCCCATCTTTCACCCAAAGTGATATAGCGTTGGTTCCTTCGCTCGTAACAGTTAATGGCAAAGTATAAGCCGCCATCCCCATATCAGACTTATATGTAATTTTGCCCGCGGCTTTATTGGTTGTACCGCCAACTTTGTTTTCGCTTTCAAGAGCGATAGACTCATCTTTGTTTGTATTGGAAAGCATCCATTTGTAGTAAAGCTCATTCGACATGTCATAGGAGTCAAAGTTTTCAATCATTCCATCCATGCCGACTGTCGCGACTCTTTCTTCAGGTAGCAATTCTTCATTTAAAGAAACGATATCAAAGTTTTTATATGAAAGCGTTCCATCTCCATAAATTTTATTAAGTCCAAATTGGAGATTGAGAATGTAATAGAATTGTCTGGTTCCATCGCCCATGATTTCGCTCTTAGCAAAAGCGCCATAAGGAATAATCAACGTCTTATATTCGTTTTCCACAAGATTAGCGAAAGGATGCGTATATGCCCAACGATCAGTATCTTGTTCATAAACTCTCAAAATCATGTTTGCGGTAGTAAATCCCGTGAATTTAACGTCGACTTTAATCGCATCTCCTTTGGAGAAGTATCGATTAATAGGAATCTTCGTGAAACCATAACCCGCTGTGCCGATTCCTTTTTCGTTATATTCATTCGGAAGTGAATCATAATTTAGCGTCAAACTTCTCCCTTCGTCACCAATCAAAGGATTGAAATTATATGCCTCATCAATCCAAGTACTTCGCTCATAATCATTGAAGTCCAGGCCATCGACAAACATATGGGCATATCGTTCATAGCGAATGGCTTTAATGTTTGAAAAAAGACAAACGCCATCGCCAAAACTATGTTCAAAGACAACTTCAAAATATTTAATGTTCTGATAACCGAAAACAGCGTCGCCGATATACGAATCTTTTGTTCTTAAAACAAAGTCATCGAAATCAAGAATAACGGTTTGCTTAGAGTTTTTAGCGACTTGAATCTCACAATGCCAATACTCATTATCGCTATCAAGGAAACGAACAAAGATGTTCGCGTCATGACCCATGTAGAAAAAATTAAAATATAGCGAGTCAGTACCATATAATTCCATCTCTGCTGATTTAGTAACGACAATCCAACCATCGCTTTCATCGTTGCCGGTTTTTGTCTGTTCCATCGTGAACTCAATAGCGAGAGATTCTTGTTCATTACCGAAGAAATTCGAATTGTTGATCGAAATATCGGCTTGGCTTCCGTGAGGATGAACAGCCCAATCTTCAACATCGCCGATATTAAACGGAATTTCTTCGTTGGCATTCGCCGCTAAATAGAAAGATCCATACGCCTCGTTGCAAGCTTTAAAATGATCGTCATTATAGGCAGTTACACGCCAGTAATAGGAGCGATCTTTAATGCGAATTGAAGCCGCCAAATTATAAGTTGTTGTCGCAATTCCTTGTTTCTTTAAATAGAGTTCGCTATCAAGCAAAGGGATTAAGTCTGTGCCTTGTTCAAACGTTGTCGAAGAAGCGACTTCAAGCGTGTAATTGGTGGCATTTTCAGCTTCTTGCCAAGTAAAGGTTGGAAGCTCAATCGTTGAAAAATTATCAATTGGGGTGAGAATGGAGAAAGAGCCAATCTCGCCTTCCGTTGAGGTTGTTTCATAATCGTTTACCCCTAAATCGTCAAAGGCAGCAGTTTGATCGCTGCAGCTAACTAGAGTTAGAAGAAGCAGAGTAATGATTGATTTTGTAAATGTATTGTTCATAATTACAGCCTCACCGTGGATAAGACAAGCAAAGTATTTGCGGGAATGTCCACCGTTATCCGTCTATTTAAACTTCCGGAAATGACGCGGTTAGGGATTACATAACCATCACTTCCTAGTCGGAGTGTTTTTTCATTATATGTATACACATATATTTCCTCAGCACCAACTATTTCTTCTTCAATTGCAAAAGTCTTACTAACTGTCTGCATGCCACGATTGACGGCGGCGATACCGCCTCTTGTCTTATCCTTTGAAACCGCGGCTATCGCCCGGAATGAATTATCGCGGACAACATCATTTGTTTTCGAAGAATAAACAAGATCATCCGGACGGAAAAGATTCGTCATTAAAACCGAGGAGTGATACCAAGGTCTTAATTCTTGTTTACTTGCCGGAGCAGCCGTCAAAGAGGAAAACATCCCCCATTCTTTGGCATTGCTAGTCCCATCAGCGCGATACATAAAGTGCATCGCATCATCGAGGTCCCAATAAACGATACTATTAATCCCGGCTAAAACGCACTGAATCGTATAATCAGCCATTCTTAGACCATAATTATATGTATCAATCAAAGCGTTGCAGTCAGACGCCACGTCTTTGCCATCGACAAGACCTGCCTCCCAAATATTCGCCTGAATTGAATCACCAAGGCGGGAGTCATTATCTTTGACCATATTATAAATGTCGCGGATTTGACCCTCAAGCATTCCCGTATCAATGTAGTAATTAGACACATACATATGAACGCCATAATCTCCGACTAAAGTTGGTATGTTTTTTGATATGCCACCTAGATATTCGACTGAACCAGTCAAGCCAGTCGTGTCACCACCGACGATACCAATATTTGTTAGTCCGAGTTCATCGAGTTTAGCCCGCACATTACGGACGCCTTGTTCCCACTTTTCATAAGTGTTGTTATAGTTTTTACTCGCCCCTTGAATGCCGCGGTAATTAGGTTCATTTGTATTTACAAAGTAGCGAATACAAGTGAAACCTTTTTTATAAACGAGATAGTCAAGGACATCACCGGTGATTTTTGCCCAGCGAATATCGCTGCTGACATCTTCCATCATGTCCCATACATCGTCGCTCATCGAGCCGATGACATTCCAGGCTCCAAAAGCGACTTGAATATTATTCTCTTGGCAATATGTCAAAATTTCGATGGTATTATCCATCCATTTATTCGAAAAGTTATATGTCCACGTGTCATCTTCGCGATTGTCATTACCTTGATTATCAAAGTTTTGGCAAAACCAATCATAGTTAATCATCAAACGGATTTTCGCCGGCTTGAGGCGATCAACATGATCAAGGACACGAACCCAAGCATCTTCGGTTATTTTATTTGTGTCTTCATAAGCTCCCCATTCAACACCTAAACCGCCGAACTGAGAAGTAAGTTGCGAGTTTCTAGTGAAATAGATTTTACTTAAATCGACGACATCATTGCACCCTGAAACGCCGATCGTCACGATGCTGGCAGCACATAATATAGTAAATTTTTGAAGGGCGTTTTTCATGTTTTTATCCTACTTTTGCATTAATTTCTGCTAATACACTTTCCCATGGATCGCGATTTAGTTGAGCTTTATACGCATCTATCGAGGTGATGGTGTTAAACGCATATTGTGTGACGTATGAGTTCGCGTTTGAAAGCATTCTTCCTGAATGCTGATTCTTAAGTGGCGAAGATAACCAGCGAATATCTGGATCTTCTTCAAAAATGCGCATTTCCTCGTTTGTTAATGCTTCGCTCATCTCGGCGGTCCAGTCATTTATAATGGCTAAAGTATCTTGATTGACGAGGGGGTCATAACCATGAGTGTCATAACCAAGTGTCGTCATATAACGAAGGTATTTCGCGCCATTTGTTTTTGTTTTGTATTCATTGACGTCTTTTAAAACTGGCTCATCATTTATCATGTCGTAGTCATAACCTTCAATGCCATACATTGCAAAGCGGGTTCCTTCTTCGCTAATTAACCAATCCATGATATCGAGAATTTTTCTTTGCTTCGTTTCGGATATCTCCGCGTCAAAGAAGGTCATCGAAAACCAGTTTTCAGTTCCTTCTAAGGCAAACTTGCCGTCTGGTCCTTTAACTTTCATAAGGGCAGTCGCATCATCAACATTGACGGTTGGATAATTACGTATGTAATCAGTTCTTAGTTTATTGTAGTTCGTATAAGAAAGGTTCTCGTAAAGAACTCCCAACTTCTGCGAGGCATAGCGTTTATTCATTTCTCCATCTTTAGATGAATACTGGTTTTGATAATAATATTGATTATTAACTAAATCTTTAGCCTTGTTCAAACCCTCGATATATTTATCAGAGTGAAAGTTGCTGATTACATCGCCCTGCGTGTTTCTCGTGAAGCAATGTGGAGATTCTTTATAAAAATTCGTGACTGAAGGAAAGCCCCATTCGACATCGCCGATGGCCGCAACCATATTCGCATCATTTGCTTTACGAAGGTTAAAGGCATGAAGTAAGGCATTGAATTCGGTCCAAGTATAAATATCGTTTTCTTTATAGACGCCTAAGTCACGAGCCCAGTCACGTCGATAAATATAAGTGAAGGGCGAGAATGTCGTTTCCGGATTCTCAATATTTTTGGCAATCGGAATGCCATATAATTTGCCGTTTATTTTTAAGGCATCAATATTTGAAGTATTTTCTAGTAATGAATTGAGATTCGGCCACGATGTCATATCATCGGGAAGAGCCTTAATAATATCGCCATCAGCCCAGTATTCATAAGTCGAGGCAAAGTTATAACTATCAAGATTGAAATGGAAAACGTCTTCGACGTTATTGCCGTTAATCGCTCCATTGACCTGTGTCGTCCAGTCAGCCCATGAGTAATTTGAGAGTTGTAATTTAACTTTAAAAGTGTCTTCGATAAAATCGGTATAATTATCGCCACCTGACCAGGCATCAAAATAAAGATTACGCAATGAGACGATTAACTTATCGCCATCATATTCGTCTTTTTTGCCACCACCATCGCATGAGGTTAAAAGCAAAGCCGGCACAAGTAACATAACTAGTGCTGGGGTAATAATGAATAGTTTTTCTTTTTTCATATAGTTCTCCTTAGCCTTTAATGGCGCCAACGACGATTCCTTTAATAAAGAAACGTTGTAAAAATGGATAAAAACACATCATCGGTACAATCGTAAAGAAAATTGAGGCCATCACAAGTCCTTGCGAATATGTTTCGGGAGTTGTGATCGTGCCTTCGATGTTACTCGAACCGGTGATGATTAAATTACGTAACACAAATTGTAACGGCCATAAACTCGGCGTTTTAATAAAGAGCATCGCGTTATACCAAGAGTTCCAGTTGCCAACCGCGAAGAATAAGCCAACCGTGGCAATCATCGGTAAGGCTAAAGGAAGATACACCTTTACAAAGATTTGAATATCATTCGCGCCGTCAATCCGGGCTGATTCTTCAAGTTCCTTAGGAAGTGATTGGAAGTAATTACGCATTAATAACATATTAAAAGTATCGATTGCACCAGGAATAATCATAACCCAAATTGAATCGTGCAAATTGAGGCTCGTAATCAAATAGTAGTAAGGAATGAGGCCACCGCCAAAAAACATCGTGACGAGAATCATATTCATTAAGAAGTTTTTACCAAACCAGTTACTTCTTGATAAGGCATAGCCGGTGATAATCGTAAAAAACATCTGATAGGCCGTGCCTAAAATAAGCAAGACCATCGTGATACGAAATCCGGACCAAAGGTTTTTATTTTCAAACACACTCGCATACGAGGCTAATGTTAAATCTCTTGGCCACAACAATAATGGCGTTTCGTTATAAACATACTCGGGAGAAACCGAAATTAAGAAGGCATTGTAAAACGGAAAGATAATAATAATCGCATAGACGATCAAAATCGCAAACAGAACGACATCTAATTTGCCAAAACGAGAATTCGCTGATTTTCCTCTCGGGCGAAGTGGCAAGCGTTCAATTCCAACGTGATTGCGCTTCATTAAATGATTCCTCTTTCGCCACTTAACTTAGCGATGCGGTCAACGGTAAGGACCAAAATAAATGAAACAACTGATTTAAATAAGCCAATCGCGGTCGTCACGCCGGCGTTAATATTATCGTGAAATTGCGAACGATAAATATACGTATCCAAAATATCTGCAACGTTATAAACAAGGGGATTATAAAGGTTAAAGATTTGATCAAAACCAGCTGATAAAATGCCACCAACTGACAAAATGAGAAGCAAAATCGCGGTCGGACGAATTGACGGCAAAGTAATATGCCATATTTTTTGTAAACGTGTCGCCCCATCAATATCGGCTGCTTCATATAATTCCGGAGAAATACCAGCCATCGTCGCTAAGTAGATGATACTGCCCCAGCCAGCCTCTTTCCAAATATCAGAACCAAATAGCAAAGTAACAAAAAATGGTCCATTTCGTAAAAAGTCAACGGGTTGTCCGCCAAAAAAAGTAATCACACCATTAATCGCGCCGTCGGTGACAAAAAACAAATTCACAAAACCGGCGACGACGACCCAACTTAGAAAGTGCGGAAAGGTAACGACAATCTGAACACTCTTTTTAAACATCCGCATTCTGATTTCATTTAATAGCAAGGCAATCAAAAGTGCGGCGACAAAAGAAATAATGATTTTGCCTAAACCAATAAAGACGGTATTGCCCAAAACTTGCCAAAAATATGGATCTTTAAAAATTGTCGCGAAGTTTTGCACGCCGACAAAGGAGGAAAAAAGCGATCCGATAATCCCGCGCTTAGGATAATAATACGTAAAAGCCATCAAAATTCCGTACATCGGAATGTAACAGAAAATAAAGTAGAAAGCGACCGCCGGTAATCCTAATAGGATTAAGAACTTAGAACGGCCGACCTTGCGCTTTAAATCATGCGCGCGACTTTGTTTTTTGGCAATCAGGACATTATCCACTGTTATTACCTAGCGTACTTCTTGATATACGAAACAACTTCTTCAACGTTCGTAAATGCGATACTCGTAACCGTGTCCGCGCCTCCATAATAAATGGCGATACGACCGGTTTTAGCGTCCGCTAAAGCTGAACACGGAAAAACGACATTAGGGGTAAAGCCGCTTACTTCGTATTCAGCTTCGGGAGATAATAGGAAATTTGCTGAACGATATAATACTTTTTCAGGATTATCTATAGCTAAAATGGCTCCGCCCATCGAATAGACAAAACCATTACAAGTCGTGGTCACCCCATGAAAGAAGAGGAGCCAGCCTTCGCTTGTTTCAATCGGATTAGCACCTGCCCCAATTTTGGTATTGCACCACCACTCATATCCGGCTTCCATCACATGACGGTGTTTACCCCAATAAACAAAGTCTGGGCTTCTTGATAAGAAAATGTCACCGAATTTCGTGTGCGAACTATCGGAGGGACGCGACAATAAAACGTATTCTCCATTAATCTTTCTTGGGAATAATACCCCATTACGGTTAAAAGGCAAAAATGGGCTTTCCATTTTGATGAATGTTTTAAAATCGAGAGTTTTGATTAAACCGACGGTTGGGCCGTGATTTGATGTGCAATAGACGATATAAAAAATACCTTCAATTTCGATTAAGCGCGGATCATAGGCATATTCGAAGTTAACTTTGCCACCATTTCCGTCACCAACTTTAATTGGTTGCTCATCAAAAGTAATTTTTATGCCGTCTTGGCTTCGACCAAGGTATAAATAAGGAATCCCAGAATTTGTCTCACCGCGAAAAACGCCAATAAACTGTCCCTGATATGGAAGAAGTGCGCTATTAAAGACTCGGGCGACATTGTTAATAGGATTACGAGCGACAACGGGATTTTTCGAGTAACGCCAAACCGGAGCTTGGCAATTAGCAGGCTTATCCTCCCAGGGAATATTGGGAAGATTATTTCCAATGATTTTAATCATATTTTGCTCCTTTTATTTGATGCATCTGACCGATGAACGTTCGACAAAATCGCATCTAATAACGACTTGACTGTATAATAACTGCTGGTTTTGGAAGTAATTAATCAGGTATCTTCCAACCTCGATACCGATTTCTGTGCGCGGCACGGTAAATGTCGTTAGCGGAGGATTGGCGTATTCGCCTTCTTTGATATCATCAAAACCAGTCACGGACAAATCATCAGGAATTTTCATTCCCAATTCGTAAGCGGCCTTATAAACGTTGAGGGCGGTAATGTCATTCGCACATACAATTGCTGATATTTTTTTATCTTGATCAGACAAGATGCTTTTTAATAATTCATGATCTCCATATTGAAGTTCGGAATTATCAAACATGATGTCGTACCCCTTCACGCCATTGTGACGATGGGCGTTAACACAGGCCAAGAAACCTTCGTGACGTTCGCGGAAACTAGTCGCGTGCTCATCACAACCATAAAAAGCTAGATGCTTATGACCACAGTCAATTAGGCATTTTGTGGCCATGTAAATTGAATCATAGTTCGAAAATTTCATTTGCAGAAATTCATCATTGTGGAAGAATTTGGGATCGACGACGACAACTGGCTTTTTAATACCTCTAAAGCCATTCATCAACACTAACGGGTTTTCGTGCATCATGATAAAAGCGTTTGTGCGCAAATCGCGTAACTGTTGAATAAACTCTTTGTTGAGATTATCCTCATCATAAATTTGATATTCAAGCATAATATTTAAACGATCAAGCGTCGCGGAAAGACTGCGAATAATCGGTTGCCAGTAATCTTCTTTAAGAAGAATACGCTTGGAAATTATCAAAGTACATTTCTTAGCATCAGCCTTTTTACTTCTCAATTTCCCAAAATCATAACCGAGTTCGACGGCTTTTTGATTAATGCAATCGCGCATTTCATCAGAAACGTTATATTTACCCGCGAGAGCCCGGGACACTAATCCTTTTGTGACGCCGACTTCTCTGGCGATGTCTTCTAGTAATACTCTTTTTGCCATATTTGTTGTCATCCTTTATGTAAACATTATACCCATATTCAATAAACAAAAGAGTTTGTTTACAGTTTTTTGCATGAAGAAGGGCGACATAAAACTACGCCGCCCTGTTCGTAATTAGAATAAAGTAACGTAATCGATGCAGGGATGCCCAGTTTCACTAGCGTAAGGAAGAATGATTGAATATCCTGCCACTGCTTTTGATGATTTAAAACCTGAATTGTAGTAAGTCCAGGTCGAATTACTCGACATTGTGAAGTTTGCGAAATTGTCATAATTCGCTCCGTCGACTTCATAAACAAACATTTGGGCAGTTATACTAGCTCCAGTGTCGTTATAAACCCAGATTCCTAGTCCCTTGAATGTTCCGAGCGAAACACTCATATCTGCACTCTTGTAGCGTATTTTTCCAAAATTGCCGTTTTTAAGGGCCACGGATCCATTGCCTTCAATTGGTGCAGGTGTGCTAGTCCGGTATTCAATACGATCAGTGCTGCCGGCATAATTTTCAAAATTATTACCATGTTGAATTATATACTTACTTTGTAAAGCTGATGTGGTTGTATTATTTCCATCTTCCAGAATGGTTGAAGCAGCATTCATAATCAAATCACCAATATATGCTCCATAATCACCTGATATGCTATTCTTTGTAAGAATATTTTGCGTTACATTTAAGGTTCCAACAAAGGTTCCATAGTTTGAATCGTCAGTCACAATTGTCACGACATTATCTTCAATTGTATATGTCGATCTTATTATCGTGCCCCCCGCGTTAATGTAGGCTTGATAGTCGACGCCTAAGGCAATAACAACATTGGCGTTAATACCACCAATGACTGTATTTCCCGAAAAACTTCTCGTTAACGGGCTGTCTGGATCAGCAGAAACGGGCGAAACAGTGACGAGACAAGCATCTTCATAACTTCCATCGGCGGTCATAGCTGTGATCACGGTTTCACCAACGCCAACAGCGCTAACTTGACCAGATGAGCTAACAGTTGCAACTAATTCGTCTTCTGAACTCCAGTTCACGTTTTTATTCGTGGCGTTCTCTGGTGAGATTGTAGCCGTTAAGTTGCCATTTTGCCCAAGTTGCAAGTCCATTGTTTCAGGAGCGACGCTAACGCCACTAACTGGTACTGGGGCGACATACTCGCTCCACGGATTAGCGGTCGTGTAAATTTGGACATCATCAACAGGCACATAAACGGTTGTGCTACTGCTCGAGAATGAGAATTGGAAGCCATATACTTGTTTTGCAGAACTAATTGGAAATGAATACTGTGTCCAATCGCTGTTTGCCAAAATAGTAAATGTTGCGGTTGTCGTATCACTTGTCGATGTTTGATTCGAGGCGTGGATTAAAGGAACATGCGCGACACGTGGTTTAACTTCAACATTGCTAGCAACGCCTTTGGCCCAGAAGGAGAATGTGTCTCCTTTTCCAACAACAAGAGCATTTCCGGTGTATAAGTCCCATGAAATGTGACGCATGGCACCTGCTGAACCACGTTTGTATTTTCCAGCGACAGATCCACTATGAACATTTTCGCTATCTGTGAAACGATCTAAATAGTCTGAACTACCCATTAATGACCAGCCAGATCCGCCAAGAGGAGAACCTGAACTACCACTATAATAGTCAGAATAGTAAGCAGCTCTTAAACCAGTATGGCCATATTTCCCAGTCGCAGTAGATCTAATACCTAATCCAGCCGCACTAAATGATTCATAATCTTCAAGATTATAAACCGCTTGGAGGTCTAGACCAGATAAATAGGCGGCATAAGCTCCGGTTGCACTCATATAAGTAATCGAGTGACCATTGTCAGATAAAACACCAACATAGGTAAGACCGGTTGCGGTTACCGTAATTTCATCTCCGTCGAGACTGATTGCGCCATCACTTAGCACAATATTGCTCGCTAAATTAAGCGTTTTTAAGACTGCGTTCGAGCCGCTTCTTATTAATAAGAAATCAACTCCCCCGTTTGAACCACTGTACTGCTCGCTGAGATTTTCAACGAAATAAGTATCAGACGCTTGTTCAATACATGTGTAACAGATATCGACACTTACGACCGATGTCGCAACACCTCCAGCATAAAGCCGGAAATAATAAGGTGCATTTGTCGGTATAAAAGCGACTCCGCTAGCAATGTCGATTTTTTCGTTGAGACCAAGACCATCATTACGATTGCTGGTCGCGATTTTCATCGATGCACTAGCTGAAT
>LSQX01097053.1_pt1 | contig 26337 bp, 24 predicted proteins | sample 654561 | NCBI WGS metagenome assembly LSQX01 (sample SAMN04489861, study PRJNA283612) | anaerobic digester metagenome | isolation source: 4 biogas reactors fed with cattle manure at either 37C or 55C with and... | place: Denmark: Kongens Lyngby | collected 2014 | reverse complement strand
TGGGGTGTATTGGCATTGGCTAGGCTTAATAGACATCAGAAAAAAAGATCCTGGGTGCAAGGACTGGCGTTTCTGGCAGGTAATGCCAATTTATCCGGATTCATAACCGGTCGCATTTATCAGGGACCGCTTAAGCACCTTTGTCTGCCGGGTTTAAACTGCTATTCATGTCCCGGCGCGCTTGGAGCGTGTCCGATCGGATCCCTGCAGAATGGACTGGCAGATCCTTTCTGGCGCATTCCGCTTTACGTAATCGGATTTCTGATGCTGCTCGGAGCACTGGCAGGCCGCTTCGTCTGTGGCTGGTTATGCCCTTTTGGCTGGTTTCAGGAATTACTGCATAAAATTCCAACACGCAAGATCCGTCCGGAAAAAAAGCCGAAACTCAATCGGGTGATTTCCAGAGGCAACATCTTTTTTCTGATACTCTTTGTGATATTGATCCCGATCATTGTCCGACTGATTAACGGTTATGGAATCACGGCCTTCTGTACGTATATTTGTCCTTCCGGAACATTGATGGCAGGCTGGCCGCTTATTCTCACCAATCGTGATCTTCGTGATCTCATCGGATTGCTCTTTGGCTGGAAGACAGCTGTGCTTATTGCGGTACTGGTGCTTTCGATTTTGATCTACAGACCGTTTTGCCGCTACATCTGTCCGTTGGGTGCGATCTACGGATTTTTTAATCGAGTCAGTTTATATCGGGTAACTGTTGACACAAATCGCTGTGTCGAATGTGGCCTCTGTACACGCCAGTGTAAAATGTCGGTCCCTGTTCCATACGACGGGAACACGCCGGCATGCATCAGATGCGGAGAATGTGAGGCAGTCTGTCCCCATGATGCGATAACATGTGGTTTTCCCAAAAGGGTCAGGGCAGCCACTGATTCAGAACCCAAAAGCAGCTGAAACCATGGCTGCAAATGAAGAAAGGCGTCTATCATGAGTGTTGTTGAGAAACTTTTTGGCCAGACCAGAGACGGATTAGATGTATTTTCTTATTCGTTGTATCAAGCAGACGGATCTTTTTGTACGATTCTTTCGTACGGCTGTATTCTTCAGCGACTGCTGGTGCCGGATCGAACCGGCATGATGCAGGATGTCGTTATGGGTTATGATACGCTGGCTGAATATGAACAGCGTGACAATCCCTACCATGGTGCGCTCGTCGGACGCTTTGCCAACCGCATTGAAAACGCTTCTTTCGAGATTGACAACAAACGAATCCAGTTGTCTGCAAATAACGGCATCCATCACATTCACGGTGGTTTTAAAGGATTCAGTCGAATTGTCTGGCAAGCTGATGCGTTCGAGTCAGCAGAAGGCTCATCGGTTCGTTTTTATTACCTGAGTCCGGATGGGGAAGAGGGTTATCCGGGCAATCTTGATGTTCAGGCTACTTACACATGGACAGCAGATCATCGATTGATTCTGGCTTATGAGGCTGTTTCAGATCAGAAAACAGTCGTCAATCTGACGAATCACAGTTATTTCAATTTGAACGGTCAGGGGAGTGGTTCAATTCTCAATCACCTGATCAAGCTGGATGCTGACGGATATACACCAATTGATGATCAGTGCATTCCGACCGGTTCGATCGTTTCTGTAGACGGGACAGCATTCGATTTTCGCGAATTCAAAAGAATAGGCGAAGCAATCGAAGCGAAAGATCCGATGATTGCCTCTGTCGGCGGATATGATCATAACTTTGTTGTCCGTGGACCGTCGAATGCGTTAAGGGCGTGCGCCTCTGTATTTGAACCCAAAAGCGGCCGCAGCATGCAGGTGATGACAACTAAACCAGGTGTTCAGTTTTATACGGCAAACTCATTTAAACCCTGCCGCGGGAAAGAGGGTGTTCAGTATGAACGCCAGAACGGGTTCTGCCTTGAAACACAACATTTTCCCAATTCACCGCGAATGGCACAATTCCCCAGTCCGTTTGTCGAGCCGGGAGAAACCTATCGACACATCACTGTCTACAAGTTTGGAGTTGCTTCAGGGCCGGTAGCTGTCCTTTAATGAAACCGAACGGTTGAAAACCAGGCGGTCTGGCCGGCTGTCCGGATCAAGGCAGAAGTACCCCAGGCGCAGAAACTGGAAGGAAGTCTGGGTCTCTGTTGTTGCCAATGAGGACTCGACTTTGCAATCCTTTAATACGATCAATGAGCCCGGATCAACCAGAGACATGAAGTCCTGATCAGATGCATCTGGATCCGCAACAGAGAACAGGTTGTCATAGAGACGAACTTCAGCTTCAACGGCTGTTTTTGCGTCGACCCAATGGATCGTTCCCTTGATCTTTCTGCCATCTGGCGTCTGACCCCCGCGTGTTGCCGGATCATACTCCGCATGGATTTCAAGCAGATTCCCATCGCTGTCACAGCGGTATCCTGTGCAACGAATGACATAAGCCGCTTTCAAGCGAACTTCATTGCCGGGAAACAAACGGTGAAATTTCCGAGGCGGATCAATTCTGAAGTCGTCTTCATCAATCCAAAGTTCGCGGGAAAAAGTAATTTGACGTGTGCCGTCTTCCGGTCGATTGGGATTATTCTCGATTTCAAAGTATTCTGATTGATTTTCAGGATAATTATCAATGATCAGTTTGACCGGCTTGAGTACACCCATAACGCGTTCAGCGTTTTCATTCAGATCTTCGCGAAGACAATGTTCAAGAAAGTTGTAATCAACCGTGCTATTGACTTTTGATACACCAATCCGGTTACAGAAAGACCGAATCGACCGAGGCGTATAACCACGCCTGCGCAGGCCCGATAAAGTCGGCATCCTTGGATCATCCCAGCCGTTGACAATACCACTTTCAACCAGTGCCCGCAGTTTTCGCTTGCTCAGAACGGTATGGTCAATATTCAATCTTGCGAATTCAATCTGTCGCGGACGTGAAGGTAATCCATCAAGATTATCGATGACCCAGTCATATAAAGGACGATGATCCTCGAATTCGAGTGAGCAAAGCGAATGGGTGATGCTCTCCAATGCATCTTCCAGCGGATGAGCATAATCGTACATGGGATAAATACACCAATCATTACCGGTCCGATGGTGATGGGCATGCACAATCCGATACAGAACAGGATCCCGCATGTTGAAGTTACCGGAAGTCAAATCGATTTTTGCCCGCAGCGTCATCGCTCCGTCAGGAAATTCACCTTGCTTCATGCGCTCGAAAAGGCCGAGACTCTCTTCGGTCGGCCGGTCTCGCCAGGGACTTGGCGTTGCCGGCGTTGACAGGGTGCCTCTTGTCTTTCTGATTTCTTCAGGTTTGAGTTCGCAGACAAAAGCAAGGTTTTTGCGAATCAGCTGGCAAGCGAGCTCATACATCTGCGGAAAATATTCTGAGGCATAATAAAAACGATCATCCCAGTCATAACCCAGCCAACGGATATCTTCCTGAATAGACGTGACATAAACGACATCTTCTTTACTGGGATTTGTGTCATCCATACGAAGGTTACAGATGCCGTTGAATCGTTCTGCCATTCCGAAATCAATAACGATAGCCTTTGCATGCCCGATGTGCAGATAACCGTTTGGCTCAGGAGGAAAACGCGTATGTACCTGTTTACCTTCAAAACGCCCGCCGGGCTTGAGATCATTTATGATGATATCCTCAATGAAATGCGTCGAATCCGTTTCCGCTGTATTGGCGGTATTATTGACTGAATCGCTGTTCATGGCATGTCCTCCTCTGTCACATTCTGACTAAGGTGCTCGATGTCTTCCGAAAGCCGGGCCAGCACTTCCTGTTGGCCCAGCAGCAAAGCAATTTCAACCGCCCCGCCCGGCGTAACCGCTTGTCCCGAAAGAGATATACGAAGCGGCCACATGACCTGCCCTGTTTTCAGTGCGCGGTCTTCAGCAAAACGTGTCAGACAGTCATGTATGGATTCTCTTGTCCACTCTGTTAAACCAGATAAACGCTCCTTCAGTTCGGGCAGAATTTCTCCGGCAAGCATCCGGCTGGATTTTGCCTTTTTGTGGTCATAAAGTGATAAATCAGCAGATTGACGGTTCCTGAGAAAATGAATCATGTGAGGAATATCTGTGAGGCGAACGACGCGGGGCTGCAGTAGTTCAGCAAGCAGCGGTTTGAGCGGTGCCGCTCCGTCAAATACCTCGTCAAGAATCGGACTGATCAAAGCTAAAAACGATGTGGATTCCATTGAGCGCAGGTATGAAGCGTTGAACCAGTCGAGTTTGTCAAAATCAAAAATCGATGGTGATTTGCTGATGCGATCAATTGAAAAAAACTGACAGAGCTCATCCAGTGTGAAAAGTTCACGGTTTTCTTTCGGACACCAGCCAAGCAGCGCGATCGCGTTGACGATTGCCTCCGGTAAATACCCCTCCTGGACAAGATCGGCAAAACTGGTTGATCCGTGCCTTTTTGAGAGCTTTTGACCATCCTTGCCAAGAATCAAAGGCAGATGGACATAAGTCGGGACTTCCCAGCCAAAGGCTTCATACAGTAAATTGTATTTAGGTGTCGATGATAGGTATTCAGAACCTCTTACAACATGGGTTATGTTCATTAGATGGTCATCGATGACATTTGCGTAATTGTAAGTCGGATAGCCATCTGATTTTATCAGGATCTGATCTTCCAGTTCACGATTGTCAACGGTTATCGATCCATAAACGGCATCATCAAATGTTGTCGATCCGTCTATCGGCATTTTCTGTCGGATGACATAGGGCTTCTTTGAGTCAAGCAGGTTCTGAACCGTTTGCTGATCTAAATGGCGACAATGCCTGTCATAAGCGGTGAAGTGCTTGTTGGCATCTTCTTTCAAAGATTCCAGACGCTCACGTGTGCAAAAGCAGCGATAAGCCTGCCCGGATTCAAGCAGCTGATCCGCATACTGTCTGTAAAGAGGAAGTCGTTCGCTCTGAATATAGGGTCCGTATGGGCCGCCGATATCCGGTCCTTCGTCGTGTTTGAGACCAACAGCCCGGAGTGTGTCATATATGATATCAATCGCGCTTTCAACCTGACGTTCCTGATCGGTATCTTCGATCCGAAGAACGAACGAACCGCCCAGCGAACGGGCAATAAGATACTCATAGAGCGCCGTCCTTAAGTTGCCGACATGCATTCTACCGGTCGGGCTTGGCGCGAATCGTGTGCGAACTACATCATGCACGTTCTGAAATCCTCCTGAAATCAAATTCGGGTCGTCATTGATTATCCCCATAATTGCAACATATGATACCATAGAGTGAGTAAGAATGACAGAACCTGGCACATGAATGTGTCAGGGAAAGGTTGATAATTGTGTTTGGATATATCCGTCCTTTTAAGCCGGATCTTCTGATCAGAGAATATACGCGCTATCGTTCGGCATATTGTGGAATTTGTATGCAGATTGCTCATGATTACGGACAGCTGCCACGTGTTGCTGTCAGTTATGACATGACATTTCTGGCACTTCTGCTGATGTCATTGAAAGATGAATCGTCTGATGTCATTCAATCCGGATGCATTCTAAATCCATTCAAGAAAAAGTTGATCATCAGCGATGACCCTGTCATGGAACTGTGTGCGGCAATCAGCATCGTGTTCGCATGGCACAAGGCAGATGATCAGGCTCATGATGAGCACCCGGCTGCTGGTACGGCTGTACGCGTCATTTTTCAGCGTGCATTCAGTCGAGCAGTCAGAAAAGTACCGGAACTTGCACAGACAATCAGAGAGCAGCTGCAAGCACTGCGAGAACTGGAGAAAGGGCCGCCTGATCTGATCGCTGTGGAGATGTTTGGTCAACTGCTTGAATCTGTTTTTCGTCAGTCAGCCCGGATAACATTAGGAGCTGGTCCGGTTGCGGAGGCAGTTTCATTGATCGGCCGGGATATGGGCCGGTGGATCATGCTGATAGATGCAATTGACGACTTGACTGACGACTGCAATAATAACAACTGGAATCCGTTAAGCGATTGCACCCGCGAGGAAGCGATAAAAAAAGCAGAGGATCGTTTGTCAGCGCTGGAGGCGTCGATGGATCGGACGGCAGCTGTTCTCCCATATGTCCGTGACGGTGGTTTGATGGCCAATATTTTCACGGCAGGATTACCTGATGTCCGGCAACGAATTATGAACAACTTGCCTTTACTCCGATTTTAAATAGGTCAACGTCTGAAGATGACAGTTGCCATTAAGCAGAGAAGAAAGGAATATCCATTATGGCAAAACCGCCACATGAAGTATTAGGTGTCAGACCCGGTGCTCCGCCGGACGAAATAAAGCGTGCTTATCGAAAACTGGTCAAGCAGTACCATCCGGACCACTACAAGGATCATCCACTGGAAGATCTGGCAAAAACAAAGATGCAGGAAATCAATGAAGCTTATGATCAGTTAACCAATCCGAATCGACAGCAGCCCGGCTGGGACAGACCCTCTTCAAACGGACAGACCAGTCAAAACGATCGAGGCAATTATCAGCAGCCCTATCAGCAGTGGCAGCAGCCGAGGCAGGGACCGTATTATAACCAGGGCGGTCTTTGCGGAACTGATGTGTGCAACTCGCTTGGATGTCTTTGTTGTGCGGATTCCTGCTGTGAATGTATGGGCGGGGACCTGTGTGGCTGCTGTTAATAAATAACTATGAATAAGAAGGTTAAGTCAATTGCATATGGCGGCGTGCTCGGTGCACTCATCGTTCTGTTTCTGTTTTTTTCGATGTGGTTGCCGACTGCTGATTTTGCCTTGTTTTCACTGACATCATTGACTCTGGCAGTCGCTGTCATCGAGCTTGGGTCCCGGACCGGCTGGATTCTGTATGTGACTGCAGGGCTTCTTGGTATTGCCTGGCCCGGCCTGGCATTTGTCTGGCCCTATCTGCTATTTTTTGGACCCTATCCACTCTTGCGGGCGATTATAGATCGCCGCTGTCGGCCTGTAGCAGCGAGAATCATTCGAATCAGCATAGGCGTGCTGCTGGCTTCCCTGTCTGTGATTTTATTCAGGATTGAAGCCGTCCTGACTTTGTTCGATCAATTTGCTGTTTGGTCATGGATGATGATACCAGTCGGAACGGTTGTCGTTATTACGATTTATGATCTGGCGCTGGGAATGTTAATCAATCTCTATATGAATCGAATTAAAATAAATTGAAACAGAGAAGAGCCCTTATCGACGACTGCGTCCTTCCAGAACAATCAGCTGAATCAGGCGCTTCAGGCGCAGTGACAGAGCAACAAGCTGATACAACATGATGAGCAGGAGTAATGTGCCACTAACGGCTATGATGTAATATAAATTCCGATTGTTCTGCAAAATATTCAAAATCTGGTTCAGCAGCGTTATTGAGGAAAGAATTTGACGGTCTGGTCCGACATCGACTGTTATCAGGCTGCCATCTTTTAACTGAAAGATGACCTGACCGATTGTTGTGCCGAACTCAATGGGTCTTTGATGAGGTCCGTTTGAGCGGTATTGAATCGATGATTCGATAAAATCATCGTTGATCGGGTGAATATAGTTGACTGTTCGACGGTAAATCAAGCCGAACACCTCGCCGTCTGACGTCTCTTCACGATAGCCTTCAAACGGCTCACCGGCTGTTACCAGAGATGACTGAATATAGTTGTCCTCAATGCCGTTGACCAGTGTCAAGAGATCTGATACGCGCTGTCCCGGCAGGCCACTGGCTGTGGCAATGACAATGTTAAAGTTATTGACACGACCGATCGCTGCTATGAATGCCTCGCCATTCATTTCAAAATAATAGGCCCCGGTAATTCTCCTTTCAGACAATGTCCAGATCGATTGGAGCACATTATGCATTGAAATGAGCCGATTGCTCTCCACCAGCAGGTATTCGCTTTCTTTCCTGATGATGTCAGCAAAAATCTGGTTGCTCATTGCAAAGGCAAGCAGTTTAGCCACATCACTAACCGTTGAATATTGCAGCGGCTTCAGGTTCAGGTTATCACCATTCAGATTTGACGCATCATCGGGATCCGCCTGCGGGTTCTCATAAACCGGCTCACCCGTCGCGTTGAGAAACACCGTGTCATTAAGCTCGAGATTCTCTGCTTTCGTGTTCATGAGAACAACAAACGACTGCTCAACATTGCTGATCTGTTCTGCGATGGCAATTGCCGCTGCTTTGGAATGATAATAAATCAGCCGCAGCAACAGGTATTTTAGCGGATATTTGTCTCCTGTGTTCAAGGAAACACCATCGCCGGTTGTTTCGTTCATCGCAGCTGTTGCGGCAACACTACTGATGGTAACCATTGTATTCAGAGGCAGTCGTTCACAGGCGATCAATGCCGTCATCAGTTGCGAAGCAGCAGGGATGATGCGAACTTGATCAGCCTGCTTGGCGTAAAGCCTGCGGTCGCGTTCTGTGCTGGTCACAATGGCAGCTTCAGCAGAAAGATTCAGTTCAAGGTCAGGCTGATAGGTCAACGGTGTCTCGGTTTCTGCGCTGGAAACAGGCTGTAAGGGCATCATGAGCAGCCAGAAAACGAAACACAGCACAACACTGATTGTGCGCGATAATTTGACAGACAGTCTCGGGCTAGCCGGCATTCACAAGCTCCTTTTGGTGTCACATGAGAATTAACTCTGACTCAGATAACTGTGATCCTATCCTCGTATTTTACCATAAGCACAGAGGAAAAATCAGATATATTGGTTTGCCAGCCATCAACTTTATGGGTACAATTGCAGAATCACTTTCTTCAGTTGAATTGACATCATACTGGCGAGACAACCTGGCAGTGAAGAAGGTAGGGATCATGCTTATTCATTTGTTAAAACAGACGATCCGCTCGGAAGCAAAACAGTTGGTTCCTCTGCAGATTTGTCTGACACAGCCGGAAACAATCTGGCTTTACCTTGGGCAGGCGCGGATGTTGCCGGAATGTCTGGATCGTCTGGACAGATATCGGTTGATTGTCACGCTGACACACCGGGAAATTTTCTGTATCGATCAATACAGGATGGTTTGTGAACCTCTGACGATTCTGCTGGTTGCCCCGGGACAGCAAGTCTGGCAGGACTTATCGGATGACGATCATCATGACGCGATGGCCCATCTTGTATTAACCGTCAAGCCGACCTTTTTGAGAAATATCCTGCACGGAGAAGACGCTGTAAGGCTGGTAACGACCAGACCGGTCGTCATAGAACCTGATGCGCTGCTCTATCGAGTGCTGCTGAGTTTCATGGGTGTCTGCAGAGATTGTGAGCAGCTGCAGCACGAGCTGCTGATCTGTATCATCCGACAATTCATGCTGCAGCTTAAGCCTCATGTTGAAGAGGTGAGTCAAAATGACCGAATCAATGACTGCTCTCTTACGGCTGTAGTTCCAGAAAACATCCAACAATCATTTCAATATCTGACGGCACACTATGACCAGCCGGTTCGACTGTCTCATCTGGCTGCCCTATCAGGGCTATCTGTAAACTATCTCATCAAACAGTTTAATCAACACTATGGGATGAGTCCGCATCGGATGCTTGTTCACGTACGTGTCAAGCGAGCCAGCTTATTACTTTCAGTGACAAATTTGCCGGCTTCTCAGATTTCTGCTCAATGCGGATTTTGTTCCGGAAGTCATTTTGCTGCTGCTTTTCATGAGGAAACCGGCCTGACACCCATTCAGTATAGAAAGCAATACAGAATGTCGACTCTGCCGGCCAACTTGCGTGATTGACTGACAGCAAGTACAATAAAGCTGATTCTCAAATGGTCAGATTTCGCTGAACAATAGAGATCTATTTTGGCCATTCAAGATGAAAGGAGCCAGCCCGCTGCTGCCCTATACTGACAGCAGAGCAGCTGAACAATCATACATGAAGTTAACTCGCACGATATTTAAGGGCTATCGTATCAGGGGATTCCTTCTGGTCATGGTGCTTGTATCATCACTTTTTTTGTCCGCCTGTCAGCCAGATGAACCGGAAACGGTGATCAAACCGGCTGATTATGGTCGATATGGATCCAACCTTGCGCTGAAACTTGCGCGAGACTATCCTCTGCGCAGTGCGGGATCAACTCAGGAAAAAAGAGCCGGGGACTGGATCATCAAAATGTTTGAAGAAGAGGACTTTGAACCGGACGTTTCGACGTTTTACTTCCAGGATGATGAAGGCAATACACGATCTTCGAGAAATATCAGCATCCGGATACCTGGCCATGGATTCACACTAACAGATGATCAGGGCAAGACACAGTCGTTCCGGCGTAATGTGATTATTGGCGCTCATTATGATACATTTTTTTCTGAAGAAGATCTTAATGCCTATCTGGAATCACTTGAAGCTGTTGAAACCGATTCGGCTGAACCAACTCCCACCAGCAGTCCTGATATCCTGGAAGAACCGACTCTGGCGGATTATGACGGCATTCATGATAATGCCTCCGGTATCGGCGCACTTCTTCTGATAGCCCGTGAACTTAAACAGGAAGTATTCGGATATGACGTTACACTGGTCGCTTTTGGTGCGGGCGAATCAGGCCAGGCTGGTGCCCGTGCCTATGCCAAAAAAATGAGTCGTTCGGATATTGAAGCAACAGACGCCATGTACTGCATTGATTCGATTTATGCCGGAGATAAAATGTATGCGCACGCAGGCCAGAATTCCATCCGTAGCTATTATAGAAAAGATTATGAGAAAAGACGCAAGCTGTACGAAGTGACTGATGTCTTCTATGAACATGAACTTTATACGAATAATGAGTATATGCTATATACGAACCAGTCATCGTTTGATGTTTATTTCGGCAATCTTTCGTCATCCGTACTATACCGCGAGTGGACGTTGACAGAGTCAGATTATCTGCCTTTTGATGAACTGGATATTCCGATCGTTTTCTTTGAATCTTACGATTACGATGGATCATCCATAGAATCTCTGAAGGAAAGCAAGAACCCTGCCTTTGCATCGACAACCGGTGCGATACGGCATACTGTGTATGATACAACTGGATTTATTGGCCAGGTGATGAATCTGAAGCGGTCTTCCATAGAACAGGATGAAAAATCCGGTGTGGATAATCGCGTTGATCATCTGACAAAACGAATCAACAACACATCGTTTATCATCATTGAAGCCATAAAAAAAGGCGTTCATAACGCTGAGATGCAGAATCAGGCACTGCAAACGAGTGAACAGACAACAACAGGATGATCGGGTAAGTGAACAACAACTGAAGCGATCGCCTGTAGCCAGTTTATCATCCACCCGGCCGATCGGTTAAAACGAAGGAGGAAAATGAGATGCTGCACGATCATAACGGGCTTCTTCTGCTGAGTACATCTGCCTTTAAAACCTGGTTTATATGGATTGTCGTCTGTGCGATTCTTGTTATGCTGGTGATTCGAAACATTCGAATTGTTCCAGAGGCAACCGCTTTCATCATCGAACGTCTGGGTGCTTATCGAACAGCCTGGCCAGTTGGAATCCATGTAAAGATTCCTGTGATTGAACGTGTCGCCAAAGTTGTCTCACTGAAGGAAAAAGTGATCGATTTCCCACCGCAGGCTGTCATCACCAAGGATAATGTATCTATACAGATTGATACCGTGTTCTTTGTTCAGGTAACTGATCCAAAACAATACGCCTATGGGACAGAAAACCCGATTCTGGCAATCGAAAACCTTTCAGCTACTTCACTTCGGAATTTAATCGGCGCATTAACGCTTGATGAGACTCTGGCCGACAGAAAACAGATCAGCATGCACATGTTGCAGGAACTGAATTCGTCTGCGGCAGATTGGGGAATTCGGATTAACCGTATCGAGTTGAAAGACATTCTCCCGCCGCAGGAAATCCAGGAAGCACTGGAGCGTCAGATGAAAGCTGAACGAGAGAAACGCGAAAAGATACTGCTGGCTGAAGGCGAAAAGGAAGCTGCGATCCGGCGCGCTGAAGGTGAAAAGGAAGCAGCTGTTCTGAAAGCTGAGGCAGCCCGTGAAACAACGGTACGAGAAGCCCGGGGCCGTGCTGAAGCCATTGTCATCATCCAGGAGGCCACAGCCCGAGGTCTCGAAATAATCAAAGCAGTCGATGCCGACCAGACCCTGATCGCGCTTAAGCGTCTTGAAGCAATCGGTCAAATAGCCGACAGTCCGGCGACCAAAATCATCATACCATCAGATCTGCAATCCTTAGCAGGTCTCTCGTGGGCACCGGAAGAGCTGAAAATTAATGGGGGGAAGGCAGAGACGCGTTGATTCAGTGGCCTGAGCAGGCTGTCACTGCAGCCTACATCCATATTCCGTTCTGTATCAGCAAATGTGCTTATTGTGACTTTCTGTCATTTTCAGCTTGTGCACCCGAACGCCGTCAGGCATATGTGCAAGCGCTCCTTAATGAAATCGAGCAGACTGCATCGCTGACTCATGACTCGTTGTCAGCGAAAAGCAGGCTGGAAACTGTTTATGTCGGAGGCGGTACTCCGACTGTTTTATCTGAAGACCAGTGTGTATCGATCATCCAGAAAATTCAGACTGAATTTACTTTGACAGAAGATGCAGAATGTACAATCGAGGCTAATCCAGGCACTGTAACACACGAAAAACTTGTCAGATGCCGGTCTGCGGGGTTTAATCGTATCAGCTTTGGCGTCCAGGCTGTCCAGCCTCATCTGCTGCACATGATGGGACGTATCCATACTGCGGAACAAGCTCAGGAAAGTATCGAAGACGCTTCTAGGGCAGGCTTTCGTAATATCAGTGCCGATATATTGTTCGGGTTGCCTGGTCAGACACTTCAAGATGTTCGTGACACGCTGCAAAGGGTGCTTAGCTGGCCGGTTACACATGTATCTTATTACGGTTTGATTCTGGAAGAAGGGACACCTTTGGCTGACCAGTGCTATAAAGGATTTCTGACACTGCCTGATGATCAGACCGAACGTGAACACTATCACTTGATCCGTGACGTTCTGGAAGCCAATGGGTTTCAGCAATATGAAATCAGCAGCAGTGCCCGCGATGGTTTTTCCTGCCGACATAACCTGACCTATTGGCGGGGATTACCGTATCACGGATTTGGCTGCGGCGCTCATCGTTTTGTTAACGGCTGGAGAGGGTCCAATACAAACGACTTGGATGAATATATCAACAATTTCAGCAACCGTTATACATTACCTGATCGACCGGTTCACCGGCACTATGGTCAAAAGCTGAATATCCCTGCCGCCCATTGGCATGAGTCGATCGATTATGAGGAGGCCATGCGGGAGATGATGCTGCTGGGGTTCCGCTTGACGAAAGGTATTTCTGCCCGGGTTTTCAAGGCTCGCTTTGGCTGCGGCTATCAAGAGGTGTTTGCTGATTCACTGGATCTTCTGCTCAGACAACATCTAATCGCCATAGAGGGTGATTTAATTCGACTCAGCCGTAAAGGCCTTGATTTTGCCAATGACGTTTTTCGCCAGTTCGTTTAAACCCTTGACTGTCGTTCATAAATCTTTCACATCGTTGCCATGAAAAGCCGTGACTGCTGATTGACACAGGAAGATGATGGTGGTAAATTATCATTAGCACTCTAAAGGTAAGAGTGCTAACATTCTGTCAGGAAGGAGTCGATGCTGTTTATGTCCAATCAACAATCGCTTGATGATCGCAAAAGGAATATTCTCAAGGCTGTCGTTGATGATTATATCGAGACTGCTGAACCGGTCGGCTCCAAAGCTCTGGTGGATAAGCACCATTTTACATGGAGTTCTGCAACGATTCGAAATGAGATGGCTGAACTTGAAGCTTTAGGGTATCTGGAGCAGCCACATACATCAGCCGGACGTATACCATCTGACAAGGGATACCGGGCTTATGTTGACAATCTTGTTCAAGTGGAGGATGTGTCCACTGAGGAAGCTGAAAAGATCAGGCACTATCTGAAGGACAGTCTGGATGAGCTGACCGGGTTAATCCGCAAAGCGTCAACACTGCTGTCTGACACGACAGGGTACACATCATTAGCATTATCGCCCCATGTGACGCAGAGTCATCTACAACAGATTAAAATGCTGATGATCGAGCCGGGGCGAGCCTTGGTTGTCGTGGTTTTGTCTGCCGGTGTTGTTAAAGACCGGATTGTCCGGGTGCCGGATATATTAGATGCTAACCAGTTGATGCAGATTGCTGCTGCGATTGAAGAAGGACTATCTGGCATGACACTCAACGACATAACACTTGTTACTGTCGCATCGGCAGCAAGACACGCAGCGCTTCCTGAATCACTCCTGAATCAGGTTTTGTATGAGGCCTATGTTTCAATCAAGCAGGCTGATAATCTGGAACTATACATCGAAGGGCAGCATAATCTGCTCTCATTTCCGGAATTTCATGACATTAATAAAGCACAGACTTTTTTTAAGACGCTGGCTTGTGATGGCATGATTGCCGGCTATATGAGTGAATTAAAAGAGAATGATCCGGAGCAGTCAGATAATTCGTTTGACACAGAAGATCCGTGTGTGCAGGATGGTAAACGGATTTGTCCCGCGTACATGATTCGGATCGGTCAGGAAATCGCAGTTGAAGGGTTACGGGATTGCAGCTTTGTAACGACAACTTATAAAATGGGATCTGTCGTTGCCGGACGGATTGGCGTAATCGGCCCAAAACGGATGGCATACAGCAAAGTCATTTCAAATATCAGCTTTGTTAAGCAAACCATCAATGAGAACTTGAGACAAATAGCACAAGGTGAAGAAATATCGGAGGAAAATCGGACATGAAACAGCAGAGTCAACACGATCATTCGTCAAACGAAGCCGAAGATACGATGAATGAGCATGCAAACAACGAAAAACCGCAGAAAAAGGAAAGAAAGCAGACGGAATTTCCTGCAAAAGATGACAAGAAATATCTGAAGGAAATAGAGACGCTGAAGGAAGCTGCTGCAGTGAGAGAGCAGGAAAACAAATCGCTATCCGACCAGTATTTGCGATTGATGGCTGAATACGACAACTTCCGACGTCGCAGCCAGAAAGAAAAAGAAGCGTTATATGAAGACAGCGTCGCAGAGGTGGTCCGCGAGTGGCTCCCTGTTTTGGACAACCTCGACAGAGCCGAATTTTCAGCGAATCAGTATCATTCGGAGGAAGCCAGGAAAATTGCTGAAGGCATTACGATGATCAGGAAGCAGGCGTATGAGATTCTGGACGCGCTTGGTGTCCAGCCGATCGATTGCTGTGGCCAGCCGTTTGATCCGAATCTACACAATGCTGTCATGCATGTCGAGGATGAATCGCTTGGTGTTTCGACCGTCGTTGAAGAATTTACAAAAGGATATGTGCGAAAAGATCGTGTAATCCGGCATAGTGTGGTAAAAGTTGCGAATTGAATCATTTCGCAGCATATATAAGAATTGTGAATAGAGTCTACATAGGAGGACAAACAAATGGGAAAAATTATAGGCATTGATTTAGGAACAACCAATTCATGTGTTGCCGTCATGGAAGGCGGAGAGCCGGTTGTCATTCCAAGTGCTGAAGGAAATCGCACAACACCATCAGTTGTAGCTTTTTCGAAGACCGGTGAGCGACTGGTGGGACAGGTTGCCAAAAGACAGGCAGTGACCAATCCTGATCGGACAGTCATGTCCATCAAACGTGAGATGGGCAGCAAATTTAAAGTTAAGATAGATGACAAAGACTACTCACCGCAGGAGATATCCGCAATGATTCTTCAGAAGATGAAAGCGGATGCAGAAGCTTATCTCGGTGATCAGGTCACTCAGGCTGTAATAACAGTTCCGGCTTATTTTAGTGATGCGCAGAGACAGGCCACAAAAGATGCCGGGAAGATAGCCGGACTGGACGTGCTTCGTATCATCAACGAACCGACAGCGGCATCACTGGCCTACGGTCTTGACAAGGAAACCGAACAGAAGATTCTTGTTTTCGACCTCGGCGGCGGAACCTTTGACGTGTCGATTTTGGAAATTGGTGACGGTGTCTTTGAGGTTCTTGCAACGAACGGCAACAACCGCCTGGGCGGTGATGATTTTGACAATAAGATCGTGGACTGGCTGGTGGATAATTTCCGCAAGGACCAGGGCATCGATTTGAGAAATGATAAAATGGCTTTGCAGCGTCTGCGAGAGGCTGCTGAAAAAGCAAAAATTGAGCTGTCGAGCGTTACAACAAGCAGCATAAACCTACCTTACATTACGGCAGATGCATCCGGACCGAAACATCTGGATACATCATTATCACGTGCCAAATTTGATGAGCTGACAAGTGACCTCGTCGCGAAAACAGAAGGCCCGACCCGCAGCGCACTGTCTGATGCCGGTCTTAAACCGGAGGAAATTGATAAAATTCTTCTGGTCGGCGGTTCAACACGGACACCTTCTGTTCAGGATATGGTTAAGCGTTTGTTTGGAAAAGAACCATTCAAGGGGATCAATCCGGATGAATGTGTCGCGATTGGTGCTGCCATTCAAGCAGCCGTATTGTCAGGAGATGTAACCGGACTGCTGCTGCTCGACGTCACACCGCTTTCTCTGGGTATTGAGACCATGGGCGGCGTCTTTACGAAAATCATTGAGCGCAATACAACCATTCCCACGAAGAAGAGCCAGGTTTTTTCGACGGCTGCTGACGGTCAGACACAAGTTGAAGTCCACGTGCTGCAGGGTGAAAGAGAAATGGCTCAGTACAACAAGACGCTCGGAAAATTTATACTCGACGGTATTCCGCCGGCGCCGAGAGGTGTCCCTCAGATTGAAGTCACCTTTGATATCGATGCCAATGGTATTGTGCATGTGTCCGCAAAAGACCTGGGTACCAATCGTGAGCAGAAGATAACCATTACGGCCAGCGGCAACCTGTCAGAGGATGAAATTGACAAGGCCGTCAAAGAAGCGGAGCAAAATGCTGCCGAGGACAAACGGATCAAAGAGGAAGTCGACACAAAGAATGCGGCTGATTCAGCTATTTATCAGTCTGAAAAAACCATCAAAGAAATGGGAGACAAGCTGGACGAAGCCGATAAAAAGGAAATTGAAAATGCAATCGAAACCCTGCGTAAGAGCATGAATGGAACAGATATCGAGGTCATCAAGCAAGACACCGAACGTTTGCAGCAGGCTTTCTACAAGGCAAGCGAAACACTGTATAAGCAGCAGGCCGGACCTCAGGGAGGCCCCGGAGCAGAAGGGTTCGACGGTGATCAAGCCGGACCAGAGCCGCATGATGGTGATTTCAAGGATGCAGGCAGTGACACCTGATTGCCGATAGATTTGCCTTCGGGCTGATCGCAATGATCCCCGCTCGACTCCTGCCGGAGCCGGGCGGGTTTATCCTTATCGATGGAGGAACAGCAAGTGCCTGACAAAAGAGACTATTACGAAGTGCTGGGCGTTTCGCGCTCAGCGACAGAAGATGAGCTGAAAAAGGCTTATCGCAAACTAGCCAAAAAATATCATCCGGATTTAAATCCGGACAATCATGAAGCAGAAGCCAGATTTAAAGAAGCGAATGAGGCTTATGCTGTACTCAGTGATTCCGAAAAGAGAAGAACTTACGACCAATTTGGTCATGCTGGTGCAGACGGGCAGGGCTTTGGCGGGTTCAACGGCGCTGGGTTCGATATTGATCTTGAAGATTTATTTGGTTCATTTTTTGGTGGCGGATTTGGCGGCCGCACCAGACGAAAAAGCGGTCCTCGGCGCGGAGCAAATCTGAAGTATCGCATGACACTTGATTTTATGGAAGCTGCCTTTGGTGTTGATCGCGATATCACAATCAATAAGGAGGACATTTGCGGGACGTGTCAGGGTAAGGGAACGCGTGACGGTTCTGAGCCAGATCAATGCCCGACCTGCAAAGGAAGCGGAGAAGTCCACCAACACCAGCAGACGTTGTTTGGTACTGTGATGTCTTCAAGAGCATGTCCCGACTGCGGCGGCACGGGAAAGAAGATTACCAATCCGTGTACTGCCTGCGGCGGACGTGGCAGAAAGCAAACGAGCAAGCGGCTGTCTGTCAAAATACCTGCCGGAATCAATGAAGGCGAAATGCTGACCGTTCGTGGCGAAGGAGAACCGGGAACGTTAGGCGGGCCGCCAGGCGATCTATACATTGAGATTCGCATTCGTCCACATCCGGTTTTCCAGCGGGATGGAAATAATACGTATTGTGAAATTCCCATTACATTTCCGCAGGCCGCGCTCGGCTGTGAGCTGGAAGTGCCGACCATTGACGGACCTCAGATCTTTCATCTGAAGGAGGGCACGCAACCCAATGAGACGTTCACGATTCGTGGGAAAGGCATCCCATATGTTAATCGCAGCAATACACGTGGTGATCATATATTTAGGGTTATTCTCGAAGTACCGCGGCACCTGAGTGAAAAACAGAAAGAGTTGCTCAATGAATTTGGCGACTCATGCACCAAACAAAACTATCAAAAACAGGAAAGCTTTTTCAGCAAGCTGAAAGACCTGTTCAAATCATAAGAACCGGTCATATTTTGCTGGCTCCGTGTTTGACTATAGTCTTTTCGGATACGCAATCAGGCAGATACGACGAAGACAGAAAGGACATCAGCGATGCAATGGATTTCACTGAATTTTGAAACGACGCACGAGGCGTCTGAACTGATCGCTGAATTCCTGTTGAATTTAGGAGCAGAAGGTGTCGATGTCGTGGATCCTGAAGAGATTCGATCTGTTCTGGCTGCACCGGACAGTCTGGCGTATGCTGACTCTGATTTTTTCGACCAGCTGGATCAGCTTGTTCGTATTCACGGCTACTTTGTGATGAATAATCAGCAGATTCGCTGCCGCTGCAAGCCTGATTTGCTCGATCCTGCAGCTGTTTACGATCAGAAACCACGTGACTGGGTCATGATTGAAGCACTTGAAAGAATGATTCAGTCTTCACTCAGCCGATTCAGATCCTTCATGGACATCGGTCAGGGGTATACCGGATGGCAGCAGATACGTCAGGAGCAATGGGCTGACAACTGGAAAAAATATTATCAGACACACCACTTGACCAGTCGACTGGTTATCAATCCCAGCTGGCTTGACTATCTGCCAAAGCCAGGGGAAGTCGTTATTTCACTGGATCCCGGCAGCGCTTTCGGTACGGGCACACACGAGTCAACAGCGTTATGCGCAGAACTCCTTGACGAAATGGTTCATTCGGAAAGCAGTGTGCTGGATCTGGGAACAGGAAGCGGCATTCTGGCAATTATAGCTTCCCGGTTGGGTGCTCGCCGGGTTGAAGCAATTGATATCGACCCAAGCGTCATTCAAACTGCCCTGGATAATTGCGAGGTCAACCATGTATCGGTTGATGTCCATACCGGTACATTGGCAGACGCATCAGCACCGCCGTACAATTTAATCGTCGCTAACATTATCGCAGATGTACTGATTGAATTGATGCCTGATTTTCCAGCCATTATGACATCAGATGGACAGCTTGTGCTGTCAGGTATTATTGAAGATCGTCAGGCCGATGTGCAAGCCGCTATAGAATCCGCCGGCTTGCGAACAACGCAGTTGCGCAAACGTAAGGACTGGTGCACGCTTGTTGTCTGTCAAAAAGCGGATAGCCAGATATGACTGAACAAACTGACAAGGAGATTTCAATGCACCCGACGTATGATGTGGTTGCGCTTGGTGAATTATTGATCGATCTGACACCGTCCGGGCATTCGCAGCAGAAGCATCCGCTGTACGAGCAAAACACTGGCGGAGCACCGGCCAATGTTCTGGCCTGTCTGTCTGCCCTCGGTCGTAAATCTGCGTTGATCTGTAAAGTCGGCGACGATTTTTTCGGGACTGCGCTGCATCAATCGTTGGTTCGAGCAGGAATTGATAGCTCGGGACTGGTCTGGTCAAAGAAGGAACACACGACATTGGCATTTGTTCACCTGGGTCAGCAAGGGGAAAGGTCTTTCACATTTTATCGCCAACCAGGAGCTGACCAGCTGCTGAATGAAGATGAGATCGATGAATCGCTGATCCACAAAGCACGTTTGTTCCACGTGGGAACGCTTTCCTTAACCGGTCAACCTTCCCGTGCAGCTACTTTCAAGGCAATCGAAGCTGCGCAGAAGGTTGGGTTGCCGATTTCCTGTGATATCAATTATCGCGAGCCGTTATGGCCGTCAAGCGGAGAAGCAAAAGAGATGATGGAAAGGCTGCTTGAGTCTGTCTCCATTCTAAAAGTTTCAGAGGAAGAGTTGTTTTTGCTGACCGGTTTAACTGATGCAGACGCTGGTTCACGCATTCTTTTTAATCGATTCCCGCTTCAGCTGATTCTGATAACGCGAGGCGCACAAGGTTCTGACGCGCGAACCAGACAGACTCACGCCACCCATCCGGCATTCAACGTTAAGTCAGTGGACACAACAGGAGCCGGTGATGCGTTTATGGGAGCCATCCTTGATCAGTTGCTGGCAACGGGTCAGAATCTGGATTCTCTCGAGCAGACAACACTTCAGCAATGGCTTGCGTTTGCAAACGCTGCCGGAGCTCTGGTGACAGAGCGGTATGGCGCGTTTGATGAGATGCCTGCCCGCGAAGCGATCGAGCGGTGCCTGAAGACCAACAACGTCATCAGATAGACATTCAAACTGTATTTTTCGGTACTGATTGCTCGTTTGAGTCAGCTGCTTTTTGTGCTTTGCGTTTCTTGCGTCGCTTCCTGATGATGAAGATGACAATCAGGGCGATAACCCAGAGAGGTGCTGTTGCTACCAGGATGACTGCGATCCATTGCAGCACACTGACAAAAATATTTGCGACGCGCATAAGGCCTGACTGCATCAGATATAACATGTCCGCAAAACTTAATGTTGACCAGGTGATTTCCCTGCGGATTTTCGCCGGATCATTTGACTGACGCAGGCGAATGGTGACAATTGATTCGGCAAGCAGGCTGTCCCAGACTTTCAACTTGCCCTTCAGCGATTCGATTTCAACGGTCAGTGAATTGATTTCGCGTTGAACAGACAGACTTTCTTCGATGTTTGCCGACTGGTCTAAAAAATCAAAATATCGTTCAAGTGATTCTTCCATCGAGCGAAGACGGGTTTCGGTATCATAGTAAGATTCTGTAATATCTTCCGTATCAATCCGGGTATTGATGACATCACCAACGGTTGCAGCATATTCGAGAAACGCGTCCAGCGCATCAGGATTCATTTTAATTGAAGCATCAATGCTGATAAAGCCATTCGTTTTGTTTTGTGTACGGTTCACTTCATAGCCATCATGTTCAGAAGCCCAGGCCAGCAGATCTTCATACGCTTTGACCACATCGACTGCTTCAAGATCAAGCGTCGCGTCTCGGACAATTTTCCGCGCAACGTCGGAATTGTTCGCGGGGCTGCCGATATCACCGTTGCCAGACGATCCGCCGGTAGCGTCTTCTCCATCGGGTGTGGATTTCTCTGAAGCATAATCACCGCTTTGCGGGGTTTGTGCTGAACAGCCGATCCACAGCAAGCTGACCAGTATAACAAGAATGACAGCAATCCATCTTTTCATGAAGAGACCTCCTGGTTACCTGTATAAAACGCGAGAGATTTAGCGATTACGTATTTTTGACGATGACCTGTTGATTTCAGTTCCTGACACTGGTTTGATCATAACACCATTCGATGCAGTTCACAAACAAGGCGATGACAGCTGTTTCGCAGATCGATTTTCAGGTTTGCAAAAAGCTTTGACACTGGACAAGAATCATCCCCTGATATACGATAAGAATAGGTAAATGTGAAACGTTCAATACCCGATCGACGGATAACATAACAGCTCAAATATGTTGTGCAGGAGACGACCCCGTTTATCAGGCCGTCTGTTGTGTGACGTTTGTATTGTTTAATTTTGAATGGAGGCGAGTCAACATGAATGTCAAGCAGCGAATAGGAATCTGGGGTGATTCAATCTTAAAAGGCGTTGTTTTTGATGAAGTCAAAGGGACTTATCGAATTCTGGCCAAAGGATGTGTCCAGATGGTCGAACAGGCCTTCGGAATAAAAATTCTCAACCGGACGCGATTCGGCAGTACGGTTGATAAAGGATATCAGCAGTTAAACAAAGCCGTTGAATCCGGTCTGGACTGCGATATTATACTTCTGGAATACGGCGGAAATGACTGCGATTTTGACTGGGGAGCCGTATCTGCAAACCCAACAGCCGATCATCAACCCCGGACACCGATGCCCCTGTTTCTGGAAACATTGCAGCAAATGGTCAAAACGCTTCGCGACCACTCGATCGAACCGGCGCTGATGTCTTTGCCTCCGATCGACGGCTACCGGTATTTGGATTATCTGGTGTCAAAAGGCGCAGATCGGAAACAGCTTCTGTCCTTTTTGGGCAGCGCACAACAGATCTACCAGTACCATGAGTGGTACTCAATATCGGTCACCCATCTGGCTGAACGATTGAAATGTCTGTACATACCCGTGCGAGAAGCTTTTCTTGCCCGTGGACGGTGCAATGAACTCATTTGCCTCGATGGCATCCATCCGAATGAAAAGGGACACCAGCTGCTGCAGGAAGTGTTTACATCCTATCAGATAAAAAACCACCTGCTTGAACCAATCTGATTCAAAAATCCAAGAACTGCCTGTTCTTAAGATGAAAAAACGATATAATGAGCTAGGATCTTGAACAAGAATCACTCGGAGGCAACTAATAATGAATCTGGAAAAAGAACTGCGGCATATTCCAAATTTTCCCCGGCCAGGTGTCGATTTTATTGATATTACGACGCTTCTTAAGAATAAAGATGCTTTTCGTGAAGCGATTGATCAAACAGCAGACATGGTACGCGACCTATCGTATGATCTGATCATCGGCGCAGAATCCCGGGGGTTTATCCTGGGCGCACCGTTGGCATATGCGACCGGGCATGGATTTGCGCCTGTGCGGAAACAGGGGAAATTGCCTGGCAAGACCATTCAGGCAAAATATCAGCTGGAATATGGAGAAGATATTCTTGAGATTCATGTTGATGCGATTCAACCCGGTATGCGGATTCTGGTCGTAGATGATCTTCTGGCAACAGGCGGAACAGCACGGGCAAATTGCCAGCTGGTGGAAAAACTCGGAGGTGTTGTTGCCGGTGTTGTGTTTTTCATAGAACTCATCGGTCTAAAAGGTCGGGAAAAGCTGAATGGATATCCGGTCTATTCACTCCTGAAGATTGAGGAAAAACCAGTCTGACCTGAACATATGAATGATGATGAATGTCAATTGGTCAATTTCGATAAGCTGAGCAGACAGTTTGCTGAGCAGCTTTCGTTGACGGATCAGCCAGTCCGATTCCAGCAGGATCTCGGGCTGGCCTTTTGTTTTCGTGAACCATTTCGTTCGTTTGCGATGCAGCTTGAGGTCGGTCAGCCGCTTCAACTAAAGAACAACGAACTCGACGCGTCGATTGCTGTTCAATCTTGCTGTCTGGAACCGCTCGGATTCCTTTATGCGACCGATGCCACATGGCTTAAATTGTTGTTTCAGTTTTATCAACAGACAGTTTCGGATACCTTGTCATCAGAGATAACGATACAGGCTATGGTCAAACACATTCAGAAATGTCCATGCACCAACCGGCCATCTGATATGAGAAGACGTTACCCGAAAGTCGGCCTGACGCTCATTATTCAGCTGCGGCATGCCTGGCCCTTGTTTACGCTGCTGACTGTTTTGCATGTCCGCGACCACCCTGCTGATACGAATACGCTGATCAGCCAGAACCCGTGGCTTCATCCCATACAGATGCAGCAGCAACAGTATCAGAAGCTGGGACATGATGGTTTTCATTTGTCTTCGCTGGTGGCTCAAACCTGGATGATGATGACACAGTTTCAAACACATGAGACAAGTCAGTAAACGGCGTACAATCAATCGAACTGAAAATCAGCTGCTTTCTGTTGAAGAATCCAGAACTATTTCACGATAAGCATGCATTGCCTTTGGCAAAGGTAAATGCTTCAGCTCTTTTTTTGAAACCCAGGCAGATTGCTGCGAAACATCGCAAGACGAATCGAGATGATCTAGGAAAGGTGACAGATTCGGTTCCGAGATCTGAAACCAGTGCGCCTTGATTGACCAGATCAGATGGGTAAAGCGATGGACTAAATCAGGAAGAGGCTGTACGCCGATAACGATCGGCGAAGCACGCATCTCAATGAGCCTTGACTGATTTAAGGCAGAAACGGAACTGTCCTGCTTCAGCCAGTCAAATGTATATAAGCCGGCCAGTAAGCCTGTATCCGGACGTTGCAGGACATGAACAAGCGGACCGGATGAGATGATGATCAGTACACGATCCTCGACAGGAAGTGGCCGGCTGGATGATTTAACCGGGAAATCAGCTGTTTGGTTTAACAGGTTTGCCCGGCAAGATGACTGCAGTGGGCATTGATGACACTGAGGATTCTGGGGCAGGCAGACGGTAGCCCCGAGATCCATGATCGCTTCATTGAAATCTCCAGGCCTGTTATCGGGGATTTTCTGCTCGAGCACTTTTTGAACGGCCTGCCGGTCTTTCAGGTTTTTTAAATCCCAGGCAGTGGCGGTTATTCTTGAAAGCACACGTACGACGTTGCCATCCACTGCCGGAACCGGTTTGCCGAATGCGATGGATAGAATGGCACCTGCCGTATATGGACCAATCCCAGGCAGAGCCAGAAGCTGGTTTTTCTGATCGGGTAGTTTCCCCTGATGGTCATGATGAACGATTTTTGCAGCTTTCAACAGATTGCGTGCTCGCGAATAATATCCCAGTCCTTCCCAAATCTTGAATACGTCTTGTTCATTCGCTTCTGCCAGGGCTGAAACGGTCGGAAAAGCGGACAGAAAGCGCTCAAAATAAGGAATGACGGTCTGGACCTGTGTCTGCTGCAGCATGATTTCTGACAGCCAGATCCGGTAAGGATCTTTGCTGCGACGCCAAGGCAGAGCTCTTGCTCTGAGATCAAACCACTCGATGAGACAGACGATCCAGTCATCTGCAGTTTGTTGATTGTGAACTGTTTTCATAATCCTCGGTCGTACCCTTCTGCCTGCATCATGATTCCCTATTGTACCGGAATGGTCGGCAAAACAACAGATCAGGTTGACGATGCTGTTAACGGCTGAAATAATAGTAAAGAGGAATGAAAGGAAACGGATTATGCCAAAATTTTTTATCGAACAGGTGATCGACGAACAAACGCAGTGCATCTCTTTGACCGATCGAGATGCGCATCACATTGCCCATGTTTTACGTCTCAAACCAGGAGACGGAATATTGGTCTGTGATGGCGCGAGAACCGATTTGCATTGTGAAATCGAACAGATTTCAGATCGAGCGGTACAGCTGAAGATCCTGCATCGCAGCCTAAGCCAAACGGAGCCGCCCTACCAGGTTGTCCTCTATCAGGGACTTGTGAAAGGCGACAAAATGAGCCAGATCATTCAGAAATCGGTTGAGCTGGGTGTCACCTCAATTGTTCCGGTCATCTGCCGCCGCAGTGTTTCAACGCCTGCAGAGACAGGTCGTGATAAAAAGAACAGCAGATGGAACCGGATCGCTGAAGAGGCGGCTAAACAATGCGGCAGAGGGATTTGTCCGGACGTTCAGCCGATTTGTTTGTTTGAGGACTCGCTTCGCACCGCAGATCCGGCTGAACTGGCAATTATTCCCTGGGAGCAGGAGCGCAGATGTTCGATCCGCTCGGTTCTGGATCAGTTATCAGATGAAGCGGATGACTTGAACCCGATCCGGATTAACCTGTGGATCGGTCCGGAAGGTGGTTTCACGGAAGCTGAAATAGAGTTGGCGCGCCAAGCCGGCGTTCAGGCTGTTACACTCGGCAAACGCATTTTACGCACCGAGACCGCAGGCCCTGCCGTTCTGGCGATGATGATCTATCGGTTCGATGATTTTTGATGTATAATGATACGACTCGAAAACTGTCTGTTGATCGACAGTCAGCCACAAGGAGAATGACTCATGAAATTTTCAGCACCAAAGGGTACGCGCGATCTGCTGCCGCCGGAAACGGCACAGTGGCAGTATCTGGAACGTATTTTCGCGGATGTATCCAGCCGCTTTTCATATCGGGAGATCCGCTTGCCGACATTCGAACAGACTGAACTTTTCCAGCGCGGTGTCGGTGATACAACTGACGTTGTTCAGAAAGAAATGTATACCTTTTCCGACAAAGGCGGCAGAAGCATGACTTTGCGTCCTGAGGGGACAGCCGGCGTGGTAAGAAGTTATCTGGAGAATGGGTTAGGCTCGTGGCCGTCTCCCGTTCGTCTGTTCTACAATCTGACAGCTTTTCGATACGAAAATGTGCAGAAGGGACGATACCGTGAATT